>Ga0210246_102476_pt1 | contig 11077 bp, 16 predicted proteins | sample ChrtobMetaP3_8mM_FD_155469 | JGI IMG/M metagenome (GOLD analysis project Ga0210246, IMG submission 155469) | Chrysochromulina tobin associated microbial communities from unialgal haptophyte culture, Seattle, Washington, United States - P3_8mM | ecosystem: Host-associated > Algae > Haptophytes >...
GGGCGGCGGCGGCGGCGGCGGTGGGCTCGGAGGTGGCGAGGGAGGTGGAGGGATGGGCGGAGGCGGCGATGGCGAGGGTGGGGCGGGCGGCGGCGGCGACGGTGGGGGCGAGGGTGGTGGTGGGCGTCGCGGTGGCGATGGTTCGGGTGGCCGAGGGGAAGGCGGTGGCGGCGGCATTGGTGGCGGCGAAGGAGGAGGTGGTGATGGAGGCGATGGAGGCGATGGAGGCGGTGGAGGCGATGGCAGCGGTGGGTGCAAGGGCGGCGGCGGCGAGGGCGGCCCCGGTGGGGGTGAGGGCGGCGGCGAGGGAGGCGAGGGAGGCGAGGGAGGCGGCGGTCTAGGGGGCGGATTCGGGCGGAGGCGAGGGAGGTGGAGGCGAGAGCGGCGGTGGCCGAGGCGGTGGCCGAGGAGGTGGCCAAGGGGGTGGCGACGGCGGCGGCGGCCTCGGCGGGTTCAATGGGGGCGGCTTTGATGGTGGTGGCGGCGATGGTGGTGGCGGCGACGGTGGCGGAGGGTAATGGGGTATGTCTGCGCTCCTCGCGGTATGAGAGACACACGCGGGTTCATACGGGGCGCGAAAAGGAAGCCAGTGCTCTCCGTCGTCGAGATGCGGCGGATGGCGCAAAAGCGGCGGGCAGCGGAGTCAGCAGGTGCGCGTCGCGAGCAGCGGCGACGTCAAAAAGGCAGCGCGGGGGGGGGGTCCGCGCGAGGAGCCGCATGTTTGAGAGCGTCGTTCCGAACTTATGAATGTGTAGTCTGCTGTGAACGTCCAGCGCGGCTCGACGTCAGCCAGATGCGCCGGTCGGGGGAAAAGCCATGCATGTGCATGCAATCCATTATTCCCTGAAAGAATGCGTTTTTGTGCGGTCCATAACTGCAATTCCAAATCCGGCTGAACAGACGTCACGACTCTACCCACGAAGAGATGTCCGCGCCGGAATCCGTGTCGGCCTCGTGCTATGCGGACCGCAAGGCGGTCGTTGCATGCCTACTCTTCAGCGCGTGCTCGGCCTCGTTACTCATCGTCAACAAGGTCATCATGCACTTTGCTGGACTACCTTCATTCATCTCATGCCTCCAGTTTTTGAGCTCAATTGTGGTTGCAATGCTTGTGATGGTTCAAGGCTGGGCCAAACCAGACCCCTTCGATTGGCGCAAGGTGAAACCATACTTGGTCTACGTGAGTCTGTTTGTCACGACCATCTACAGCAACTTCAAGGCGCTCGAGTTGTCCAACGTAGAGACGTTGATTGTGGCACGTTCGTGCGTGCCGTGCGTAGTGGCGTTTCTGGACTGGGGCTGCCTTGGCCGCTACCTGCCGAGTGCACGCTCTTGGATAGCGATGCTGGTCATGGTTGCTGGTGCCGCCGGCTACGTGCTGTGCGACAAGCAATTCGAGGCCGATGGGATCTCGGCATACTTTTGGGTGATCCTCTACTTTGTCGTGATCTCATTTGAGATGGCTCTCGGCAAGTACGTTGTGGGTCCGCACTTGAACTTCGCGTCGATGTGGGGGCCGACGCTTTACACGAACACGCTCTCGATCTTCCCGATGGCTCTGATTGGCCTCGCGTCTAATGAACAGTCCAGGCTATGCGAAGTGGAGTGGTCGGTCAGCCTGGTGTGCCTCGTCGCCCTTTCGTGCATCATCGGCGTCGCTATCTCGTTCCTTGGGTTCAAGGCGCGCTCCCTCGTTTCCGCGACCTGCTTCACGGTGCTCGGGGTCGCCAACAAAATCGCGACCGTCGCAGTCAACGCACTCATGTGGGACCAACACGCCTCGCCACTAGGTATCCTCGCGCTGCTGTTGACCCTCTTTGGGGCAAGCGTGTACCAGCAGTCAGGCGTGCGCCCAGAAAAGAACGTTGCACTGATCGCCTCGGATGCTGCCAAGGAAAATGCGCTTGACATTGAGATGTCGCACGAGTCCCGTCATACGAATGGCCCCAAGTGAGTCTCCAAGAAGGCACAATAACGAGACGCTGAGATCTGGGCAAGCTCCCACCGAGACCTGCCCCCAGCGCCCCAGCGGCCAGCGGATAGCCCGGCACGACGCGACACAAGACTACCTCCAGTCCCTGCAGGGATATCAACACATTCATACCATCCATACTAACACATCGCGTGCGCATACGTGGGCCATGCAGCTGAAGCAACTTGCATTAGTGTCCAATCCTATGCGAAGCAACTTGCAGACGCTGCAAGGCTGCATGCCGGCAGCATGGCCGGCAGGCTTCGGCTAGAACGCCTGTCGCGTGTTGGTGTGTCGCCGCTACCCTACCCCTACTGGCGCCAGCAAAAGGTAATTGTGCGGAGATTTGAAAGGGTCTAGGGATGTGTTGGGGTTGGGAGCCAGCTGCAGAACCAGCTCGAGCTGGCGCAAGCGAGAATTCGTGAGCAACAGATGGCCTTGCAGGCCGCCCAAGATCAGGCACAAGCCCCTCCGGCCGCGCCTTGCTCTCGGGACCTGCCAGAGCACATGCGGCCCGTCATGCCGATGACGCCTGTCCCGTCGTCGGCGCTCGGGTCGCGACGATCGCAATACACTACCTCGTGGCGCTCGGCGACCGCTTTCACGAGACGTAGTTGATCTTGAAACCTCGCGGGTCGTGTCCATCGTCCATCCTCTGGCTGCGCAGTCCAGCACGATCGCGAGTGCGCTCGTCATGATCGAGCGCAACCCTCGCGAAGAAGCGTACGATGCCTCGGGCAGCGAGTCATCCGAGGACACAGGCTTCGATCTGCACGTCGACGACGGCCCGGCTGCTGAACTTGTTGACCAAGCTGCTCAGTACCCTACTCGCGACGCGCTCGAAGCTGAGCCTCTCGCTGCTGCATCAGGTGCTGGATTCGCTCGTCCTGGACTCGGTGCTCTTGAGAGCGTAGGGAATCGGCTTGGTAGGGTCCGCCATCGAGTACACGAGGCACTGAGGCTTGTGGTCTGCAGTCGATCCCGCCCATTCTTTCGCCCGACAGAGATCCAGCGCGCAGTGGTCGCACTTGTTCTCGCCCGCACGCGGCCTTCTGTCAGACTTTACATCCAGTTTGAATAAGTTTGAAGGCGGCGTCGCCCGGCTTCTTGCCCTTGTTCTTACCGTCGTCCTTTTTGTCGCGCTTGTCTTTCTCGATCACCGGAGCGGCCAATTCGTCGAGCACCGACCCAGCTGGTAGTCCGAGCTCGCATCCGCGCTTGGTTACGAGACGCACCAGGCCTTGCACGGTCTTGGTCTCATCATGGTTTGTATTGCAAGCGTCGACGAGGTAGAATCGGATGAGCACCACCTTGGATGTGAGTGGCTCGTCCGGCAGACTCGCGATCTGTCGATTGCGAAAGTCAGCGACGTTCGCAGCGGCTATAGGTGCATCAAGATTCACGTCGGTCCATTTTGCGAGCCCGTTCGTGTGACGATCGAATTGAACCTGAGTCACATTCTTGTCAGCGCTGAGCACGCCATGCGTGGCGAGCGCGCGCATGGCTTCGATCTGCTGTTCGATCGGATCCCTTCTGGTCAGATCGCGGACGTAGTTGTAGAGCCCCACGCCGTCTCGCAAGTCGCCATTTGCAAACTCCTTGCGCTGCAGTCGATCGACCGTTTCGTAGGCGCCATTGAACAAGATCGACGGATCGATGGCGTCGTACAGAGCCGTGTTGTACGCTTGGCATTCCATCATGCTCGCTGCGAATGCAACCTCGAGATCTTCTTTCGAAGCTTTCGGCAAGGCAGTCGTAAGCTCGTAACTCGCTTCATCGTAGGTGGTCCTTCCAGAATGTAATTGGGGATGATCGGAATGGCCGTGCGCATGTGTTCGCTAACGTCGTCCGACCATACTTCGCGACCTTTCCGTGTCGCATAACGAGCGCATCAGAGGCTGATCGCCAGCGATGGATCATCAACCTGATCATGATTGCATCATGATTACATCGTGGTTGCTCATCGAGAGGGGCTGCCGAGAGGCGGCCCGCGCTTTGCTCGCGCATGCGCCGCGCGTGCCGACCGCCAGCTAACAATTCCATCACCGGCTGAGGGCCCGCGTGAGTCGATTCGATCATGATTGCATCATGATTCGCGTGAGACCGGGATGGTCTCACCCCTCTAAGTGAGGGAATACACACCGCAAGTGTCGGCGGCATGCCTGGCATGCATGCGGGTTTGTCGGAAGGTGTTTCCTAATTTGTGTTTGACAGAAAGTGGTGTAAGAGCCCGCCGCGCTCCGCGTCCACATCGACGCGGCCAGTCCGACCGCACGCCCAGTTAGGGGCTGCAGCGATCGGTGGGAGCCACACTGCCAAGCATGGTAGCTACGTGGAAGCTAAAATGGCTCGCCAAATCAATTCAGGAGTCGACCTGGACAAGCAGGTCGTCTCAACACCGAGGCGCAGTGGTGGGCAACTGACCCCAACCACTCAATCCACAATGCGAGTGGATGCACGGCGCACAATGCGCAGTGGCGTAGGCGAGCGGAGTCATGAACCCTCGTCATCTTCGCGTACGCTCGATACTCGACAGGTGCAAGTGGACAAATCACTGGCACTCGGGGGCCTCAAGGGCTCCGGCAAGTCGATGCCGAGCCCCGGTGCTGCCACCGACGCTCCCAAGGGGCATCAGTTGGTGACGGCCTATGAAGAGGAGCCACAAGGGCCCTTCAAGATGAGCATCAATGCGCTCTACCAAACGACACCAATGATCTTCTACACGTTCGCGTGCGTATCAGGTCTCCTCAACATCGGGAGCCTCCTCGTGAACATGCCAGGCGTGCGCCAGAAGGTGCATGACCTGCGTGTCAAGATCATGGAGTATCTGGAGCGCAGCTACGTGCATCGAGCAGCCAAGCGCTCGTGCTCATGCTCAAGCTAGCTGGATGGATGATCGTGTCCGTATCGACTGCTGCTCGCCTCAAACGTGCTGCGCAAAGCGCCGGCGTGCCCTCGCTTTTGAGCAACGTGCCGAGCATGCATGCCGTCAAACGTGCTCTCAAGTTCGACGACCAGGCTGAGGCGCCAGATGTTCTGGAACCCGAGGCCGATTCGGAACAATCTGAACGAGAGTCCGAGAGTGATGCTGACGAGCATGCCGAGCCGGCCACAGATTGGGACACGTTCTGGACACGCAAGCCGACTCGCGACATGATCCGCACGCTCTCCTCGCAAGAAGTGGAATCCAACAAGACGGACCTGACGGTCGCGCGCCTCGACGAGTGGATGCTGAAGTTTATGGCGTTCGCTCGGCGCCGTTACCCGCAGTTCGGCGAGCTGCTGGAAATCGTGTGGACGCTTGCGGACCTCGAGGAGGCCACTTCGCTCGTCACCACCTCGGTGCTTGCGAGTGATGCGAACCTGTGGGGCGCGTCCGCGCTCATGTCCGTCATCGATGTGACGAAGCCCGCCGGCAAGGTCTTCGAGACGGCGATGCTCGATGCAGAGCGTGCCATCGCTGGCACCATGTCCTCGGGCATCGAGATCGCAGTACGGATTGCAAAGTTGCTCAAGGATCGCCACACAGGTGATGAGGAGGCTGACTTCCTCAAGTTCGAGGCCAAGCATACCTCAAGCTTGGCCAGGATGAGAACTCCATCCGCATCGCGTTCGGCATGATCAAGTCCGACCTCTCCATCTGCCCTAAGCGCATCCGGGAGGTCCCGCACGCGTACCTTCGCTGGCTTCTCAAGAAGGCGCCGACGGAGATTGCGAAGAAGTGCAAGGAGATCGAGCACCAGATCAAGATTACATCGTGGTTGCTCACCGAAGGGCCGCCGAGAGGCGGCCCGCGCATGATCACGCGCCATGCGCTGCGCGCCGACCGCCCGCTTCGACCGCATCAGAGGCTGAGTGCCAGTGATGGCTCATCAACCCTGATCATGATTGCATCATGATTGCTCATCGAGAGGGGTCGCCGAGAGGCGGCCTGCGCATCGCTCGCTGCGCGCGCCGGCCTACGACACACCTAAGTCATGGCGACTCAGCGGCTATCGACGATGGTAGCGGTGGCGGCTGATCCTCGATCAGGAGCCGCAGCACAGCTGCAAAAGGCGGCTGGTCCAACGACTTACAAACTGCGGAAGCCGGGCAGGGCCATCAGCCAATGGCATCCGCGGGGGGCGGTCGGCGCGCGTAGCACCGTAGCTAGCGAGCGAGGCGCGGGCCGCCTCTCGGCAGCCCCTCGGTGGGCAATCACAATGTAATCATGATGCAATCATGATTAGTCATGATCAGGTTGATGAGCCATCACTGGCACTCATCCTCTGATTCGCTCAGATTAGCTCGTAGCGGGCGGTCCGCGTGCGGCGCGCGAGCGAGGCGCGGGCCGCCTCTCGGCGGTAATCATGATGCAATTATGGTCGGGAACTCGGGATGATGAGCCATCGCTGGCCAGAAGCTGCGGCGTGCCGTTACGCCCACTGAGAGCGGCCTGTGATGCGAGCGCCATATCGAGCGCGCTGCCTGGACCCTGAACTGGCGCTGCGGTGCGCGCGTGGTCTCGTCGCGTGCGCGCGTCGTCGTGAGCGTGCGACGCAGGCCCTGTACTCGCGATGCGGTGCACGCCTGCCCTCGACTCCTCAGGGTGGGAAAATCCTCCCCGTGGTAGATGTTTTCTAAACCTCCCGATACCCGAACTTCCCCTACGGAAAAGGGGGGTTCGATGTGTCGGGAGGGGGGGTAAGGTGTCACCGGGTGTCATCACGCTGATGAACCCCGGACCGTATAGGCCGTTATACTTGTGGGGGTGGCTCGTAGGGGGGGTCAACGAACCGCCCTCTGCCAAGGAGGAGTTCTAGCCGCCCGATTGTCGCCCGCCTCGTTAGGTACGGTCCGGTGAGACAAAAGACAACTTTTCTACTACTAGCTCGCTCCGTGCACTGTGTGTATTAACACTGTGTCGTCGCTGTCATTTGACGAGGGAGAATGGGGTTCTGCGTTAATCCAAACTTTGCCCTTCGCGTTCAGGAGTTGCAGCTTCACGCCACACCCACCACCGCAAAACACGTTATATAACTTATTTAACACGTTCACGTATAAAGTTGAAAGACAATACCCACTGATGTGCCTTGTGGTTGTGCCGGCCTCAATGCCCATGGCACCATCCAGGCGGCCAGCGTGGTCACAGGTCAGCGTGGCCCCACGCCACTCATCGAGCCCCTCACACATCGACGTCACGCACATGTTCACACGACGACACGCTCAACGTATCGGCAATCTCCTTCCCCGGCAATTTCCTTCCCCGGCAATCTCCTTTCACGTCAATCTCAATGGTACCGTCTTTGGCACTCGCCCCCGCCCACCTAGGGCCTTATGGTCATGCGCACACGATGCCCACTCCTTGTGCACCTAGTAAGTTCATGGTGCTCCTTGGGTTTTCTCCTTGTAAGTGGTATGCCCCTTGTGCTCCTGTGCCCCCGCCCGTCGATCGCACGTTCTCCTAGTGCCCCGCGGATGCCGGATAGGATAGCGTCGGCTAGCCGTAGTTCAAGATCTACGGCCAGAACAACCAGAAACTGTTGAGCGCGGCGTGCTGGCTGCGCTCGAGGCTCCACTGCGTGGTTGGCCACTCTGCTGCCCATGTATCTTGATGGTGAATCCGTCGTGTTCGTCTCCCCCTGTTCCCCCATAGGTGCGAGCTCCGGGGTCGTTCCATTCAAGAGCAATCTCGCCCGTACTCATATCGCGCACGCGCAGGAAGTGCCGCGGGTTCTTGCTCGTCGGCGTAGAGAGGCTCCCCGTTTCGATGACCAAGATTTCGAGCCCGAGCTCTTTCGAGAGCGTCTGCGAGTCGAGTTTCATCTTGAGTCGATCCTCCTGGTTCACATGCCTCTCCGTCACAATCTCCGTCACAATGTCCACGGCGAATGGCTCATCAAGCTCCTCTCAGGTGTAGCGTGATGGGTATCCCGTGGAGAAACTGAGCTGCCCAATGGAACGTGGATACATCCTCCCCCTTCATGATCCGCCAGATCTCATCGCTGCGTCCCAAGCCAAACAGGTCCGCTGCTGCGCAGCGCAGCGACGCAAGGTCACCGTGCAGACCTCCACGGCAGTTGCATCTGGAGCAGGGCTCGCTATGCTTGGGGCAGTTTGATTGCAGTATATAGACTTGTGAGTGAACCTGCGAGAACGCAGGGCCACAAAGCAGTCGAATGCTTTACATTTGTGCAGTAGGGTTCAGGCAGGAGCAGTAGCCACTCGGCCATTGCATGCGGCCGCAAGCTCGTGTTATCATAGTTTTATCAGTGGCGCTGTGACAGGCCACAGGCGTTCCACAGGGGAGGTAACAATGGCACTCTGGCCACAAAGACCGCATTTACCTGCTGCAGCGATAGCATGGAGCGAATCTTTGCGGCCTCGGATGGCGCCTCGACCGACACATAAAAAGCCAACTCGCCAAAAATGTTCGCGGCCTGACGCACGTGCTGCTGGAAGCTCCCCACATCAAGCAACCGGAGGCAATCAATCTTACCATGCTGGCACTCGTCGCCAATGCGCACATGTAATCCAATGATCCGGACACCACGAGCTTTGAGTCTTTCCATCTGAGCCCAGACCTCTGCCTGGAGCTGCTGCACCATCTTCGATGGTTGCAGAAACGACAGCGCCGCCACCGGTGTGATTGGATGGTCTTGTCCGTTGCCATGATACACGTTGCCTGCCCCACAGGTGTCCGAGGTTGCGCCCATGCTTGGGGCGTGCACAAATGGCAGCAGAGCTAGCCTGCTGTCGTCGTACATGTGGCTGTCGAGCCAGGTAGAAAGGCCCGGGATCCAAGTTGCTGCGGGCCGCTCATCATCGCAGCTGAAGTCACACGTGTGGTGGTCTGCGATGAACCCACCATAGACCCTATCCAATTGACAGCTGCAGCCTCCCCAGCCGCAGCCACAACAACCTCCTTCGCAACCCCATTGCATTTGCACAGGCCTAAAGCTGGTCACGTGACGGCCACGCATGAATTCCCTCAGTGCGCTCTCGGTGTAGATGATCGTTTTGTGTGGTTCGAAGAGCTCTTCCCACTCGGCCGGCATGTGGTTGCAGTCACATGGCCAGACCATGCCCACGGTATCTGGATTACCGCCACGCTGCATCACCAGTGCCTGCAAGGTTGTGAGTCACAGCACCTTCCATCAGCGTGCATGGTCAGGATCTATGTCGCCAATGTACATGATTGTCAGGGGAAAGATGTGTCAGAATGCATGTCGGCATGGCACATGGCATGCCCGCACATGGCACAGCACATGCCGCCACATGCCGCCACTGCTCTTGCCCGCGCAAGCCTCCGCCACATGCCACAGCTCGCACCCGCGCGAACGCCACGCCGAGAAGACGATTGCCAAGTCCACTTTGGGTTTCGAACAAGATCCGCGCCCCTCTAGGTGGCGATGATGTTGGGGTTGGCGGCGATACTGGGGGACATGGCGGTGGGCTGGGTGGTGACGGTGGTGATGGGGGAAGTGCCGGTGGGCTGGGTGTCGGGTCGCTCAGCACTCGCACTTCGGCCAGGTTGAGTGTTCGCCCCTCACCTGGAAGAACCACCGTAATGAACTTTCCGGCCGCGTGGCAGGCGACCATGAGGGGTTCTGGCGTCAGCGCGGGCGCCACCATAGAGGCACAGCGCCGAGCCGGGGCGGTGTGCGCACCCTGTTCGTCCCCCACCCACACTTCAAAGGCCGCCAGCCGCTCCTGATATGGACAGCGGTTGACGATCCACACGTAGGAGACGGTGCTTCGCCCAGGTGTGAAGATGGAGTCCGCAGCGATCTCAATGGAGAGCCAAGGGTCAGTGACTCGTTCCGAGGAATGGCAAAAATTGGTAGATCGTCGTCCATGCACAAAGACGCCGCATACCGCTCAAGCGTGCTGCTCAACGAGGCTCTAACACGCCGAATATCGACCAGCGTCGAAATGGGATGTGGGAGTTGCGGCGGCGACGGTGGTGGCTGAGGCAGATGCAAAGATGGCGGTGATACAGGCGATGTCGAAGATGGCGGCGATGCGAGCCTTGGCGATGGTGGCAGCGATGCCTGCGTTGGCCCTGGCTGAGGCAGATGCAAAGATGGCGGTGATACAGGCGATGTCGAAGATGGCGGCGATGCGAGCCTTGACGATGGTGGCAGCGATGTCTGCGTTGGCCTGGGCGGCGTGCCTGCTTCGGGAGGCGAAGGCGGCAGAGCCGAGGAAGGCAGAGCTGCCGGCGGCTGCAGCAGGGTCCCCGTGGCGTTCAAGGAGTGGTTGGCACCAGCTAAAGATGGCGCTGGAGCTGGTGCGCTTGCGGCGGCGAGCATTGAGGTATGCCCCTCTGCGCTGTGCAATTGAATGGACCTCAACGCCGAGCTGCCCAAGAAGAACGCCCCGATGCAAGCTGCGAGCACAAATAGAACCTTCGCCACGTTGGTTATGCGCACGGGCGCAACAGCTTTCACGTCGCCATCATCGCCCTGCGCATCGGCGTTGAAGGCATGCCAAGCCAGGGCGTCCAAGGAAGCGTCCTCTTCGGCAACCTCGGCGACGGAATCTTCAGCAGCGGAATGTTCTTCATCGTGATCTGCATGGATGTCGCTCGGCAGAGGCTCGGACTGCTTGCGACGAGCCTTGACACTCAAGCCGTCGCGTCTTTTTGCCTGCACGGCCTTCATGGTGCTCGCTGCAACAGATATTCATAGAGCCCGCCGCAAGAAAGAGCGAGCGGATCTGTGGGATCTCGGACTTCGGCCAAGTATGCTCCGGGATTTGGGATTTTTGGGTGGTAGGGTAGGGTGGGTGTCCCGCATTTTGGGTAGGTAGGTAGGGGTGGCCGCCACCCCAGGCCGGTTGGCCCAGGGTAGGTAGGTACCCCCTCCCCCCATCGTCTGGTCTGTGAGGAAAAAATGCGGGTTAGGGGGTCGAACGCGGCGGCCGAGAAGCGTCACCAGTGGCAAGGTGACCTTCGACACCAGCAAGGCCGACGGCCAGTATAAGAAGACGGCATGCAACGACAAGCTCATGAAACTCAACCCAAACTTCAAGTTCACACCTTTCAGCGCGGCGGTTGCCAAGACGTGCGCATGGTTCGAGGCCAATTACGCGACCGCGCGGAAAGGCGGCCACTGAGTCCTG
>Ga0210246_102478_pt1 | contig 11071 bp, 12 predicted proteins | sample ChrtobMetaP3_8mM_FD_155469 | JGI IMG/M metagenome (GOLD analysis project Ga0210246, IMG submission 155469) | Chrysochromulina tobin associated microbial communities from unialgal haptophyte culture, Seattle, Washington, United States - P3_8mM | ecosystem: Host-associated > Algae > Haptophytes >...
AGGATCCGGCCCCCACCCCCCGTCCCAGCCACACTACATCTATCGGCCCCCGTGCCGGTAGTTCGTATAACTGGCCTCCCCGTGCCCCCGAGCAAGTACGACCTGTCCCCCGTGCCCGGCCCTTGGAGGACATGAAGAGCACACTGATCGTCGTCTGAAAGGGGTGTGCCGTGTGCTATAGCACCCCTCTAATTGCACGGGAGCCGTTTTGAGGCTTGTATGGGCGCGGCGTCGCTTATAGAGACTATATGAGTAGAATCTAGAGACTGGTGACCGGTTACATTAAGTACATGGATCCCGTGGTGTTGTGTATGGCGTGATTGCACGTAGTAACACCAGATATGATAATACACATCGATCTCCGTTTCCCCCCTTTTGCCACGAAGGGCTTATACGACACTCCCATTTACTCCTCTCCTCGTGGATGCCTCCCCCTCTCGGGTCATGCTTGAACGCGTGCAGTACGGGCTCGCGGACAGGACGACAACGGTGCTTCGAAACCTCATGGCATGCACAGACACACTAGGCTGTTCCCCCATCCCTCGTGGTCCACTCTCTTTCTTCCCCGGGAAGATTCCGTGCTCTCCGTGCCCCCCCCTCTCGGAGTCATGCTTGGGCTCATAGTAGTAGCCTATCGGAGCAAGCAGGCGGATGATCGAGCATCCGAAATCTCGGAGTTCATGGTTCTTGGACATACCTGACTCAACTAGGAGTGTGTCGGGAAGAGCACTGGTGTGTGCGCACCTTCATCCGGACGTGGTGAAGTTGGGCTCCACGAGGAACTCGTAAAAGTACTGAATCTCTTCTTGCCCACCGGGCTCGTGTGACGTGACGGCGACGACGTCGGATTCCTCCAGGTTGAACATGAGACCTTCGGCCGCGTCGGCATCGAAAGAGCCGCCTTCTACCGAGGCAAGATATTCGGCGATAAGCTGATGTGCGACGAGCGCCCGTCCGCTGGGGGCTTTCGCTTGCGAGATGGAAATGAGATGGTAAATTGCGCGAGCTAGCGAGGCCGCTGCGCGAAGGTGAGGGATTGCGATCCGCTTGCCAATAGGCGACGTGCCCGGTATGGGCATCGGGCAGTTCCATCCGTGGATGATAATGCGGGCGCTCGGCGGGGCTGCTGGTGCCATCACAGCGTCGGGGATGTGGGAACCGTGCTCCTGAAGCCCGAGGCTCGCTGCCGAGGCGGCAAGCACGTGGCCCGGAGAATGTGGCGGGGTAAAGTGCGTACGCGCTGCTTTGGCGTTCGGCTGAGTCGCCGCATCGCCCTGGGCTGGCGGAATCGGCCGCTGTGGAGGGTGGGCGTGCGTCAATCTCGTCGCTGTTGGTGGCGCCACGTGCGCTGGTGGCGGAGGGGGATACTCCGGGGCTGCAGCGGCCCATTCACGGAGGGATCCGTCGTAATGTTGGTGGAATTGTTCTCTCGTGAACGGTCCCGATCCATCGGAGTCGTAACGGCGCTCATCGCGTGCTGTGGGAGGGACATGTCCGAAGACACCCGTTCCATCGGTAGCACGGAGGCGGTCAGCGGCAAACACGGTCGGCGGTGCTGGGGCTTTACCCTTGCCTTTTCCCGCTCCTTTTCCGGCTCCTTTTCCGGCTCCCTTTCCCTCGCCTTTTCCGGCGCCTTTGCCTTTACCAGCACCCTTGCCGATGGTGGTTTCCGGCTGACGGGGGATAAACTGGGGTGCAGCGTAGGGGGCTTCAGCGCCTGTGCCATACTGATCGGCAGCGCGGGCAGGGCGGAAGGAGTCGACTTGGGATTGGATCTGGCCCTCCATCCTCGCAGTCGCGATGGATGCGGCTGCTTTCACGCGGGTTTCGGAGAGCGAGTTGACGACCGCTTCGCCCGTCTTATTGAAGCTGGTGCACATGGCCGTGCGGCACGAGCTATTCTTGCAGGCGGCAGTGATGTATTGCGCTGGCGTATCCAGTGCATCCGCGGCCCGCTCCGCATGGACTGCGGGGATGTAGCACGGAGAATCAGTGGCCGATAGGCGTTCAACAGCCTTGCGGCATACGCCAGCAGGTAGGAAGGGGTATCGCGATCGTCATGTACCTCCAAGACACCCGCGAAATCCGCATCCAAACGCCCACAGTCCGAGCATGGCTCATGGACGATGTGCTCGAAGATGTGAATAAGGTGCTCGAGACGACGCGTTTCCAACCGCGCGCAGGCTTCACGACCCAAGCGATCCTCGGTCAACCGGTCCGGCTTGCCCCACGCATGCCCGGCGGCGTGGGCATCGGTATCTCGCTCAAATTCTGGATGATTCCGCCACCGGGCCTTGACCCGCGTGATCCTGCATCCCTCAAGGGCGTGGTGCTCCCCACACCCGTCCTACTGCCGCGTCGCTACGTCGAAGACCCTCAGTCGGGAGAATGGCTCCCTGACTGGTTGCATGACCCCGACCCGACCGTATCCACGCGCCAACTCACGCGCGCGGAACGCTGCCAAGGAGGTCCGAACGGCCAAGGCGATGGCGTCAGCGTCCGATACATCGTCTCAGGTGGTGCTCGCATCGGCGGAACGCCGCTCGAGTCTGCCTATGATGGCGAGAGATTCTTCCGGCTCGGAGATGACTACGACCCAGAGTCGGATGGCATCGAAGGATTACAAATCCTCTCCACCTCGCACAAACTCGGCGACACCGCGCGACGCAACGCTCAGCGCAAAATCGCTGCGCAAAAAGCGCAACGAGCAGCGGCAGCCAAACTCGACCCAGAGGCGATGACCGCCCACACGGCCGCCCTGGCGAAGAGGGGTTCAGTCCTCCCGCTGGGGTGGATTTATCCGGGCGATCGGCGAAGAGCGCGAGGTTTGGGACGTGATCGGGCGTGGTAATGATGATAGCAACGTCTGAGCGCTTGGTCGTTTTCTGCCCGTCGGCGCCATATAGATAAAAGTCGATCGCCTGATGGACCTCCGCTTGTGGGCCGAGGGTTTTCTCGGCGTCGTCTCGCGACACGAGGATGACGATGTAGAAAGATGGGTTTGCGAAGACATTGATGCTGTCGATTCGAACTTGCTCGATCTTAACGTTGGGCACCGTCGCTTGGATGATATCGTTGATGGTGCGTTCGGTTGATTCGCGCGCGTCTTGGCCGAGGCCACCGAACGCGCCTTTCTTTCCGGCACTCGTGTCGAAAATGAGCGCGAGCTCAACGAGGCTATCAGCAGCGTGAAGCTGCTCACGCTCTTCTTCAGTGACCATACGTCGTTTGCGTTCGCCCGTTGCGGTCGGTACCTTATGCATCAGTGCATCGACTCCCGGTGGGGCAATCGAGGACGAGGCAGCAGCCTGTGCGTAGAGGAGTGGTGCTGCAGTAGTTCCACCGACTGAGGTCGAGCTCAGGGTGTTTGATTGGTCTGTCTGCTGCATTATCAGGATGCAGGTAGCCTGTCGGTATGATGCAGGGCGGTCTGCTCACGGCAAGACAACGCTCCGTTTTGTTGCGAGAATGCGCGGTTCAGCGGTACGTGATGATCCACGAACGGGGCGGTTCTCTGAGAGACCGACGTCCGCATGGGTCACGAAACAATTGCGTCTTTGCGACGTGCGTGTGAATATGCGTGCGTGTGAAACACACCAGCCACGAAACATCACAGCTAGAGCGAGTTCGATAACCTTGGCTGTGAACAGGCGGCAAAACCTAGTCGACTCGAAAGGCTGTATAACAACTGACACAAATTACTCACACACCTTCACGAAACTAAACGAAACTATGGTCAGTCTTAAGGAGGGGTGCAGGGCCCTAGGGCACCCAGAGGTATAGTACGTATTACGGTATGCGTATGGTGGTGGTCGTGTTGTATGTTGAGGTAGTTGTTTGATGTTTCGGGGCACGGGGGTGGGGGAATAATAAGCGAGAAATGTGTGCGGCGCAGGGTCTAGATGCGATGGCACTATGCTCTACCATGGAGCGAGTGGTGCCTGTGTCGATGCCTGTGTGTCTTTCGGTGCAACGGCGCCTCTGGCTCTGCCCACGACTGAAGTGGGTGCGTGTGAATAAAAAAGCATCACTCGTGGCGTACGGCGTACCACCCCGCACCCCGCGCTCTAAGCGACTAGCCGAGAAAAGTAACCGCTGACAAGGGGTATTGTTTGAGCGTGCGGGGCTCGTTGGCCACCTGGAGGGCGATCGTATCAGGCGCAATCAGGCACAATCAGTTGCAATCAGCGCACAATCAGCGCGCAATCGAATCAGATGTTGCACGTTGGATCGTTGGTCACCTTGAGAGCGCCGATGACCGGCGCGAGGTCGGGCGGCAACGAGGCAATCCAACGCGCGAGGGCCGCGGCGCTCGATTTTTGTCTGTTTAGAAACAAGAACATGCTAGACCTCCTGGGGGAGAGGTTGTCCTGAGAGGTGCCCTGCTCGACTACAACCAAAGCTGCATGCTGCCCGCGTCTGCGATTGATGGCACGCCATGCACGAATGGCTGGAAGTGCTCGGCATACAGGCACTTCCATTCAGCCATCCAAACTGAGATCCCAAGGATGGAGCATGCTTTTCAGGGGCCCTGCTGCTGTTTCCCCGTGGCGCCGTCTCATTCTGCGACTTTGGTTGCAAGCCGCGGACATCCCATATCTCGACCGTCCACAATTTGCCACTGCCGCCTTGTGGCTGTTTTAAGAGCTGAATTGAATCCAGCGCTTGTCGCGAATGAAGCTTGCGAAGCGATTCGGCGTTGAGGAAATCAAACGCATTGTGCCCAGCGATGGGCCCGAGAGCATCCAAGCGCTCAGCGCAAGTGCCATTGCAAACATCATCTGCTCGTCGGATACAGCCCTGATAAACTCCACGCGCGCACTCCTGCACGGCAAGCTGGGCCAACGCTTCCAAGGATGCGTTCCTGGTCGCCACTGCACGCACAAAGGGCAAGTTAACCATTCGTTGCACATATGTTGGCATGCGCTGAAGCAAATATCTCGCCACACGATCGATTGAGGCTTCATGACCATCGCCGTGCAGCCTCTGGTCAATCTCCAAGGCGGCGTGGCACCTGTTTCGAACAGCCAGAGTGCGACCCACGTTGTAACCCAAGTCAGAGCACCCTCGCATGTAATACAGCCAAAGGCCAACAGCTTTTTGTGGTGCGCGAGTGTGTGAGACTGGCAGCCACATGTGGTCGCGCCCAAGTTCGTCATTTGGCACGCAGCTCATGTTCAAAAGGTAGACCATGCGGCGCGGCGCGGCGTACGGCACCCATGCGTTGGCCACCCCTTTGTCAGAAGAGCATGACGCATTGTCCCACGGTCGCAGAGTGCAGACGGGCGCGTTCATAACCTTCGCTTTTCGACTGTGGCCGTGGGTCGCGTGTGGGTGCGGCGGGGCGGGCGCCGCGCCGGCGCGCGTTGCGTACGTTGTACCAGGAACAAAAACACCGGGGGGAGCCGGGACACACACGGGACACGGGACAACGGGCACACGGATCACTCAGACGAACCTCACAACCATCCCGACCCACACCAACGCAAGACCGCGTAGCCGACCCCGGAGCCGACCGAAATGTTGTTCCGGAAAAAAACTGAAACGCTCACTGAAAGCTGGGACCAGGACGGAACCGAAGCTGGGAGCGTGCAGTGAAGGAACAAATCGCCGGCCCTCTGTGAATCCTCGAAAATGGCGTCAATGAACCATAAGCGCCCGCGCGATGACGAGGCCGCCAAGGGTGGCACGAGCGAGGAGGACGCACCCAAGTTGACGCCTCTCGAGCGCGAAATATATCACGCGAGGCTCGAAAAAGAGGGTGCGCTGCTCTTCCCCATCGTTCGCAACGACAGCACCGACGCAGCGGTCAAGATGCTCATCCAGGTCAAGACCGTCTTTACTCAGCAGTTGCCCAAAATGCCGCGCGCGTACATCTCGCGTCTCGTGCTCGACCGTCAGCACGTGTCCCTCGTATGCACGTTCCGTGGTGAGGTGGTCGGCGGCATCACGTACCGGCCCGTGATGTCACAGCGTATGGCCGAGATTGTCTTCTGTGCCGTGAGCGCCAAGCACCAGGTGCAAGGCTACGGCACGCGCATCATGAACCAGATCAAGGAGCAGTGTAAGCGCGACAATATTGAGGGAATGCTCACCTACGCCGACAACCATGCGGTCGGCTACTTCCGCAAGCAAGGCTTCAAGAAGCAGGTGACCATGAAGCGCGAGCGCTGGCAAGGATTCCTCAAGGATTATGAGGGAGCGACCTTGATGGAATGCTTGGTCGACCCGACGATCGACTATCTCTCGACGCGCCAGGTCGCCGAGCAGCAGCGGAAGGCCGTCGTGCAGAAGGTCAGTGAGCTCGAGCGCGCCGAGGCGGGCAGCGGCGCCACTGCTTCCAACCGCAACGTTACGTCGGCGGCGGCGGTGGTCGGAGACTTATCAGCCGCGCGCGACGTGCTGCATAAGGGTTGGGCGCCGCCAGTGCTCGAGGTCCGCTACCGCGGCGAGGCCCAAACGGTGGAGCAGGTGGTAAAGACCATCTATGAGGCGGTGAGCGCCCACGAGGACGCGTGGCCGTTCAAGCAGGCGGTGAAGCACGAAGACGCGCCAGACTACCACGAGATAGTCAAGAATCCGATCGACCTCTCGATGATCCACGAGCGGATCTACCGCAGGCCCTGCTATTATGTCACGCCTGACCAGCTGCTTGCGGACCTGTATGTCATGTTCGAAAACTGCCGGCTGTACAACCCGGACACGACTGTCTTCTGGGAGTGCGCCACGCGGCTCGAGGCCTACACGCGCAATCGGACCGCCGAGCTCCATGTCGAACGCAAGCCGCGAGTACACGACTGAGCCTGAGGAGAGCTTGCAGGCGCTGTCGCTCTTCGCTGTCGCTTTCAACGGGCCTTCCCGTCGTCGCCGCACGCCGGCGTGTCTCTACGTTCCAGCGTCTATACAACAAGGCTAATAGATCATTGAGGACTGATTGAGTCGTTTGAACCGTCCAATATGCGCCGACAGCGGCGCGAGCGATGAAAACGCTCTTTGGAACATCTGCGCCGTTATGGTTTCGTTTTCAGAAAGAGAAACGCCTTTTCTAGTTCTTTTCTTGCGGAATTCGCTGCAAATGCCGGCGATACAGGAGCTGATCCTCCGGTGCGATACCCGTGCTGAAGCCTGCTTGCCAAATGCCTGCATGCTGTTCGCTCTGACCTGTACCTCCAAGCTATGCGTGCGCGCTCCATCCTGCCAGGTACATCGTGCTCGGCAGCTCATTTCTCTCTGTCTGTGGCGCGTGCATCATCATCTTCTCCGCACTTCGGCTCAGAGAGCTCTCGAAGCGCTTCTTCGCCATCCGGCTCATCTTCTTCCTAGCTCTTACCGATTTGATGGCAGCAGCGTTCAACATCATTGGCGCGATCGCTGATATCCAGCAGCTGTTCCAGCCGGAGAGCAAGGAGATGTTGCTCTGCGAGCTGCAGGCCACCGGCCTGCTCTACTTCAACCTGGCGTCCATCATGTGGACGTCGTGTCCTACCGACGGCATGCGCTCCGCAAGTACGAGTTCTCCTTCCACGCGCTGTGCTGGCCGGTGCCAGCTGTGCTCGCGGGCAGCTGCTTCTACCTAGGCTATCTTTCTGGCTACTCGGCGACGCCGAATGCCTGGTGCGCGCTGCAGCTGGGACACTCCCAGCGCTTCCTGATCTGCTTCTATGGCCCGCTGCTTGCCGCGTTCACCTTCAACTTGATCACGTACACGGCGGTGCTCTCTCACTCGCGAGAGCGGCGCGTCTCGCGCATCACGTCACTGTACCTGCTAGGCTTTACGGTGGTCTGGCTGCCGTCGCTAGGGGCGCAACTGCAGGCGATGCTCTCGTCCACGCACGAGCCCGACTTCGTGCCCGCTGCCCTCGAGGCGCTCTTCATGCCGCTGCATGGAGCGCTCAATGCGCTCGTGTATGGCTGGTCTTTACCGTCCATACGTGACGTGTACCGGACGATGTTGCTCGGCACCGACGGGATGGACGCGCTGCAGTCGAGCCCGTCAGAGAGCTCGCTCGTCCGCTCGCCCTCGTACTCGCCGCCAGAGTTTGAGTCCCACCTGCCCTCGGTCAACTCGCCGCGCACCGATCTGCTTGAGGCAGGCTTGCGAGCCTCACACGCTCGAGAGACGAACGTGCACGGCTTGCAAACGTGAGAGGCCTGGCACGTCGCCATGTCGCGGCGCAGCGCGAGTAACCATGCCGATACCCCTTTAGAATCCGGATAACGCGCGCGGCGCGCGTGCCGCCGTTTTTCGGTGTATGTGCGAGGCGAATTCGCCGCGCGGTCCGTGGGGCGTTATGGGTTAACACGTTCTACACACTACAGAGTCAGAGTACAGTAGAGCTGACATGCGTGCGGGTTGTGGCCGAATGAGGTCCGACGAGGTAAAATTACCGCCCCGCGGGAGAGCCCCTCGACCGCGTGATGCCGAGTTGCCGAAACTTGCCTAAGGAGGGTCGGGATGCCGCCTTCTCGCCGCCGTTGGCCTTGCAGCATCGAAAGAGGGCGGCGCACACCTGGTCTGGCAGATTGGGCACGCGCGCCTATGGGAGAGCCAGTCCTGGAGACACGGCTGGTGGATGCAGTGGCCGCATGGCATCTCCGGCAATTCCTCACCGAGCGTAAATTCCTCAAGGCACACGACGCACGAGCCCTGCTCGAACCGCACTCCGCCGTTGGCGTGGCCGGTGCCATACCTCCTCCGAGGCAGCGTGCTGATGATGGTCGTGGCCGTGGAGCGATGAATGATGCGCGAGACCGCGTGCAAGCCGCCACCCGCCGCCTCGGCCACGCCAGCAAAGTTGTGCACGAACCACACCACAGTGGCAAAGCAGCGTAGAACGAAGAGCCCCAGGTGGAACATCAGAAGCCAATGCAGCTCACACGGCCCGCCGCCGACCCAAAGGTGTACTGCGATGCCCGCGGCAAAGACGAGCAGGTTTACGGCACCCAGCTGCTTGTTTGTCCGCCAGGCCGGCGACCTGTTCAGCTCCAGTAAATGCGCCACAGCGTCCTCCTCACTGGCGGCATGCGTGGCTGCAGCCAGCTTGGACATGAGCAGGAGTCGAATCGGAAACTGGGCTATGCGCAGCGTGCCCTGTGTGAGCACCCACATGCCTGCCGGACCACACTGTAACAACTTCCCACTGTCAAATCTGGGCGCGATGCAATAGGCGTCAAGCGCCATCAGCAGCAGCGAGGTGATGTTTCCCGAGAGAAGTAGGGGCCGCAAGAACTTAATGCTCGCGACCGGATTCTGTTCGAAGAGGGCCTCGACCTCGGGCATGGCACCGCCACCAAAACACGTACCGTAGTCCCCACACAAGGACGATCCCCCGAGGGGATCACCCGGGGGCTTCGAGTTACTAGTGAAAAGACAGTGGGAGACCTTATTCCATTCACACTTGGACGATGCTTTTCTTTGTCACTTCGTGGACACAGTCACTTCGTGGACACACGATGCGATTGCCTCACACGATGCGAATTCCTCAAATGCAGTGCCGGGTGGCGCCACCATTGCGGCGGGTGCTGCTCCTGCCTCACCAACGCTTTTCGACGAGCGCGCCCTTTGTGACGAACGACGAGCACCAACGGCCAGCAATCAAAATCTCAATGGACGCAGTGCCACCACCGTCGCTCCCAGACCCCTTTGCGCTCGTTTCAGACCAGCTACGACCGCTGGACGAGTTGCTGAGCGACCTCGTCGGCAGCGAGCACCCGGTACTCACGCGTGTCGCGCAGCAGTTTTTCGACCTCTCCGGAAAGCGCTTCCGGTCGACGCTCGTGCTGCTCGCAGCGATGGCGGCCAACGGCGGCAGGCCAGGCAATGCGCAACAGCAGCAGCTCGCGGAGATCACGGAGATGATCCACGCGGCATCGCTGCTGCACGATGACGTCATCGACATGACCGACACGCGGCGCGGTGCCAAGTCTGCGCACCGCATCTACGGCAACAAGGTCGCCGTGCTCGCGGGCGACTTTTTGCTCGCGCGCGCTTCAGTGCTGCTCTCGCGGCTCAACGACACGCGCGTGGTGGAGCTGCAGGCGACGGCGATCGAGGAGATGGTGCAAGGCGAGGTGATGCAGCTCAAGGCCTCGCCTCAGGAGCTGCTGCAGATGGACCACTACGTGAACAAGACGTACCGCAAGACAGCGGCCCTCATGAGCCTCGCTTGCCAGGCAAGCGCCAAGCTGGGTGGATGCGAGCCGAAGGTGGAGGCGGCGCTGCAGGCGTACGGCCGGCACCTGGGGATAGCATACCAGGTGGTCGACGATCTGCTCGACTTCACGGGCCCGAGCGACACGCTCGGGACGACGCTCGGGTTGCCCGCGCTCTCGCACCTGAAGCAGGGGCTCGCCACGGCTCCTACTCTCTTTGCCGCCGATGAGTTCCCCGAGGTCGGAGCGATGGTGCAGCGGCGCTTTGGGGAGGAGGGCGATGTGGCGGCGGTCTCGCGCCTCGTCGCCGCCTCGGACGGGCTGCCGCGCACGCGCGAGCTCGCAACCAACCATGCGGCGCAGGCCGCCGCCGCGCTGGGCGTCCTGCCTCCCTCTGCCGCCCGCGATGCCCTGCTGCGCCTGTGCTTCGATGTGCTCAATCGCAAGGCGTGATCTCGAGCGCCGCGGAGCGTCAGTGGTGTTCGCCCTTATTATTTCGGTTCTATAAATATTTTCATTCAAGGGCTCTCGCGCGAATGCGCAATATTCGAGCCGCGGGGGGCGGGGGGGGGCCGCCCCGGGCGGCCCGTCGGGTCCGCCCAAGACCCGTATACGTTCCGGTATGGACCGTACGGCCGTAGCTACGGTGCGGTCCCCGCACCCCGGTACACCGGGAGGTACGGTACGCGGTACGCCGCCGTGGCGTACCGCGCTACCGGGCGACGCCCGGGAGTGATTCTAAGATCAGATGCACCACGCGACCCGTGTGGACGGAAGTAAACGGTTTGTGGTATCAGTGACCGAAACGGCGCCCAGCCTTTTTGCTGTGTAGCTCGAAGCACCCTGCTGTGTAGCTCGAAGCACTTGCTGGGTCGCTCGAAGCGGGCAGCTTCAGCGCGCCCTATGCGTACATACTCGT
>Ga0210246_102487_pt1 | contig 11045 bp, 9 predicted proteins | sample ChrtobMetaP3_8mM_FD_155469 | JGI IMG/M metagenome (GOLD analysis project Ga0210246, IMG submission 155469) | Chrysochromulina tobin associated microbial communities from unialgal haptophyte culture, Seattle, Washington, United States - P3_8mM | ecosystem: Host-associated > Algae > Haptophytes >...
CGGGCTGCCGCGGGCAGGGGCCCACGCGCGCCGCCTCGCCCGCAACGACCTCGTACATTTACATGCTGCCGCTCGGCGGCGCTACGCACAAGCCCTGGGGCAAGAGCGACTACGGGTTCCCGTGCTGCTGGGGCACGCTATCCGAGTCCTTTGCCAAGTTGGGCGACTCGATCTATTTCGTCGCGCCCACGGCCGACGCGCTCTTTGTCAACCTGTACGCGTCGAGCGAAGTGGTGGGGGAGTACGTGCCCGCGCTCACGCGTGCATTGCCTTGGGTCGGTGTGTGGCCTTCGGTCGGCCGAAGATGAGCGTCTGGGGACACGCTGGTGCACGGAGCGCGCCTGCCAAAGTTGCATGCATTTCATTCACCAGAGCCCTTTTTTGGTACCTATTTGATGGATCGGTTTCGATTTTTCTGTTAGACGCCGACGGCGTCACCTTTGTCTTCAATACCTGCACGCACGTGCCCACGCTCGGCACGGCAACGCGCTTGTAGGCGACCGGAGCGGTGCGACGTCCGTGCCCACCGTCGACGAGCACGGCGACGCGCTCGATCACGGCGCCGAGCGTCGCCTTCCCCACGCCCGTCCCCATGACTGCTGACGCGACGCTCGTTTCCACGTGATCTTGTTTCAAGACGTCCAGATGACGGCGAGCGGGACGTTCGAGCCGGAAGGAGCGGCTCCCTAACTTCGGCGTGCGGTGACTCTCCCTGGAATCGCCGCGCCCGCGGCTCTGCGGTCGGCGCATCGGGCCGTGTTCATGAGGCTTCTGTCAAGCTGTGACAGGTGCTCCAGGCACTGGACGACCATTGAGTTGATGGACGCTCCAATTGTTGGTGGCAAAGGCCGGACGAAACATCCAGCCGAGCTCGCCCGTGGCTGCGCAAGCATCTGAGCCACGCACGTCTAGCTGCGGTAGCCGGCTTCCAGTAGCAAACCGTGAGTATAACTGTGGTACTGTGAGGGACTCTACACATAGCTTTTGTTGAGGGGTGGGGGAGTAAGTGCAAGTCAAGTCTATACATAAACAACAGACAACCATACTTACTTGACTTGACTTGACTAAGATGTGCACGCGCTCACGCGTGCGTTGCCTTGGGCCGGTGTGTGCTCCGGGTCTCAAAGGACGGCTCCGCACGCGCACCCCCAACACAACACTCCTACATGTGCTACGGCATCTACGGCACTGTGACCTCAAACCACGCACGCTCCGTGAAGTATACTCACTCTCTCATTCACTCACTCACGAAACTCCCTCGTTCCCGCCACGTGCGCTCGCACACGCATCCTCGCACGCTCGGCCATCACAAACTACGGCACTGTTACTGCCCGCTCTTCCGAACACGACAGGTTGTCCAATAAAAACGGGTCGACACAGTACAGCGGCATTCATGCGAGCGCCCGATGCGGGCGGGCTTATACAAACATGGACTGTTGGACTCCAGCTCTCCAGGCATGGACTATACTGGCAGGTGAGGCCCCAAGTCACGGGAGTATGTCGAACACACACATGAACACACACGGGGATCCGGCATCCGGTAGACGCGCGGCCACGACTATGCCGATGCTCAGAGCCGTGGCAAGGCTGGCAACCCTGTTACAAAGCGCACTTTTTTGACCTAGGGGGACCTTGGGTCAGGGGGGTTTCCTATACATTTTGGGGGTAGTTTCCTATACGATACGTATCCTGATGGATCCTGATGGATCCTGCATGTATCCTTCATGTATCCTGATGTATCTCAAATGTATCGTACATGCTCTGTTACATTCAATGATTGAATGAAAACATATTCCTATATTTTACACGTATCCCAAACGAGTCCAAGATACATTTTGGGATACACATCAGATACATCAAAATACATGTATCGTGCGCGCTTCCTTGGTGTCACACTGGATACACATCAAGATACATCAGGATACGTGTAGAATCCGCCGGAATCTCGTCGGACCTCACCGCGCTCCGCGGATACCGGTCAAAGTATGGTTCCATGAGCGATACCTAACGGATTGCACACCTTCTCCCCGCTCGCAGCCGCGCCCCTGCCAGATGAGCTCATCAGCTCTGCAACGGTACCTGCGGTGTGTGTGGTGTGTGTGTGTGTGAATGTGTCGGTAATCGGCATCGGTGTGATTTCCAACGTAACAGCTGCCACTGTACACACGGGACAGACACACGGATCGAGACACAGACGACGCCTCAGAACCCAACCGACTCACCGACGCACGCGCGCACGATGCCACGCCATGGACCCCTGTGGCCCACCCAGCGGCCGACTCAGAAGAGGCCGCCCCCTGCGAACCCGACCCTGCCCCCTCCCGCTCCCAGAGCGCCTCCCCGCGCCTGCTCAAAGGCGGTGGCGAAATGAAGGCGCGCGCTGCAGACGCGAGCGGCCGGCGGTGCGGCCAGAACACCCAATGAGCTCGAGCGACGCGAGAGGCGGAGACGGGGTGCGCTACGGCTGCGGCGAAGCCGACGAGGTACCGGCCACAACCCGCCTTTTTCCGGTCGGTCCGCCTCTGCAGCTTTCGACTCGATCTCGCGCAGCAAGATCACACGTGATGTGAGCGCCCACCCCTACGCGAGCCTGTAAAGCAAAGACACGTGCCAGGCCGTATTGCTTGGACCGCAACTTCTCTTACTCATCGCAGCGGGCTCATCTTCGCAAGCCGGCCACCACATCTCTACTGCTCGAGAAGCCGCAGCACCTCTGCTGCGCCCGCCTGCCGCGCCCACATGGCGGCCGTCTCACGTTTCGCGTTCCCGAGGCCGGGCTGTGCGCCATGTGCGAGGAGCGTCTCCACTGTGAGCTTGTGGCGCATCACATCATAGTAGGGAGCGTTTGGCGGCAGGCGGCGCGGCCCGTGCATGCATGCAAAGTGGAGCGCTGTGCTGCCCGTGGTTGTGGCGCCCACATCGGGCGTTGCTCCGTGCAGCAGGAGCAGCTGCACTACAGGCACGTGAGCCCACAAGCATGCGCGCATCAGAGGCGTCCAGCCGTCCTCGTCTAGCAGGTCAGGGTCGATACCTTGGGCGAGCTGCGCCTCGACGACGCCCACGCGCCCGTCGATGGCGGCGACGTGGATCGCATGATATCCGTCACGCGCATCGCGTGCATCGACCACAGCGAGGGGCATCTTGCGCAGGTTGGTCGGCTTCAGTTTGACGTCATCGAGCTCGCAGAAGGCGCAGTCGGGTCGGCGCACTCGCACGCAGTACCGGCCGCTCGCCGGCTCCATGGGCCAGAGGACCGTGCCAAGGGCGTCGTTGAGCTCGGGGCGGCCCGTGAGGCCATGCACGATGACACGGTCCTGCGGCCTCAGCGCCATCGACTCTTCGGCCTGAAGAGGCGATGGCGCGACGAGTGGTGGTGGAGGCATGTCAGTGCTGTCTTCCCATTCCTCATCGACGTCCTCCTCGTCCTCCTCTTCCTCGTCCTCGCCATCGTCCTCGCCATCGTCGTCGAATTCCTCCTCCTCACGGGCCGTGGCGTTCGGTCCGTATTCACCCAGGGCTGTCGCGAGCTCGAGCCAGATCGACGCCCCGCCCACGTCAGCACAGATATCCATTGCCAAGATCGGCCAACAACCAGTTCTCCAATGCCAACGCGTGCCGAGCCAGCGGCGTCTGCCGCCCATGCGCAACTCCATCGCCTCCATGGCCACCGATGGCTCCATGGCCTGGCACGAGTTGCCATAGACGACCTCGGCCGTTGCGCGCAGCGAGCGGCCGCCCATCACGGCCGCAAAGACATTCTCGCCACCCCACTTCTCCTTGGCATCCTGCTTCTCAAAAGCGTACGGCAGTAGCGCCGTGGCGGTGCGTAGAAAAGCCGCCCAGTCCCAGCTCCTGGGCACAACGCCATGCTTCACGCTGAGCTTGCAGTAGATGAGAAAGTCGCTGGAGATGAGGTCGCCGTCGTCGCGCGCGTATAAGCCATGGAGGAAGCCGCCACCCCAGCACATATCATCATCCACACGCATCCGATAGCAGTCGCACAGCCACTCGCGCTGCTTGTCCGCCGAGAGGCCCTTCGCCCAGCCTGTCTGCAGGGCGGCCTGCAGGCCAGCCTCTGACAAGCTCGGAGGCACGGCCCCGAGAGTGGCGTGAGAAGATGATGCGTCGCGCCGAGCTGACATGGGTGGCGATCCGACCTCGAGGCCCTGATTGAGAGCTCGACCGAAGCCGGCGCGGAAGCTGCTGTTCTGCTCGTGCTCCCGACGCTTGGCCGCCTTGCGCTCTTCGCGCTGCTTGGCCTCGAGCGGTCGAAGCAAGGCCACCGCCGCGGCCACCTGCGCAGCACCCGTGGTCATCAGATCTCATCAGTGCTCATCAGTGGTCATCAGTGATCATCAGTGGTCATAAGATCTCATCAGAGGTCATCAGCGGCCACCTGTGCAGCATCGCCGACGCCTGTGGTCGCGCTTCCGCCGGTAATGCGTCGCAGATCGCGAACGGCGGCGTCAGTCTCACCGAGCGACTCTGCCGCCTTGGCGCGCCGTATCAGGCTCTTGGCGTGACCTGGTGCGAGCGCGAGTGCAGCGCTTGCCGCCTCGGCCGCGCGTTCCCATTGATCGAGCTTGAGGCGGCACTCTGCGAGGTTGGAGCAAATCTTGACCTTTTCGTCGCGCTGCTCGCCACTGGCGCCACCGCGCCCGTCATACGCAGCCAGGGCGGCCTCGTACGCCGCCGCCGCCGAGGCAAAGTTCTGCGCAGCGAACGCGCCGTTGCCTTCCGCCTTGTGCGCCAGAGCCGCTTCGAACGTGCTCGCATCGAGGCTCGCGACAGCGTCGGGTGGCGCGTCCAGGCTGCACTGGCGGCAATACGACAGCACACGCTGCACGGTCGCCGCCTCCATGTTGATGTCGCAAAAGAGAGCCAGAGAGCCGTTGCCGTAGGCATGCTTGGCCACAACCACATCGTAGTCCTCCGCAGCGCCACTCGTAACCGAGTCTGCGTCCTCACGCTTCCCAACCTCCCGTCCCGCCATGAAGGGCACGAGGCTCTGGGTGCGCGAGCGAGGCGTCGTGCCGTACATGCGCTCATGCTCAGGCACCTGGCGGACGGCGTGGGCCTTGGCGCTGAACGTGGCCGTCGCGAGCTCTCCAGGGAACGTGCGCGCGACGCCTTCGGCGTTCTCTCTCGCGGGTGCCCAGGTAGTACGATAGTATCCGCCCATCGCCCAAACAACGCCGAAGAGGCGCTGGAGCATCGGGAGCGCCATCGCGGCGTCGCACGTGGTCACAGCGATGGCGCCGCCACCACGGGCGAAGCTCTGCAGCGCTGTGCCGAGTGCACTCTCGACTGCCGGCACGGCTTGGTGATTCTCGGAAAGGTCTGAGAGCACGATCGCGTGGAAGCGGCCAGAGGCGATCGCCCGGCGACAAAGCTCAAGTTTGTCAGGGCGCGTGCCGCACTCGAGACCGATGCGCTCATAGCGCATGTTACGCCAGGCAGCTTCCGTAGCGGCCTTCACCTCGGCAGAATCGGCCGCAATGATAAAGCCAGGCGAGGGCTCCCGCTCGATCATCAGCAAGTGCTCGCTCATGAAGTCCGAGCTCATGGCTGTGCCGTCGATCACAAGAATATTCTTCTTCCCGGATTCCACCGTGAGAGCACCCTCGCCAGAGAGCGCACGTGCGCGCCGCTCCCTGGCCGCACGGTCCAGCGCATGTTGTCGCTCTTCTGCGGCTGATCCAACTGGACGACCCTCAGCAAGGGCTGCATCGAGCGCATTGGCGGCTTCAGCACACGTCATGCCTTCCTCCATGAGGCGCGACTGATTTCGAGAGTTCTGAAGCGCATGAGTGTTGAACATGCTGATGGGGTCACACGGGAGCGACGCTTGACACTTTGACACCCTGAGTGGCTCGACGCGCGCGAGACCGCGCGTGAACTAACTTGTGAAGAGACTGTGCCCCTCGCCCACGTGCTGCGCCAGCCGTTACATCGGCGGCCGGGGTCGCGCTCACCAGGCTGCTGTGTAGTGTAGCTTTGATGAACAACAAGTCAAGCACGCGACCAAGTTGCAGGAAATGTCGAACATCTCGATCGACGCGTGGTCGCGCGCCCTTTATTCGAACATAAGTCCATGGTCGGGGACATCGCTCTCTGTTTTCACAGAGATCAGAGAATAATTCCTAAAGGATCGAATAATCCACCCAAATGTTTTGGAGCGGTCCGACGAACACCTCCTTAACTTACCACACCAGTCGAGTCACGCCCCAGCGCCGCTTGCTAGCTTTTTAGTAAACTAAGGTTACCGAAACCTCCCCGTCGGCCTACTTAATGTCCTCGTCGCCAGTGGCCGCCGTCTCCGTCGTGTCACGCATGCCCGGGGTTGCAGCCACGTGGCGCTCCGCGTCCACACCCACGGTCGCCTGTAAGAACGCATAGAAGCGTTCGCTGCCGACGTGCCCGGTCTCGAGCCACGTGGCACAATCCTGCTGAAGCCTGCTCAGGTCGACGTGCGGCCCGAGCGCCGGCGGCGAGTACGCTATCGCCCTCAGTAGCCCCTCCCCTAATGAGAGAGGCAATCATGGGCAATTAGGGGCAATCAGGGACACTCGGGCAGGATTGGGTACACTATCGCCCTCAGCAGCCTCACCGCGGACGCCAACGTAGGGCTCTCTCCGCCTTAGGGAGGCAATCATAGGCAATCATAGGCAATCAGGCTCACCGCGGACGCCACCATAGGCGCGGCAGAGGCGCTCGCGGTTCATGCCGAGGTGTGGCGAGGGGAAGTCGTTGCTGCCCGCTCCAAACGGAGTGGGCAGCGTGCCTGTGAAGAGAGGGGTGGGGTACGGGCGCCGTGCTGAGCACTTGCATGCACGCTGCCCGCTCCAAACGGAGTGGGCAGCGTGCCTGTGAAGAGAGGGGTGCGGGCGCCATGCTGAGCACTTGCATGCACGCTGCCCGCTCCAAACGAAGTGTGGGCAGCGTGCCTGTGAAGAGACGGAGGCACTCAGCATGCAATTCGGGAGTGGGTAGCGCGCCTGGGATGGGGCCGTAGAATGGACGGACAGCTTCCACAGCCGCGCGGAAGTCGACGAAACCCGTGAGGACGTACCTGACGAGCGAGGCCGTGAGCTGGTGTGAACGAGGCCGTGAGCTGGTGTGAACGACAGCGGCCGCCCTCCGACGAAACCCGTGAGGACGTACCGTGTGCCCGCCGTGATGGGCACGCCCGTGTGCATCGTGTAGCCGCAGAAGAGGATCGCGTGGCCGGGGGGCACCTGCATGCAAGTAGGGAGGCACTCAGCATGCAATTAGGGAGGTGGCACCGAGATGGGATGCTCCGCGTGGCCGTAGAGCGCGCCGCATGCAATTAGGGAGGCACTCAGCATGCAATTAGGGAGGAGGCACCGAGATGGGATGCTCCGCGTGGCCGAAGAGCGTGCCGCCCCCTTTGAAGTTGGACACGTCGTTCAGGGCGATGACGTATGAGAAGCAGCTCTCGTCATAGTGCCAGCCAAGCCCCGCCTGCTGTCCTGGACGCGCCGAGTACCTGATGAAGGAGGCAATCAGACGTAATCGGAGGTGATCGGAGGTCATCAGAGGTCATCAGAGGTCATCAGGTGCTCCTCGTACCTGATGAAAACAGAAACCATCAGATTCCATCGGTGGCACTCAGTCGCACTCAGTCGCACTCAGTCGCACTCCATGCCGATCAAGAGGCAATCAGAGCTCATTAGGATCGCGTACCTGACGACGAACTGGTCGCGAAGGAACAGTTGCTGCTCGTCGACGCCGAAGAGCCGCGCGAAGGCTGGCAGCAGCTGCGCGCGCAGCACCGTCCCCATCTCCACCTCAAGCCACGGCACTTGAACCACCTCGACGTCCGTCGTGGGGTGAAGCTTGTGACGGTCAGTGACCCACACGTGGACGAAATCGTCCGCTTGGACGGCGTCCAAGATGCGTTTCGTCAACATGGGGGAGAGGAGCGGCGTCACTCCCACAACGTCGCGCCCCTCGACCCATCGGATCTCGCTGCTCGGAGATTGCACCTCGCTGCGAGATCGGAGCACGTCCATCCCGGCCGTTAGGCACGCAGTCCGCTGGAATGAGGGCGGAGCTTCCCAGCCCCGTGTGAACGGAGCCGCGGCTGTGAACGGAGCCGCGGCTGTGAACGGAGCCGCGGCTGCGGCGGCGGCGGTTGCCTGGGCATTCACTACTGTACGTTTGGAAGGTCGAGGCTCCAGACGAGTGGCTTGCCTAATTTGGGCATCGACGGGTGGAGGCTCCAGACGAGTCGCAACTGACGCTTCTTCGAGGGCTTTCGCGAGCGCCGTGCGGCTGACGCGCAGAGGAAGCACCTTTTCCGCACGCCCTCGCCGCTGTGCATCGCCCAAGAGCGTCAACGTCATCGTCCCATCCTCCGGCGCAGCGTGCGAAGAGATCGACGCCAACGACCAGTCTTCTCGCGGCACGCAGCGCAAACCTACTCGGGTCGGACTGAGGTCGAAGCGCTCGTCGGACGGCGCGTACGATCGGCCAAGGGGCGGCTTGTCCCACGTGTTGAAGAGCAGCACGCTACGGACGAGCTCCTCGGGCGCGTCGCACACGGGCGCCGCCGCGTTCGAGTGGAGCCAAATCTGTGTCGGGTACGGCACTGCGTGTTGCAAGGAGCCGTCAAAGCGCAGCACACGACCGGCGACGGCCGGCACGGACGTGAGGGCGCCAAAGGGGAAGTCGTCCAGAGGCGTTCGCTCCCACACGCACGTAGGCGCTCGGACTCGTCGCCCGACGGCGAGGTAGCACACGTGTGCCCTCTTCGGATGGCGGAAGGGGCGTTTGAACCTGGCGCGCTCCTCGTCGATATCGACGTGCGCCTCGATGTTCTTCCACTCCTGCCGCGCCCAGTATTCCACAAAGCAAGACTCGTCGTCAGTCTCATCCAGAAAACTATCGATGGCGGCCTCCATGATGTTCTTGGGCTCGGAGCGCGTGAAGAGCAGGCTGTTTCCACGTTCGAAGCTGCTGCTGCGCGCCATCGCCACGGTGTGCAGCAAAGCACACGTTGCTGGTGTAAATACGCCGTCACAAACGAGCACCATTGCCAGGGAGGCTGCCCTGGCGTGCAGCTGAGCCCTCTTCCACGGGAGCAGCCACGACTGAACGCAGTCCACCTCTCATCTCCAGGGTCCTGAGAAAATCTCATGGAAAATCTCCGTTTTGTCACGTTCACAGTGTACGAATCGCCGAAAAACCTGCGACTGCACCGTAAGAAACCACCGGACGTGTTGAGTTTTCACAAGCCGAAAATGTAAGCTCTGTCATGCTTCGACAGGCGCACGCACCGCCAGACCAAGGCTTCAACTCGACAGCAGGCTCGGCAATGGCGACAGCACCACCCGCGGCAGCTCGGGCGCTGCTGGCCGAGCAGTGACAGTGCACACTCGCAGCCGTGGCGACTCCCGCTTCCTGGAAGCCTCCGCAGACCTGTGGGAAGACCTGTGGGAAAACTCCACCTCGTCCACGGCCGCGCGGCTCTCATGCGGCGCCGTGTCGGGCGGCGCCGTGTCGGGCCGCGCCGTGTCGGGCTCGGAGAGAAGCCACGCACCGAGCGCCCAGCCAGTCCCGGCCAGCAGATGGCGCACGGGGCCACCCGAGATCGCCCCCGAGATCGCCATCTCCGAGATCGCCATCCCCGAGATCGCCCCCGAGATCGCCATCCCCGAGATCGCCATCCCCGAGATCGCCCCCGAGATCGCCATCCCCGAGATCGCCCCCGAGATCGCCCCCGAGATGCGGCGCACGGACGCGCCGTCTTGAGCGCGCGTGCGCGTCGCGACGAGCACGCCATCGAAGCGGCCAGTGCACACGAGCAGCCCGTGCGAGCGCCAACGGCTCGCGTCCATTCGCGTCGCCGGCGCACCCAGCATCGCCACGCACCGCATCGTAGGATAGCTGCGCACAGTCCCATCCGCGCACCCGACGAGGACTGCACCTAGGCAGCGCTCAGGCGGCTCGAGCGGCGCGACGCTGGCGCCTGAGGCATTGGCGGCGGTGGTGGTGGTGGTGGTGGCGGCGGTGGCGGCGCATGGTGCGGCAACCTTAGACCGCTTCGATGCACGCCGCTCGCCGCCACTGCCCTCATCCTGAGCCGTCGCGTCAACATCGTCGACTGAGCACTCGATATGTCCGTCGACATCGCCGACATCGCCGCCACCGCCACCGCCACCATCGCCGGCATCGCCAGCATCGCCACCGCCTCCGCCACCATCGTCGTGCGGCCCCGGCTGCTCGAGCTCATCTCCATCGCCGGCATCCTCGTCCTCGGTTCCGTCCACGGAGAGCGCCGTCACGGCGCCTGGAGCCTCGAGTGTGCATGCCAGTGAGCCGTCGTTGCGAATGCGCAACAGAGAGGGCCCACCCGCCGCAACGAGCAGGTGAGCTCGAGGTTCGTCAGACCGCTGGCGCCCGGCACGGCGCCCGGTAGCGCCCAGCACGCGCACAGATTCGATCGCCGTGCCGGCCGGATGTCGTAGTCGCGAGGCCACTGCCACAAAGTCCTGCAATCTCAGCCGACGGAGAGGTCCGAGGAGCCCGAACACGAGCACCGTGCCGCCGACATCTGAGGCGGCGATGGCGGGTTGACCGTCCTCGGCTCGATGGCGTGCGAGGGCTGCGACTGCAAACGGGAGGCTGTGTGTGCAAATGGCAGTGCGGCCGCCATGGTAGTAGCCTATCGAACCTCGAGCGCAGCCGACAGCAAGGCCACCGTTGCCGCACGGGTCGAGAAGGTCGGCAGTCACGATGCATCGCACTGCAGCCGCGCCGCGCGTCTGAAGGACTTGCCGCACACGAAGCTCGGGCCAAAGCACGTGCGCACACACCTCGCCGCTCGCTTCGCCCACGTACGCCGTGAGCGAATGGGCGTCCATGTGCGCGGCCGTCATGTGTTCACAGAACGCGCAGAAGAGTCCCGTGATGGGCTTTCCATTGCCGCTTGACCCCAACAGTTAAGCGGCCGTGAACTCAACGTGTGATGAGACTGTTGGCAGAGCTACCACAGGGGCCCAACCAGGGGGAAGGGGTAT
>Ga0210246_102518_pt1 | contig 10903 bp, 4 predicted proteins | sample ChrtobMetaP3_8mM_FD_155469 | JGI IMG/M metagenome (GOLD analysis project Ga0210246, IMG submission 155469) | Chrysochromulina tobin associated microbial communities from unialgal haptophyte culture, Seattle, Washington, United States - P3_8mM | ecosystem: Host-associated > Algae > Haptophytes >...
CATGAGGGGTGCTCACAGGGCAAGAGTGTGAGAGATCGAGAAGGCAGCAAGCACTCCACTGCGGCCACTCCGGAAAGAGTGGACAGCGAGGCCGCCGTGTTGCCACAGGACTTCGAGGATACGGTGCATGCGAGGCAGCTGAAGGCGTTGTGCAGAAGAGTGGGGCGAAGGATGAGTCGTCAAGGTCCGGGACGCTCACCTTCAATGGGACTCACGCATCTGAACGCGGCGCGGCCGCGAGAAAAGTCGAGTGGGGTCCCGCATTGCGGGAGTTCGAAAATTTTGTCGGATCTCGCTCGTTTCACACCGGCGTGCAACACGTCTACACGGCCGATTTATATATAGCGGACGGTCGTTACGCTCGGGTCTCGGCGGTAACGATAAAGATCGACACGACGTACGCATTCGATTTGTCTGCAGCAGTCGATTTGGTATTAGTTCGCCCGCTCTCCGCTCTCCGCTCTCGGCCGCAGATGAAGCGAGATGTGCGGAAGTGGGAAGAACCGGGCGAGCTAAAATACCAACGCGTCAACATATCCATGTGACGGTGTGTCAAATGGGAGCCAGGGCCACCTCCATGGGCTCCTCCCGACCTGCAGGCGGGCGGCGACGAGTAGGACAGCAGCACTCGTGGTGCTTCACACAGCAAGTCGCATTCGGATCGTCGAGGCACGACGGCACGCTGCGCCTCTTGCCACCACTGCTGACATCACCGCTACCCCCTTGTATTGGCGTGCTGCTGAAGATGCGTAACCAGAGCCGCTCGAAGACGTGCGCCATCCGGAGCGCACTCACCCATTTGATCTTGCGGTCGCGCTCCAGCAGCTGGCGGAGGGCGAGCCACCACTCCACAGGCTTGGCGGCGCGTGCCTGGTCAACGGTCACCGAGAGCGCGCCGGCATTGCACCAAGGAATTCGCATGCCGGGCCAGGTCTGCTCGCCGAGAAAGCCGTGCATGACGAAGCCCATCAGCGAAGTGTAGCCGCCGAGCTGCTGGAGCGCACCATGGCTCTTGTGCTGTGCCTCTCTAAACCACGTTGGGCATGGCCAAGCTCTGGCATCAGGACCCGTGTCGGCCTCGCAGAGCAGCGGAGGCAGCTCGCTCGCGTGGCAGAGGCAGGCTGCGCCCGTGTTCGGGGCTGCGGCCTGCATGACGCTGGCCATGCGCTGCACAATAGCTCGAGCGGCGTCGGCGCTGCCATGGTGCGGTGCGGCCACACCGAATGTGTGAGTCAACTCCGACCATTCCGTCATGACATGCTGGCGGGCCCGAACGAGCGCGTCGTGCAGCTCGACAATTGGCACCATGTGGTCCGCCTTGACGTCGCCCTGCACAAAGGTGGTCACGAGCGCCAGGTGGTTCCAATTCTCGGCGATGTGATGCGCTATCGTGTGGCCCTCACGTCCAGGAGCATTTGGCAGTAGCACCGCCTTCACGGAGGCCGGGTGCGCCACACGTGCACGCACCGCATCAAGAAGCATGCGGACCTCGGAAGAATTACCGCCCTTGTGGTAAATCATCAGCTGGGCGTGGCGGCCAAGGATTGATGGCAGAGATAGTGAAGTACCTCCATCAAAATCTCGCCTCTTGCGGTGAAGCTTGGGAGGGCCCCAGCCGCCAGCACTCAGGAGATCTCCGGCCCAGGAGAGGTCACGACCGCAGCAGGTTGTAACACAGACTTGGAGCATCGGCTCTTGCACGCGCACGCGTAAATCTTGTAGGCCGGCGGTCGGCCACATCGCGCCGCAACAAGGCGTCCAGGACCCAGGCGTCCACAAAACTGCTCACGACGGCGCCACCTCTCACATTCACTTTCCATGATTAGACACTCGCATATCAAGCCTCCTAGCTCCCACAACTAGCACCTCTACACACTTTAACTACAAGATCGCCGCAAAGCCTGCACACCTCACAGTCTCACGTCGGGAAGGCTCTCGTCCAATAGACGAGCTGCGCCTTCTTCTGACTTCTCACAGCATCGCTCTGTAGGCCATCGAGACCGGCGCCGACCACATCGGGCTGCTTTGTCCCGTCTCCGATGTCGAGAGCGGCGCGTCCGCAGCCATGCGCACGAGCGAGGCGCTTAGCAGGGTGCCCGGCACGGTGCTTAGCAGGCTGCCCGCACTTGTGGGGCTTGACAAAGCGCCGTGCCGGGCGTCTAGGCTCTTCGGGGGAATCGAAGCGAGTTCTTCGAAGAGCGACGGCGCCTCGTATACACTGTGCATGGACGCCCCGCCCCGGCGCTGCATGCATGTGTGCGTGCGTGCGGCCTGGATCCGTCGATAACGTTCGAGTGGAGTCACTTCGCTGGCGCTTCGGACGAGCGCTGAGCGTGGGCGCGGGCGCAGCGAGGCGTCGGCGGCTGCCCCCTTGGTGTCCATCTCGGTGTCCATCTCGGTGTGCATCTCGCTCTCAATCTCGGTGGAGAGATGGCCGTCGATGGTCAGCGCGACACGCGCCTTGGACAGCCCCGCGGGCGCCGTCCCCGGACGTGGCGCGGACGCGTTACGGGCGAACGCCGACGAGGGACGCGAGGGCGGCGGTGGAGGCGGCATCCGCGCTACCGCCGACGCGGGTCTTTCCCGCGTCGTCGGGTTCACTTTCGTGGCCGCGCTGCCGTGGGCGCTGCCAGGCCTGCTGGGGGGCAGAGACGGGCGCAACGGCGAGTCCGTGCTGGCCGGCCGCCCCAGCCAGCGTGTACTAGAGGCGCTGCCAGGCCTGCTGGCACGCGAAGGTGGAGGGACCTTCGCACCCTCCATCACGGGGACTACTGTGAACTCGAGCGCACTGTGAACACTAGTGAGCTGTGGCGGGTTGATGAGCGGGACGCGCTTGGGAGGCTGTGGCGTGTGCTCCAGAACAAATGCCCGGCGCCATCCCTCAACCAACCAGCCGACGAGCGCCGAGCTCTCGATGCGCTCGTCCTTGCGCCGGAGCTCCCTGTGCATCGCCAGCACGGCCGGAACGAGCAGCCGCTGCCAGTGCGAGCAAGGTCCATCGTCTACCGGTCGAACGATCGCTCTGACGACGCTCTCGAGGTCCGTGAACGTGAAGAGCCCTGGATTCACGTCGATGGCCGATGAAGCTCCACGCCACAGCGGGTGGCGCGTGGGCACACGTGTCGACTCGAAGCTCATCGGGTCGCCAGCGGGCACGCTGCCGCCGTGGGTGACATGAATACCCTCGCCCCCATGCTTAGGTTTATCACCGAGCGTGCCGCCAGCGTCTGTGCCGCCGGTGGCGAGCGCCCTCCACGCATGCACCCAGTCCTTCGGAGCTACCTTGGCACGATCGAGCATCGAGACGATCTCGCGCTGTAGCGAGCGCGCGCCACGCCCCCAGTCGATCTCGTCGAGGAGATGCACTCCGTCGGTGCGCCCGCCCATCAGGTGCAGCGAGCGCGCGTGCCGCTGTGCAAGAGCGTCCCTAGCACGCATGCTCTGCGTCAGCTCGATCTCATAAGTCGGTTGACGCTCGTACACGACCACGCTGTTGTTGCCGCCCCCACCCGCGTACTGCGGCCGGCTCGGATCGATGACAACCACGTGACCAAGCCGCGGGGCAAACCGCGGGGGGCGCGGCCGCGTGGCGCGCCGTGGCGAGCACGCCGTGGGTCGGCCGTTGGCACCCGCTTTGCGAGTGGCACTGGTGGCAGCGGGCGCGGCGGCCGTTACCTGAACAGGGGGCAGCTTCGAGGGCGGCGGCCTCCAGGGCTCCATTTCGTCACAGGGGCGCTGGGCGGCCACGTGGGCGGCCACGTCGAGCTCCATCTCGAGCATCCTCGTCGAGAGTTTCCACAGCAGCACACAGACTTCAACGGTCGCCTCCGCGCGCAGCTGGCGCTTCAACGGGCCTGAGTACTCGGGATGGCCAAGATGGAAGGTGAGGCACTGCTCGTGCTGGCACTGACGAAGCATCTCATAGAAGCTCCTCAAGATCTCGAGCAGCTCGGCCACGTGCGGACTCACCCGCGTGTAGTAGCAAGCGTGCGACACAATTCGCGGGATGATGCCCGCCATCTTCTCGCCCACAAGCTGCCACTCGCTGCGCAGCACGCGCGCGCCGTCAAGGAGCGGCAGGAGCACGTCGTGGTAGACGACCTCACACATGGCCATCAGCGGCTGCTGCAGCGTGCTCAGCGTGCGTCGCGGCGAGTACTGGCCGTTGGCCGTCGGCGTGCCCAGGATTGCCTGCAGCACATGGTCGACCCGAAGTCCAAACACTAGCCCCCCGCCTCCGCCCTCGGCGCCCATCGCACGGTACTGTGCCGCGAGCGCCGCGCCCGCCTTGGCGAGCCCAGCCGTGTCACGGACAGGCAGCCGCGGGACGTCGTACGGCACCGGTACGGCACCGTGCTGCTCGCTCGACGGCGCCGACAAGAGAAGGGTGTTGCCGCCCCATTCCTGCCGACTCGGCGCGTTGCCGATGCGGTGGGCGACGGGCCACCCGCCGTCCGTCACGTGCTGAGGCTGCTTGCTAAAGTAGGTCTCTCGCGCCTTTTCGAGCAGCAGTTGCTCCACGTCCTTGGGAGGGGGCGGCTCACCGCCCACCGCGCCGGGCACGCCCTGCGGCAAGCGCACGGCATTGCTATAGCGCGACGGCCGCACCTCGGCATTGCTCCAGCAGCGCATGCGCAGCCGCCCGAAGAGACTTGGATCCACACTCAACGAGTAGCCGTACAGCACCTCGGCAGCAGGCGCCGTGTCGGCAAAAGGCGCCGACGAGGCACTCTCAGCCGCACCCGCCGCACCCGCCGCACCCGCCGCGCCCGCCGCGCCCGCCGCGCCCGCCGCGCCCGCCGCGTTTGAATCTTGCGCCGCGTTTGAATCTTGGTGCCGCTTTCGCCTCCTGTGGCGCCCCGTGCTCGACGTTTCGCCGACCGCAAGGGCCTCCGCCTCCGCCTTCGCCTGCGCCAACGCCTCGGTCAGCTTCAAACGTCGTGCCTTCGTGTGCTGCTGTGCATCGCGCAACGCACGCTCGTCGCCGCTCGTGCGCGCCATCTCCTCATTCACCAGTGCTCGGAAGTCGACGAGTTCGTGCCCCGCACCGCACCAGAGCTCCCTCCACTCATATGGCGAGCCAGAGGGTGCACTCATCTGCAGCTCGAGCGCGTAGTGCGTTATCTCGGCCGCGATCTCGGAGTCGGGAGCTCGCACCTTTGGCCACACCACGGTGAACTCGTGCGGCGTGCGCTCGAGCAGCGCGAGCACGGGCGCATCCGGGCGCATCTCGAGATTGAGGCGCGTCTCAAACTCCACCGTGTAGCCCGTCTCGGGGATGCCGGCCTTGCGAGCCACTGCTGGGGGCCTGGAGGCGCGCTTGCCGACCCCCGCGACCACATCGACAGCCAGTTGGCCTCGAAGTCTCATGCGTCGGTCCATGTCGCCCTGTGCAGGCTCATCTCCCTTGTCGCCCGCCATCGGCAGCGTGAGCTCAAGCAAGGTGCGCCTGCCCTGCCACACGAGCTCACCGTCATGCCGCTCCCCCGTCCGGTCGTCAATATACGACATGCGGAGCTTCGCCCCTAGGCACAAGAAAAGCAGCTTGGAGCTGCCAACACGCACCGAGTTCCCCCACTGAGACGCCTCCGCCAAGGCGAGCTCCTCCAGCTCCGTGGGCAGCTCAGGGCACAAGTAGACGCGCAGTGAAAAGGGGCTGTCGCGCCCCACCTCGGGGCGCATGTACAAGTGGAGTCGCACTGCAGTGATGACCTCCACGTGAGGGTGTGCGAACGCGCAGAAGAGGCCGGCGAACGGGATCGACGCACGCAACTCCCTCTCGTCCAGTACGAGGTCATCGCAATAGAGGCTCCCCACGTCATCGGCTGCATGCACGGGGGCCCAGTGCGTGGCGCCATGCGCCGCGCCCATCAAGAGGCACGACTCCTCCCCTCCACTCGCATCAAACGAGTGTGGCAGCACTAGAGTAAGAGGCATCTTGAAAAGTGGTGGCGACTTGCCGATGATCCCCGGCCGCTCGGCGTCGTCCTGGGCGTCGTCGTCCTTGAAGGCTGGGTAGTCGACGCGGACGATCGGCGTATACATGAGCTCGCGCGTGAGACCACGACCCATGAGGTAGCCTACAGCGGCGGGCGTGAAGAAGCGAACCTCAAGCCTCGCGCCCGGCAGCAAGGACTGCGCGGGAATTTCGACGCGCACGCCAAAGCGCTTCGTATCCACGATCCAGCGGCCTCTCGCCGGGTCCAGGTAGACGTGGCTGCCGCTGTCGTTGGGCGCGGACGGGACGAGCACGGACGCCATCGGTCGCTCAACAGCCTTGGACAACAGCAAAGCAAACACGCTCTTCGAGTCCAGTGCATCCTCAACGTGAAGCTGCTGGCTCAGCTCTCCGTTGCGCTCGTCCTGCACGTAGATGGTCCACGGCTGCTGGCACCAGCTCGCGAGCACATAGTTCGGAAAGGTCTGCTGGTCGAGGACGACCGTCTCGCCCGAGCGCTTCAGCCTCAGGAGTCGGAAGCTGTTGGAGAGGCGCGAGCCGCACCGACGCTGCACGAGTTTGCGCAACTCGCCGTAGCAAATCGCATCTGATACGTCGACGAGAAACTGTTGCTGTTGCTGCGGCTGCGCCGTCTCGCCGGAGAGGAGCACGAGCCTGAGCGTGAGCATCGCGTCCGAGTGCCGCATAGAGCGCGACCCTGATGCATCTACCTCCTCCTGCTTCATGGTTGCGCAGTGCTCCTCCATGCTGCCGTCGACCACATTCGTGGACTGCGGATCCAAAACCTGTCTGTGCGATTGCACGTCCCCTGCCGCTGTCGTGTCCTGCCTCAAAGAGCCACTCAGTTTCATGTGCTCAGCCATCGCCTTACGAGCCAGAAGCGGCGACTGCTCGGAGACATCGTCATCAACATACGCCAGTGCTAACTGGCGAATATCGGCCGGCACCATGCCGACCCGAGCCAATCGGGCAATGGGTACCGAGGTGCTCACTCCTTAGAAAGCCGCCATGAAACTTGTGAGTCCAGAGATGAAACAGTCGAAAGCCGACCTTTTCAGCTCGAACTGCGAAGATGGGCGAGATGGAAATGGTTCCAAATGTTAACGATGTACTATTGTATGCACACCTCGCGGCGCGGATACTCCAAACTCACATCTGCAAGCGAAATCGCTCGAGACCAAAAACGAGAAGACCGTGTGGACGGGGTCGCTGCGCGCTCTGCGTAATCCAACAATGTTCCTATGGTGGCGGAACCTCATGGGCTCAGGCAAGGACGTTGTCCCTACTCCCGAAGAGGTCGCCGCGGATGAAGCCGTGAAGCAGGAGATTGCTGAGATGGAAGAGGTGCTGAACCATGGCCCATCACGGCCGTCGGTGGTTTCCAAGTCCAAGTACAGCAAGTGGGAAACGGTAGAGGCAAACCGTATGAAAACCGAGGCGTTCCGCGCCGAGCTGGATGCTCTCGAGGCGCAGCGCCTTCAGAGTATCGCAGACTTCGTGGGGTCTGGACACGACCGGACGCAGCAAGCGAAGGAGCAGCGTGAGGCGGCGGCAGCGCGCGTGAAGCAGCACAAGGCGGAGATGCAGGAGAAGGGGATGGAGGAGAAGCGGGCGATGGAGGAGCGCAAGCAGGAGGATGCTCGCCGGAAGCAGGCGTTCGCCGAGGTCAGTCTGAAGATTGTGCAGATGCACGGCTCAGAGCAGCGCGAGCGCACGCTGGAGAGCCGAACGGAGCGCTTCGAGAACAACCGCAGGGCCGCTGCGGACTTGAAGCAAGACGTGGCCGACCGCGCCGCAAGGTTTGCGGAGACACTCATGCGCAGAGTCGAGGAGAAGCGGCAACGTGTCGCAGCCATCCGCGATCAGACCAAGACCGAGGTGATTCGCCAGTCCAAGGAGATGTTCGCACAGCGTAAGCAGGAAACCGCTAAGGACGTGCGCACGTCCGTCAAAAGCTGGAATGCTGAAAAGGAGTACAACCACCAGCAAGCACTGACGAGGGCAAGGCACAATAAATCGCAGGCCCTCTCGTCCCGCGGCAATGTCGTCGAGCAGCGAAGCGTGCTCATCGAGCACCGAAAGAAGGATGCGATGGCGATCAAGAATGGCCTGCAGGCGATCAAGGATCGCAAACAGCATCAGAAGCTGAGCGCGGAGGTCAAGAATCGCGAGGCGCATGACGATCTATTTGAGCAGAATTTCGTGAGCGCGGCTCAGGCGGAGATGCTCGTCGCCAGCTCGTACGACAGCATATCCAACGCGCACCTAGATGATCTCGCCGCGCGCGATGGAAAAATGGTTCGCGTGGTCCCCAAGCAATCCTGGGTCCCGTGGTTCAGTGGGAGCAGCGATCAACACTCCGGATGGTTTGGTGGCCAGCACATCGACCTCCAGGCTCTCTAGGGCACACGGCATGAAGTCCACGGCTGCATTAGCTTCTTAGTGAGGGTTGCCCTTTGCTCCGCAGATCGTGGCTCGGCAACGCAATGGTGTACATGTTCTATTGTACATGTTCTCGAGTATACGTTATACACCTCCATCCTCCTTGTAAGGTAATTTTCTGTTCTTTGAGGTTTTTAACGGGATATTTGTTCGCTGTTTCCAGCGGACCCGCGCGCTCAAAGTCTTTGAGTCCTGTTTTGCTGTCAGTAGAGTTAGAAATCAAGTAGTACAGAAAGTGCAAAGTCCAAAGTCAGAAACAGAGTCGAGAGCAATCTATGACGGAAGCCTATAGAATGTGTGCTCCGGAAGCCAAGTCGCCAACTCATGGGGAACAGGGAATGGGCGGAAATGATGGGGGACCCAAGGGGACACATTCACAATAGTTCGAAAAGGATGCTGTTCACAGTTATGTTTCGACATTCATACTGAAAAGGACGTCGGAGGTCCTCGCAGATCGGCGCGCCCCGTGTATGGGCCAAGCGCTCTGCGCAAGCCTCGAGGACTGCTTGAAGTCTCTCATGTCTGAGACACCGCCAGCCCTAGAATACGCATCGACGTGCTTCATCCCAACCACCTGGCTCGCCCTGCCTCTTATTGAGCGAAAGGAGTACAACCATGACAGCACCGTGTACAGCTTCGGGCTCCCGGAAGGCCAGTCGCTAAACCTGCCCATCTGTGCATGCATTCTGATGAAGGCTCCGGGGCGCGGCCGCAAGGATGGTGGCGGCAAGGACGACTTCGACGGCAGCGATGCCATCCGCCCGTATACGCCCATGAGCGACAACTCGATGCTGGGAAAATTCGAGCTGCTCGTGAAGCGATATGATGGCGGCGCGGTGTCCCAATACCTGCATGGTCTCGAAACTGGCGCGATGGTCGAGTTCAAGCACATCAAGTTCAACATCAAGGCTCAGTACCCATTCGAGGGGAAGAAGTCGATCTCCCTCGTGTGCGCAGGCACGGGCATCACGCCATGCTTTCAGGCGTTGTGGAAGCTTCTCGGGACGCCTGGCGATGACCGCAAGGTAGTGCTACTCTACGGCAACAAGACGGTTCAGGACATCCTCATGAAGGACGAGCTCGACGCGTGGGCCGCGGCGCACCCCGGGCGCCTCAAGATCGTGCACGTGGTGGGCAACCAGCCCGATGAGCCGGCGCCACCCGGGTGGGTGAGTACGCCCACGTACACTGCGGAGACTGGTTGGATCGACCAGGCGAAGATTGAGAAGTACTGCTTCCCACCCGCCGAAGACACGATGCTCTTTGTGTGCGGGCTGCCCGCCATGTACACGATCCTGTGCGGCCCACGTACCGAGAAGGAGGTCAAGGAGGGTTCGGTGCTGCAGAAGCTCGGATACACGGCGGAGATGGTCGCCAAGATGTAGTAGAGTGACAGGTGCAAGAGTCGACGTCAGTGTCGAGCTGTGCGAGTCTCGACGGAGTCAGAACTCGTCGCTCAGTGAAACTTTTGTCCATTGTGAAATGGTCGCCGTGGGGGACGCGGACGATCGAACCGCCGCTTTGACTCCTTGTTTGACTCCGCCCCTCGCCCCTGTATTTTGGTGCTCTGTGTTTTGGTGTTTTAGCCACGCCCGCAGGGCGTGTGTTTTGTGTTTTTGTGTTTTGGCCTTGCTCGCCTGAGAGCTGTGTTTTGTGTTTTCGTGTTTTGGGGCCCCTGCAGGGTGAACTCAACAGACAACGTACCGGGCGCGGGCCGTTACGTCCGTGTGCATTCTACTGCTCCTGCCGCTGCTTCTTCTGCTGCTCTTGTTGCCGCTGCATCTCCTTGCCTGCCTCACGAGCAGCGCTCACACGAGCATAGCGTGCATCGCTCTTCACCTTTGCTGCATGTTCTGCCTGTGCCTGTGCCATCGCAAGCGCAAGGCAGAGGGTGAGCCCGCCAAGAGCCAGGAGTCCAAGGGCGCCAAGCTGCCCTCGGGTGCTGCCAGGGGTGCTGTTGATGCCCTTGAGCTGAGTGAGAGCGGGGAGTACTCCTCAGATGTGCCCCCCTCCGATTCCTCAGATGAGTAAGAATGAAGCCACAGAAAGCCAGAGGCAATCAGAGGCAATCAGAGGCCATCAGAGGCCATCAGTTGCTTGTCATACAGAGGCCAACAGAGACCATCAGATGCAATCAGGCCGCACCTCAGACGAAATCAGACGCAATCAGACGCAATCAGGCGCAATCAGGTAGCAATCAGGCGCAATCAGACGCAATCAGCATGCCCGGAGCATTGTGTTTCCGTGTTTTCGTGTTTTGGGCGGGCCGCAAGGGCCTGTGTTTTGTGTTTTTGTGTTTTGAGCCGGCACAACGGACCTGTGTTTTGTGTTTTCGTGTTTTGGCAGACCCCCCTCAAAACACAGGGGGGAGGCAACACAGGTTTCCAACCGATCTGACTCTTGAGATCGGTTGTAACCCAATCCTGATCGGTTGCGACCAAATCTAGACCGATTCGGACCGTATGAGCACGATGTGTTGGTCCTTTCGACCGAGTACGTCCG
>Ga0210246_102525_pt1 | contig 10857 bp, 5 predicted proteins | sample ChrtobMetaP3_8mM_FD_155469 | JGI IMG/M metagenome (GOLD analysis project Ga0210246, IMG submission 155469) | Chrysochromulina tobin associated microbial communities from unialgal haptophyte culture, Seattle, Washington, United States - P3_8mM | ecosystem: Host-associated > Algae > Haptophytes >...
ATGAGGGATACATGTATCCTTCAGGATACACGCAGGATACATCACGATACATCAGGATACGTATCCTGATAACAAACCCCCCCAAACTCGATAACAAACCCCCCCGCAGCCCGTAGTGCCCTGAGAGTGGAGCTGACCGTGGATAACGTGGATGTGGAGCCGATCACCAATGAGACGGTGTTTTGGTGACAGCGGAGACGCGACGAAACTGACGAAACTGTTTGACAAACGATTATCCTAGGTTGCTGCGTGTGTTAACGTTCACAGAAGACAAATTGAAGCAACTTGCTTTCTTCCCCACCCCCGTTGGAACACCGGGAGGGAAGCCTCTGAGATTAACCGCCCGCGTGAAAATAGCGCGCGCGCGACCCGATAGGTTTTGGCCGGCGCACCCATTTTTTTGCGTGTGAGTCTGTCTGTCTGTCTGTGTGTCGGCCAGTCTGTCGTCCCAAATTTGGATTCAACAGCCTACCGGTTTGAGATAAAAGAGGCCGTCACTGTCCGATTTCCACCTTATCCATTTTGCTCGTCTGCCTCGCGGAGCCTCGCGCGCCCAGTTCTCGACAAAGTAGACCCGTGGTCGAGCCACAGCTCATAGAAGATGGTTGCACCCGCTTCCTAAGAATGTATTTTCATTGCGTCTCGTCCCGACATTGGCCATCACCACTCAAGCACCAAAATGCTGGTCCTGATCGTTCAATGCTTGTCGCCGACAAGCTCGCCAATGGCGAGGAGCCGATAGAATCCCGGCTGCGTGCGCCCCATAATCTCGACCCATAATCGCTATCGCGATGGCGTACCCCCGCCTGGCATCTTTTGGCTCTTCGCCATTGGCGAGCTTGTCGGCGACAAGCATTGCGCGATCAGGACCAGCATTTTTGCGCTTCAGTGGCGATGGCCAAAGTCGGGACGAGACGCAATAAAAATACATTCTTACATAGTAGGAAGCGTGTGCAACATACGAACACATCCTCTATGAGCTGCGGCTCGACCACGAGTCTATTTTATCGAGATCTGGGCGTGCGCTGACTCAGGCAAGGATACATCGGTGACAAGCCCCGAGCCCACGACAAGCAGCGAGGAGAACAAGCAGGTTTCCATGCCCGGGTCCCGTCGTGTCACCAGGTGCCGTTCCATGTTCCATGTTGCATGCCGCCTTACTCTCACGCCGACATCCCCTTCAAATTCCCCCATCGCAATTCAGGGGGTCCTGCCAATGTGTAGGTAGCTTGGTAAGTACGTAAGTTACAAGTTCTCTCTCTCAGGCAAGGAGCCCAATGACATTCAAACGGCAGGCCGCGAAGGCAAGGGAACTCTTTTTTCTTGTTCGGTAATAATTCAACTTCCCCGCATTGTGTCTAAAGTAAGAGCTCCACACCACCGAAACGAGAAACGACAAACGGGGGTGGGGAAGCCCGCGGTAGCACTCTAAACATAATTAAAGTAGTACTTAAAAAAGCGCCACCTCTCTCAAGGTGCAATGCCGCCTGGCCGGCTCGCGAAATCTCCAAAGCGTGCCTCTCGGGGCGGCGGCTTTAGTGCCGAGTTTTCCGAGGTCGCAGCCCCCCCGTCCTTCGTCGATCGCGGATCGGGGCCTTCGATATATTCGCCCTCTGATCGCAGCGCACCGAATGACATCTTGCAAAAGATTTGGGACCGGGGACACGAGCCGTGCTACCTGGCGTGCCGGGTGTGGGCCGTGAACCAGCTCGATACCGAAGCGATGAAGGCGGTGGTGGTTTTTCGCATCTGGCTCATCTTTCGGCCGCGCGAAGAGGCCCTGGCGTTCCTGCCATCTCAACCTCTTCGCGGATGTGAATCGATGAGAATCAGCTCGGATGAGGAAGTGTGGAAAGACATTGAGGGGCGCAAAGTGCTGCCAAGGTTGGGGATCGAGAATGGCAAGGACGACACCAAGGAGACGCATCATGAGAAGGAGCTGTGGCTGCTGGCCGACGACGACGCCAAGAGCATCTATACAGATGGCGGCGTGGAGGAGCTCCTCTGGAAGAGCTTCCCGCCGCTGCCCCTAATTGACGAAGCTATCCCTAAGCGAAACAGTGATCGCGAGAGAACCATCGCCGTCCTGACGTACCAGATCGAGGCGACGAACGTGCACCTCGACTGGAAGTTACATGAATTCCCTTTCGACACCCAGCAGCTTCAGGTCAAGCTCTTCCTTCCCAAGAAGCACAAGGACAAAATGTACGAGTTCGTGTGCGATAAGGAGTTGCGGCTTCCTTCGGAGGGCATCTGGCCCAAGGGAATCTCGTACAAGAGAAGGCCGGAGGACCCGACGGATTCAGACGGCTTGGGCATCTTAGAGATCAAGGAAGAGGCCAAGAGGACCATAGGGGTTGAATGGGAGTTCGACGACGCCGGGTCCACCTTGGAAGTCGACGAGGAGAGCCACAAGAATCATCAGTCGGCCGCGACGCTATCACTCGGCCTCAAACGCAAACCGGGATTTTACCTCGTGAAGTACGTGTATCGGCCGGGCACGATCGCCACCCTCGCGTGCGTTTCGACCTTCATCCCGACGAACGAGATCGGCAACCAGCTGGCGCTCACGTTCACCATCCTCCTCACGCTCGCCGGCATCAACTACACCGCCGCGGAGTCCCTGCCCGCACTGCCCTACTCGACGAAACTCGACCGGTACCACGAGGCGTGCCACTACCTAGTGTACAGCGTCATTTGCCATAACGTGATCTTCTTTCTCATTGAGATCAAGGACCCAAGGATAGTCAATCTGGTAAATTGGGCCCTACGCATGCTCTTCCAGGCGGACTGCGACTCATGCAAAAAAGCCGCCGCCGCGGCGTCATGCACTGCTAGCTCCGACTGTGCCACGACCGAGATGCCGGCCGAGGTGGCGAGTGTGGGGACCTCGTCGGCGGCGTACATGGCTGCGGACGCCGCCAGAGCTCTGAACTCGACATGCAGCGCGTGCGAAGGCGCACACGTGCTAGTCAAGAAGTACTTCATCGACGACTTCGCCATGTTCCTGATCGTCTGCATGTGGCTTTTATGGAACTTACGGTGGAGCTGGAGGCGTCGAGTCGCGAAGAAGTCCGAGCCGGATGCCGCCACCCATGGGCTCCATCAGTTCCATCGGAACGCCCTCCATCAGAACGTGCCGGGCACGAGCGCTGTGCCGGGCACGAACCCAGCGCGAGCGGCAACCTCGCCGGCGCGAGATCAACATCTCCACAGGGGAGATCAACATCTCCAAAGGGTAGCTTTTTCAACCTCGTCCGACATGGGGGCGTCTGTGGCGCAAACTCAACGCTCCGCACACGCCGATTACTCGCACTATTTCGCCGAGTCGGACGGTAGAGACGCTCAAGGGCTTGAGGGCGACGCCTCCGCATCGGTCCTCCAGCTCCCTCATGGTGTTGAGCTGCGCAGTTCCTCACGCTCTCGGGGAGGGCCGTTGCGCGCGGACATGTTTAGCGTCGAGCTCATTCCAAGCGACCACCCTCTCGCTGCGGGTGCCTTGAGCGAGACTCTCCACATCAAGGTTGTCCACACCGCCACCGCCGCTGCTGGGACCGCTGCCGATGACGACGACGTGCCATCCCCGCTTCTGCTGCGCATGCCGCACCGCGCGTCAGCGGAACAGCTGGAACAGCTCGCCTTCTATCGAGCAGAGACTCCGGACAGCGAGATGCAGCTCGTCGAAGGTGGGTGCTTCTGGAGCGATGGGTACGCCGAGGTCGAGGTGACCTCGTTCTCCGTGTGGATGATCGCGCCCCTTCTGTTGGTGGCGACGGTCAGCTACGCGGCGGCGGCCCTGGCAGCGGCTCGGCAGCAGTTTGCGGCGGCGCAGGCGGCCCAGGAGCAGCTTGCCGCGGCGGCGGCGCGAGTGCAGGCGGCCCAGGAGCAGCTTGCGGAGGCGAAGGAGAAGCTCAAGCAGGCTGAGTCTACACGAACCTACATCGACCGACCGGTGGGTGTGGTCGCGTTTGCGCCCTCTGATCCCGAGGCGCCGCGCTTTCTCCGCTTCGTCTTGCACCCGGCGCATGAGGATCTGTCCGCGTATACGATTCACGGTTTCTGCAAGGTCGGTGAAGACAAAGAGGTCGCCGTTCGTCGTGGCAAGGCAGTCACGATCACTCTAAAGGATCTTCCAGAGCTTGGCGTCACGTTTGCTCCATGGTGGAACACGCGCCAGTCCGAATTGATCCCACGCGTGGTCGAGCTGGAGCCGAGCTCATCGCATCTTATGGCAGTCATCAGTCAGCCATGGGTCGTGCCGGACCAACGCCCTTTCCTGTTGATGCTGCCCACAGCCGCCGCTGCTGTACCGGAGGCCAGTCAGGCCAGTCGAGCTTCTTCTGCCCAGTTGAGCTTCTCCCTCAGTCGAGCTTCTTCTGCCCAGTCGAGCTTCTCCCCCAGTCAAGATTCTTCTGCCCATCACGCACAACTTTTCCAAGATACGTGGGATGCAGAGAGGCCACGGCTTGTGGAGGTGCCCTCGCTTGTGGGCGCGGCGCCCAATCCTGAGTTTGAGCATGTGGCGAGCTTGCTGGCCAAGGGCTTGCCTGGTGCGAGCATCCTTGGGCTGAAGCGCGTGCAGAACGCGCAACTCTGGAAAGATTATTCTGGGGAGTGTCGCAAGATCGCGCTGAAGAACGGCGGTCAGGGCAACGAGCGCGAGTTGTGGCACAGCACCGGCAACACGCCTGCCGAAAAAGTGTGCATGAGCGAGCTCGGGTTCGATCCGACATACTCGATCGGAACCGCGCTCCGTGCTTCTGGTACGGATGGCAATAAGTATGGCATTGGGGTCTACTTTGCCGAGCACGCGCTGTACTCTGACGTGATGAGGCCCAGTGTGGCACAAGAAGGTGGAAAGGAGATCGTCCTTGCGAAGGTCGTGTTGGGCAACATCAAGGACTTTGATCGTGAGCTCGCACCAGATTTGCTGCGCGAGCCCAGTGGGTTCGATTCGTGGACGGGCACTGAGAATAATCTCATCGGCGTGACGGAGATTGAAGCTGTCCTTTCGTCGGGCTCGCCATCTGCAAAGAGGGCGGCGCAACTTCTTGTCGACGAGGGCCACAAGTACGGCCGGCAATACATCGTGTGCCGCTATCAAAAGGCGTACCCTGCTTACGTGGTTCGATATGAGGTTCTGCAGGATGGCGCCGCAGCTGTGGGCACCCTCCGGCGAAGCGGGCTACGAGGACGGTGCCGGGGATGACGCCCTTCCACCCGTATCCGGCCGTGAAAGTACTACGTTCGCTATGGCGTTCTGCTACCGCCTACGTACGCGTTCCTGTGTAGTGTGTTGCGTAATTTTCACGACTCACAGTGATACATGTATTACATGCAAGGCGCTGTGCGGTGTGCGGGTCTCCGAGTACCGAGGGCGCGCCCGGAGTCAACGTTGTTCACATGTGCAGTTCACATGTGCAGTTCACATGAATGCGGGAGGGAGAAGTCTCGAGCTTTGCAGCGTGGTTCCGTGCCTTCGACGCGTGGTTCCGTGCCTTCGGCTTCAACGAGTGCGAAGCGTGGGGGAAAAAGCCTTTACGATGCACAGGAAGCCAGCGTGGTTCCGAGACCTCTTCGGCTTCAACGAGTGCAACACTTGGGCAGAAAACGTAAACAAATTCCTGATGGATGGCGATACGCTCGTGTGCACGACCGCTCCGCAGTTTCCAAGGCAGTTCGTTGGGCGTTTCGAGTGCCCGTCTGTCGCCGAACTGCGCAGCACGCTGGCCGCCGCACAGGGTGCGGCGGCGCCTTCGGCTGGCCTTGGTTTCGCGCACCTTGCCGCGCCGGCGGGCGTCGGACCGCTACACTACGAGTCGAGTAATGCTGGTGCAGTCTTCCAGGCGGCCGGTCAGTTCAACTGCCTCGAGATGACCGGCCCCAACGTGTCGCCCACTGCTGGCGTTGGCATCTACATCAACGACAGGACGCAGGGCCCCGCGTGTGCGCTCGCGTGCCCGGCCGCGACCGTGTATCGCAACTACCTCGTGCAGCACGAGGGCAACACAGGGCAGCACCCCGTGCAGATTGACAACCTGAAGGAGGTGGGCGTTGTCGTCGGCAACGACGGCGGGCGCTACTGGGTCATGCAGAACGGCTACGCGATGCCGGTGGGGCGCGGCTCGTTGGCCGAGCTCGCCGCACGCCTTGGGACGGAGCCCAACCTGGTCGAGCAGGCCGAGGCCGCGCTGCGCGTCGGCGTGCACTGGGAGACCTCGGTGGCGCCGCCGCTCGAGCACCGCGTGTGCCAAGTGTACGCGTCCGCGCTGCCCTGCGCCTACGCGCGCGGGCCGCCAGAGAGCGACTGGGAGCCCTTTGCGCGCCTCGTGCTGCGCGCTGCGTACGAGGCCACGCTCGCCGTCGGAGCTGTACGCTCCCTAGAAGCTGAAGGTGCGCGCGTCAAGTGCTACCTGACAGCCCTCGGCGGCGGCGTCTTCGGCAACCGGTACGAATGGATCCGCGATGCGATCTCTCATGCGCTCGATCTGTACCAGGGCTGGCCGCTCGATGTGGTGCTCGTACACTATGGTTCACGCGTCGATGCGAACTGGGCCCAAGACTTGGCGCCAAGGCAGCCGGCGCCCACGCTCATGCGTCGGCCGAAAGGCACCTCTCCTGCTCCCGCTCCATCTCCGGCTCCGGCTCCTGGAAACACCGCTCCGCCAGAGCAAGGGCCAGAGCTCCACGCCCGGCTTGGGCTTGTAGCGGGCGCCTTCCAGGCGGCCAAGGCGGCTGCCGAGCGCTGCATGGCGGGCAGCGGCAACGGCCCACAGCTTGGGCTTGGGCTTGCGGGCGCCTTCCTGGAGACTCATAGCAAGCGCCTTCCAGACGAAGCGCCTGCCGCCAAGAAACCCAAGGGCAAGCAGAAGGCCGAGCCGGATGCGGACGTGGAGGACGAAGCACCTGCCGCCAAGAAACCCAAGGGCAAGCAGAAGGCCGAGCCGGATGCGGACGTGGAGGACGAAGCGCCAGCCGCCAAGAAACCCAAGGGCAAGCAGAAGGCCGAGCCGGATGCGGACGTGGAGGACGAAGCGCCAGCCGCCAAGAAACCCAAGGGCAAGCAGAAGGCCGAGCCGGATGCGGACGTCGAGGACGAAGCGCCAGCCGCCAAGAAGACCAAGCCCGAGAAGACGAAGAAGAAGCCCATGCGCCGGCCGGACCACGGTAAGCACGCCGCCCGCCCTTCCTGCCCTGCCGCCGCACCAGTCACCGAAGCGCCCTTTCCCTGATTCAGGCGAGGTCATCTACTGCGTAGAGTACGCGGCCTCCAATCGCTCGACGTGCAAGGAGTGCGGCGAGAAGATTGAGCAGGGCCTCGTGCGCCTGGGGCTCGCGGTTCCTGGCAAGGGCGACTGGGACGACATCTCGTGGCGCCACCCCAAGTGCTTCATGGAGCCGCTCGAAGTGTCCGAGGAGGAGACGCTCACCGCCGCGTCGCAGATCGAACGCTACGAAGACCTGGAGGAGAAGGATCAGAAGATGATCGATACGTGGTTTGCCAAGGCAAGCAAGATGCCGCGAAAGGAGCGCACGCGCGCCGTGCTCGAGGACGCCGCTGAGGCTGCCGCTGAGGACGGCGGGCGGTCGCTGCTGGGCACGCTGCTGCAGGGCGCGTCGTTCAAGGGCACGCTGCTGCAGGGCGCGTCGTTCAAGGAGCGGGAGCAGCTCCGCAGCCTCGGCGCCCGCTTCGACTTCCGGACCAAGACCTGGTTCGTTCCTTACGGCAAGGATGCGGCCCCATTTGCCAAGTGGCTCGGTGCTGGCGCTGCCGCCGCGATCGCGGCACACGCGGCTGCTTCGGCGGAGGGAGGTACGGGCAGATCGGGCGCGGGTGGCTCGCAGGACATGCCGATGCCTGACGCCCGTTTGGAGGTTCGTCCGACGATCGCGCCCGAGGCGGTGGCGAAGATGTCGATGAGTGCGCTCGCTCTCGCAAGCTGCCTGCCTGCTGTGAAGCTGCTGCGAAGCTGCTGTGAAGCTGCTGTGAAGCTGCTGTGAAGCTGCTGTGAAGCTGCCTGCCCCACGCGTGCGCCGTGAAGCTGCTGTGAAGCTGCTGTGAAGCTGCCTGCCCCGCGTGCTCACTTTGTGCGTGTGCGTGCAATCTCCGCAGGCGAGCTCAAGGAGGAGCTGAGCGCACGCGGGCTCGACACGAGAGGCAAGAAGGCTGAGCTTGTGGGGAAGCTCAGGGAGGCGCTCGAGAACCCTCCGGCAGCGCCCGACGCGCCCGCGAACGCGTGCGGCCGCCGCGTCGATCGTGCCGTGCCCGGAGGCGCGCAGTACGCCGTGTACGAGGACTACGACGTCAAGCTCTCCGAATCGTCCCTAGTGGACGGCGCCAACGTGAACAAGTACTACTTGATGCAGGTGCTCCAGAAGCAAGGCGGTACCTTCGCCACGTACTTCAAGTACGGCAAGATTGGCGAGACGGAGTACGGCGATAAGCTCGACGGCCCGTTTGAGAGCGCGGCCGAAGCTATCCAGAGCTTCGAGGCCAAGTTTCACGAGAAGACACGTGGCAAGAAGGACAGGTCACCCAAGGAGGCGGCATGGGCCGCATACAAGGCAGGCCAGTTTGAGAAGCGTGAGGGCTTCTACGGCATCGTCGAGATCCACGAGCTCGACGGCCTTGGATCACTCAACAAGGCAGGCAAGACGAGCATCGAGGCCTGGCACAAGCCTCACAAGCCGAAGCCTGGCACAAGCCCGGCGCCGCCGGTGGCTTCGCCTGTGGCCTCGTCCGACATGGAAGCGTCTGCGGCGCAAACTCAACGCCCCGCACATGCCGATTACTTGCACTATTTCCCCGAATGGGACGGTAAAGACGCTGAACGGCTTGAGGGCGAACCCTCCGCATCGGTCCTCCAGCTCCCACATGGTGTTGAGCTGCGCAGTTCCTCACGCTCTCGGGGAGGGCCGTTGCGCGCGGACATGTTTCGCGTCGAGCTCATTCCGAGCGACCACCCTCTCGCAATGGGTGCCTCGAGCGAGGTTGTCCACATCAAGGTTGTCCACACCGCCGCCGCCGCTGCTGGGACCGCTGCCGGCCCCTCCACCCATGGCGACGTGCCATCCCCGCTTCTTCTACGCATGCGGCACCGCGCGTCAGCGGAACAGTTTGGGCAGCTCGCCTTCTATCGAGCAGAGACTCCGGACAGCGAGATGCATCTCGTCGAAGGTGGGTGCTTCTGGAGCGATGGGTACGCCGAGGTCGAGGTGACCTCGTTCTCCGTGTGGAAGATCGCGCCCCTTCTAGGAAGGTTGGTCGATTGGGTTGCGTCTACTCGACCCAACTCGAGTACACGAACCTACGTCGACCGACCGATGGGCGTGGCCGCGTTTGCGCCCACTGATCCCAAGGCGACGCGCTTTCTCCGTTTCGTCTTACACCCGGCGCAGGAAACTCTCGCCGACAACCACTATGCCAGTTGCTCCAAGGTCGGCGATGACAAAGAGGTCACCGTTGTTCGTGGCCAGGTAGTCACGATCGCTCTGAAGGATCGTCCAGAGCTTTGCGTCACGTTCGATCCATGGGACAACACACGCCAGTCCCAGACGCTCGAGCTGGGGCCGAGCTCATCGCATTCGCCGCGCATTGCGGTCATCAGTCAGCCAGGGGTCCGCCAACGCCATTTGCACTTGCTGGGATTATCGGAAGTGCAAGCCATCATGGCGCTCCCGGATACGTGGAAAACAGAGGCCGGTGCCGACGTGGAGGAGCCACGGCTTGTGGAAGTGCCCTCGCTTGTGGGCGCGGAGCCCAATCTTGAGTTTGAGCATGTGGCGAGCTTGCTGGCCAAGGGCTTGCCTGGTGCGAGCATCCTTGGGCTGAAGCGCGTGCAGAATGCGCGACTCTGGGAAAAGTATGCTTGGGAGCGTCACGGTGTTGCACGGAAGAACGGCGGTCAGAGCAACGAGCGCGAGTTGTGGCACAGCACCGGCCACACGCCTGCCAACGATGTGTGCATGAGCGAGATCGGGTTCGATCCGACATACTCGATCGGAACCGCGCTCCGTGCCTCGCTCCGTGGTTCGGGTACGGATGGCAATAAGTATGGCATTGGGGTCTACTTTGCCGAGCACGCGCTTTACTCTGATGTGATGAGGCCCAGTGAGGCAAAAGAGGGTGGAAAGGAGATCGTCCTGGCGAAGGTCGTGCTGGGCAACGTCAAGGAATTTGGAGATAAGCTCGCACCAGATTTGCTGCGCGAGCCCATAGACGAGCGCACCGGAATAGCCTACGACTCGTGGACGGGCACTGAGAATAATCTCATCGGCGTGACGGAGATTGAAGCTGTCCGTTTGTCGGGCTCGCCATCTGCAAGGAGGGCGCAGCTTCTTGTCGACGAGGGCCACAAGTACGGCCGGCAATACATCGTGTGCCGCTATCAAAAGGCGTACCCTGCTTACGTGGTTCGATATGAGGTTCTGCAGGATGCAGAGCTCTAGCAGAGCTCTTTCCGCGCCTGCTCGAAAGCAGGAGCGTGCAGCAGCAGGAGAGCGACCGAATCGACCAAATCTGTTTACTGACGAAACTGGTTCGGGGTACCGGTACGTAACGGTAGAAAGTGCACATCCAGAGTGCGCGTCCTCTTGTCGCCATTCTTAACTCGGCGTCCGCATGCCGCCGCGCGTGCCCAAGGGCAAGCAGAAGGCCGAGCCGGATGCGGACGTGGAGGACGAAGCGCCAGCCGCCAAGAAACCCAAGGGCAAGCAGAAGGCCGAGCCGGATACGGAGTTGGAGGACGAAGCGCCAGTCGCCAAGAAACCCAAGGGCAAGCAGAAGGCCGAGCCGGATGCGGACGTGGAGGACGAAGCGCCAGCCGCCAAGAAACCCAAGGGCAAGCAGAAGGCCGA
>Ga0210246_102545_pt1 | contig 10711 bp, 9 predicted proteins | sample ChrtobMetaP3_8mM_FD_155469 | JGI IMG/M metagenome (GOLD analysis project Ga0210246, IMG submission 155469) | Chrysochromulina tobin associated microbial communities from unialgal haptophyte culture, Seattle, Washington, United States - P3_8mM | ecosystem: Host-associated > Algae > Haptophytes >...
TCGTCAGGGGTATGAGTGGCCCAATCCCATTTTTTCGAGTATATATCGGTTTCCAAACGCCTAATCAACACATCCGTGGGGGTATGAGTGGACTTTCATCACTCACTTCGAGCGTTTCAACATAGTGTCGCCGTCAGTAGACATGAAGGCGAAGAGGTTGTGGATCGGGACAGTCCACCGTATACCACGTCGATGAGCGTGTGAAGCGCACGCTCGCGAGACACCGGAACAGGTCGGTGTAGGTGAAGGAAGCCTTCGTACAATAAAGTAACGACTACCAACCCAACACCGGAACGCTAGGGCCGCGTTGGGACGAACCTATACACTCGAGGACCGCGCTCAGACGCGAGTCAGGCGCACACTCACAGTTGGAAAGGCCGTGCTTTCACCTCGTTAGGTAAATTTTGACTAAACATGTGCTTCACAGCCGAAGTGACTGTGAATCTTCACAATGCGCAGAGTCGTCGTCATCACCGGAGCCAACACGGGCGTCGGCCTGCAGACCGCGCTGGGCCTTGCGCGTAAGCCGCACTCGTATCATGTGGTGCTCGCATGCCGCTCTGAGGCCAAGGCCCAAGGTGCCGTCGAGTGGATTCGTGAGCAGTGCGCCGATGCGTCGGCCAGCGTTGTGCCGCTCGACCTGGCTGACCTGACCTCCGTCGTGCGATGTGCCGAGCGGCTCGAGGCCGAGTATGCCGGAGGCATCCACGCGGTGGTCTGCAATGCCGGAGTTGGCGGCGTCGATCGGCCGCCGGAGCCGACGGCGGACGGTGGCGACTTTGTGTACCGGACGAATTTCGTGGGACACTTTGTCTTGGTGCTTCGATTGCTCCCACTTCTTGAGCGCGCCGCCGCCGCGTCACGCGTCGCATCACGCGTCGTCTGCGTGAGCAGCGTGATGCACCGCTGGGGCCACACGCGCTGGACCGAGCCCCTCAGCTTCCAGCCACGCGCCTCGAGCTACAACGTGAGCAAGCTAGCGCTCGCCGTCTTCGCGTCGGAGCTCACGCGGCGCGAGGCAGTGCGCGGCGTGATCGGGCTCGCCGTCAACCCGGGCGCGGTCAACTCCGACATTTGGTATCGTGGGGATGCCTCCTGGGGCCGACGGCCCGCGTGGCAGCGCACGCTACTCGAGCTCGCCTTCCGCTCCACCTTCCTCACAACCGCACAGGGCGCCGCCACGTCCATCTCGGCCGTGACCGAAGCCGCATGGGAGCGGCCGCCGTCCGACGGGGCGGGCGCGCTCTATCTCGCGCCGTACCGCACGCCGGCGGCCATGCCGATGCCCTTCGAGCTGCACGGACCCTTTGCGGGCGCGCGCCCGTGCACGCCGCATCCGGCCGTTGGTGATCCCACTGAGGGGCGCTCGCTTTGGGAAGGGCTCGTCGCGGACGCTCGGGTTCGGCCTCTTTTGGGCGCGGCGCCGGCGCGGCGCCTGGCGCCCAACGAAGTGATCTAGTTACACGTACGGGTACATCCCATGATTTCAAATTCTCACAGCGTTCACACGTAGTTCACACGGAGCGGAGGGTCGCTCGACGCGGCGCTCAATCTCGCTAGTCCGTGTGCGACTGCCTCCGACTCGTGTGGGTCAGCGACTCTCATCCCAACTGTCGCCCGGCGGAAAGCGCCGGTTGACGCTGTAGTAGCCTTGTGTGGTGCGGACAACGCGCACGCTGCCATCATTGTACACGCACTCGAACTCGCCAAACGGCAACTCGAGCGGCCCGCGCAGCGTGAGCGGCGGAGCTGAGGCGAGGCTGACGCCGAGGAGCTTCCGAGCGCCGAGCGCGAGGCCGACGACCTTGAGCTTGCAGCGTTTGCCGCCGTCCTCGACGCTGTAGCTCAGGAGCACGCGCTGCTGCAGCCGATCCTCGATCGCACCCACCTGCTCGAGCGGCAGCCACGTGCGAGGAGCGTACTCGATCACGTTCGCGATGGTCATGGCGCTCGAGTCGATCTGCTGCCCGATGCGAACCAAGCGCACAAACGGACCCGAGTTGACGAGCCCGGTGATGTCCGGCGCGTCGGAGTAGAGAAGCTCCCAGTCTCCGTCGAGGTCGGTGGCTGGCTGTGGATTCGGATTGGCCTGGCCGAGTTTCTTGAGCATGACCGCGATGTCCTTTCTCTGCTGTGCACTGGCATCGAAGCCACCGAAGCCGAGCGGCGCAATTGCGGACAGAAGAGCTGCAGCCGGCGAAGTCACTACCGCGGCGTGAGTGGTGCTGAGGCCGACGGACAAAAACAAAACCCTGAACATTTGGATTTGCGGACGAATCTTAGACGGGAATTTTCTACGAAAGTGCGCATGAATTGAGTGCGCTTCTTTAGCTGCGAGGCCCCGCCCCACCCGCTGTTTCGACTAATTAGCTTGCTTGGCTGCCCCTCCCGTCTGTAGATTTCGCACTGGTTGACTACACAAGAGATGCTGCACAACAGTGTCCTTCCTCGCTAGACGCAGACATGACTGACGACGTGCACGCTGGCACGACGCCCTACGACGTCGCGTGTGCGGCGTACAGGTGACGCGCCCAACATGGCGCCCATTCGCGGGGAGCGGCCGTCCAACAGATGGCGGGGGCTCACCAAGGGCTCACATGGCGAGGGAGCCGAGGTACTCCTTGGCACCCTCCAGCCGTCCCTTCTTCACGCCCAGCCCGAACTTGACGGAACCCTTGGACAGGATCGAGGTGATGACCGCGGTCGGCGGCACTCGGTCGCGCACGCACACCTCCATTAACGGCTTCCCTCCGAGAAGCGCGTCGAACTCGAGGTCGCGCATCTTCCACGCGCCGCGCACGTCCATGAACGGCACGTCCGCCACGCTCAGTACGCCCTCGGGCAGCGTGTCGCGCAGCTCGGCCGCCCCCTGCACCGTGCAGTCGCCAAACATGATCATCATCGGCGCCGGTGAGAGGAGGAGCGCTGTACTGAGCTCCTCCGCCGAGCACACACGCACGATCGCCTCGAGGCCGTACGCGGCGGCCGCCTCGAGCAGCGCGCCCGTCTTCTCGGCGCCGTTGAGCGCGAGCGGCACCACCACGCCGTGGGCGCCACCCGCCGCCGCCGCCGCTAGCTGCAGCTCGTCCACGAGCGGCCCACGCACGAAGACGGGGATAGGGCTCGGGAACTCGCCTCGCGCGGTCTGCTGCTCGCTGACGGTGGCGACGAGCGCGTCCTCGCCCAGCCCTTCCTCGGGGTCGAGCAGCACGCTCACCGCCGAGCACCCGCCGTTGCGGAACTGTCCCGAGACGTACGAGGCGTCGTTCAGGTCGTAGCCGCCGAGAGAGATGCAGTCGAGCTTGACGCCTTCACCGATCAGGGCCACGGTGCCCTTGGGTTTCTTGAGCGCCTTGGCGAGCTTCCCAGTCGGCGTCGACGTACCCTTGCTCGCGACCGCCTTGGCAAGCGCGGTGTCACCCGCGTCCAGCTTTGCCTGCAGCGCGGCAGCCGCAGCCATGCCGGCGGCCCGTTTGGCCTCGATGGCCGCTGGCGTGCGGGCCAGCTCGGCGGCCGCTTGCAGAGCCGCGTCGAAGGCCTCCTCTTCCTCATTCCTCGCCTCCTCGAGCACCTCGGCCGCAGCGCTTCTCTTCTCCGGCATCGGTTTCCCGGCGCGCTGAGGGCCGCTGATCGGAGGTGAGCCGCTCGGCCGTACGCCCATCTGCATGTAGATGGCGACGCTGTGAGTCGCCGCACCGGCTGCGCGGAGCGGCGCCCCAGGGAGCGAGTAGCCCAGCACGTGCGAGGCGAAGAGCAGTAGCAGCGTGGCCATGTCGACGGAAGAGAGACGGACTGAGTGAGACGGATCGCGTTCCGCCCTCTGTGCTGCGACCTCGTTGATGATCTCGGATCTCGGGCGCCGTGTGTGAACACGTCTATGAATGCGTCTGAGCGCGGTCCTCGAGCGTTCAGGTTCCCAGCGCGGCCCTAGTTCTTCCGGAAGCGCCGTGTTGGTGCTGGGTTGTTCGTTTTATAGTACGAAGGCTTCCTTCACCTACACCGACCTGTTCCGGTGTCTCGCGAGCGTGCGCTTCACACGCTCATCGACGGAATGGAACTCTGTTCACACTCGCTTCTCAGCCCGGCTTGGCCAGCACGGCATGCACGTACACCCGATCCATATTTAGGTCGCGCTTCTCGTTGCGGAGGCGCACGCACAGGTACCGACTCTCCTCTACAACAAGACCAGCGCTCGCGCCGAGCGCGCCGAGGTGCTCGAGCGAGTAGTAGCGCCGATGCATGCCGCCCGGGCGCAAGTACTCGGGCACAGGCCGCGCTCGAAGCAGCCGCGCCGTCCTTGCGTCCTTGCGATGGCGCATGTCGTACAGGCCGTAGTCGCGCACAAGCACCGCGCCGCCAGGCCGAAGCAGCTTGGAGGCGTGCACGAGCAGGGCCGCGTCGTCGTCGCCGGGCACCGCCGACAGCGTGAAGAGGATCATCACCACATCAAATGGACCGTGGCGCGCGCTGCACGGTACCGTCGGCAATCGCTGTACCTCGGTCGTCAAGCGCGCGCCAAAGCCGGCGACGCCGATGGCCTCGCACGTCTGCTCGACCGCGGCTGGGCTCGGGTCCGTCGCGTGCACCTGCGCACCCATATTGCCGCGTAGCACCGAAAGAGCGCTCGAGCCGTTGCCGCACCCCACCTCGAGCACGCGCAGTCGGGCGGCGCATAAGCGCGGGAACTCTTCGAGCAGCGATCGGCGCTCCTTGAAGAAGGGCGTGGGCGCCTCCGCGTGCTTGAGAAAGTGCTGCTGCCATCGTGCAATCTGGTCATCGGTGCGTGGCGGCGGCACCGACGCGCACGCGACCTCCTTGAGCGCTTCAGGCGGCGGACGCACGAGCGGCTCCACGCGCGCAGCCAGCTCAGCCCAGTCAAAGTCGTTGGAGTCGTGAAAGCGCGCCGTCGTGCGAACTTGATGGCTCAGCGGCCTGCGGAGGCGCCGATGCAGCAGCAGGATGAGCGCCGCACCCGCGGTGAGCCCGATCGCGGCCACGAGCGCCCTCGCGTCGTGCATTCACGTGGGCCTTGATGGGCGCCGTACTGGGTATTTACTTTTCACAGCCAATGTTTATAATTCGACACCCAAGACACCGGACCGGCGTACATACGGATGCAGTGAATGCAATCCGCAAGACGAGACGAGTCTTGCATACCGATCCGGAACTCCGCACTATCTATCTCTGATCGAGTTCCCCGCCCGTGCGATCATCACGCTCGCAGGTGGTGTGGAAGTCAATATAAATGTCAAGTCAAGTTGACGCTTGTCACTTGACTTGATACGTCTTGACTAGTTGACTTCAATGCTTGACTCTGCTTGACTTTAACATAAAACGAGGGCCGCCCAAGCCCCGAAGCTGGCCCTCGGATCTTTCACTTATTTCAGCACGTGACTTTCCACTGATTTCAGTATCCCCGCTCAACCCACTCATCACATGACAGTGGATGTGCGGTCCCCACCTTTGGGTTGAACTTTGAACGTCCGCCGCACGCGCACTCGCAGGCCTAACAACTGCGTGGATCTTCGGCAACGGCGCACCCTTGGCACGCGCGCACCCCGCAGGCCTTCCTCACAGCTCGACGCGAAAGCCATCATCCTCGTTCACAGCTCGACGCGAAAGCCATCATCCTCGTTCACAGCTCGACGCGAAAGCCATCATCCTCATCAGGGTGAAGCCCCGCGCTGCCCACACCATCCGGCACGCCGCCAATGTGGTTACGCCCAGCGCGCGCATCTTGTACAAATTGGACGAGATCGTGCATGTCACGCGAGCCATCGTACTCGACGCCCTGCCGGATGAGGAGGGGGGGGTCATGAGGCCATCATGAGGCCATCAACGAAGAGGGCGCCGAGTTGGGCGCCGAAGTGGGCGCCGAGTTGGGCGCCGAGTTGGATAGGGCAAAGGACGCAATCAGACGCAATAAGGACTGGGCAAAGGACGGAGCGGAGCGCAATCAGACGCAATTAGGACTGGGCAAAGGACGGAGCGGAGCACTCACCTCCTTGTTAGGGTATCCAAGGACGCAATCAGACGCAATTAGGACGGAGCGGAGCACGCACCTCCTTGTTCGCCTTCGAGTACAGGACGATGGTCGGGTACCCTTCAGGCTCGAGCCCAGGCACATCGTTGGCGACCGCATCGATCTGCGCCACGACCATGCTCTCGTCGTCCGCGAATCTGATGAGGGACGCAATTGGCGAGCCGATCAGTGGCCATCCGAGGCCATCAGACGCAATCAAGCGCCATCCGAGGCCTTCAAGCGCCATCCGAGGCCATCAAGCGCCATCCGATGACACAATCCGAGGCGCTTACTTGGCGGCGACCTTCGCGTAGACGGGCTTGAGCTTGGCGCAGTGGCCGCACGTGGGCGAGTAGAACTGGACGAGCACATCCTTAGCAGGGTCGAAGGCGACGCGCGCGAAGCTCGAACCTACCAACTCCACCAGCGGGCCGCTCGGCGCCGGCTCGGGCTGGGAGCGAAGGTGCGCCGTCGCCTCGCCGCGGAGCACCTTGAAAGGCCAAATTTGGGAGGCGCTCAGCATGCAATTAGGGAGGCAATCAGAGGCCATCGCCGCGGAGCACCTTGTCAGCGAAGGCACCCATCACACTCGCGCTCAGCATGCAATTAGGGAGGCAATCAGAGGCCATCGCCGCGGAGCACCTTGTCAGCGAAGGCGCCCATCGCGCTCGCGCTCAGCGCGCCCGCGTGCGCAAACTTGGTGCCGTTGGCGAGCGCGAAGCCCATCAGCGTCGGCGTGGGCAGCGAGCCCGACGGGCCGACGTCGAAGTACGAGGCGACCTCGGCGTGCGCATTCACGTTCACAGTCGCGACGAGCGCGCGTCCTCGGAGGGAGGCGCCCAGCTCGGCCAGGCTCGAGGCGAGGGCGTCGTCGACGGGGCCCGCGTGGAAGAGGAGCAGATGCGCCGGCACCTCCGTCCCAAAGATGGCTTCCTCCATCGCCCCCGTAGCGTACGCCACCACACTCGGCAGCGCGTGGCTCCGTCCAAAATGCAGCATCGCCTTGTGGCTCAGCGGCGGGCCGAGCGTGTAGTGCTTCGCATCGTGCTGCGTGAGCGCGACGAGCACGGGCGGCGTGAGCGCGCCCAGCCCGAGCGCGCCGTCCGCCGGGTCGCTCGTCGCCACCGCGCACGGCAAAGTGGATGCCGCGGCGACGCCGCGCAACGCCTCTGCCTCGGCGCTCGAGAGCCCGTTGGGCGCGAAGAGGACGAGCGCGATGGGCTTGCCCTTGGCAAAGGCGAGCACGTCGGATGACGAGTGCAGCTCCGCGAGCGACGGCGCCGCCTTGCTCGCCACCCAGCGCGAGATCGTGCTCGCATCCCGCCGGCCGTCGAACTCGATCGGCGGCCCGTCGCCGCGGTGGATGAAGAGGAGCGTCGGGTAGCCCTTGATGTCGAGGCGCGTCGCGAGCTCCTCCGCCTCGGTGCCGTCGACCTTGGCGAACGGCGTGCTGCTCGAGGCGGCGGCCGAATCAAACTCGGGCAACAGCGCGCGCGAGTGTCCGCACCACGGAGCGTACACGAGCAGAGCAAAGCCCGCGTTCTGCTCGCGGAAGGCATCGAAGGCGTCGGTCGAGGCGAGCTTGGGGACGGAGGCCGCGTGCGTGTGCGTGCTCAGCAGCGCCCACAAGGCGACCACGAGTGCGGCGCGAGCCATTGTGGTGCGGCGCGCACGCGCGTGTGAATGACGAGTGGTGTGAATGCGCACCGTGAGCACAGGTTTCTTTTCGAATCCTCTTCACAAGACACCCCCCCCCCTCTCCTCTGTAAATACACCCGCGCAGCGGACGCGATGAATCGACAAAAACTCCGGGGGGCACGAGGCCCATCCGCCTCGCCGCCGCCGTCGCGCGTCGTCGCGCGCGCGCGCGCGCACACCGCGGCGACGGCCTCAGGGAATCCGCGCGAGGCACGCGCGGCCGCCTCGCAGAGAAGGCATGTCATCCAAGGCGCCATGCACCACCGCTCTGAATCAGCAGAACACATCAGCAAGATCCAAGCTCTTGAGCAACGTTGTTGCAGAGCACAGCTTTTGCCGACTCGAGGTGGTTCCCGAGCACGATTCTGGCGCACACCAGCTCCGTGGTCTCCGTGTGGTTGCAATGCGGGACATTCCCGCATCCAAGGCTCCCTTCCGCGGCCAGCGTATGAGTGCAGTGGGATTGCCATCTCTTCTGGTCGAGAGCTTGCCGTATCTGGTCGCTCAAACGGTCCGTGATGCCTCTGTACAGGATATGTGGGGCACATACACTGTTCCACAATTCGGTCTTGATGACGTCAACCTGTCCTTTTTTGTTCGGCACGGCGACTCGAACGCCAATCTGGAGGTCGTGGACACTACGCCCGGGAGTGCAACATTTCAAGATTACGTTACGACGCGCCACATCAGCGCGGGCGAGGAGCTGATGGCACCTGGCTGCAAGCAGGCCGGTGGCGATTTCACGGATGGCACCTGGCACACGGATGAGAACCTGCTGGAGAGTGAGGCGCACGTTGTGATGAGAGGCAAGTGGACCTCTCCCAAAGGATCCTCACGCGGAAACGAATGGCCACCTTCCTCTGGCTGGTGCCTTGAGGGGGCGTGGCGCTACACAAATCACGGCAAGGGACATCCCAGCCGCAAGCAGGGAGCAACCGCAGAAGAGTCATTTTGGTACAAGGTGACAGCTGAAGCTACTATCCCAATCGGCACAGAGCGTGATGTCTCCCGCCACTTCATTGGGGGACTTCAGGGACACTTTACGGACGGCGGAGAGGAAGTACCCGAACAAGATATTCAGCTGTCATCGAAGCGGATCAACGCTTCATCACTGATTCATTTGACAGGGTATGGTGAGAACAAATTCGGTCGCTTCTACTATCGAGGTTTCGCCAAGCCATCATCCGGAGGAGACGACGGCTTTGATGTGACTTTGTTCAAACAGTTTGCAGAAGCCAATGCAATTCAGCGGGAGCGGGAGGTGTTGGAAAGGCTGAAGCGAACGAAGGCACGCTTGGAAAGGGCTGCTGAGAACCATGGTGTGGGACTATTCTGCGTTCAGCCCATCATGGCGGGCGAAAACATCTTCGAACACGAACGGCCTCTCCAGAGTGTTGACATCTCCGCAGCTGAAGTGGGAAATCTGCCGATTCCCATTCAGGAGATGATAAAGGACTACTTTGTGCCCACAGAAGAGACCGGTGCTTACCCCATCTTGGACACCGGTCTGAATGACCTGAACATCACATTCTACATGAATCACTCCGACCAGCCCAACATGATGTTGCATGATGATGGAGAAGGAGATGGATACAAAAAATTCATTGCCCTTCGGGACATCTCCGTCGGTGATGAGCTTACGTACACATACCCGGCTGCACACTGGTTCGTCCAGAAGCAACGAGCGGAAGCAGCATCGAGAGAACGCCGAGAGGCAGAGGACGCGCGGGCAGCAACACAAAAAGCAGAGAACGAACAGGTACGTCAAGAGAAACGAGATCGAAAGAGACGCGAAGAAGAGGAGATGCGCGTGCGACAAGCAGCCGTGGAACAAGAGGAGAAGCGTATGCGACGACATGCCGTGGAAGCAGCCGAAGAAGAGGAGAAGCGTATGCGACAAGCAGCCGTGGAACGGTCGCGAATAGAAGCTGAAGATGAGCGAAGAAGAGCAAGGCTGAGGCGAGAGCAGGCCAGGTTGCAAGCTTGGGCGGCAGACATGCGTTTAGCACCAACTTCCAAACCACGGCCAGTGCCACCGCCGTTCGTTTTGGATTGGACCGCCTCAACTAGGCAGGACTTCCTGAATAGGGTCAACTCTCTCTTTACATCACAAAAGGATCGGAGGACGACCTTTGATTGCTGCGTTGCCACCGGCTTTTTGGGGCAGGAGGACCTACTCCGGCAGATATTTGTTTCCATTGACATCGTGCATGTACCTGCGACTAACTTGCTACTTAACTTGCTGGGCAGCTCCATGTTCGTGGATTGTCGGGACGCCGCGTAACACACAAGACCGGAAAACAGTAGCAGAAGCGCGCACTCAGCGCAGGCACGAACGAAATATGCGAGCATCTGAATAAGCATGTCTGACTTGGAGGCGGCGGCCTGATCGAATTGGAGGCGGCGGCCAAGGCGGTGGCGTCGGGGAGTAGCAAGCAGAGCGCCCGGCCGCGGACGCCTGCTTAAGCGCGCGCTGGCGCTTGAACACCGCCAAAGACGGCGTCTCGGCGAAGTCGTCGTTGTCCATTTCTACAACGTACAAATGCGACAGGTTAGGCGGTCAGTGTCGTGTTACAGGCGGGTTCGAGTAGAGAATGTGCGTGTAAGTTTTCGGGCGTAAACGTTCGTTTATCATAACCGACTCTCAAACCTCATCACCTCATCATTTTACACGGACACGTCATGTAGACACGTGTCTATACGTTGGACACAGGTTCACACAGGGCGGATGCGATACACACATAAAACCAACCTACCGTAGGTAACCGTATGCTACCAGAACGGAAGCTCTCATGGAACTCACACTAATGGTCCTTGTCCTTCTCAGATCTCACCCCCTTCTTGCCGCCACGCTTCTCCTGGCGTCCGCAGGAGGAAGACGAGCGCCACACGGCCAGCAGCAGCATCCCAATGTGCCCCTTAGAGAGCGGAGTGGTCTTTTTGAGCGCCTTCTGGAGCTGTCGGCCCTTGTCACTCGCCCGCCACTTGGCA
>Ga0210246_102547_pt1 | contig 10710 bp, 9 predicted proteins | sample ChrtobMetaP3_8mM_FD_155469 | JGI IMG/M metagenome (GOLD analysis project Ga0210246, IMG submission 155469) | Chrysochromulina tobin associated microbial communities from unialgal haptophyte culture, Seattle, Washington, United States - P3_8mM | ecosystem: Host-associated > Algae > Haptophytes >...
TCATGGGCACGGGGTTGAAGAAGTGCATGCCGATGAAGCGGTCGGCGCGGCTGGTGGCGGCGGCCAGCTTGGTGATGGAGATCGACGAGGTGTTGGACGCGATGATCACCTCGGGCGGCACGATGGCGTCGATCTGCTTGACGATCTTGACCTTGAGTTCGTAGTTCTCGGTGGCGGCCTCGATCACGAGCTGTGCGGCCTTGAGGTCGTCGTAGCTGGTGGAGGTCTTGATGCGCGCCAGGGCGGCGTCCTTGTCGGCGGCGCTGATCTTTTCCTTCTTGATCAGGCGGTCCAGGCTGCCGGCCACGGTGGCCAGGCCTTTTTGCACTGCAGCATCGGAGATGTCCACCATCACCACGTGGATGCCCGACACCGCGCACGCCTGCGCAATGCCGTTGCCCATGGTGCCCGCGCCGATGATGCCAACCGTTTGAATCGTCATATAGAGAGCTCTCTTCAAAGTGAAACAGACGGGCAGGATGGTAAAGCGAATCGAACGCCCGTTCGGTTATGGTGCCCCGACACTGCCACCACAGGCGACATAACAGGCAAGACAACAGGGGATAAAAAGCATGTTCGACTACATCGTGATCGGCGGCGGCTCGGCCGGCTCCGTGCTGGCAGGGCGCCTGACGGAAGACCCGACCGTGCGTGTGTGCCTGCTCGAAGCCGGCCCGGCCGACAGCAGCGTGTTCATCCACTGCCCGGCAGGGCTGGCGGTGATGGCCAAGTTCGAGCTCAACGGCTGGGGGCAGAACACCACGCCGCAGCCTGCGCTGAACAACCGGCGGGGCTTTCAGCCGCGGGGCAAGGTGCTGGGTGGCTCCAGCTCCATCAACGCCATGGTCTACATCCGCGGCCAGCATGCCGACTACGACCACTGGGCCGCCCAGGGCAACCCCGGCTGGGGCTGGGACGACGTCAAGCCGTACTTCCTGCGTGCCGAGAACAACGAGCGCGGCGCCGATGCCTGGCACGGCCAGGGCGGGCCGTTCAACGTGGCCGACCTGCGCTCGCCCAACCGCTTCAGCCACCTGTTTGCCAAGGCGGGCGTGCAGGCAGGCCACCCACACAACGACGATTTCAACGGCGCCACGCAGGAAGGCGTGGGCCTGTACCAGGTCACCCACAAGAACGGCGAGCGCCACAGTGCGGCCAAGGGCTACCTCACGCCGCACCTGGGCCGGCCCAACCTGCAGGTGATTACCGGCGCGCGCGCGACGCGCATCCTGTTCGAGGGCCGCCGCGCAGTGGGCGTGGAATACCGCCAGGGCGGCCGCGTGCAGCAGGTGAAGGCGCGGCGCGAGGTGCTGCTCAGCGCGGGCGCGCTGCTGTCGCCGCAGCTGCTGATGCTGTCGGGCATCGGCCCCGGCGCACACCTGCAGCAAATCGGCATTCCGGTCATGCACAACCTGCCCGGAGTGGGCGCAAACCTGCACGACCACCCCGACGTGGTGCAGGTGCTGGACGCCCCCAACCTGAAGGATCTGTTTGGCCTGTCGCTGGCGGGCATGGTGAGCGCGCTGCGCGGCATGGCCGAGTGGCGCAGGCAGCGCACGGGGCTGCTGACCACCAACTTTGCCGAGGCCGGCGGTTTCATCAAGAGCACGCCCGGCGAGCCGGTGCCCGACCTGCAACTGCACTTCGTGATCGGCAAGCTGGTGGACCATGGCCGCAAGACCGTGTTCGGCCATGGCTACTCGGGCCATGTATGCCTGCTGCAGCCCAAGAGCCGCGGCAGCGTGACGCTGGCCAGCAGCGACCCCATGGCACTGCCGCTGGTAGACCCGAACTTCCTGGCCGACGAGGACGACATGCGGCGCATGGTGCAGGGCTTCAAACGCCTGCGCGAGATCCTGGCGCAACCTGCGCTGGCGCAGTTCGGCGCCAGGGAGCTGCCCGCCACGGCAGGGGCGCAGACCGACGCCGAGATCGAGGCGGTGATCCGCCAGTACGCCGACACCATCTACCACCCGGTGGGCAGCTGCCGCATGGGGCCGGGGCCGCTGGATGTGGTGGATGCCGACCTGCGCGTGCACGGCCTGGATGGCCTGCGCGTGGTGGACGCGTCCGTGATGCCGCGCATCGTGAGCGGCAACACCAACGCGCCCACGGTCATGATTGCCGAGAAGGCGGTGGACCTGCTGCGCGCAGCCGCCTGAACGCGACCCGGCGACCCGCCGGAGGGCAGATTTCAGGCCTTTTAGGCCGTTAGCGCTTGTTCTGGTAAAATTTATTGCTATATAAGTAATAGCAAATGGGCGGGTGATCCCTCAACCGCGAAACCGCCGCCGCGTCAGTGCCAGCGCCACCCAGAAGGCCACCACGGTGGTCACCACCAGCACCGCGCCGTGGCGCAGCGGCTCGTCGGGCCAGCGGTCCATGAACAGCGGGCGCACCAACTCGACGGCGTTGGTCAGCGGCAGCCAGTCGGAGATGGCGCGCACCACGGGCGGCAGCTGCTCGCGCGGGAAGAACACGCCCGAGAGGAACATCATGGGCGTGAGCACCAGCGTGAAGTAGTACGTGAAGAAGTCGTACCCCTTGGCCAGCGCGTTGAAGATGAGCGCAATGCTGGAGAACATGATCCCCACGAACAGCAGCACCGGCCACGCCACGAGCAGCTTGGGGCTGTGGCTGATGCCCAAGGCGAGCATCACGCCCAGAATGGCCGTCACGGTGAACAGCGCCTTGAAGGCGGCCCACAGCATCTCGGCCAGCACCACATCATCGAGCCGCACAGGCGCGTTCATGATGCCGTCCCACGTTTTCTGCACATGCATGCGCGAAAACGCCGAGTACAGCGCCTCAAAACTCGCTGCGTTCATGGCGCTCATGCAGATCGAGCCGCTGGCCAGGAACAGGATGTAGGGCACCGGTGTGCCCTGCACCGTGATCTGCCCCACCAGCGCCCCCATGCCATAGCCAAAGGCCACCAGCCACATCAGCGGCTCGGCGATGTTGCCCACCAGGCTGGGAATGGCCAGCTTGCGCCACACCAGCAGGTTGCGCAGGAACACCGGCCAAAAGCGGGTGGAAAGGCTGGGCGCGCGCCACACAGACTCTGGCGCGGGGGCGGCGGCGTGTGCCGCGGTTTCGGAAGAGGCTTGCATGGGGCTATTGTGCGACCTGTGCTTGCGACCTGGACTTGCGACGTGCACTTGCGACGTGCACTTGCGACGTGCACTTGCGACGTGCACTTGCGACGTGCGCATGTCGCACTTTGTGCGGAGTGCAGGCACGGCCATTGCTTGCAGCACCCCATGCCTGCCAACGTTCTTCATCTCCCCGCCGGCCAGGGCGCGCTCACCGGGCTGTGGCAGCACCGTCTGGGGCTCATGCTTGAATCCACTGGCGAAGGCGTGTTTGGCGTGGACCTGGCGGGCAACTGCGTGTTCATCAACCGGGCGGGCGCGCAGATGATCGGCTTTGCGGCCGACGAGGTGATGGGCCGCAACATGCATGCGCTCACCCACCACTCGCACGCCAACGGCAGCCCCTATGCCGACAGCGACTGCCCCATCTTCAACGCCTTTCGCAACGGGCTGCCCTGCCGTGTCGATACCGAGGTGTTCTGGCGGCGCGATGGCTCGTCTTTTGCGGTCGAGTATTCCAGCCACCCCATCGTCGAGGGCGACACCGTGCATGGCGCCGTCATCACGTTTGTGGACATCACCGGCCGCAAGCAGGCCGCCGATGCGCTGCAGCGCGCCCACGACGACCTGGCCCGCGCCAACGACGAGCTGGAGCAGCGTGTGGCCCGGCGCACGGCAGAGCTCTCCAGCGCGCTGGCTCAGCTGCGCGAGCTGTCCGCGTACTCCGAGCAGGTGCGCGAAGAAGAGCGCACCCGCATCGCCCGCGAGGTGCACGACGAGCTGGGCAGCCTGCTGGTGGCCCTGAAGATGGACGTGAACTGGCTGCACAAGCGCCTGGGCGAGCAGGAGGGCCGCAGCGCCGAGGCCGCAGGCGACATGCGCACGCAGATGCGCTGCAAGTGCCAGAACATGAGCCGCCTGATCGAGAACGCTGTGGACAACGTGGGCCGCATCATCACAGACCTGCGCCCCAGCATCCTCGACCACCAGGGCCTGTGGGCCGCGCTGGAGTGGCAGGCGCAGGAGTTCGTGCAGTCGGCCGAGCTGCAGCTGGCCTGGCGCATGGACGTGCCTGCCGACCTGCAGCTGCCCGAGCCCGCCGCCATGGCCGTGTTCCGCATCTTCCAGGAGATGCTGAGCAACGTGGGCCGGCATGCGCAGGCCAGCGCCATCGACATCACCATCTACGCCCAGCCCGACCTGCTGGAGCTGCGCGTGCAGGACAACGGCGTGGGCGCCACGCGGCAGGCGCTGGAGGCGCCCACGGCCTACGGCGTGATGGGCATGCGCGAGCGGGCGCGGCAGCTCGGCGGCGAGCTGCACATCCACAGCGAGCCCGGCCGCGGCTCGTGCCTGCGCCTGCTGATCCCGCGAGAGCTGGCATGACCGCCCCCATCCGCGTGCTGCTGGGCGATGACCACCGCATCGTCCGCGAGGGCCTCAAACAGGTGCTGGCCGACCCGGCCAACGGGCCGCCCGAGATCGTGGTGGCGGGCGAAGCCACCCACGGGCAGGCGGTTTTGGAGCAGGTGGCCCAGCTGGGCGGCTCGCAGGGGCTCGATCTGGTGCTGCTGGACATCGCCATGCCCGGCCTGGACGGCCTGGAAGCGCTGCAGGCGCTGCGGAAGGCCTGGCCCGCGCTGCCAGTGCTGATGCTCAGCACCTACCCCGAGCGCCAGTACGCCGTGCGCTGTATCCAGATGGGCGCCGCCGGCTACCTGCACAAAAGCGCCGACCCCGACGACATGGTGGCCGCCGTGCGCAAGGTCGCCGCAGGCGGCCGGTACCTGACCGAGGCGACGGCCCAGGCACTGGCGGGGGCCGTGGAGCGCACCGGCGTGGTGCGCGCTGCCCAGCCGGGGCTGCCGGTGGGCGTGGACGCGCTCTCGTACCGGGAGCACCAGGTGTTCCGCCTGCTCACGGCGGGGCATAGCGTGAGCGAAATTGGTGCGCAGCTCAAGCTGGCGCCCAACACGGTAAGTACCTACCGCGCCCGCATCCTCGAAAAAACCGGTGCGCGCAACGATGTGGAACTGGCCCTGCTGGCCCGCGGGCTGCCCGAAAGCTAAGAAGGTGTGAAAGAACCCCACACGCCCGCTCATCCTGCCAAAACACTCCCGCTCTTTGTTGCAAGTGCTCGCCATAGCTAGGCTATGGCTGCGCCTTGCGCCTAGAGCGCAAGCGTTTTGGCCGTCTGCTCTGGCATGTTGGGTCCCTTCACACCTTCTGGTTTTACGGCTGGCGTCGGGCCGGCTGTAGTGCTGGCCCTACACGTGTAGACGCCAGCCCCACGAAATGCATCCGGGGTGATCGGCAGGCCACAAGCTGGCCCGCGCTTTGCGTAAAGGCAGGCACCAACTCACCGAGGTGTGCCATGTCTGAATTCTTCTCGCCGTTTGATGCCGACCGCCCTTTGATGCTCAAGTGCAGCTGTGGCCGTGACCACAGCGCTGCAGACCACCATGCCGAGGTGACGGCGGATGCTGCCGCCGCCAAGCTGCGCGAACGCAGCCTGACCAGCGAATTCGAGGCCTACAGCAACGAATTCATCGAGGCCACGCTGGTCAAGGCGCTGTTCCCGCATGACGAGGTGCGCCGCCGCTTTCTGCGCGCCGTGGGCAAGGGCACGGCCATGGCCGCCATCGGCAGCGTGCTGCCCGTGGCCAGCCTGCAGGCCATGGCGCAGGAGAAACAAGGCGCGCTGGAGAAGACCAACCTCAAGATCGGCTTCATCCCGATCACGTGCGCCACGCCGCTGATCATGGCGCACCCGCTGGGCTTCTACCAAAAGCAGGGCCTGAATGTCGAAGTCACCAAGACGGCGGGCTGGGCGCTGATCCGCGACAAGATGATGAACAAGGAGTACGACGCCACGCACTTCCTGAGCCCCATGCCGCTGGCGATCTCGATGGGCGTGGGCTCCAACGCCATGCCCATGAAGGTGGCCACCATCCAGAACACCAACGGGCAGGCCATCACCCTGGCCAACAAGCACAAGGACAAGCGCGATCCCAAGCAGTGGAAGGGCTTCAAGTTTGCGGTGCCGTTCGAGTTCAGCATGCACAACTTCCTGCTGCGCTACTACGTGGCAGAGCATGGCCTGAACCCCGACACCGACATCCAGATCCGCGTGGTGCCGCCGCCAGAAATGGTGGCCAACCTGCGTGCCGGCAACATCGACGGCTACCTGGGCCCGGACCCGTTCAACCAGCGCGCGGTGTACGAGGAAATCGGCTTCCTGCACATCCTGACCAAGGAGCTGTGGGACGGCCACCCCTGCTGCGCGTTCGGCACCAGCGCCGAGTTCATCCAGCAAAACCCCAATACCTTTGCCGCGCTGTACCGCGCCGTGCTGACCTCGGCCGCCATGGCGCGCAAGCCCGAAAACCGCGAGCTGATCGCCAAGGTGATTGCGCCCGCGCAGTACCTCAACCAGCCCGAGACCGTGCTCACGCAGGTGCTCACCGGCCGGTTTGCCGATGGGCTGGGCAAGATCCAGTCGGTGCCCGACCGCGCCGACTTCGACCCCATGCCGTGGCAGAGCATGGCGGTATGGATGCTCACGCAGATGCAGCGCTGGGGCTACGTCAAGGGCGATGTGAACTACAGGCAGATCGCCGAGCAGGTGTTTTTGCTCACCGACGCCAAGAAGCACATGAAGGCGCTGGACCAGAAGGTGCCCGAGGGCGCTTACCCCAAGTTCAAGATCATGGGGCGCGAGTTCGATGCGGCGAAGGCGGCGGATTACGCCAAGAGCTTCCCCATCCGCAAGGCGGCATGACATGAAGCCCCCCCTGAGTCGCTTCGCGCCTTCCCCCTCAAGGGGGACGCCCCCAGCGCACGCAGCGAAAGCGACATGGGCATGTCGGGGCGGCCCTTGCGCGGGGGCGCTGGCCTCGGCCCCGCCCTATTTGTGGGCCGGTGGATCTGTGGAGCACACGGAGATTTGACATGACAAGTTCCAAAAACCTCAACCTGCGCGCGGGCCTGCTGTCCGTGCTTATCTTCCTGACGCTGCTGGGTATCTGGTACATCGCCACGGCGCCGTCGGGCGCTGCGGGCGGCAGCACGGCCGGCATGACGGCCGAGCAGATCGAGTACGCCAAGATGATGGGCAAGGACCCGGGCGCGCCCAAGAGCGGCGGGTTCCCCACCCTGGGGGCCATGGGCACCACGGTGTGGAGCCATCTGTCCAACCCGTTCTACGACAACGGCCCCAACGACAAGGGCATTGCCATCCAGCTCGCGCATTCGCTGGGCCGCGTGGCACTGGGCTTTGGCCTGGCCTGCCTGGTGGCGATACCGCTGGGGTTTGTCATCGGCATGTCGCCGCTGCTGCGCCGCGCGTTCGACCCCTTCATCCAGGTGCTCAAGCCCATCAGTCCGCTGGCGTGGATGCCGCTGGCGCTCTACACCATCAAGGATTCGGGCATCTCGGGCATCTTCGTGATCTTCATCTGCTCGGTGTGGCCGATGCTGGTGAACACGGCGTTCGGCGTGGCATCGGTCAAGCGCGAGTGGCTCAATGTGTCGGCCACGCTGGAGGTCAACCCGCTGCGCAAGGCATTCCTCGTGATCCTGCCTGCGGCGGCGCCCACCATCCTCACGGGGATGCGCATCAGCATGGGCATTGCCTGGCTGGTGATCGTGGCGGCCGAGATGCTGGTGGGCGGCACCGGCATTGGCTACTTCGTGTGGAACGAGTGGAACAACCTCTCGCTCACCAACGTGATCTTTGCCATCGTGGTCATCGGCCTGGTGGGCATGTTGCTGGACCTGGCCTTTGGCCAGCTGCAGAAGGTGGTGACCTATGTGGAGTGACGTGACCCAGCGCGCCACCGCGCCCGCCCCCGATGCCCGTGACCCCCAGCAACGAAAGGCCGCCAACGTGACCGGATTCCTGCAGATTGAAAAACTGGGCAAGGCCTATGTGCCCGCCAAGCCGGTGTTTGCCGACGTGTCCTTCACGCTCGACAAGGGTGAGTTCGTCTGCATCATCGGGCACTCGGGCTGCGGCAAGACCACCATCCTGAACGTGCTGGCGGGGCTGGATACCGCCACGTCCGGCAACGTCATCATGGACGGCCGCGAGGTCGCGGGCCCCAGCCTGGACCGCGGGGTGGTGTTCCAGAGCCACGCGCTCATGCCCTGGCTGACGGTGCGCCAGAACATCGCGTTTGCCGTCAAGTCGCGCTGGCCGGAGTGGAAGGCGGCGCAGGTCACCGCGCACGTCGAAAAGTTTGTGGCGCTGGTGGGCCTGAGCCCCGCCATCGACAAGAAGCCCTCACAGCTGTCGGGTGGCATGAAGCAGCGCGTGGGCATTGCCCGGGCGTTCTCCATCCAGCCCAAGATGCTGCTGCTGGACGAGCCTTTTGGCGCGCTGGATGCGCTCACGCGCGGCACCATCCAGGACGAGCTGATGGCCATCGTGCGCCAGACGCAGCAGACGGTGTTCATGATCACGCACGATGTGGACGAAGCCATCTTGCTGGCAGACCGCATCTTGCTCATGAGCAACGGCAATGAGACAGCAGACGGCTACCGCCCCGGCGGCATCGCCGAGGTTGTGGTCAACCCGTTGCCGCGCGAACGCACGCGCGCCAGCCTGCACCACCTGGACGGGTATTACCCGCTGCGCAATCACATCGTGGATTTTCTGGTGACCCGCGCGAAAGCGTGAACACCCCCTGAGTCGCTTCGCGCCTTCCCCCTCAAGGGGGACGCCGCCCGTGCGGCGGGGCGGCCCTTGCACGGCGGCCCTGGCCTGGATCGCGCCGGTTTCAACCCCTGTAGGCAAAGCGCAACCGAATCGCGCCCATTTTTAACCCCTCTTTCTCAAGGAGCCATCCCCATGAACCGCAACGACGTCACCGAAAAGATCATCAGCACCAAGGTCGCCAAGGGCCTGCAATGGGATGCCATTGCCAAGAAGGTCGGCCAATCGAAGGAATGGACCACCGCCCTGTGCTTGGGCCAGATGACCGCCACGGCCGAACAGGCCAAGATGCTGGGCAAGATCTTTGGCCTGACGGCCGAGGAGCAGAAGTGGCTGCAGGTGGTGCCCTACAAGGGCTCGTTGCCCACGCCGGTGCCCACCGACCCGCTGATCTACCGCTGGTACGAGATCGTGAGCGTGTACGGCACGACCATCAAGGAGCTGATCCACGAGGAGTTTGGCGACGGCATCATGAGCGCCATCGACTTCAGCATGGACATCCAGCGCGAGGCCAACCCCAATGGGGACCGCGTGAACGTGGTGCTGTCGGGCAAGTTCCTGCCGTATAAGCAGTATTAACCCCCTGAGGCGCTCTGCGCCTCGGTGCATCCGCCAGAGGCAGCCGCTCTTCGTTGCCGTCCAGGCCTGCGCAGGCAGGCCTGGAGCCGCGGCACTCAGCCCCTTTTCTCAAATTGCTGCGCAATTTGGGAAGGGGGACACCGCCAGCGCGGCGGGGCGGCCCTTGCGCGGCGGTTGCTGGCCTGGGCCGTGCGAGCGCGTCGCCCTTGGTCAGTAGCCTAGGCAGGGCGCTCGAGCCAACCGCTCCCGCCAGTTGTCATGCAGGTCATCGGTACCTGCATGCGACTCCATCGCTTACGCCGCCTTCCAGAAGATGTAGTCGGCCTGGTACTTCACGATTTCACGGGCGCCCTTGCTGGCGGTGGTGCAGGCGGTGGCGGGGGCCACGCCGCCCTTCAGTGCTACGCGCTGGATGTACGTCACGCCGGTCATGGTGCCGTTGCCCATGGCGGGGTTGGCGAGCTGCAGGGGCAGATTGCCGGCACCGGCCGGCGCCACGGCCAGCTGGGTGGCCGTGAGCTTGGAGCCGTCCATCGATTCCCAGGTGGCGGGCGGGCCGTAGTAGGTGCCCACTTGCTTGCCACTGCGGTCGTTCAGCACGGCCTTGGGGCCCACGAACACCCATTCGGTCTGGCCGGGCATGTTGGCCTTGTCGCGGCATTCGTAGGTGATCTCGCCCACGCCCACGGTTTCCATGGCGACCTTGTTGCCGGCTGGCACCTTGATGCTGTCGGGCAGGCTGTCCTGCGAGAACATGGTCTTGGCGGGCATGGACGACATCGAGCCGCAGGCGGATAGCAGCACGGCAGCGGCCAGGGCGCCAGCAACGGGGAGCAGGCGGGAGGTCAGGGTCTTGGACATGGCGTTTTCGCTTTCAGATCGGGTTGAACAAGGGGTGACAGCAGGGCTGGTGATCTGAGTACTCGCCCAGTGGCGCATCGGATTCAAAAAAACCGCAAATATTTTTCGGGAGCCATGCGGCAGGACCCCGACCGCCCCTGCGGGGCTTGCGAGCGCAGTCCGCGTGCGGCCGCCGGTCTGCATTACATTCGCCAGCGTTGTTCCCGCCTCTCACCCCGCCAGCCTCCTGAAAGCCCCCCATGACCACCCTTGGAACCCCCCTGTCACCCCACGCCACCAAAGTCATGCTCCTGGGCTCGGGCGAGCTGGGCAAGGAGGTGCTGATCGCCCTGCAGCGCCTGGGCGTGGAAACCATCGCGGTCGACCGCTACGACAACGCCCCCGGCCAGCAAGTGGCGCACCACGCGCGCACCATCACCATGAGCGACCCGGCGCAACTCAAGGCGCTGATTGAGGCCG
>Ga0210246_102548_pt1 | contig 10697 bp, 7 predicted proteins | sample ChrtobMetaP3_8mM_FD_155469 | JGI IMG/M metagenome (GOLD analysis project Ga0210246, IMG submission 155469) | Chrysochromulina tobin associated microbial communities from unialgal haptophyte culture, Seattle, Washington, United States - P3_8mM | ecosystem: Host-associated > Algae > Haptophytes >...
CGGCGGAGGTAGCGGCGGCGGCGGCGGCGGTAGCGGCGGCGGCTGAGGCGGCGGCTGAGGCGGTGGTGATGGCACCATCGCCGCCGCGGCGGGACCCCCCAAAATGAATTCATACCGGGTGCTCTTCTTTTGTATGGAAGATTGTCGAAGTATCTGTTAGAGATCGATTTTCGAGAGAAAATGTTCTTCGCAATCCGGTTTCGTCGAGTACATTTGCGAACTTTGTGCGGTGAGGTGTCGGCCGAAGGCAAAATCGACGTGGGGTCCGTGGGCCCGATGATTTTGCCTCCGCCATCGCCACCCGCGACGGGTGCGGAGCACGAGCCCGCGGCGACGGCAAATCCGTATGCCATGGAGGGGCCCTTTGACTGCTTCAAGCGTCCCGATATCTTCGAGCAGCTGCGCTTCCACCCGACGACGCGAAGCTATGCCTTTGACACAGGCTTCATCAAGTCAATCGAGGAGGTGCGGACCATCAAGGACGACCAGGCGCTCGCCTCTCGCGTTCTCGGCGACCCGCGCCTCACGCAGACGATGGGCGCGCTGCAGGGCTGGGGACTCTCAGTGACCGAGGACGAGCTTCGGAAGGCAGAGCGCGTGGGCGACATGCCCAAGCGCGATGCGGTGCAATTTGAAGACTATCGGTACGCGAACGCGTACACCACGCCGCTCGAGGCCAAGGAGGCCGGCAACCGTTGCTTCAAGGACGGCGAGAACTCCCGCGCGCTCGCGTGCTACCTCAAGGTACTGCAGCTGATCGCGACAGCGCAGCCGGAGGGAAAGGCGAGCTTCGAGCCGAGCCTGCCCGCAACCGTGCATGCGAACTGCGCCGCCGTGCTCCTCAAGCTCGAGCGGCCTAAGGACGCCCTCGCCTCCGTCGCCGAGGCCGTGCGCATGGCGCCTGTCGGCTTCGACTTGACGAAGACGCACCACAGGGCGAGCCTGGCGCACGAGGCGCTCGCACGCACGAACCTGGCGAATGTGGCGGCGGAGAGCGCGGCGCAGCACTGGGAGCGCGCGCTCGAGAGTGCGCGCATGGCCCTCACCGCTGCCAAGGAGGCCGAGCTGGTCGCTGTTGGCGGAAGCAGCGGAAGCAGCGGAAGCAGCGGCGGTGGCGGAGGCGGTAGGAACATGGTGGCGGCGACGGTGCGCAATATGCAGCGCGAGGTGGGCCGACTCAAGGACGAGGCCAAGGCCGCCAGGGAGCGCTGCGAGGCAGTCCAGGCCCAGGCGAAGCGAGAGGCGGACGCGGCGGCCCGACGAGCGAAAGGCGTCGACGTGAGCATGCCCACGACAGCGCTGAGGAGCATGCCGACTGACGAGCATGCCTCCTCGACGGCGCCGGCGGCGAGCGCTGCGTCGAGCGCTCTGGTCGCGCGAGAGGGCCGGGTGGGCTTGCCCACGACGGGCTACATACGAGACATTGACCTGAGCCCTTACGCGGCCGAGTGGCTCGCGAGGGAGGTTGCCGGCCTCTCGCATCGCTGGCGCCGCACGGAGCCCGCCGACAAGGGGATCGAGGGGAAGGTCGAGGGGAAGGTGACCATCACGGCGCTCGAGCTCGACAAGTCGGAGATACATGCATCCATCAAGGAGAAGCGTGGCAAGCGCTCACTCTTCTACGACCTCTCGATGCAACTCAAGTGGAGCGCCTCCAGCGAGGCCGCGGGTACTTCGGGCGAGATGTACGGGGTGCTCAAGCTGTACAATGTGGCGCAGGACACGCGCTTCGAGCTCGGAGGCGATAAGGAGACGTGCTACATGTACGAGCTCGGCTTCCCTCCTCAGTTTCACAGGGCGGACGTGCCGCCCTGGGCCGCGCGGGTGCGTGAGGAGGCGGCCGAACTCTTTGAAATGGTGGCCACCCTCGTCACCTCCCGCTTCGTGCCCGCAGTCCAATCCAAGGGGCAGCTCGTCAGGTAGAGATAGACGGGCTAAGGTTAGGTTCGAGAACCGTTTTTGAGTCATACCGCAAACGGCGACGCAACGCTCTAGACGGATTAGAGATAGACTGACAGGGTGAGGGTCTGGGGTTCTAGAGTCGAATATAGAGCTCGTGCCGCGAATCAGCTTCGAATCAGCCATGGCGGACGATCCGAGCGCGCTAGCTCAGCGAGACCGCGGTCCGCGCGTGCGAGTAGAGCATGGAGTAGAGGTGCGGCAAGGTGTTTCACGCACACACCCACTCCCGCGCATGGAACCCAGGTCGAGGTGTGAATCGGTGTATTGGGGTCGAACTCTGTGAATCTGTCCCATGCACTCAACCCGGGCACTTTTAGGAATTCTAAAGAAACGGTTATCCTGGAACGGCCTCTCGCTCGCTTTGTTCTCTTGCGAGCGCGTTGCTCATGAAGGACATCCCGTGGGACCTCAATGGTTATGCCAAGGAGCGCCTCGAAAGACGCCAGCTTGAGGAGCTGTGCAGATTGTGCACTGCACGCTCCATCACACCAGGCGGTACGAAGGAGTCGTGTGTAGAGCGACTGCTCCAGTGGAAGCAGGAGCTCAAGGACGGAGCACATTCCACCCGAATGAGCGCGCCAACGCCTGACCCACCTGACGGCAGTGACGGTGCTGATTCCGGAGCAGCGGCCGCACCTACGGAGGCTACCGTGACGGCACCGGCATCGGCCAGCTCGCGAGGTGCTCCCAGCAAGCGCCGTGCTCCCCGTGCTGTCGACAGAATGTTTCAACAGCACAACCACGGCGAATGGCGCTCGAAACTCAAGGATCTGGCTCGCGGCGACGTGCACGGCCACTGCGACAGGCTGCTTGCTATGCAGCGTGGCAACGGTGCATACTCGCTGCGGCCTCTGGGCGGCGCGGCCCACACGACCAATGCGCCCGAGGTTGACCACATCTTCGAATGTCAAGCAATGGGCGACCTTCTCTTCCGCGTGGACGCGCTGCGGCCGGTGTTGCGCCAGCTGGACTGGGCGGCGAAGAAGTTTGAGGGGCAGCCCATGGTCGTCCAAAATGCGCTCGCACACGCACGCGAAGTGCACAACCGCCCCGAGTTTCTCGTGGTCTGCGGCAGCCTCGAAAACAAGAAGAAGCAAGGCGCCTTCCAGAGCAGCCTGAACACCCTCGCCCAGGGCAGAGCGCTCGAGCATGGTCTCGAGGAGAGCCTTCGAGCCAACTTTGGCCGGGGGGTAGAGCCGTTTGAGTCCACCCAGGCGCGCCAGATGGCTCGGACGGTGGTCGACCTCCTTCGGGGTCTCGAGGATCCATTCACAGCAGCGCTGCGTGAGGTGCCACAGGGAGCTGCCCAGGGGCGCGAGCAGCAGGCTCGGTACGATGGGCTCGCAGATGAGGTTGTCCTGCTATACGAGCATTTCGATATCACGCGGCGCGTCTGAGCCAGGCGTCGACCTCAAGTGCGTGGGCTGTCCATGCAGGTCGGCGGCGGGTGGCGGTACCATATCCAGTGATCTTGGCTACATAATCTCGGCGCGTATGTCACGTTGTCGGTAACCCCAAGGGCATGCGGCAAACGGTGAGATCTAACAGATGCGTGTCGGTACTGTGAGGACTGAGAGTTGGGTGAGACGTGAGGGTTTTGAGACACCGGGCGGTGCGTGTGTCTCATCTTTACGGTGAACGCGCCTCGACGTGACACGTGTACGCGTATCGGTAAATGGCAGTAACGAGCTAAAACAGGCGTGGAGGGGTATCTGGTGACTTATATGGTGACCGTCTCGCGCGAAGGATCTTCGATGTTGCATGTTCTCCGGTCCCGCGGCCCGCCGTCCGGGGGGATCGGATCTCGCATCTCCCGTCCGTCGCACGTATCCCGCCTGCCGCCCGCGGACGACTCGCGTTCCGGAAATCCCCGCGCCGCGACAACCGACATCCCGTCGGGACGCTGTGCGAGGGCGGGTCCGGCGCGCCGGACGCACTGTCGCATCGACGCAAGGGCAAGCCCCGGCCGGGAGCGGGACGGCTCCGGAGTAACGCCATAAGCGTAACACGCGCGCCGTATGCCGTACCTAACCGCCTCGCGACCCTCGCTCTCCTTGTATCGCTCTACAGTGCGACAGTCGCGTCTCGTCACCAGACTTCACCGCGGGACGCGGGGCGGCCCCGCGGCGCGCGCACGCCTCGTCCCTGCTGCTTCCTCGACCCGGTGCGCGTCCACGTAACCGGTAGAGTCAGACAAGAGAGTACTGTTGTGGGTCGACCGGCCAAGACCCGACTCCCGAGTTCGCGTACTCCGAAGTCCGATAGGCCGTACCGCCGTACCGCGGGGCGCGCGCGAGCTTTCGAGCTTGGAGCTAGCAGCTTCCACGGTTCCAGCTACAGGTACAGCGAGTTACAGGCTCGAGGCTGAGAGCTGTAATCCGTCCTCAGCCTCACACACGTGGTTGACACGACACATCAGACGCGCTGAGCAGACATCGCCGCCATGCAGATGCACCGACATCACTAAGAACCTAATAACACGTGACTCACGAGATACTGTATGACGGACACTGACCCGGAACGCACGCATAAGATATGTCCTCCAGCGCCTGGAATCCTCCATGACACATGTACAAATTGCATCCGCCATCACCATCCTAGGGTGCCGTGCTCTAGCATGCCCTCTCTCAATTTCTCGCGTTGTTTATGCGCAACATCGTGGGAGCTCACTCCTCCATCGTGCGAGCTCACTCCTCGCGCATGGGCGGCAGGTAGGCGCCCCATGGGCGGCGGGTAGGCGGCCCACGGGCGGCGGGTCGGCGGGAAGGCGGCGGGTAGGCGGCGGCGCCATGGCGGCACGCTCAGCGCGCGATCAGCAGGCCACGTGGCGTGCCCGGCTCAGCGCGCGATCAGCAGGCCATTCAGCCCCGATGCCACGCCGCGCGACGCCGCCTTATCACGCGGGGTCGCGCTGCTCACCTTGCCACTCCCCTTGTTCGCGATGACCACCGGAGGCTTGTCGAAGGTCGGCATGCCAGGCGCCGCGCCGAGGACCGTGGGCGAGCTCGTCACGTTCGGTCCTGGTCCGTTGCGTTGGAGCAGCTGGCCGCGAACGTCATGGCGTGGCGTCGCACCGCCCACCTTGCTGGCCTCACGTGGCGTGGCAGCCGCTACCCTGGACGCCGAGATCGAGTGAAGCAGCGCCGGCGACGAGGCCGAGCCACCGACGACGGGCGTGGACACCCCCCTGCCTAGTCGCGGCGTCGCACTCGAGATCAGGTCGCGCGGGGTTCGGCTACCGACCGCCCCGCTGCTGACCGTCACCTCACGCGGGGTCCTGTGTCCGACGCCTCCACCCCCCTCGCGCGGTGTCGCATGCCCAACCCGACCAACGCCGGCCGACATGCGCCCCTCTCGCGGCGTCGACCCGCCAACGTTGGCCCCGCGCATAGGTGGCGAGACGCCTCGGCCTAGGGGGTTGAATCCAGGGCCTCGGGGCGTCGCACGCCCGACGCCGCCATCGCGCGGGGTGGCACCCGCCACAGCGGAGCCCACAGCGGACCCCACAGCGGAGCCCACATGCGCCCCCGTGCCCGCCATGTAGCGCGGCGTCGCCGCCGCCACCCTCGGTGCGTCGGGCACGGGCGGAGGCAGGGGCGGCGTGTACGGGGGGCAGACGAGCGTGCCCGATCCCTCCACCAGGGGCGGTGGATCCACGTTGAGCATGGCGAAGCGCGTGTTGCAGAGCATCTCGCGGTCGCCCGGCTCGCAGAAGGTTGCCTCCTCGAGCAACCGGTCGATGATGTACACGTACGTTTCGCGAGCGACCCGCCGCTTCGGCAGCGACGACGACTGAAAGTGGAGGATGCCTCCTGGGGGCTTGCCGCCGTCGTAGTAGCCGGCGCCAGTGAGCATGGAGGCGCAAACAAAGGGGCGCGGCGTCGACTGCCAGTCCTTGTCCCGGAAGATCGCGCGGTGCTTCAGCAGCACCTCGACGCACTCAACATGGCCGCCCGCGCACGCCACCTGCAGCGCTGACGTGAAGCCCTCGCCCACGCGGCCAGGCTCGTCCACCGTCCAGGGATCGAGGGCGAGGAGGGCGGTGAGGGCGAGGTGGTCGCCATCGCGCGCCGGACCCCACAGCTGCGAGCGCATCACGATCAGCCCCGCGTCCGCGTAGGCCGCCACCAAGTGGCCGATTGTGTATTGGGACTCCTTCTCCGTCATCTTCTTCGGCTCCTTGGCCGTCGAAGGGGAGGCGTCCTGGCTGCGCGACGAGCCATTCTCACTCGAGCCGTCGCTGTGTTCCTCCTCCTCCTCCTCGTCATCCCACGAGTCCCTGCGGCAGAGCGCTTTGCGCGCCGCCGTGCGCACCTGCAGACCCTCCTGCCGGCGTGTGCCCGCAAGGAAGTCGACGCTCCCCGCATCGAGCAGCGGGATGATCCACGTGACGAGCTCGCCGACCTCAAATTGCGAGAGCCCGTCAATCATTTGAACCACCTGCTCCTCGATCGCCTGCAGCTTCTCCATCAGCTCGCCGAAGGTCTCCTCGTCCTCGCGCGGCCGGCTGATCTGGAAGCCCGAGACCGACTCAAACTTGGCGCGCACCTTGCGCTCGGCCTCCTTGAGCGAGGGCAGCAGCTTGACGAGTGCATGGTCCGCTGGCACAGGCCGCTGCTGCTTCTTCTTCTTCTTCTTGCCGGCCATTGCGGTCGGGCGGCGAGTTCGACGGCTGCCTCTCGCTCAGCGAGCGCCTCTCCCCTCTTCTTTTGAGCAAAAGCTCGTTGGCGCCGTGCCGGTACGACGCGCCGAAAATTCACTGACAACACTCTAATCAAAGCCGAGCGGCTCGACGCGGCTGAATGCCTGCTGCAGCCGCTGGAAGGCTTCTCGGGCGCGCGGGTCGGCACACTTGTCCGGGTGCAGCCGCTTGGCAAGGGCCAGGAAGCGCTTGCGGACTGCCGCGCGCGCCGCCGGCACTGCTGGGTCGAGCCCGAGACAGCGCCATTCACAGGTCGCGCCCAGCACGGACTCGATCAAGTCCGCAGCCTCGGTAGGCAAGTCCGCAGACGCCTCCGCCACGCCCCTCGCCCCGGACGCGCCGCCCTCAACTGGCGCGTGGCGCTCGCGCTCGAGACGGCGCTCGAGCTCGCGCAGTGTCTCGACGAGTGGCTCAAGCAGCTGATCAGTCCGCCGCGGCCGCGACGGCCGGCCAGCGCCCACCTGAGTGTCGTCCGAGGCGGCGGAGGCGGTGGAGGCGGCGGAGGCGGTGGAGACGGTGGAGGCGGTGGAGGCGGACGAAAAGGTGCGTGCAGGCAGTGGGGCTGTCGACGGTACGCTCGGCGGCGGCACGCCCCTCCCCGGGCTTGCGGCCTCCTTGTACTTCGTGAGCTCCTCGAGGGCATGCAGCAGCCCTCGGGAGGGCTTCTCAAATGAGGTACCTCCGAGCGTGCTTGGGAGCCGTTGAGCCGCCGGCCCCCGCGCACAGCCCAAACCCATCGTATGCAGGAATGGGGTGCCCGCGACGGCGCCCTCCGAGGGGGCCCTCGCTCGCTCCGCGCCCATGTACCTCGCGTACTGCAAGGCGGCCTCCTCGGCCGTCGCGAAGCTGCCGAGGTACCTCTTCTCGGGATGCGTGCCATACCTGCGCAGCTCGACTGTATACCTGCCCTTATGTATACCTGTGCGCACGCCCTTGTAGCCGGACTGGCTGTTCCACGACGGTTCCAGCTCGAGCCCCTCGGCCGCCGCGGCCGCCCTCACCTCCTCCACCGTGAGGGGCTGCGGCTTGGGCTGTTTCTTCGGCTTGGGCTGCGGGTACGGAGGTCGCTGGGGCGCGGGGGCGGCAGCCGTGGGTCGATCCGGTGCCCAACTCGGCGCCGGCTTGGGCGGCGGCGGCGGCGCGGCAGTCCATCCACCCGGCAGCGGCGGCGGCGGCGGCGGCGGCGGCGGCGGCGGATGAGGCGGCGGCGGCGGCGGCGGCGGTACAGACTCTGGTTGTGGCGGGGCCACTGCGACGGGTGCGGTGGCTGCGGTGGAGTCGGGCTGAGCAGTGCAGGGCGTGGGCGACGGCGCTGGCCCTGGGCACAGCCCTTGGCAAACCTCGCTCTCTTCGACCGCGTCTGCCTCGTCATCGAACAGCTCAGGCTGATGCGCGCACTCATGCCTATAGAGCCCTCCATTCGATATGGACGCCTTCCCACAGACGGGGCAGGCGTGTGTGAGCTCATCCATGTGTTGCTCGCTCTCACGAGGACGGCTTCCGGATCGCTTGCCAGGGGCCACAGCGACCTGCTTGGTCTCGGCCATCAGCCAAGGGTGATGCTTGCGCCGGTGCTGGTCACCTGTCTCCTCCTCAGTGTACCTTTCGCTGTCCTCCTCTTCCTCCTCCTCGCCCTCGTCCTCCTCCTCCTCCTCCTCCTCCTCCTCCTCCTCCTCCTCCTCTGCCTCTTCCAGACATGCATCATCTGACCTCGCGTCTGAATTTCGCCGCTCGCTTATCGTCTCGCCCGGCCGCTCGACAAACGCTCGCTCAAACTTGACGGGCTCGTGACCAAAGTCACAATCCCTGAACCCATCGGAATCCTTCCCAATGACGCGGCCATGGACGAGGGCCGACCGCCACGATTTCGGATGCGTAGCCTGGGCCCACTGCTGCCCCAAAGCGAGAGCCTCGATCGCGACGACATCGCCTGCCATGAGCGCCCGGCTCGTCCCCTCCGGTAGGCGAATCCTCCTACGCCGCCGCTTCGTGCCTTTGATGAGCTGCGGCTCGCACTCGGACGCTGCACGGCTGCGATCACGCACGCCGTCCTCTTCGACCATGTACCGCAACGTCGGCGTTATCCATCGGCCGCTCGACGTGTTGAGCACGCGGCTCCTCGCGGCTTGCATGCCACGTGAGCGGAGGGAAAGGTGTCGCGGAAATTCACAGTCGAGGCTCGAGCGAGTAAAGTTCAAGTTCACTTGTCACTTGGAAAGGACTTGACGTGACTATAGTTCCGCCGCCTCAACGGGCTGCGCAGCTGGCTCGTGTCGGTTGGCATGCTGACTTGTCTTGACTTGGAAGTAATGAGGAGAACGCCCATGCGCCGCGCTCTCGCTCGCTCGCTCTCGAGCCGCGCGATCGCCGTGATATCGCCGCGTGATGGTCGTGTGTTCGCCGAGATCGCCGATGCATCGGCCGCAGAGGTGGATGCGGCCGTCAGCCGTGCTGCCACCTGCGCGCGCTCACCATGGGCACGGCCGGAGTCGGTCGACGTACGCTCCGCGTCGCTGCGGGCGCTGGCGGCGGCGATTCGGCGCGAGACATCGCGACTCGCCGAGCTCGAAACGCGCGATTGCGGCAAACCCATCCGGGAGAGCGTAAGCGACATGACCGCGAGCGCCGCTTGCTTCGAGTACTATGCGGAGATCGCGGCGGAGGAGCTCACGCCGCAGCCGCTCGCGCTGCCCGACGAAGCCTTCAGGTCGCGCGTGGTCGCATCCGCGGCCGGTGTTGTCGCATGCGTCACACCGTGGAACTTCCCACTCCTGCAGGCCTCCTGCAAGGTGGCGCCCGCGCTCGCCGCCGGATGCGCGACGCTGCTCAAACCGTCTCCGCTCGCATCGCTCACATGCCTCGAGCTGGGCAAGCTGGCTCAGGCCGAGGCGGGGCTGCCCGAGGGTGCGCTGAGCGTGCTCACCGGCGGCCCGCCCGTGGGCACCTCCGACGGCGCCTCGCGCCTCATTGAGCACCCTCGCATCGACTATCTCTCGTTTACCGGCTCGACGCGCGCCGGCGTCCAGGTGCGCCCTTCCGGTCCTGATGGCCCTGATTGCGTCTGATGGCGTCTGATGGCGTCCAGGTGCGCGCCCTACCGGTCTTGATGGCCTTTGATGGCCCCCCGAGCGCCCCCTGATTGCGTCTGATTGCGTCTGATTGCGTCTGATCCTCGGCGCTTTCGTGGGCGCTGTCCAGATGCTCGGCGCGAGCGCGCCGCACGTGCGCCGTACCGGCCTGGAGCTTGGCGGCAAGGGCGCACTCATCGTCCTCGAGGACGCGCCCATGACGGCGCTCGTCGATTGGGCGATGATGGGGATCTTCATGACGTCGGGTCAGGTGTGCTGCGCGACCTCGCGCCTGCTCATACACGTCTCGCGCAAGGACGAAGTGCTTGAGGCGCTGCGGGCGAGCGCGGCGGCGGTGCGGATGGGCGACCCTCTCGACGAGACGACCCAAATGGGTGCCGTCATCACGGAGGAGGCTGCCTTGCGCCTCGTCGGAGCGGTGGCACAGGCGCGCGCCGAAGGCAGCATCCTCGTCTGTGGCGGCGGGCGCGTCGCGGCGGGCGCGTTACCGGCTGCCCTAGCCGGCGGTTACTACGTGCAGCCGACAGTGCTTGCGGACGTCCCTCGGAGTTCATCCGCGTGGCAGGCGGAGCTCTTCGGCCCGGTGCTATGCGTGCAGAGCTTTGAGAGCGAGGAACAGGCTGTCGCGCTCGCTAACGACTCGCCCTACGGCCTCGCGCATGCCGTCCTCTCCGCTGACCCAGAGCGGTGTGAACGTGTGGGAGCCCAGCTTGAGGCGGGCACTGTGTGGCTCAACTGCAATCAGGTGAGAGGTCAAGGCCGGATGACCACTGATGACCACTGATGGCCTCGGATGGCCTCTGATGGCCTCTGCTGTGCTCAACTGCAATTAGTCGACGTGGCCTCTGATGGCCTCTGATGGCCTCTGATGGCCTCTGATGGCCTCTGATGGCCTCTGATGGCCTCTGATGGCCTCTGATGGCCTCTAATGGCCTCTGATGGCC
>Ga0210246_102555_pt1 | contig 10664 bp, 12 predicted proteins | sample ChrtobMetaP3_8mM_FD_155469 | JGI IMG/M metagenome (GOLD analysis project Ga0210246, IMG submission 155469) | Chrysochromulina tobin associated microbial communities from unialgal haptophyte culture, Seattle, Washington, United States - P3_8mM | ecosystem: Host-associated > Algae > Haptophytes >...
TCACCACCGCCTCCATGCAACCCGCCCGAGCCACACCCGCCCCCCCCACCGCCGCCCTCGCCCTCACCCCCTGAACCCTCTCCCCCACCATCGCCGAAGCCACCATCGCCGGCGATGAGCGTCGTTGACTTCGCCCTCGAGCTCGCCGGCGACGTCTCCTCCTTCACCCCGAGCGTGCGTACCGAGATGAAGAGTGCGATTGCGGCTCGGGCGGGCGTCGACCCATCGGCGGTGGAGTTGACTGTCACGTCGGGCAGCGTCATCGTTGGCGTGCGCATCCTCACGCCAACGGTCATGGCGACCTCGGTGCAGTCGACAATGGCCAGCGCGACGAGCAACTCGAGCAGCGCGACCGCTCTGCTCGCGAGCGTCACTGGCGTCCCGATCGCCGTGCTTGCGGTCGTGACGGCACCCACTGCTACGGCGGACGTCGCACCGCCGCCGCCGCCGCCGCCAAACGCCCCCTTTGTCATCAGCGCCGGAGGGGGCGAGATCAACATCTCGTCATCGTCCTCGTCCCTCGTCATCAGCGCCGGTGGGGGCGAGATCAACATCTCGTCATCGTCCCTCGTCATCGCCTCGCTGGCCGTGAGTGCGGCGCTTCTGTGCGGCCTGGTCATCTGCTGCACGGCGATGGTCTGCTGGTGGATGAGGCGCAGGGCAGTCGAGCTGCGGCGCCAAGACGTCAACGACAGGCCACGCAATACATCCGCGGGCACGACCTCCGCAGACAAGCTTCCTAAGCAGCAGCCACACAATCGCAGCAGGGCGAGGGTTATAGCCTTGTCACCACCTCCACTGCTCGGTGGCGGCGGCGGCGGCGGCGGCGGCGGCGGCGGCGGCGGCGGCGGCGGTGGCATCGAGATGAGCGGTCGCTTCGACCGCCATTCCTCCGAAACGGAAGGCTCGTCCCATGCAGACGGTGCCGAGGGTGGCGCACAGCCGACGATGGCGGGCGTCATCGGCGCTTCGGGTAGTAACACGATCCGCACGCGCATAATGGCGGAGCGCTCGCGCATGCAGGACATGCCCGACATGGTGAGCCAGCAAAAGGAGGAGGTACAGAATGCGGCGGTGATGCCGGCGCGGGATACCAGGGTAACTACCAGTACCAAGGGACCCGGCGCTCCTTCTAAGGACGATGCCTCGCCGCCGCCATACGCGCCGCAGACCGCCTCGTCCGAGGGCGCATTGCATGCATTCCAGGTCTGGACCTCTCGGAGCATAGGGGGCGCCTTGCACGCATTCGAGGTCCAGGGAGCCTCTCGGAGCATAGGGGGCGCCTTGCATGCATTCGAGGTCCAGGGAGCCTCTCGGAGCATAGGGGGCGCCGCCCCAGTTGTGATGCCGCATTTGGGTGAGGACTCCATCGTGCTGCAGGAGGCAGATATCGCCAACTTCTGTGTGATGTGTGATATTGAGGCCGAGTTGGACGCTTGAGCCTGTGAGCCGGTGTGATGTGTGAAGTGTGCGTAGCGTACATGTACACTGTCACTGATGTGTGAAGTCACTGATGTATGAAGTGTGCGTACATGTACACTGTCACTGATGGTAGGAGCACCTCCACACTCCATTCGAGTCGACCGCAACGCGATGATCACGAGAGACACCGATCGGAGCTCTGGGAGCATGGCTCTGAGGCGGCTCCAACGTCTAAGCGATGGAGCTCCTCGCGTCTGAAAGGATGCTAGAAAGGCGTGAGCGGGCGACGATAATTATCGTATTAGGTCGGTGTGTATGTTCCATCTTCCAACACACCAGAACAGTTGACACCATTCACATCGCCACATCACGGGTCACGGCCCATTCGACGGACATTCGGCTTCTCTCGCGCCTGGAGAGTACACAGTTGACACGTAACGTCGAACCAAGGATCACTTGCCCGCTTCTCTCGCGCCTGGAGAGTACAGTTGACACGTAACGTCGAACCAAGGATCACTTGCCCGGGGTCGGCCGTTGGATGACGATCGCGCCGTTTTGGTAGCGGCGCACCGCGGGCCGATTCGCAGCGGCGCGCCACCCGAGCTGCCGCGCAGCCCAATAGCCTACGCACACCTGATGAGGGGAGCAATCAATGGCAATCAACGGCAATCAATAGCAATCAAGCTGCCGCGCAGCCCAATAGCCTACGCACACCTGATGAGGGGAGCAATCGACGGCAATCGATGGCAATCAAGAGCAATCGACGGCAATCAACGGCAATCAATGGTGATCAATGGCAATCAAAGGCACACCGCCTCTGCCGCGTCTGTTGGGAAGGTGCCGACGTGGCTCTCTCCGCTGCCGCCGCCGCCGCCGCCGCCGCCGCCGCCGCCGCCGCCGCCGCCGCTGCCGCTGGCTGCACCACCGGCGCCATGGCCGCTGCCCACCACGCCGAGATCGGCGACCACCTGCCATATAAGGGTGGTGCACCAAGGCGCGAATGAGTCGCAATCAGTCGCAATCAGTCGCAATTAGAGGCAATTAGGTGTCATCACGACCGACCGACCGACCCGCTACCACGCGACGCTACGTTTCTTATTCTTTAACCTGACCAGCAGGTTAGCTTCAGTCTAACTTCAGAGATCAGAGCGTTTGACCCTGCACCCGAACCTGCTCCCCGGCCCCGAGAGCGAGTTAAGAGTTGATGAGTTGTGTACATGTAGTCTATGTGCTGGGAGAGACCGACCTCACTAGCGAAATTGAGTAGCCCGAGAGAGCGAGTACTCAGTACTTGTGTTGACAGAGGGGAGCGGAGCCGTCCTTTGAGACGCTGGTGTGGTGAGCGCGGGGGGGCCGCGATGTAACTGACTGACTGACTGACTGTGAGTTGTGTACAGTGTTTCCCGAGCCGCGACGGCGTTTTTTGGGGCCCTATAATACCATAATATCATATCGATTACCTGCAGCACAGAAATCATCTCCATCAATAGAGTCTGCTGGGACTGAGCGAGTACCAAACCGTGTTCCACGAGCGGTTGTACCAGCAAGACCACGCTTGGACGCTACACTCGTACGAACATGGTTTTCGAACAATGGCACCCGTGTACGCGCCAGCCGTGGCTTCGAGCCCCAACAGGGTCGTCCCGGACGGCATGCAATTCTCAATAAGGCGACGGTTGGCCGTTTTGTAACGTAACTGTAACACTTGTTACTCAATGCGTCCACGATCAAAACCGGCACGCAGTCTATCGATTCTGCCTGCCCTGCTCGCGCGCGCAAAGGTATCCGTCTGCACTACCGTCGGCCTGGCCCCGAGCGCAGACGCGTACGATCATCGCGCGCTCCCATGCCCAGCGCCGTGCCGCGCGCGCGTGGCGCCAGCCCCGCAGCGCCCGCGCCGAGCAATTGCGCTGCTGGGCACGCCCGCGCCGAGCAACTTCGCTGGGCGCGCACGCGTGCGAGCCAACCCAGTGGCCGCACGCCGGCGATCGATATCGCGCGACTCATCGCGCGCTACCCGCCCGCCTGCTTTCCTACGCAGATTTCATCTTGAAGAACTTCAAGACACCGAACCCGAGAGCCTCAAGATTAATGCTGCGCCTTCTGCTCGTCGCTTTACCACTTGTCGTCGCATCGCCGGCGGCGTTCGACGCACAGGATATCGACGCCCTTCAGTTCGAGGTGCAGTTTCCGCTGCAGATCGAGGTGCGATCTCCGCCCGAGTCCTACTAGAGTCCTACCCGAGTCCCGCCCTCTTCGCCCAGCCGCCACGCGAGAACAACACGACAGTCCCGACACACACTCCACTCCGCACGCACGACACCCGCCAACCGCACACGTCGCAATGGACGCGCCTCGGCGCTAGAATGCGGGCAAGACGATCCAACCTTCGATCTACTTCGTCACCAACCTCATCACAGCCCAGGGATACCAACCCACCATCCACAGGTGTGCCCCCCAGCCCGGCCGGCTATCTCGCATGCGGCGCAGCTTCGGTCGGCCCTGCCGCTGCGCGCGATATGCGCGCGAGGCCGTTGCGCATGCTGCACGTGCACGTGCACGAGGCCGCGCGCGCGCGCGATGTCCGCTCCCGCGCCTGCACGACTCCGTAGACTCCGCGCCCACCGAGGCGCGATGCAACTTACGCTGGCCATCGGCACGTGCGAACGCGCCGCCTCGCTTGTTTTGCTGACGGCTTGCGCGTTGCTTCCCCGACGCAGGCAGCCGCGGCTGCGAGCGATCGGGCACGACGGCCACCTCGCCCTCGACATCTCCGCCACACGACCGGTAGGTGCAACGTCGACACCACAGTCACAAGAGGATCCGGCCGCCGTCACGCCAACGCTCTCCCGCATGGCCCAGGCGGCGTGGACCTGTGCCTCTTAAGCCGGGCGCGGGCGTCCTCGAGGCTGCGGCCCCTATGCGGCCCCGTCGGCGCACTGCTCGACCCACTCACCATCAACAGCGGCCCCGTCGACTCCGTCCTGGTCATCGGCGCCATGCGAACCAAGGGCGTTGTCACGCCGGCGCCGCCTCTCGCCACGGGTCCACCACATCACCGCCTCTCGCACGACGCCAGCCCACACTCACCTGTGTAGCACTCGCCTGCATCTATACACACCACACACTCACGTCACCGCTTGCCACTCCCAGCCCGCTTCCACTCCACCGCCCGTGCCCAGCTGACACGTTTGTCGTGCCTGCGCGCAGCCCTCGCACGACAAGACCTTCTCGCCGCCCGCGGCGGTCGGCGAGACCCCTGGTTCGTCCTACCAGCTTCATGAGGACAACAACGCCTCGGTCGCTACCGGCCAGGGCGCAACGCACGATGAGCCGCTTGCGGTGCGCGCAATCACTGCACTGCACGAGTGCGAGCGCAATCACTGCACGAGTGCGAGCCAGGCGCCAGCAGGCCGCGCCCATTACGGCGCCCTATTTCCCCAAGGGGACGCCTATGGCCACCGCGCCATGATCGCCCCTGCCTCTCCACGCCCAGTACGGCGCCTTCGTTGCCAGGGGATGCCTGTGGCCACCACGGCATGATCGCCCCTGCCTCCACCCGCCACGTGGCATGTCCACGCCACGCAGCCATGCTCTCCCAATGAGCTCACGACCGAGCGATGGTACGCTGCCATCTCTCGCCCGCAGGTGCATTCGGGCAAGACGACCGACACGGCGCTCTCGCCTTCGCAGCCACCGGTCTCCAGCCCACCGCGCCCCCCCGCGTCAACATCTCTGGCACCCGCGGCACCGCCTCCTCCGCCGCCGCCGCCTCCGCCGCCGCCTCCGCCGCCGCCGCCGCCATTAATCAAATTGTGCACCGATGAGTGGAGCAGTGGCGCCTTCTACTTAAATGGCGCACCCATGCTGTGCTCCTACTTCTCAGCACAGCCCTCTGCTTGCGCTTCCTATTCCATCGCGCGGACTACTTGCCCGGTCGCGTGCGGAACGTGTTCGACTCCCCAGCCTGGCCCCTCGGACCTCTTGGCATTGGCAGGCGCCGCAACGAGCCACCCTGTTGCTGGGGTGCACGCAGTACAGCCACATCCGCCGATGCCACTCGCCCGGCCATCGCCGCCACCGCAACTGCCATTGACGGAGCTTGGACGAGCCATCCCGGGCAGCCAGCATGATGGGCGACAGCTCGAGCACTCCACAACGATCGTGGGCTCCGGGTCAATCGTGGGCAGTGTCGCCTCAGCGTCCCTCGTGCCCAGCCACCGCCGTGAGCTGCAGACCCAGGTAGGCACTGTCGCCGGCCTGAACAGTGCACTCGCCAACACGGCGGTTGGCCGCATCGTCCTTGCCTCCGGCACCTACTACCTCACCGCCACGCTCAGCATCACCAGGAGCGTCATCCTCGAGGCAGCACCGGGAGCCACGGTCGTGCTACACGCAAATGCGAACTCCTCCAGTCGGCGTCGTGTGCTGAATATCGACTTGGGCTCATCGGACGTCGTACAACTGATCGGGCTCAGCATCACGGGAGGCTACGCGGATGAGGATGGCGGCGGTGTCCGTGTCTCGGGAGGCACGGTGACCATGTCGTCGTGCACCATCAGTGGGAACACAGCTGGCGGGTCTGCGAAAGGATCGGATCGGCGGGGCGGTGGTGTTTGTGTCTGGTCCGGCGCGGTGACCTTCTCATCGTGTACCATCACTGGCAACACAGGTAGCGATGGCGGTGGTGTCTATGTCAGGGGTGGCACACAAAGGCGGCGGTATCTATGTCTTTGGAGAGACAGGCACAGTGGTAATCTCATCGTGCACCATCAGCGGGAACACAGCTACAGGTGCATTTGGGGGTTCTGGGGGAGGCGGTGTCTTTGTCTATGGTGGCACAGTGGCCATCTCGTCTTGCACCATGTGCACCATGAGCGGGAACACAGGAAACCCTGGGAACAATGTCTATGTCTATGCCTGGGCCCGGTGGGGAGCCACCGTCTGCTCCTGGCCAACGACCCCCACAGGCGTCTCTGGCTCAGTCTCAACTTGCCCGGCGCCACCGCCGCCGCCATACCCTCCTAGGGGAGCGCCGTTGCCGCCGCCGCCCTCGCCACCGCCGCCCTCGCCGCCGTCGCCGCCGCCGCCACTGCTGCTACCCTCCCGCTCGCCGACACCAACTTCAGGCAAGCATCACGAAAGGCGAAAACTCCTTCATTTTCACGGACCGCACACGCATCACCCGCACCATCCGCACACTCCGCACACGCATCACCCGCATCATCCGCATCATCCGCACACACCAGCTCCTTCGCCCCCGCCACTGCGCTTGCCGCCGCCGCCCTCGCCGCCGCGCTTGCCGCCATCGCCATCACCATTGCCGCCGTTGCCGCCGCCGCCGTATCCGCTTGGAACCGAGGCGGTGAGCACTGTCTTCAGTCTGGTCAGTGCACTTGCCAACACGGCGGTTGGCCACATCTTCCTGGACCCCGGCACGTACATTCTCAACGCCGAGCTCAGCATCACCAGGAGCGTCGTCCTCGAGGCGGCCGTGGCAGGCTCGGTCGTGCTGGATGCACAAGCCAGCTCTTCGAGTCCGCGCCATGTGCTATACATCAACCCGGGCTCGTCGGGCGTCGTGCGACTGATCGGGCTCAACATCACCGGGGGGTACGGACAGTCTTATCCGTCGACAGGCGGCGGTGTTGCTGTCTTTGGAGGCACAGTGGCCATCTCATCGTGCACCATCAGTGGGAACACAGCTGGCTATATGTTCGGACCGGGATGGACCGATCCTGCAGGCGGTGGTGTCTTTGTCAGTGGTGGCACGGTGGCCATCTCATCGTCTACCATCAGTGGGAACACAGCTCGCCGTTGTGCGAATTCTAACGATTGTACGTATTATAATGGCGGCGGTATCGCCGTCCAGGGTGGCTCAGTGACCATCGATTCGTGCACCATCAGCGGGAACTCGGCTGGTCGTGGCGGCGGTGTTTACATCTCTGGTGGCACGGTGACCTTGTCATCGTGCACCATCACTGGCAACACTGGCCATGGTGGATGGGGAGGTGGCGTCTTTGTCTCTTCCGGCACGGTCACGATAACGTATTCCTCGATCGACGGGAATACAGCAGGTAATGGGCCCAATGTCTATTTTACCGATGTTTACGGAGGCACCATCTGCTCCTGGGCAACGACCCTCACCGGCGTCTATGGCACAGTCTCGACTTGCGCTCGTCCCCCTCCGGCACTTCCGCCCTCGCCGCCCTCGCCGCCCTCGCTGCCCTCGCCGCCCTCGCTGCCGCCGCCGCCCTCACCGCCGCCGCCCTCACCCCCGCCGCCCTCGCCCTCACCGCCGCCGCCCTCGCCCTCACCTCCGCCGCCGCCATCGCCACCGCCGCCGCCCTCGCCACCTCCGCCCTCGCCGCCTCCGCCCTCGCCCTCACCGCCGCCCCATGAGCTGCAGACCCAGGTGAGCACTGTCTCCAGCCTGGCCAGTGCACTCGCCAACACGGCGGTTGGCCGCATTGTACTGGCCTCCGGCTCCTACTACCTCAGTGCCACGCTCAGCATCACCAGGAGCGTCGTCCTCGAGGCGGCGGCGGCAGGCTCGGTCGTGCTGCACGCACAAGCGAGCTCCTCAAGTCGGCGGCGTGTGCTGTACATCAACCCTGGCTCTTTGGGCGTTGTGCAACTGATCGGGCTCAACATCACGGGAGGCTACATCAATTCATTTGATCAAAATGGGACGTTTTATGATTCGTATTATTGGGGCGGCGGTGTCTACGTCTCTTCCGGCACGGTCACGATAACGTCTTCTTCGATCTATGGGAATGCAGCTGTAAATGCAATTGGCGGTGGTGTCGCTGTCAAGGGTTGGGGAACATCAGTGGCAATCGTGAACTCCCAGATCTTCTCCAACACAGCTACCTACTTTGGCGGCGGTGTCTTTGCCCAGGGCCACACAGTCTCAATCGTCAACTCCCAATTGAATTCCAATCAAGCTGCAGATGGTGGCGGTGTCTATGTCGACGTTGGCACAGTGGCTATCACATCGTCCACCATCAGTGGCAACACAGCTGCAACTGGAGGCGGTGTCTTTGTCAACAGTGGTGGTGGTCAAAGCATGACTACGGTGACTTTGTCATCATGCACCATCAGCGGGAACACTGCTTATTCTAATCCGGGATTTTCGTCGGGGAATGGTGGTGGTGTCTATGTCCTGGGCGGCACAGTGGCCATCTCATCGTGCACCATCAGTGGGAACACAGCTTATTATGCACAAGGGTCCAGTGTCTATGTCAATGACTATGGCAACAGCTATGGCCCAGGCACGGTCTGCTCCTGGGCAACGACCCTCACCGGCGTCTATGGCTCAGTCTCAACTTGCCCAGCGCCGCCGCCCCCACCTTCGCCGCCGCCGCCCCCACCTTCGCCGCCGCCACCCTCGCCCTCGCCGCCGCCTCCTTCCCCCTCGCCCCAGCCGCCCTCGCTGCCGCCACCGCCTCCACTTCCGCCATCGCCGCCGCCATCGCCGCCGTATGCGTCGGGGACCGCGGCGGTGAGCACTGTCTTCAGTCTGGCCAGTGCACTTGCCAACACGGCAGTTGGCCGCATTGTCCTGGCCCCCGGCACGTACTTCCTCAGCGCCGAGCTTAGCATCACCAGGAGCGTCGTCCTCGAGGCGGCGGTGGCAGGCTCGGTCGTGCTGGATGCACAAGCGAGCTCCTCGAATCAACGCCGCGCGCTGAGCATCAACCCGGGCTCATCGGGCGTCGTGCAACTGATCGGGCTCAACATCACCAGGGGGTACGCACAGAATGGCGGCGGTGTCTATGTCCAGGGTGGCACAGTGGTCATCTCATCGTGCACCATCAGTGGGAACCAAGCTCCAAACTTTGGCGGCGGTGTCGTTGTCAATTCTGGCACGGTCACGATAACGTCTTCCTCGATCTACGGGAATACTGCTGGCGGCTATTCGACTGGATATGGAGGCGGTGTCTACATCTCTTCCGGCACGGTCACGATAACGTCTTCCTCGATCGACGGGAATGCAGCTTCAATTGGCGGTGGTGTCTATGTCGGGTATTCTGGCGGAGTGACCATCTCGACGTGCACCATAAGTGGGAACACAGCTGATCAAGGAGGTGGTGTCTGCGCCTCTTACACCCCGGTCACGATAACGTCTTCCTCGATCTACCGGAATACAGCTACACAATGGGGCGGCGGTGTCTATGTCTATTACGCCACCGTCACGATTACGTCTTCCTCGATCACCGGCAACACAGTTTCTGGATCGAATTCGCATTGGCAAGGGGGCGGCGGTGTCTATGTGGATGGCACAGTGGCCATCTCATCGTGCACCATCAGTGGGAACACAGCTGCATACGGCGGCGGTGTCCATGTCCGCTCTGGCACAGTGACCATCTCATCGTGCACCATATTCAACAATGGGAACAACAATGTCTACGTTGCAGAAGGAGCCACCGCCTGCTCCTTTGAAACGATCCTCACCGGTGTCGTTGGCATAGTCTCATTTTGCCCGGCACCTCCGCTAACTCCGCCACCTCCGCCATCTCCAAGCCCACCCGAGCCGTCCCCGCCGCCGCCACCTTCGCCGCCGCCCCCAAGCCCCCCACCCCGGCCACCACCTCCGAGGCCTCCACCCCGGTCGCCGCCCTCGCTGCCACCACCTTCGCCACCACCTCCGTCACCGCCCCCATCACCGCCTTCACCCTCGCCGCCACCGCCATCACCGTCGCCGCCACCTCCAAGCCGTCCGCCGCCCAGTCCAGCGACACCCGAGCCTTCGCCGCCGCCGCCCTCGCCTCCTCCGCTCCCTCCCATGCAGTGTATCGACGAATGCGTTGTCCAGGGCTCCAACCATTACGAGGCCACATCCGACGGGCACTGCGCTGATGGCGGGCCGGGCTCTGAAGCAAGCTTCTGCCCCTATGGCCAGGACTGCACCGACTGCGGTCCGAGGATATTTGTGCCACCGTCCCCACCGCCGCCGCCCTCGCCGCCCCGGCCCTCGCCGCCCCGGCCCTCGCCGCCGCCGCCGCCCTCGCCGCCGCCTTCGCCGCCGCCGCCATCTGTGTCAGCGGGCACACCACAGGCTCCGCCGCGCGCGCCGCCGCCTCCACCCTCGCCGCCACCGCCCTCGCCGCCGCCGCCCTCGCCGCCCCGGCCGGCGACGGCGGCGGCGTTGGAGGCGGAGAGGGACTTGGCGGCGGCGGTGAGGGCGAGGGTGGAGGTGGTGGCGGCGATGGCGACGTGACGCACGCGACTGTCACGAT
>Ga0210246_102557_pt1 | contig 10658 bp, 5 predicted proteins | sample ChrtobMetaP3_8mM_FD_155469 | JGI IMG/M metagenome (GOLD analysis project Ga0210246, IMG submission 155469) | Chrysochromulina tobin associated microbial communities from unialgal haptophyte culture, Seattle, Washington, United States - P3_8mM | ecosystem: Host-associated > Algae > Haptophytes >...
CACCGCCATGACCGCCGCCACCGCCGCCACCGCCTCCGCGGCCGCCAGCACCAAAGCCACCAGCGCCGGCGCCGCCAGCACCACCGCCGCCGCCCTTGCCTGTGCCGGGATTCGGGCAATTATTCGCCCAATGGCCCGGCAAACCGCACTTGTAGCAAGTACCGCCACCGCCGCCGCCGCCGCCGCTGAAGCCCGTCTGCCCTTTGGCGCCAATTGACGCGCCACTGCGGCCCAGATCGCCGCGTCCGCGCCCGCCACGCCCACGGCCGACGACACCCGTTAGCTGCCCAAAGGCCTGCAATGCGGCGTCCTCATCCTCCGTGCCGTCGTACCCGTCGTCCTCCTCGTACGCGAGAAGGCGCGGCCCGGCGCGGCTCGCATGGGCAGCTGTGGCAGTGGGCTGCGGCGCCGCCGCGGGCGAGCACAGCAGGTTGGCATCTCGCCGCCGCTCGGCGCAGTCCTCGTTGCTCCCGCGGATCACCTCAACGAGGTCGCGATCACAGCCAGAGAGGCAGCATGCGTCGTATGAGCGCATGCGAAGGTGAATATCCAGCGTCGATGTCTTGAAGACGCAGCGCAGCTTGACGCCGCCGCACTGGGCGCATACCTCGTCGAGCTTGGACACATCCGCACCGCCGGGCAACCACACCGTGAAGCTGCACCCGCCGCCGCCGCCACCGCCGCCGCCACCGCCGCCCCCACCTCCGCCGCCCCCGCCGCCCCCACTCTTTCCATTCGAGCAAGAGAAGAATTGTCCGCCGGCGCCACCCTTTTTGGTCTTGATCACGACTGAGCCATCGGCGCACAGCGGGCACGGGCGCAGCCGCACCGCCGTCGCGCCCGCAAGCGGGCACTGCGCTGCGCACTGGAAGCAGCGTAGATCCGAGAGGGACGTGGCTGGCGCGGGAGCGCTCGCGTCGACACCGAGAGCGACGGCAGGTGGCTTGCCGAAGCAGTGCGGGCAGATCGTGTGGCTGTTGCCCGTGGCCGAGTTCGTGACGTTGAGAACCTGGAAGCGGCAGAGCGGGCAGCGGTGGGGATGGGACGAGAGGTCTCCGCTCGCCGGTAGGGAGTGGTCGGCGGCGCAGCGCGGGCAGCGCAGCACGCGCTGCCCACCCCGCGGGCCGCCGACGCCGCCGCCGCCAAAGCCAAAGGCGCCGCCGCCGCCGCCACCGCCGCCGCCGCCGCCTGGCTGTGGCTGTGGCGGCGGCTGGGCGCGCAGCTCCATGGGTGTGCCGCACGCGCCGCATGCAGGCTGCGAGCCGTCGGCGAGCGCGGAACGCGGCCAGTTGGTCGTGTCGGTCGGCGCAAATGCGGCCGCTGCCGCCGCGACGAGCACCTGCACCGAGCGGCTCGCCTTTGCGAAGAGCGGCTTCATGAGCGCCACGATCTCGCCCACAGCGGCCGCGCGTGTGCGCTCGCCACTCGCGACGCGGTTGATGGCGCGCTCCATCTCGGCACGCAGCTCGGGCTTTCCCAGATCGAAGCCCACATCGACGTAACCTTTCAGCAGCATGCGTCCCACGGTGGTCGGATGGAAATGCTGGCCGCGCTTCTCGACGTATGAGCGCTTGACGACGGTCTTGATATGCTCGGCGATGGTCGCATCTGTGCCGATCGAGTGCGTCTCCATAAGGTGGATCAGGTCCGATTCGCTCAGGTAGCTCGGTGGCGTCGTCATGCCCTCTGCCATCTCGAGCCGCGTGGGCACGAAGTGTTCCCCCACATGAAACGTCGGTATCTTCTTGGCCGTCCAACGGTCGTACTGGTACACGTCGAGGTAGTTGCGCTCGAGCACCATCAGCCCGTGCGCCGAGAACTCCTCGCCCGCCAGCTCCGCACGCACGACTGTCTCGTGCCCGAGCGCATCCTTGGAACAGCACGCGAGGAAACGTCTCGCGACGAGTTCGTATAACCTCGCTTCGTCGCCGCTCAGGTCCGTACCGGACTTGCACGGGTGGATAGGCGGGTGCGCGTTGTCATCCTTGCCGCCGTGGATCGGCCACTGGAAGTCGCCGTCGAGCAGCCGCTGCGTGTACGCCGCCCAGCGCTGGTCGGCGAGCTGCGTGCGAATGAGCGTGAGCAGATCGAAGCCCTCCTTAAACGAGTCAGTCTCGGTGCGCGGGTACGACAGGTAGCCGCTCTGATAGAGCTTCTCGGCGATGTCCATCGTCTGATCGGAGGCGATGTGCAGCTGCGAAGAGGCCAGCCGCTGGAACTCGACTGTTGAGAGCGGCAAAGGCCGCCTCTTCGAAGTGGGCTTGGCTGTGACCGAGGTGATGCTCGCGGTGCCTCTCTCGACGCACAGCTCGTACAACACGAGCGCGGCGAGCCGGTCGAAGAGGCGCGTGCGCGACCACGAAAAGCGCACGTGCAGCTGCTCGCCGTCGTCCGCGCGCCGCGTGTGCTCCATCTCAATCTGCCAGAAACTCTCCGACCGAAAGGCGGCGATGCGGTCGGCGCGCTGCGCGACGAACCACATCGTCGGGAACTGGCACGGGCCATACGAGAGCATCTGCTCGAGGCCTTCGAACTTGTTCTGCAGCGCAAGGGTCTGCAGCCGCGTGAATGCAGCGCCGAGCCGCAGGTCGACCTCCTGGCGCGCGAGCACCGCGTCTGACTGTCGCTGATCGGGTGGCACGAGGTGGGCGAGTGCGTGGTGGATGTCGCGCGGGATGAGCGCTGAGAAGCGCGCGCGCCGCACTCTCAGATGCGGCTGCACGGCCTGGCACACGCCTATGACCTCGAACCCAATGGCCTCGCCCTCGCGGTCGCAATCGAGCCACAAGATCAGGTCGGTGCACCCTCGAACGTGCTTCTCGAGGTTCTTGCGCACGTCCTGCAGGTCCTCACGGGTCGTCTCCGTGATCGGCGCTTCAAAGAGGTCGATCGGGTTGGTAGAGCGCCAGCTCCGGTACGCTTCGGTGAAGTCCATCTCTAGCAGGTGGCCAACCACTGAGGTCATCTTCATTTTGCATGGAGCGTTGTCGAGTAGTGCTGTGAACTCGTGGACCGGGTTGTACCGCGAGACGCCCGGCGTGTTGTGCGCGTTGCCGCCGCCAAGGATGCTAGCGAGCTCGCGCGCGACCGACGGCTTCTCGGCCACGTGAAGAGCCGTGCGTACCATAGCGACGCCTAGCCACGGTCGCGAGCACCTTGCCGCCCGACGGTCCGGAGCGCGCGAGGAAAGCCGAAAGCGCTCACGATAACGTGCGAAGTTTCCAGGTGTTTGCAGCTTTCGAATCTTCAATCGTGCTTTTTCTGTTTTCCATCTGTCTGTGAAGTTTGTGCGTGTTGGTGTGTTGTGAATGAAGTTTGTGCGGTGGAATATGGCTTCCGCGGCTGCCGACGATGAGTTTTACCTACGCTACTACGTGGGCCACAAGGGCAAGTTCGGCCACGAGTTCCTCGAGTTCGAGTTCCGGCCCGATGGCCGGCTGCGGTACGCCAACAACTCGCAGTATAAAGGGGGCAGCAACAAGAGCGATTCGACCAATTCGATGATCCGCAAAGAGGTCTACGTGGGTGAGGTCGTGCTCAGCGAGGTGAAGCGCATCGTCAAGGAGAGCGAGATCGTGCGCGAGGACGACAGTCACTGGCCGGAGCCTGACCGAGATGGGCGGCAAGAGTTCGAGGTGGTCCTCGGCGACACGCACATATCATTCGCCACCGCCAAAATTGGCTCGCTGCTCGACGTGCAGGAGAGCAAAGACCCAGAGGGCCTGCGCATCTTCTACTACCTCGTACAGGATCTCAAATGCCTGGCCTTTTCGCTGATGGGCTTGCATTTCCGCATCAAACCCATCTAGCAGGCAGTGCACGTTCTCTTAGGGTCATATGCGATATGTTGGTTGTCTACGAGCCGGTCTGTGGCACTGTGTCTGAGCCAGTGACACACCGGACCCAGAGAGAGATAGAGTGTAGAAAACATTGACCAGTCGGTCGGCCCGAAAAAACCATGTTTAAAGCACCTGAAAGAGAGTAGCGGTTGGTCAAGCCACGTTAAACGGCCATACGTACGGTACTCGTACCGGAGCACCGGCTATGTCGCACCGCGCGATTGATAGCCGCCGGACGCCGCATTCGGTAAAACGCACTGCGTCGTACGGCGGTAAACGGTCGTCAGTGTCGAGTCAGGCCCTTCTAGAAGCGCGCGCGCGCGCGCCGCGGTCGGCGGACCACGACTTTTCACAACATGGTGGTGACCGCGCACTCATATTGCAGCGAAGGGGCCACCACGCGGTAGTCGCTCTCGCCTTCGGGCGCGTCGGCAGTAAGCGCGACGAGCTCGATGGCAAGCTTGGCGACCTCTACGTAGTTGTCGGGCGCGGCAACCACTGCCGCCTTTAGCTCGCTGAATTTGCGCGCCGCGAGCAGCGAGCGCACAGCAAACTTGAGTGCGGGGTGGAAATTGCCCATTACGATCGACTGCGGCTCGACCCACTGAGAGGCCTCGTACTCTTTCTCGTCGAGCACGACCTTCTCGAGTTCGGTCTCCTCCAATTGTAAGCTCAGCACAAACTGGCTGTCCGTCGTGCCGTTCGTCTTCGGGAGTTGCTCGCGCATGCCCCAGGCGAGCGACTGGCAGCAGACAGGCCGCAGGCGAGATACGCTGATTTCGAGGCCGAGCTCACGCTTGAGGAGGCGCGTGCACGATTCTTTCGGCGTCTCGCCCGGAAACATGCGGCCGCCCACGAACCACCAGTCCGGCTGGGGCTGCACCTTGCGCTTGCCAAGGAAGATGCGCTCTCCATCAGGTGAGATGAGCAGCATGTCCGAGCACGCCTTGACCAGTGTGTCGAGCGCCTCCCCGTACTCCTTGTCCGCGAGGAACTTGCGGTGCGACACGAAGCCGCCTGTGTTGTGGTGCGGGATCCCTGTATTGGACAGGATCATGACGATGGTCGTCGGCCGAGCGAGGCGGCCCTCGGCTTCGTGAAAGCGCGACCGTCGCGCGACCCCTTTTCTACCATGGTAGCGTCTCGAGCGGCCCAATGCTTCCGTTCGTTCGTTCGTTCGTTTCAGGGCCCTCTCGGCCAGACACACACCCACAAGCCCCGAAAAGGCGTGCGTGGGAGGCGCTCACTCGAGCGGCCCAATGCACAACTTTTGCTGTGAAAAAGAAACTCAGAGTGGTCTCGACTTTCCGGTTCAAACGACGAGGTCAAACGACCTGAAAGGTGCCCAGCGTAACTAGCCGTTCCTCCACCACGGTGCGGATCCGACTTGCCGCTAGCTCGAGGACAGGGCGCGAGCACGCGAGGTTGATGCGCTGGTAGCAATCAGACGCGCCGGAGGAGTCGAACTCGCGACCCGGCGACAGCACGAGCCCCGCTCGCTTCAGGCGCGCAGACGTCTCGTCGGCATCGAGCTGCAGGCACCGCAGATTGAGCCACGCGCAATATGTAGCCTCCAGGTGCTCAACGGTGACCTGGGGCACGTGATGGTGCAGAAAGCTGCCGAGGTAGCGCACGTTGTCCGCTACATGGGAGCGCGCAGCGTCGAGCCACGCGGCCGCCGCGTCCGAGTACGCTGCGAGCATCGCCGCCGTTGCGAAGACAGAGCCATAGGTGAGGAACGCGGGCTCGGTGTACTCGAGGTACTTGCGCCGTAGCCGAGCGTCGGGAAGAATGAGGTATGAAGCATGCAACCCAGCAAGAGAGAAGGATTTGGTCGGCGCACCCAAAGTGATGTACTGGCAGCCGGCGGCCGCGGCAACGTTCGCAAATGGCTCAAACGGCCACTGGCACGCACTCGGCAGCACCCAGTCCGCCCAGATTTCATCGGAGACGACGAGGATCTGCCGTTTGGCGCACTCGCGAGCGAGCGCCGCCAGCTCGGCGCGACGCCACACGCGGCCAGTCGGGTTGTGGGGGTTGCACAGGAGCAATACGCGCACGGACGGTTCGGAGTCAAGGCGCTCGACAAGACGCGTGGTGGCATCCATCTGGTATGCCTTGGGTGAGTCTGTGTCACCGAAGGCGCAGCGGTCTCCAAAGGCCAATCGATGCTCGACGAGTCGCCGGCCACAGCCGGTGACCGCGCGCTGGAGGGGTGCATACAGAGGTGTCATGACGAGCACCGCGTCGCCCTCGCTCGTGAGCGCCCGTAACACGTTGCAAAAGCTGGTCACAACGCTGGCGGAGAAGATGAACTCCTCGCATGCCGGTGGCATTCGCCAGCCTTGCCGCGCCACGAGCCAGGAGCTGACAGCGTCCCAGATGGCCGCCGGCTGGACAGTGTAGCCATAATTCGGATGAGCAGCGCGCTCGTTGATCGCACGTACAATTGAAGGGCAGCACGGCAGCTCCATGTCTGCCACCCACATCTGCAGGCCATGCGGATTCGAAGTGAGCTCGTGCTTGACTGAATGCGTGCCCGCTCTCTCGATATGAGAAAACAGCGTGGGCGTGTCTGGCACAGCGGTGGATGCAGAGCTGCCACGCAATCTATTTTGACGTCTTCGTAGCAGCCACGCTAGCGTGATAAGCGATGCAGACGGAGTCAGGAGCAGCAGCAGGGACTTGGACAACATACAATGGCTTGCCGACGAGTCGAGCGGGTTGGCGGCCGGCGAACACACAACGAGCTGGGGGTCGTCGTTGGGGCGTCGCCGAGTCCGCACAAAGTCCTCAAGTCCAATAAATTCAGATATCGCGCCTTTCTGACAAGCTAGCTTCCTTTCTGACGCAGCCGTGCCCTCTAGTCGTCGCCTCTACTAAGTTACTACTTACTAGGAGCCTTCTAGTCGTCGCACGCCCTGACCAACGGCAACGCGCAACGATGCCAACGTCCCACCTCGGCGCAATTGCCCTCCGGACCCGGCGTAGACCCGGCGGGCCGGCCCCGCCGCCGGTTTTTCGGGGCGTCACCGTAATACGCGTTCCAAACTCAATTGATACGGATCTACGCGCTCGTCCGTGCGGCTGCGGGCCCGGGTAGTCGACGGCCTCTTGGGAGGCGACGGGGGTGCTCTATAGGGGGGGGGGTCTCGAAACCAGGGGTCTGGGGCGAAAGCCCCAGGCGGGGTCTGGGGCGGCAGCCCCAGGCCGGGTGCGGGGCGGCAGCCCCGCGAAGAAATTTTTTGTATTTTCCTTTCGTATTTACCTATTTTTATCGGTTTCCTCTCATCCCATCAGATGTTTAGTCAGATGTATGCTATTAGTAAATTGGAACCTACTGATTATCAAATGGGAACCTATGTTAAATGGGAACCTACTGATTACTAAATGGGAACTCAGGCCTTGCACAGGCCGAGCACTGGCAGACGATCCAAATAAGCCAACGATAGCGGGGAGCCGCTCACCTCATTGAGCCTCGTCCGCAGCTCTTCCACACTCAATTGCCTCAACATTGAAAGCGATCTGATCTGTGCACGCTCGAGCAGGGGGAGCAGCGCGCCGAGCCCGCCAAAGCCACCGAGCACCGCACGCAGCTCCGCGACTCGCTGCTCCCGCAGCGATCCCATGGGCCGCAGGTCGCCCACTGCGCGATGCAGGGCTGAGCCGCGCTGTGTTATGGCAACCATCTCGCAGCTGCCCACCCATAGCTGCCGCGCTGACACGGTCTCAAATGTTCCACGTCGCCGTGCGTCTGAGTCGTTGTCATACTTGCGGAACGTAATGCGTCCATCTGGCGCCTCGTCTCGATGCACTGCGACGACGTGGGTGTTGCGTAAGAATACCATTGCCATAAGACGGACGTCGTGCAGCAGGGAGCTCTCCCCCGCCTTCACCGGGTTGAAGCGCACAAACGTATCACCATCATGCAGCAGCTCACGGAGCACGGCAGGCCAGTCGGGGAAGCGAATGTCGCCACGCAAGCCCTGCACCGCCGTGTCAAGCTCTCCCGTCGCCATCCCCACTTGCCGCTCGGCAAGAAAGCTGGCGGGTAGGTCCTCGCGGCGCAGCAGATTGCGCGCCGCCGAGAGGCTGCATTGAGGCCACACGGCCTCGCCGCGCCTCTGCCGTGGTAGCGCCTCAGCCGTGGTCACCGCATCACCAGAGAGGTCACGCAGCGGGTCAACCGGGTCGATCGCTGGCAGCGGCGTCTCGAACACCAGCACGGGTGGGCTTGGCTGCACATCCTTATCATCCGCATCGTGCACCTCCGTCTCGACTGCCACCATTGTCTCCACCTCCATCGCTTCTGCCTCCAGAGCTTCAGCCGCGCTGGGGTGTGCTCGTATACCACGATGCCACAACTTGAAAGCCACCGCCAAACAGCTCCTCGACGTCGAGCGGCCGCTTGACCTCCACCTTCGAGCGCTTCTGCTTCTTGTACAGCTTGCGAACACGGCCGAGCCAGTAGACCCAACGCGCATTCTTGCCTGTCCCCTCCTTGAAGGCCATTCCGAAGTCGGAGCCGATGCGTAGCCTGCCATCATCGTCGGTGGCCTGCCCTGGCGCTGGCGCCGATTCGTCTGTCGGCTTGGCGCCTGCGCTCGTGGACGCATCTGCTAGTACGTCAGCTGCTGCCGGTGCCGCCGCCGCCACCGGCCGCTCCCGAGACGCTGCCATCAGCTTTGCAGCCTGTCGCACTTTTGCCAGCCGATCAGTCGACAGGCGGTGCTGTCCGGGGCGGAGCTTGTTGAGCTCGGCGATGATCGTGCGCTTGTAAGCGACGCCGCCACCTTCTTCAGCGGGCAGGATCAGCGTTGCACTGGCGTGCCGGCGACACGGACGGGGTTGCAGAGGCGGCTCCGATGTGCTCGCCTGCCCCTGCTCTTCGCCGTCCTCAGCCTGATCTCCACCCTGCTCAGCCTCATCGCCCGCCTGCTCATCTGCCTCCTCCTGCGCACGCTCAAAGACGGCGGCTAGCTGATGTGCTGTCACGTCATCAACTGCGCCATCTGGATCCACGTTGAGCACCGTAGGCTCCTCGTCAAGCTCTTTGGCAGTGTTCACTTGGCGCCGGGGCTCAGGAAATATCTGCGGGGCTGCGGGCGTCGGCTCATCCTCCGTCTCCGTTTCCTCGCCCTCTCCCTCACCCTCTCTTGGAGGGGCCGAATCAACCTCCACAGTAGCCTCTTGCGCGCCCCCAGCAACCCCACCCATCACCCCTCCGATCACCGCGTCAGCGTCGTGCGCAGCAACGCTCGGGTGCGTCGCATCAGGCCGCTGCGCTGATTGCTCGCCTGTCAGCTCCCCCGTTGCGTCGATGCCGTCTGCCAAGACCTCGTCGCCAAGCTCATCGGCGGTCGCTGTTCGCATGTGCTTCAGATCGTCGGCGCAAGCACATGGTAGAGTAGGAGTTGACATGCAGTTGGCGGATGCGCCCGCGACTCCGCCGTCAGGAATGGGAGCGCGATGCGCCAGAGCTCAACTCCGAGGTCGAACACTGGGCGCGGCATGATGTGCGCCTCCCAATCTTCCGCTTGCCGGCCGAAAGCTGTGTAGCTCATCAACGTCGACACCGCGTCTCCATCATCATCCGTGTGCGGCGCCGCGGCCTGCACCGACCATGAGCGCCGTCGCGGTTGCGAATACGATGTCGCGTTCAGCCGCACACGTCTCTTCAGACAGCCAGACATTTGCACGTGGCTATCCTCCAGAAACGATGATGCTGATAGACGCGCGACTAGCGAGTCGACGGTATCATCACGCGTCGGGATCACGTCCGGAGGCACCTCCGCGAGCACCTGCGCTCGCAGCTCCGGATCTATGCTAGGTTTCAGGAGGATACTGCTCGCCGGGAATCCGGACCCAGCTTCCCATGCGACAGCCGGAGAGATGGGGCCCCAAAGCAGCTCTTCCACTTCGACTTCGTCGGTATCATCGGTAGGAGGTGGAACGATTGCTCGCACCTCCGCAAGCGTAGGGGGCATGTTCATAGAGGTCATCGTCACTGGCACCATGGTGGAAGTGAGCGAAGGGTGCTCGACCCATGGCGGTAAAGGGGTAGAGGACCTCGTACGTTCCCCGGGCATCATAATATGGCTCATCCCGGGCCACGTAGCATGTAAGCGCCTCGTCAATCGTGTGACGATATGATCCGCGACGGCCAGCGAACAACGCGCACAAATCGCATGGAATCGCTCGAACGCGGAGTTTTTTCTCGAGGCCTCAAATTGCGGAAAAATGTTACCAAGTGCGGAAAAGTTTTGACAGGGGGTTGACGCACGCGATGCTCACGGGCCCGCTTGAAGCCTGGCTTCAAGTGGGCGAGCAACACGGCCAACACTACGATTGGCCGACTTAGGGCCGCCGTAAGGCGGCCTCAACCTGGGCGGAGGCCCCCTGGAGCCCGTCGGCGCCTAGCGCTGACCGGTGGCCGGGAACCTGTCCGACGCCCGGAGAGGGAGACGGAGATTGGGCCGGGGCCAATCACTTTGTGACCCCCGGCCCTCCCAGAGAGTGTACGGGCGCCCTCGGCGTCTGTGTTACGCACTCGTACTCCCGCCACAGTAACGGTCCTACAGTTCACACCCGGTGAAGACCCATGAGATCCCGAGGGAGGCCCAAAGAAGTTGCTGGCAGTATTAGCGTCAATTTAACCAAAAATCCGAATGGCGTCTGTCCGGGCCCTTGCGGGCTCGTCCCGGACCGTCCTGGCACGAATTTGGCGGCTGATCAGATGCTCCGGCTGCGAACATAGGATATCCCGAGTGCACCGCATCCAGATCCTCATGGATGGCCACTCGTGGACGACCAAAACTG
>Ga0210246_102559_pt1 | contig 10644 bp, 7 predicted proteins | sample ChrtobMetaP3_8mM_FD_155469 | JGI IMG/M metagenome (GOLD analysis project Ga0210246, IMG submission 155469) | Chrysochromulina tobin associated microbial communities from unialgal haptophyte culture, Seattle, Washington, United States - P3_8mM | ecosystem: Host-associated > Algae > Haptophytes >...
GGGGGGCGGTTTGGGCCGAGCACGCAGGGGCATGTTGGCGCGCCGCACGCGCGGGAAAGGGGGGGGGGAGGGTCAACATGCAGAAGTCCCCACCCCCCACTTCCCTGCAGAGCCAGGGCGTACGGGTAAGTGCGTACCAAAGCGAGCAGACGCGGGAGAGCGCCGCAGTTGATGACGCACTGCGTCTGGTGATCGTCGCCCGTAACGATGTTGCCCGCGGTGCGAAGCGCGGGCGTCTGCACCGACGCGGGTGGGTGCCCCATGAGCTCGACGATGCGCGCGCAGATGCCCGTGTCGAGCACGGCCTGGATCTTCTCGTTCGAGCCGTCGGAAAGATACGAGAGCGCCCAGCAGCCGTCCGCGAGCACCTCGTCGTCGTTGGAGAAGACGAGCTGCGCGAGCACGGGCAGGGCGGGCGCCACCATGTGCCACGCCGGCTGCGGCTTACCGCGGCACATGTTGGAGAGCGTCCAGGTGGCGTTGCGCAGCATCGACATCTTGGATTGTGGATTGAGCTGCTCGAGCAGGGGCGGCAACACGTGGTGACCGAGGACGAGATCGCGGCACTCGGGCGAGTCGCCCGCGATGTTGCCGAGCGCCCAAACCGCCTGCTCGCGCACGTCGTCGTTCGGCGACATGAGGAGCTGCACGAAAATGGGCACCGCGCCGTTGGCAATCACCATGCGCGTGTGCTCCGACGTGCCCGAGGCAATGTTCGTGAGCGCCCAAGCCGCCTCGAACTGGAGCATCGGATTGTCGGCGCACTGCAGGAACTGCACGAAGCGCGGTACCACGCCCGCCGCGATCACCTCCGCGATTGGCGGCGAGCGCTCGATGCTGAGCAACTTGCGGAACTGAGTGACAGCGGGCAGCTGGTGATTGGGGTCATCAGAGTTTACACCCTCGACGAGCTGGGCGGGGTTGGCCTCGAGCCAGGCCTGTGAGCCAACGTTGGGCAACGTGTGTGACGATACCGCCGTCGCGCCCGACATGTTGCGCTTCTTGTCGAGCTGCTCCGCGCGCTTCTCCTTGCGAAGGCTTATGGTTGTCTCCTCACGGTTACGGCGAGCCTCATCTTTGTCGAGGGTCTTGTTGCGAGGCCCCTGACGGGGCTGGCGATTGTCCGAGTCCATGCTGTCGCCGAGAGCCTGGTTGTGCGCAAATCCCCTCTTTTCTGGACGTGGGAAGCTCTTTCGCCCCGCCCTGAGAAAGGATGCGCGCGCGTGCGATGCGAGAGCGAGCGGCCTCGCAACCTACCGGTATCTGCCGAACTTGCGAGCGACTTGGCCCTTGTGACCCTTATCTTGCTGCGTACTCGGCAAAATTCGGGTTTCTTCAATTCCTCTTATGTATCGCTGTTAAGCTATCAATCCTGCAAGAGACTGCTCCACCACAAAGGATAAAGTGAAAACAGCATGCCCGCCAGATGTCCCCGGCTTGGCGCAATCTCCACATCACCGCTGTACTTCAGCGGCAACATAGCAGCTATCTAATGGCATTGCTGACGCTCGGGCGAGCTGTTGTTATGCAGATAATCGGGAGCGGAGCCTCCAAGCGTGGTAGGAAGTGTGGTAGCCTAGTGTGGCGCAAGAAAGGGCAAGTGCAAACTATGCAGTTAGTGCAGGTGCCATGGCAGTCGCTTGAGGCGTACTCTAGGTCTTCCATACTAGGTCGTCTGCCGCCACCAAGGCTCACGGTGGTACCGTCTGCTCGCGCACCTGCACCAACCGCATCTGGAAGACGAGGGACGCGTTGGGCGGCACGATCCACTTTCCGTTGTCGTCTTGCAGCCCTCCCTTGCGATAGGCCCATTTCGGCCGAATTGTGACCTCAATTTCCTCGCCAAGTGCCATCGTCTTCAGCGCCTCCTCCCAGCCGCGAATGGCGCGGCCGTCGCCAAGCTTGAATGTAAGCGGCGTCTGCACGGCCGGACCCTTGCCTTGCTTGCGCATGCTGTTGTCAAACTCCTTGCCCGAGTAATCGATACCTTCGTGCTTAGTGCCATCGGCGAATTTGCCCACGTACGTGATGCCCACCTTGTCACCGACAACCGGTTTCACCGTTTCGTCGCACGCCTTCTTGAGCTTTGGAATACTGATCTCCATGTGAACCTCGCCATCATCTTCTGGCTGCGCCGGGCCGATCTTGGCCTTTTCCTCGGCGCGGCGGACGGCATCGGCCTCTCGCATCTTTCTTTCCTCCTCTTCGCGCCGCAGCTTGGCCTCATGCGCGGCATCCTCAGATTTTGCCGCCTCCGCACGCGATTCATTCAATCGCTCCTTGAGAGCCGCAAGATACGCCTCCGCATTCTCCAAATTGTAGATATCCTTGTTCACCTTCGTGCGCTCGTTTTTGTTGGCCTTGCCTTCCAGCTCCGGTAAACGGAGCTTGAGTGCAGCGAGTTTCTCCTCGGTCTCCTGGATGATGCCCATCACTCCCGGGGTCTCTTCAATCGCCGAAATCGCCGAAACTTTCGACCAAACAGAGGCGCACTGATACATGTCTCTTTCGACCAACGTCAGCGACTCGCCAGCGCGAGTTTTCGTGCAAACTCGCCGAATGAAGTTCCCTGGCCGTTGGAAAAACACAGCCACAGACCTGTTGACCGACCGACACAGCAGGTCAACCGGAGTCGACGCTCAACAAGCAGAGACTACAGCCATGCCGCCCAAATCCGCCCCGCAGCTTGCGCCCGAGCAGATTGAGGAGGTCAAGGAGGCCTTCAACCTCTTCGACGTCGACTCGTCGGGCGCCATCTCGTATAAGGAGCTGCGCGCGTGCATGAAGGCGCTGCAGATCAAGGTCGACAAGGATGAGCTCAAGAAGATGATCCTCGAGGTGGACGCTGACCAGTCAGGCGAGATCGAGTTCCCCGAGTTCTTGACGATGATGACCGGCAAGATGGCGCAGAACGACTCCAAGGACGAGATCTTGAAGGTCTACAAGATGTTTGATGTTGACGGCGATGGCGCCATCACGTTCGCCTCGCTCAAGCGCGTCGCGAGGGTGCGTTCCCCGCGCCCGCCCGCACTGTCCTGTCGCGCCACTCCGTTCCCGCTCCCTCGCGTGCCTCCCTCGCGCGCGCTCCTCTGCCCGCTCCGACCCATTGGGACTCGAGCTCTTTATCTCACGACCTGCGCTCCTCCCTCTGCCAATGTCTGCAGGAGCTGGGCGAGTCGATGACCGACGAGGAGATCGCGTCGATGCTTGAGCATGGCAACAAGTCGGGCAAGCCCGGGAAGGGCGTGAGCTTTGACGACTTCTACCGCCTCATGAAGAAGAAGGTGCGCCGACGGCACCAGTCGGACCATTCTCTGTTCACCGCCCGCCCAGCCTGTCGCCGCTGCCGCTCACTCGGCGCGCGCCGCCCATCCCCCCGCCTTTCAGGCGCACTCGGGTGCTCTCAACGAGATGCTCGGCGACGACGATTAAAGGTTTCACAGCAGGTTCTCCTCATGTGTGTGCGAATCTTTGTGCGTGAGAGTTGCCACCTTAGTCCTTGTGCTTGAGAGGACGTTGCCACCTTGCCAGCCGTGCGAGTTGGTATCCGGCCTAGTATGGGCCTACGTCGTCGATCGTATACTATCGAGTGTGTGTCCGGTCTACTAGCGTAGACGTTTCAACAACCACATAATGTTATTCCAAGTTGAAACGTTGTCAAGCCAACGACCCGGCGGGACGGTCCTCTCGGTCGCCGAGGGCGGGACAGGCGCGCGCGGCTGGACTCAGGACTGCTGGTGCGTGGCGACCTGGCCCCTGCGGGAACGACTTGCGGCCATGGGGCGCGCCGGCGGCGCATCTACGTTTCTTGCACCTTCCAACCACTCTGATTGCATAGTTCCATGAGGGTCCACACGCTGCGTTCGCGTTGTAATGATCTTTTCGCAGGAGCGACATCGGAGGTCAGCGGTGCCGCGGCTCCGGGACGTGACCGTCGCGCGCTTTAGAGGGCGACGTGGAACAACGCTTCGCCGCTTTCGCCGACGTGTGAATGGCGGAGGCCAGCACAGAGTACTCCGACGTGTCCCCGTCAACTGCGGCGCACGCGATCGATGCACCACCTCTGGGCCTTCATCAGGACCCACCCAACACGTTGATGCCAGCCACTTCTGATGTGGTTACTACTGAGGCAGCTTGCAGCAGCAGTGCGCCATCGGCATCGCTTTCAGAAACAGCGCCGCCCACCGCTCTCACGGATGTGACCAAGAGTGCACAGCCCTTCGTCGCACCGGCAACGTCTGCATTCCAAGCCACCGTGGGTCAGATGAGCGCCAGGGACCTGCCGGTCCCTGCAGCAGGATCGAAACGAGCGGCTCCCGACATGCCGGACGCGGCGAGCGGGCTCGCCAAAGAAGCGCGGGCGGATGCGGTGGGCGCTGATGGCTCGTGTGCCTCACCCGACGCGGCTGCTCATCGGCGCATCGCCCTCTTATTGTCAGGCGTGTCGCGCTCCGGAGAGTCGCCCCTAGGTGCCGGCCAGAGCAGCGACGTACCGGGCTCGGGAGGTGCGGCGGGCGCATCCAGCGCGTCAAGGCCAAAGGGGATCGGTGCCAAGAAGGCAGAGGGCGCGTCCGGCGGCCATGGCAGCAAGGGCGGCAAGGGCGGCGACGGCAGCAGTCCGAAGATGGCTCTCAAGGCGCCCGAGTCAACCAAGGGGTCTGCGGGTAAGGCGTCTGCGGGCAAGGCGTCTGTGGGCAAGGGCGCGTCGTCGGACAAGGCAGGGAGCGTTGATCATGCGGAAGCCGCAGGAACGAGCTCGGGCGGCAGCGCGACCAAAAAGGAGGGTGAGCCGAAGGTATCTCGCCCGAGGGCAGAGACTCTGAAGTTGATCAAGGTGCCACTCTCCCTTCTCCCTCCCTTCTCCCCTTCCCCTCCGTGCATTCGTCCTTGCATCCCCCGCCCCGCCCGCCCCCCGTCCGACCTCCGCCCCTTCCTGGCCGCTCCTAGGCACGCACTTCCTATCAGATCTTCGCCGAGGAGGAGCGTCCTGCGGCGAGTGCCGCGGCGCGCGAGAGAGTGCTCGCCACGTACCAGGAGGCCGTGGGCCTCAGGCCGGATGGGAAACCTAAGAAGGTGGACGAGGGGGAGGCGGCGTTCAAAAAGGATCTGGCGGCGGCCGTGGTGCTCGAGCTGGGCAAACGGTGGAGAGCTCTCACACCCGAGCAGAAGGAACCATTCGAGGAGCGCGCGCGTAAGGAGAAGGAGGCTGTGGCTGGCGATGACCGAGGCGGCCTCTCGTTCGACGACGAGCAGGCGCGCGCCGACGCGATGTTGGCAAGCCTATACTTGCCGAGGAGGAAGCGAGAGCCGAAGCGGAGACTGTAAAGGCGTCCAAGAATGCAAAGAAGAAGGCGCGCAAGAAAGCTCGGGCTGGGCCCACAGCAGCAGGCGAAAGCTTGTCGGCACTGCAGTCAGAGCCGTCGGAAGCAGAGCTCTTGGCAGCCGAGCGAGAGGCAGTTGAGGCGCGCATTGCAGAAGCACTTGTGGCGGCGGCGAGTGATCATGTGAGGCCCGAGGCCGATGCTGAGAGGATGGCAGATGCGGCGCGTACTAAGGCACGTGCGGCCAGGGTCCAGGCTGAGGCCAAGGAGGCCGAGGGGGCGTCTTGGCATGACGCATGGTCGGAGGAGTCAGAGGCCGATGCTGGACGCTTGGCAACGGAGAGGGCGGAGGCGGAGAGGGCGGCGGCAGAGAGGGCGGCAGCAGAGAGGGCGCAGGTGGAGAGAATGCTGGATGTGGAGAGGGCGGAGGCGGAGAGGCTGGCGGCAGAGATTATCGGTGCGGAAAGGGTTGAAGCGGAATCCAACAGCGTTCCGACCGAGCAGAGAACGCTGCTTGATGTGCTGCCCAACTTGGAAGCTAGAACTCTTCGCGGCGCTGGCCGACAGACAGTAATGGTAGCCCATGCCCGTGGGGGGCGTGGAGGGCGTGGAGGGCGAGGCGGCCGAGGGCTCCTTAGTACTGCTGGACAAGCTACCATGACCGCGACCGCAGCAGCGACCGAGGCAGTGCAACTTGTGGGCTCCCCGAGCCAACTCCCCGAGCCAAATGACGTCACAGACACCTATCCCCATGGCACTGAGGCGACTCCGACTGAGTTTGTTGACCTCAGCATGATCCGCGTCGCACTGTCCAACAACCACGACGATGCGGCTACCTCCGTGGCCACTGCTCTTGAGTGCGTAGTGTGCATGACGCGAGAGCGTACTGTCGCTTGCGTACCTTGCGGCCACAAGTGTCTATGCGACGAATGCGGCAAGGAAGACATCGTGGGCAGCAGCTGCCCACTTTGTCGCAAGCCAGTTGCCATTTTCATGCGAGTGTTCGAGTGAGGCACTCGAGCATGTCGAACGGGTTAAAACTTAAGGCGAGTGAAGGCCTGGGGCTACACATGTTCTCGATTCGATTCATGCCCTCTCTGTACAACAGCACGCGTAACACACCACACACGCCACACCTCCATCGTGCACATTTGTCTCACACGACCATGTCTCACACATGTACGTGTTTACTCTCCTTCGCAGCACTGTGCTTAGAGGCTCAGAGGGACTGCCAGACAGCGACTAGACAGCGACGTCAGCATGGGCCCAGCACGACCCGCCCGGAGGGCCGGGCCACATGCGCAAGATGGCTCCGAGCCCCCGCCTCCGACTTCTCACTTTGGCGGCGATGACGATGTGGGCGGGGGCAGTTCAAATGAGAGCTGGATCGCGGGAAGCTCGCCACCGTTGGCTGGCAAGTTCTTATCCATGTTGACGATCGCCTTGACCGTGGCGGCCAGGTTGATGAGCGACACGCTGACGGCATACGTGCCATCTTCATTGTCAACCACCTCGACGCTGTGGTTATTGGGGACGAGGGTGGTCAAATCGTGTGCCGACGCCTTGATGATTTGAAGGCGCGCGGCCACCGCCAGGCCGCCGTTCGGGATCGCGTTGCCAAAGCGATCGTACGTCTTAAGCAGGATGGTGTACACCTTGTTCGGGTAAAGGGGACTCTCGATGGGCGCGAACAGCTTGGCCGCTTTGACATCGGGGAAGGCCGGTTGGACTTCGAACAGGATGGGAGAGCCTTTGATTTCACGCCCATCGAGCTGTATGTGCACCTTGTGTTTGCCCGAGCGTGAAACGTCATGCCGGATGTCGTATGTGGTGAATCCTCCTTTGGAGACCTCGAGGACCTTAAGGCTTCCTTCGCCTCCACCCCTTCCTCCAGCCCTTCCTTCGCCTCCATTTCCGCCTTCTTGGCCGCCTCGGCCGCCGGCCTTGCGCGCTTCCCCTCCGCTCGGCTTGCCCGTCGCGCCCTTTTCGTGCTTTTCCTTGTCAGCCACGAACGCATCGGGTCGCTGCATGGTCCCGTCGGGCAGCGAGAGGAAGATCTGGAGTGCGTTCGGCTCGGGCACAGTCTTGTTGCCCAGAGCATCACAGATGACTGGGCGGCAGATGACAGCATCGCCGGCGACGATCAAGTCTGGACGTTCAATGATCTTCCCTTGCTTATCGACCGCGCGAGATTCCTTCATCCACCCGTCCACGAAGGACATAGCAGCGCTCGCCTTGCCCGCGACGACAATGCACTGGAAGGGCGAGCGCGGTAACGGGTAGCGCTCCTTGCCCACGAAGAGCAGGGTGTTCTTCGTGATGTCCGTCCACACGTGGAGGGAGTAGGTGCCATCGGTGTCGGGCGTGTAGGTGATCTCGTACTCGCCCTTTTGGTCGTCGACCGGGGTCATTTCGTACTCTTGGCCTGCGCCTTGCACATCCTTAGGCTTGAGCTCCTTGCCTTGGAGCAGGGCGATGCCGATCACGTGCTCTGGCCCTGGCGTCGCACGGTTGTCGAACTCGTCGAAGAACTTGATGCGGAATTTCGACGGCTGGCCGGCGACGCCCTTGACCAGCCCGTCACCCGAGAGCACCGTCTTCGTATGCAGTGGCGCGATTGACATGAACGAGACGGTGGTGGGGGACCCGCTGATGTGATCGGGACCGATCTTGATGGACACCGGGAACTCGCCGCACACTTTGCTCTTCCAGTGGAAGTAGTACGTGCCATCGCCGTTATCCTTGACCGTGACGGAGATGACCGGACCAATGGTACCTCTTGGTACATCCGCATCGCCGCTGAGTGGCGCACCGCCCGCCACACACTGGTTGCCCATCACGTCGACACTTTGGATGGTCACTCCGCAGCCCGCGTTTGGGTCAACTCCTACGAGGCCGTGGATCTTGACGTTCGGCAGCGTCGTCGACACTGCATGCGCTGCATTCGGTGAAACCTTGAGGGTAAAGGGCGAGCCTGGCAGCGGGACCGCTTGCTGGCGAAGCCGCACGTGCAGCAGATACGTGCCCACCTTCCCGATTGAGTACGAGACTTTATGGGTCTCAACATACTTTCCCTTTGCGTGCAGGGTGCCCGGGTAGATTCCGCCAAAGGCAAAACCTATCCCGCTTGGGTCCACCTACAGAGGGATAAAGAATGAGGCCATCACCAGGCCACGTCAGATGCATTCGGAGGCCATCAGAGGCCATCAGAGGCCATCAGAGGCCATCAGAGGCCATCAGAGGCATTTGGAGGCCAGCAGAGGCCGATTCGTTTGGGTCCCCACACCTCAAGCTCGAGCGAGATCTTGCTCTGGATCATATGGGCTCGGCTGTACACCTCGTGACCCTTACTTGTGCTCCTCCCTTCCGACTCCGCTCGCGCGACCTTCTCAGCTTTGCTCTTGCTCAGCGCACGGTCGGTGGCTGATCGGCGAGCCCATTGCTCTGCGTGTGCCTGGCGCGATTCCGTTGACTGGCGCACCTGTAAAGGAGGGCATGAGGCCTCGCGTGGTGAGCACTCGCAGGTCAAGGCAAGAAGGCAAAGGCGCGATTCGGTCAACTGGGACGCACCTTGGATGTGACGAACCGTTTGCCATCCTTGACGGTCGTGACCCAGCCAATGAGCCCAAGCGTCGCCGCCAGCCCATCGTCCGCGTCCTCGAGCTCGGTGCTCACGCGAGTTGAACGGGTCGGGCTGATAGCGTCGCTAATCACAGGCGCTGCCGCCAATGTGGCTGGCGGCGAGAGGGAACGAGGAGCGGGTTGGACAGTGACAGACTTGGTCGGGCTCGTCTTGGCACTCTTGTCCTGTTTGAGTGAGGTGGCGGCTGGCTGTGGTGGCATCGTCGGCGATTCAGCCCGTGGTGGCGGTGGTGGCTGCGCCGGTGGTGGCGGTGGTGGCGGCGCCGAGGGCAATGGCACCACTGGTGCAGGCGGCAGGAGCCTCAGGCGCGGAGATAAGGTTGGCTCCAACGACGACGACACGCCAATGCCCTCCGCATGCCATGCAATAGATTCGAGCGCAATCATCGCGCGCACGCGCCCGTGCCCCCCAATCTCCTCGATCACTGTGAACATCTGGTCAGGGTGCAAGGTCCCAATCTGCGCCGAGTCCAGCTCTGCCGATGCTCGGATCACAAGCGGCACATCCTTGACGCTGTAGCGCACATTGCGTCGCCTCACGAAGGGCGTCGTGCAATCCTCATCGGGGGAGTCGTAGCCCGGATTATAGCCCGGAGGCGCGCGAGTCGCCGGCGGCGAGCCGTCCCTCTGAGACCCAGGACGCGGACTCCCGATCGGCATTCGCTCGAGGTAGACATCAAGCTCGACCGCATAGGTAGTGAAGCCCAATCGATCCTTGAATTGGACATCGAAGGACTGGGGGTCACGGGCGATGGCCGATTTGAGGCTGCTGCCGCTCACGAGGCACTTTGGAGCGTATGGCTGCTGCGACTTGACTACCACGGTGAAGGGCGTCCCCGGCAGGATCTCAAGCCCAAATGAGGAGACGACCACACCGTAGTCGCCAGATATGGGAGGCATCCACACGCACGCGTATGTGCCATCGCCCTTGTCGTTGACGCGGCAGCGCACTTGTGCAGGCCCGCGGATCGTGACAAAGAAGGCATCGCCACCCTTGCCCATCCGGGCACCCGTTTGATCATAAGCCTCGATCACAAAGTGCACCTCGTGATGTGCGGCGGCCTCTCCGGGTGCGTTGACGAAGACGATGCGGCACTTGGCCGGGCAGAGTACGCCTTTGCCGGGCACATCACGAGGCGGCGGCAAGTTGGCGGCGACACCAACAGGAGGATTTGTCTGGCCCATGGACTTCTCCAACGTGGACTTCATACCCAGCTGATACGAGGCGGCGACGTTGGCATTTAAAGGCGGCGATGACACGACTTTTGCGGCGGACCCCGTAGGTTTGGACATTTCCGTTGGGTACGACTGGGCCACTTCGACCTTCGGCCGACGATCAAAGCAGCTCAGGAGGAGGATGGCCACGACAAGGACAACCTTGCATTTTAGCGAAAAACCAAACTTGTCCAAAGTTTTGACGTTAGAGTTGCATGCATCCATCTGTCCGCTTTTCCCCTCTGTCCATCCATGTGTCCTTCGTCTCGTTCAGACAGACGCCCTGGATTATTTACGATACTTGCGCACCAACTTCTTTTGGGACTCCCTCCGAATCTCACGGGAACTCTCAATTATGGGGCGACGAGCGTCGCCTATAGGACCGTTGCTATGTGTGGGAGAACGAGTGCGTACACACTCCGATACCGGGCGATCCCATAAAGTTATAGGGATCAGCTCAAGCCGG
>Ga0210246_102562_pt1 | contig 10611 bp, 8 predicted proteins | sample ChrtobMetaP3_8mM_FD_155469 | JGI IMG/M metagenome (GOLD analysis project Ga0210246, IMG submission 155469) | Chrysochromulina tobin associated microbial communities from unialgal haptophyte culture, Seattle, Washington, United States - P3_8mM | ecosystem: Host-associated > Algae > Haptophytes >...
AAACAGGTGTGGGGTTAGGGCCTTATAAACATGAAAAATAGTAGACCACTCCCCCTTGGGTCAACCATTCAGTTCCCAAACAGGTGTGGGGTTAGGGCCTTATAAACATGAAAAATAGTAGACCACTGACCACTCCCCCTTGGGTCAAGCACGGGATATGCGGGCATATATTCGTATTAAACGGGACATGCACGTATGATCTATGAACATCACGCATGGTTGCGCTGAAACGCAGAAACCGCGTGAGGTTCCGCTGGGCTACATATTAAGCGCGCGACAAGCGCTAACACCTATGGGGTCCTTGGCTCTCCAAAGGGGTCGCTGGCGCTGCTGCAAGAGCTCTACTTCGGTCACCTTGAAGCACGAAGCTCGCGGGCCGCGAGGGGGGTTTCCCGTCAAGGATCTGCTTGCGCTTGCGATCAAACTCCTCTTGGCTAATGAAGCCAGCATCGAGCAGCTGCCTGAGCTGCTGCATGCGCTCTGAAGCGGAGCCTCTGCTGACCGCCTGCGCGCCCACGATGGCGCCTGTGCCTTTACGCGCCTGAGTCACCCTGCTGACCACAAGCTGCAGCAGTGCACAGGGCTCTTGAGAGGCATGTCTCTCACGCGCTATCTCGCGCTCCACACACACGTCGAGCGCAGCCCCGATAATGGACGCACTGGGGTCACTGATCATAAAGTCAGCCGCGAGGCTCCTCCCAACGCGCGCGTAGATGTATTGAGGGCGCCCGTAAAAGGGCACGCCGCGACGCGCGCACTCTTCCTCTGCGGCGCGCACGACGGCGCGCTGCATTGTCAGGTTGCGCTGGTGCTTCTTGATCACCTGCCTTATGTGAATGGGGCACTCGCGGATGATCTCCCGCAGCCGCTCGCCCAGGATCGAGTACGTCATCAAGTAGGAAAGGGCGATGACGGGGAAGCCGGCGCGCAGGCCGGCAGCCTCGAGGAACTCGTCCGTGCGAAAGGCGTTGCCAAGCGCAAGCACGCGCCCCGCGTAGAGCGCGCGCCCGCGCCCGGAGACGACGTAGAGCGAGCCGAGGGGCACGGGCTCCTTGTGCGGGAAGACTTGCGCGCGCAGCTCGAGGCACAGCATGATGTGCAGCTCACGGTCCTGCTTCACATCAATACCCTCAAGCCACCACACGTTCTTGAGCCAGCGCTCGTTCATCCTGAGTGCGAAGTCGCCGGCCAGCCCGGGCGAGAGCAGCTGTAGCAGACGGACGCGCGTCGCGCCCTGGCGCAGATGCACCGTCAAGTGCATATATTCGCGCAGCCGGTACTGCATTTCGGGAGGGATGTTCTCAGCCGCCATGTGGAAGTTGAGCTCGGTCAGGTCCGTGCGGAACTGTGCCCTTTCGGGCGCGAGACTCACGACGATCCCGAAAAACGAGCCCACGATGTACGCGAAGCAGACGGCGCCGATGTACAGGATCGCCGCGCACACCAGGTTCTCGGTCGCGTTGAGCTTTGACGCCGCCACGTCGCCGTACCCTGTCGAGGTGACGGTGGTCACGGCCCAGTAGAGGGAGCGGATGTACAGCACGTCCGCCTGCAAGCAGCTGTACCCGTTCTCGTTGCATCTCTGACCATCTGGGCAGGGCGTGGTCGGGTCCCACTCGACGCAGTACCCTTGCTGTTGCGGGCCGAGCCAGCTGTTCAGCGGGTCGAAGTAGGCCTGCAGCCCCCACACGCATGCGAACAGATGGCACGCGTAGATGAGCCCGAGGAGGATCATCGAGATAGAGAGTACGCCGTAGTTGATGGAGGCTTTCAGCTCCCAGCGCTTGAAGATGCGGCTCACGTTGACCAGGCGCGCGAGCTTAATCAGCCGCAGCGCGCGAATGGCGCGGAAGCCCTTGGCGCTCGCGAGTGGCCCGCTGGTGGGCGCCAAGATGTCGAAGAGGGAAACGCCGATAGAGAGGACGTCCACAATGAACCAAAAGCTGGCCACGTAGCGCCACGCAATCTTGCGCCGCCCTGTCACCCAGTGCTCGCCTTCCGGGCTCTTGAGATCCGTTTCCGGGTACCTGCGTGCCGCACCGATCAGCAGGTGCGCTCAGCCGGGGGTGGGCGGGCAGCTCGCGCAGCAGCAGCAGCGGCCGCGGCCCCACGGCGCGGCGACAGCAGGGCGATGCGCACATGATGAAGAACTGCATCAACACGTCGAGGATGAAGATGATGTCGACGCAGCGGTTGATGATGAAGAGGCCGTCAGCCCATCGGTCAGCGGGGATGTCCATGAAGCCCACCTCCACGGGCGTCATGATGGCTGTGAAGATGAGCGCAATCGAGGTGACGACGTCCCAATTGGGCATCAGCTTACTGGTGCGAGGATCGAGGAGATACTTCGATCTCTTTAGTTCCCTAGCCCTCTTGCGCGTCTTCGCCTCGTGGTCGGCGAAGATCTTTTGGGACCCGGTGCTGGTCAGCGTCGAAGCTCTCCGATATAGTGGGGGCGCGTTGCGGGCTGGCTGAGGCTCGGCCGCCTTGATGTCCGCCATATCCACCCCATTCGCTCTTCCGTCTGCATCTTCTTCAACGTAGCGTAATTTGTCGGCGGAGGAGGTGGTCCCCCGCCTCTTCAGGCCCAACTCGCCCATGTCCGCTATGTCCTCCGCCGTGTGCACCGCCATTTCGATGGCCAGCGTGTGGGCGGGACCGGCATCTCGATGGGTAACGAGGTTGTGCATTCACTCGTGCAGCCGCCGTGTTACCCGACTCTGCAACCCGCCACTGCGTCCGAGACCAATCTGCACAAAAAAGGCAGTTCGGGACGACGCTCCTCACAGGAGGGCCGCAACGGCGCCGTGAACGGGTCCATATGAGGATCGATGTTGACCCCCCACTTTTTTCGAGTCCCAATGGTCCCGACGGGTAGTCCGGTGGATGCTGTACGTTTTTTTCGTGTCCGGCTTGCATGCAAAACATGCAATCCGTTGACGGTGCGATTTGCATCATCGCGCATCCGCTTGCTCCACCATCGCGCCTCGCGCGAACTGCCCACACGTCGCCGCACGCGTGGCTAGAGCATCTTTGAGCGTGCACACATGCCAAGCACGAAGTGTTACTGCTGTGGATTGTACATCCGCCAAGAAACTTCGAGTGAGCGCCGTGGCATTTTGTTTGGTGGAGACAGCCCGCCGCCCGCCGCTGACTTTGAGCGCATCACTGGCAAGGCTCCCATGGCACCGGACTCGCCGTGGGCGCACGTGAAGCCTTCGTGTGGCGATTGCTATAAGCAGTGCCTGGCGGTCGTCGCCAAATTGAGGGCTGAGGAACGAGATCGATTGGAGCGTGCGGCCACAATGCGCCAAACACGTAATGCGGCTGCTCATGCCGCGCCGAGCCCGATCCCGTCGTCGTTCTTGCAGCAGCCTCCTCGCGAACAAGGTGCTCGGCCGACAGCAGCTGCGCGTGCTGCTGCACTGGCCGAAGAGGCCATGCTGTTCTCGGGCCCATGCCTGAGCGAGATGCGCATCAAAGGCTCAAGCGTCTTGCTCGTCAACATGGAGGTGCACGGCGACCTCCAGCGCTCGCAGCAACGCTTGGCCGAGGAGGAGCTGCGTCGCGAGCAGCTCTCCATTGAGCTCGAGCTGTCGACTGCAGATGTCGCCGAAGTGGAGAGCATGCTTTACAGTGTCTTGCAGTCCGTGGAGAAGTCTGCTCGTGCGGAGGCTGCAGCGGAGCAGCAGAAGATGAAGCAGACAAAGCCACCACCTCCCTTGAAAGCCACGTTTGCAAAAATGAAGAGGGTAGACTTGCTCAAGGCGGCACGCGCACGTGCCGATGAAATCCACGCGCTGAAGACCACACTCGTCAAGCTGAGCACGCGGCTCGACGCGATGCACCTCGAGCAGAAGGATGAGGAGGTCTTCACGACGATGAATGAGCTCGTTGCTCGCTACGAGCAGGAGCTCGAGCTCATGAGGGAGCGTCTGATCACGTTCGATGAGTGCGCGGAGCGCTGCGCAGAGGGTGGGCTCGCCGACCTTCCATCTGTCTTGGCCGAGAGCATTGTGGGTGGCCACATCGGCACGGGCAGCTTCTACGCACGCGCCACCGACGACCAGCTGCGCAACGTGCAGTGCAAATCGGCCAAGTCGCATCGCTTCAAGGAGGACGTGAAGGACGTGATGGCATATGCGTGGGCGCGTCAGAGCCCGGCGCGCGCCATGGCGACGCTCGGTGGTAGTTCAGACCGCCCCGAGCAGATGGGCTTCCTCTTCCCGTCGACGGCAACGCTCAGGAATCACGTGCAAAAGGGTTGTTCTATGGGCCATGCTGGCAAGGGCGGTGGCTTTGGCGGCATCGTCAACGAGAACGTGGACGCCTTCCTCAAGTTTCAGACGCTCAGGAGGACCGAGATCAAGGATTGCTATACGAGCTACGTGTCCGATGATGGTTCAACTGGACTTGTCGAGGAGCTTGCAAAACTGTTGCTTTGTGCAATCAGCTTCGATGAGTCTGATATTGATGATGCTCTGGAGACGAGCACCGACGGCGCATACCACTGGTATGGCGACGTGGACCTGTCGTTCATCGGCGGACACGACCCGCGGACCCTGGAGCAGGAGCACCGCGACCTCATGAAGGGCCTCGATGCCGTTTTAACCGGCGGTGACGATAAGGGAGCAATCGAGGAGGCCTTGATAGTGATCGCCACTGCCCTTCCCGAACTTTGGGCGGCAGTGGTCGAGGCTAGTGCAGCATTCAGTGCACGCGCCGAAAAGTACCGGAAGCGCAACGCGCCAAAGCCGGTGGGGGCGAAGCGACGTGCCAAGAAGAAGGAGCCTGCTCCCGCCGCCCTCGCCGCCGCCGCACTCGCCGCCGCCGCCCTCACCGCTCCCGCGGTTGCCACTTCTGCCACCCCTGCTGCCGCCGCTACCAAGAAGCGTGCCCATGCCCAAGATGAAGCCCATGCCCAAGATGAAGTTGAGGGCGGGCCAACGGAGGATGGGATGGACGCAGCACTGCATGCACTGAACGATAAGAGCCGCCTCGCAGCCGACTCGAGCGATCGCACTGGGGCGTCAAAGCGATATGACGGGCGGCTCGCAAGCAGAGTCTTTGACGGCGATAATGAGCCTACAGTTGGGGTGGTCAAGTTGATGGAGGAGGACGTTGAACACTATCCTGGCGAACTTTGGTTCGAGGTCAAGTGGGTAGGTACAATCGACGTGAATGGCGATGCGGCTTGCGACCAGATGGACCTCGACGCCCTGCATCAGATCTTGGTACCGTTTGCGTACATGACCCTCGCGCAGCTATCGGCAAGATCGCTCCACAAGGACGCTCTCCTTCACGAGGCGCGTGCTCGCAGCCTCAAGAATTGTGCCAAGCTGACCAAGCAGGCACTCGCGGACTTGCTCTATGAGGTGTTAGAGGCAGCAAAGCGACGACTAGAAGCTGAAGAGGCGGTAGCAATTGGCGAGATCCAACGAGGTGACGCTGCTGATGTGACAGCCGAGGCTGCTCAGGCAGAAGCGGACGCGATGGCTGAGGCTGTGGAGAAGGCTGGTGCGGATGTGGTGGTGGCTCCAGCAGAGACGGCTGCCGATGCGGATGTGGCTCCAGCAGAGACGGCTGCCGATGCGAATGGTCTGACTCAAGAAGAGCAGGCTCTCTCTGACTTCAAGGCGAAGCAGCAGACGGAGCTCGCGGCATTGGCGGCCAACGTTCAAACGGCGAAGCGCCGAGTGCGTGCAGTCGTTGGCGCACTGCAAGAGGCGGCTGGCATGGGCTACGCAATACCCTCGATAGCGCTAAGCATGCACGGCACTGCAACAGTCGCAGATATCCAAGGAGCCATGTGCGCAGAGGCCGCCGTAGCAGCTGCGATAGCAGCTGTTGATGGCAGCAGCATCATGAAGCTTGAGTTTGAAGAGCTGGCGGCTCTCGCTGCTCAGCTTCGAATCCAAATCTCGGAAATATTTGAGGGGCGCCGTATAGCGGCCAACAAGATCCTGGTGGTGATGCTCAAGGACTTTACACATACGTACTCCATCCCGGTTGCCCACTTTGCGGTGACCGGCGCTCTCAAGTCGCATGAGCTGGACGCCCTGATCGAGTACACCTTGTCCAACATCAAGCAGAGAGTCGGCGTCGTTATCGTCGAGGAATCTGCTTGCTCCGTGTTCAAGCTCATGCCCGTTGCAGAGACGGGAGACGGCGCCATCACGAACTTGGTGCGCGACGAGCGCTCCACCAAGCGCAAGACGGCTGGTGTGGCCTCGTCAGTCAGTCACCTGCCAGGGTCACTGCGAGAAGTTGCCATGGAAACCAATCAGGCTGTCAAGCAGTGGAAGGAGGCGATCGAGCCTCTCGTGCTGCGAGCACTCAAGCTAGAGGGCAGGGAACAGAGATCAATCGACACAGAAGCTTCCAAATGCGCGGTGAAGGCTCAGATCCTCGCTGCGTGGCGGAGCGTGGCCTTGCCGATTGCTCCGACACACTCTCCTCACATGTACGGCTGGGTTGCGATGAAGACGCCGAAAGTTGATACTGCTGGGTTGCGAATATACACCGGCAAATATGTCGAACCGGATGAGGATGATGAGAAGGAGAACATCAAAAGAGCTCGCACCGAGTACGACAATTATTTCTTCGACCTGGCTCTGGATGCTGCGGAAGCTGAGTTCGAGGCAGTGGCAGAAGCGGCAAGTGGCCCAGCGCTCGACTTCATCAACAGCGGCGCCAGCTGGGACAATTCCGATACTTCGACACGCTATCACAGACTGACCGATGCCCAGAGGCCGAATCCCGGATTCAAAGTGCCTCGCCGAACGGATTCTGATGCGGTGGTTGCAAGCGTTTTGGGGAAGCTCGTGGCAGACGTAGAGCTCAAGGCGCGGGCGGTCTCAGGAGGCAACGCAGAGCCGATGACAGGATTCCAAACGAGGGTGGAACGGCTCTCTGGAGCGGCACATCCAGAGCGTGCTGCGCTCCAAGGTTCCTCCATGTACGCTCATCAGATCCGCGATCCAACCTTCTCGACGCTGTGCTCGAAGTTGCTCGAGCTCCGGCCGCGACGCTCGCCACGGCCTCTCGAGGTCAAGATGACAAACACATCAACCGTCTTTCATGAGAGGGTCCCCTCGGAGACGAAGCTTCGGATGCCATCATCCGAAACAGTAGTGGATAAGGCAAAGGGCCTCGGAGGTTCGCTCTTGCCGCCACCAACTGAGCTGTGGACACCAACGATGTCTATGGCACCCTCGGTCAAGCTCAAGTTTTCCCGCGGCGGCAGCGGCGGGGGCGGCGGTGGCGGCGGCGGCGGCGGTGGCGGCGGCGGCGGCGGCGGCGGAGGCGGAGGCGGAGGCGGAGGCGGCGGCGGCGAGGGCGACAGTGGCGGCGGCGGCGGCGGCGGCGGCGAGGGCAGCTCCGATGAGGAGCTCGAGCCGAACGCTCCGATGCCTTTCTCCTTTGGCGGCGGCGGCGGCGGCAGCGGCAGCGGCGATTCGCAAAGTCCAACCTTCATAAGCTCTTCGCAGCTTCAGCTAGAGAAGTGGATGGAAAGCGCTGTTCATGACCGACGAATTAACGTAAGCGATTTGCTCGCAGAGCTTCGAGTGGCGCTCATGGACCGCATGCGCATGGAACTCAAAGAATTCCATGATCTCGACTTTGGTTTCGACATTCTCATACGCCAAGGGCATTGGTTTGTGCAGTGTACCTCCCACGAGTACAAGGGTCTCGTCAAGAACATTGCCAATCAGGCGTCAGACGATCGAAGCGTTGACGTCATGTCGAGAGAGAAGCTTCTCCGCGTGCTGGATGAGCTGACGGAAAGTGCAGCGGATGCCACGGAGCAGAGCGAGTGCTCCGCCCTGAAGGTGCTGCTTAACGGCTCCGGAGATCAGCACAGCCAATCGATGGCAACATTCCTTTTATGTTGCCCCCGATTCTTGGATGCCCTAAAGGCATCCCCTGATTGCCAACACGAGCACACGATTCTCTCGATCCTAGGGATGGGGTGGGCAGCGTGCGATATGTCGCACCTCACGGACATTGAGCGCACGCGCCGTCTTGAGCTAGTCCAGGCTCTGCTGGCGTTTAACCTCGGCGGTGAGCAAATCTTCCTACCCTTCTACGACGAAACGAATTCGGGCAAGGCGCCTGGGTTGAAGGGCATCCTTGCTGGAACGATGGGTCCGTTCACAACGCAGCGGCTACTTGCTCTCCTTTCGAATGCAAGCGTGCGTCGCCAGTTTCGAGAGACGTATCCAGAGGCGTACGCCACGCACTGCGAGCGCTGGATGTCCAACAACGACGTGGAGAGCTTCTTCTCGGAAGTTGCGACACAGATGGGGTATAAGCCGACCTTGCGCAACCTCACAGGTCGGCTGTTCAAGATTCATTTTTCAATGCGAATGCAATTTGACCCAGAGCGCAGATGGGCGCTCGCTCAGAGCCGGCGCAAGCGATACGACCCGGTCGAGTACTTTCTAGCTCATGGTCGGCTGGAGTGGAATGACGGCACGGGGTTGGACCCGAAGAGCGACGCTTTCCAAAAGTTCATTGACGACATGCGGAAGCGCGCGGTGGCCTCGGCTCGCGGCAAGTTTGAGTCCATCCGGTCGCACAATACAACGGCCTCCAATCTACTCAGGCGGTCGTCGCGTGACGCCGAGGCACCAGCCGTGGTGGTGGCACAGAGAGGGCGCAAGAGGGGATTAGTGTAGAGGGGATCAGTGAGGATGACCACGGTGCACGGTCTCTGGAACGCGGTCGAGGATGTGCCTTCGACGGATCACACGTGCAATCATAGTACTCTTTGGTACATGCAAACATGGCCCTGTATCTAATAGAATCCTGTCGCATATAAATTAGACACATGGACACACATAGACACATAGACACATATAGTACACACATATAGAGAGTCCATACCGCATACGAAGGAGGAAGTTGGAGGAAGGACCGGGGGAAGGATACAAACTCGCACGTGTCACACTGTATATATAGTGTTGGATTCATCACAGGTCCTGAGGTAGTGCGCGGGGACGTTTTCCTAATGTGCTCTCTAACTGTATGCCAATCTTTTACGATCTCTAAGCTTTTACTATACCTTGGCGTCTCACACAACCGCATACCGGCCAGGCCGTGCAGCCCTGAGCGCGAAGCTCGCACCCGAGGCGCGCTCTATGGCGAGATGCAGAGCTGGCTCCTCGAGCACTCGATCGTGCGCGAGGACGCGCTCCAACGGCAGCTCTTGCAGGCCAAGGCGGAGAGCGGTGAGGCGCGTGCTTGCCTCGAGGCCGACACCGCCCGAGGCGGCGCGCGTCCTCCGCCCTCCGCAGGAGCTGCTTGGGCACTCGAAAAGTGCGCTGTCCTAGGCGGTGCGGGCGGGCGAGGAGCACGAGGCGTCGATGCGACACGAGCTGTTGCTCGCGCGCGGAGATACACCCGAACTGCAGGAGGCTCTCGTGACAGCACGAGATGAGGCGGCCGCATGCCGAGCAAAACAGCACGCCGAGCGCAGTCGTCAGACCGGCCATGGCGCTGTCCTGCGGCGGCGAGGATGGTGGTGGTGAAGACAACGGCGGAGGTGGCGGTGGCGGAGACGGTGACGGGGGTGAAAGTGGCGCGGGCGAAGGCGTGGCGAAGGAGGAGGAGGACAGGGGGCGACGTGCGGCTTCGGCACTCGCGGTCAGAACACGCGCAAGGGCCCCGGCATTCGCCCGGGCTTTGAGGGCGGTCAGATGCCGCTGTACCGCCGCTTGCCCAAGTACGTGGGCCGCCCGATGGGCCCGGGGCACACGAAGACGGTGTACGGCGTGGTGAAGCTTGACAAGCTCAACTCGCTCCCCGAGGGCAGCGTCGTCGACTACGCGAGCCTGCGTTCCCTTCGGGGGGGGCGCGCCATCGGGCGCGTCTCTACACCTCCGACGCCCTCTGCGACGACGGCGGCCCCGGCGCGAGTACGCAGACTGCACCTACGGCTCCGACTGCGCGGACTGCGGCCCGAGCGTGCCGCGGCCGCCGCCCCCGATGGCAAGGACTGCATCGGAATAGCCTCGCACGCCTCCGACGCCGATTGCGACGACGGCGGCCCCGGCTCGGAGTTCCAACAGGCTGATTGCCCCTACGGCTCCGACTGCGGCCCGCGCATGCCAACGCATGCCGCGCGTCGACACCCCCGGTCCCCCGCGTTGGCCACCGCCTTCAGCTTTGTAGGAACGGATGTTAACTGTTAGTTATTATTTCGTGACCTCATGTGAATTATCCACAGGGCGGACTCGCGCCAGTAGTACCCATACGGTATGGACTGTATCTCAGTACTCTTCATCGCTGCTCTCATCACTGCTCTCCGCTCCCACACCCGACACTCATGCGATTCGTGCTCGCTCGTCCGGTCCGGGCGGCGCGGCAGCAGGGGGGGGGCGGCGGCGCGGCGGCGGCGTGGTAGTGCACGTGGAGGCCACCGCTGCCACGGCCCGAGACGGCGCGCTGTATGGGGCGGCGGTGACGGCCCCGACGGCAACAGCGGTGGCGGTGGCGGGGCGGCTGTGGCGGGAGGGCGTAGGCGGGGTGGGAGGCGGTGGTCTGCGCGGCGGCGGTCCGGGCGGCAAAGCAGCAGGGGGGGCGCCGGGGTGAACGGCGAGGGTGGCG
>Ga0210246_102564_pt1 | contig 10593 bp, 10 predicted proteins | sample ChrtobMetaP3_8mM_FD_155469 | JGI IMG/M metagenome (GOLD analysis project Ga0210246, IMG submission 155469) | Chrysochromulina tobin associated microbial communities from unialgal haptophyte culture, Seattle, Washington, United States - P3_8mM | ecosystem: Host-associated > Algae > Haptophytes >...
AGGCGCTGCATGCGGGGCGCAAGCGACGCAAGACTGCCATCGACGAAGGGCGCGTCGTTTGCGATCGGTTCTGGCACGCCAACTGCCGCTTTGACACCAACCCGCGGAAGAAGAAGCGCATTCGCCTCCATGGCCGCAACAAGTACAAGGAGCACTGGCGGCATATTCAGTATGAGACGAACGAGGCGATGGCCAAGCTCTTTTTCGCCGGTCACGAGTACTCTCAGTATCTTGAGGGAGGCGGTCAGCCATTCAAGGAGGACATATTCTACAAATCCAAGTGCCCGTGCATCGAGCAGTCCAAGTTTGAAGAGTGCTCGTGCCCAACATGCACCATCGCCACTGAGACGGTGCGCGCGTGGGATCGGCAGCGTGCCGTTTGGCACAGGGAGGCTCGCGAGGCGTGCTCGTGCGGCCACTGCGCCAAGGGCGGCGCGTACCGCAGCGCCTCGAGCTCGTTTGCCAAGCTGCGCTCCTTCCTGCACGCGCCTTGCGGAAAGCGGAGCTTCAACGAGCTCATCATCTCGCAGGGCCCCAAGAGCTGCGAGAAGGTCGAGATGTACAAACGGCAGTGCTGCCGTGTGGCGCTGCCGGAGATCTCGGGGGCGGTCAAGGCGATGGCGGCGGCGGACAAGGCGGCGGCGGCGGCGCTGGCGCTGCGAGGTGCCGCGACGGCTGCTGCACGCGAGCCGTTTGCGGCCGACTTGTTTGCCACAGTGGCGACAGAAAAGGCGGCGGCTGAGGCGGAGAAGGCGGTGGCGCCGACGGCGGCCAAGGCGGAGAAGGCGGCACGAGATGTAAGGTACACCGTGGACGAGATCCGCGAGCTCGGCGACTGCAACCTCTGTGGCTGGGATGCGTGCATGCCATACTGCCCTCTTGAGTGGGATGCTTCGAAGCCCGCTACGTGGAAGGAGTGGCGCCCACGCATCGAGAAGGATGGCAAGTCGTACCAGTCGGAGCTCCGCACGATCACGGGCACTCGCAAGGAGCTCATGGAGCGCGTGAAGACGATCTACTCGGACGCCGACCCCCATCAGTGGAAGGACTCGTGGCTCACCCAGATGCGCCACTTGCTGTACGCCACGGGCGAGGCCGACGAGCTCTTCATCTCGACGGACTTCAGTGCTCAGTTTGACCACAAGTGCGCGTGGACGCTCACATGCGAGCACCCGCCAAGGAGCAATCAGGCCGTCTATGTGGTCACGCGCACGTACCTGGACAGCAACGGTGTGCGGAAATTTGATACTGATGTTTGGCGAATCTTCAGCGAGGTCAAGGGCGACGCGCTCTTTCATAACACCGCGCTCTCGCTGATCGTTGAGTATTATAAGGCACGGTTCCCACTCCGTCAGGTTCATGTCTTCACTGACGGATGTCGAGGCCAATACAAGGGCAAGCGAAATTTCTATCGCATCGCCTGCTTCCCATCCGAGCACCGTTTGGCGATCAACATGTTGGCTAAGGACCCTATGGTGATCAACGAGTCGCTGGACGAATTGTTAACCGACCCGACCCCCGACCCCCGGCACCGCGGTGCCCACTGCAGCGCTAGCCATCGCACCCGTTGACCCCCCTGTCGCCCGCGCCCGCGCCGTCGCCCCCGCCTGCGCCGTCGCCCCCGCCTGCGCCATTGCCCCCGCAGCCATTGCCCCCGCCGTCGCCCCCGTTGCCCTTCCCTCTAGGGGCCGCAAGCGCACGGCGCCGGATGAGCCCGATGCCCCTGAGGATTCGCACATCACCGAGCGTGATGGTGTGCGAATCCTCCATCATTTTGCCACGAGCCATCACTTTAAAGGCCCGCATGATGCCTACGGCAAGGACCCAAAATTCCTTGGCCGGATGGCAGAGCGCCACCAGCGTGTGCGCCTCGCAACAACCCGGGACCTCTACAACTTTTGTGTCGAGACGATGCCGGAGCCCAAGAAGCTGACGGCCAAGCAGATCATCGCCCCGATGCCCATCAGGCCACCAGCTGAGCTCGCACGCCTCCCACCCGAGCAACTGCCGGAGCATCTTCGCCTGCAGCAACCGACTTGGGCGGAGGCGCTGAAGGTGGCTGAGGCTGCTGGTGCTCAAGAGCGGGACTCCACCGTAGCCTCAGGCGAGGAGGAGTGCGAGGCTTGCGAGGCGGATGAGGGTTGCGAGGAGGGCAAGACGGAGGTCGAGTCGGAGCCAGAGGAGCCAGAGGAGGTGGAGCCAGAGGAGGCGGAGGTGGAGCGGCTGGAGGCGGCCTCCGACAGCGAGGCGGAGGAGGATGGCGCGGGCGATCTCGTATTCGAGTTCGACGAGAATGGCGGTCGGATTCGGCCAGAGGAGGAGGCGGCGCACATGGCGGAGGAGGAGGCAGAGATGGAGACGCGCGGCGCTGTTGTCGAGCAGCCATCAGCAAGCCGCAGCAGCCGCCGCCGCTCCCGTCAGGTCCAGATCCTGCAGCAGGCGGCCGGACAGGAGCATACTACACAGGGCGAGACGCGCACCGAGCAGCAGGGGCAGCGTGCTCAGGGCATTTTTACAGCGCAGAAGTACTTTTGGATGTACTTCGCCCCAGGGCCGAACAGCGGTCTGCAGATCGTGAAGCCAGGCGAGCGTGCAGGGCCAGGACAGTGCCATGCAATCCTCGACGCGGCCGCCAACCTTGATGCTGACTCGGTGACGGCGAGCAATGAGACTTACGAGTACGCGGGTATTGACGCGAGCCAGCCCGAGATGCTGTACACGAAGACGTTCACGTGTGCCGCGAGCTGCTGCCGTGATCGCTCATCCATCTCCCTCGATTCGCGTGCGTGCCCCTTTCTCGCCTTCACGGGTCGCTGGCAGCAGCAGACGGTGCACGCGATGCACGGGGTGACTCGTGTTGCTGCCGAAAAGCGGGTGGCGGCGAGCGAGTTTGCCAAACGCATGAAGGTTGATCATCTGTACGCTGTCTTTGGCAGCTACAAGGAGTTGGGTGATCGGCCGTATTGGCTGCTCTGGTGCATCCAGCTTCCCTATCAGGCACCGAAGGCGCCGAACAACCTCAAGGCGCAGGATGGCTCGACCATCCGAGGCGGGACGTGGATCTTTGATGCATACTTCTTCGAATCGACCTCAGCAGATCAGCAGCGGCGGAGCTACAAGCTGCTCGATGGTGAGAAGGTGCATGTGACGGTTGAGAGCCTCATCCAAGAGGCCGATCTTGAGTTTGACCGTGATGGCATGCACGATCGCATCCTTGGGGACTCATCGCACCTCAAGATCATGCGTCACAATTTCTCGAATGTTGTGACATAAAGAGACTGTTGTGACCTACAGAAACTTCTCGTGGGCATTATGATCAAAGCATTTGTTAATCTGAAGATCATGTATGTTAGTTCTTTCAATCGGTGCATGATAAGACTCATGATAAGACTCAGATTTGTGTCGGACCGACGATGAAATTTTCTCGAGTCTCACAGCATCAGGGACAGCGCTGAGCATTCTCGCCACCAACCGCCTGCGCTTCGATCGGCTGCGGCAACCATCAGCCTCCTCCTCTGCCTCGTCAGCGTCCTCGCCATCGCTCTCAATTAGGATTCCTCGTCCTCGCCCTCACTGTCGTCGTCGTCGCTGCCCTCCTCCCACGTTGCCAACCAGCTGCGCTGAACGCCCGCGTCAATGCGCGCCATCGCAGCGTCGGCGCTCCACGCCTCATCATCGCCATTCATCTCGTCTTTTGCCGCATTTCCTGCTCATGAGCATTGGTTCCGCGACACCCGTGCTGCCAACAGTCCATCCTTCCAACCTGGTCAAAACACATGTCAGCTGCGACAGAATCCCCTTAAGTTGGTAGTTGACGCGAGCCCCGGAAGCAGTGCGAGCTGTGGCGTACTTGTCCAGCGCCTCCTTATCAGCAACGCGAACGAGCGTGAGCTCAGGCGTGACGAGCTCCGGCATGACGGCCTTCGTTCCACGATCCGCATAGTGACGAAGCGCCTTCGTTCCACGATCGCGTCGTTTTGAACACGTGAATAATTTTCGCCCCCCGCGCCTCCGGGGGGCCCGTACTAACCCCAGGGAGTCTCGAGACACCCTCTGGACACCTCCTGGGCAAAAAAAAGCGTCATGTCCTCAGCGGTCCGACCTGACCTTAGAACCGCTCGCTCGTGCACTTAGACCATCTCCATGCGCGATGATTTGACGAGTCGAGCGGTCGTAGGCGCCCAAAGTTAGTTTCCGTATAAAAACAAATGATGCACGTGACGTGAGACGTGGCCCACAGGGCTCCAGCCTCCACACACGAGACACGTGGTATACTAAACGACACCGGCCATTGACGATTGACACCGGCCAGGCGCCCTTCCCCTCGCCTTGCGCAGCCGCAGGCCGCGTCGTGGCAGCTCCGGGCAGGCGCCGAGATACAGACAGCTGGATACAGATAGGGCGGGCACTTGGTACACTTGGCCGTTGACCACTTGTGCGTTCGTGTGCGCCGACGTCTAGGTCTCAAAATTACATGTAGAGTCCGTGCATGTAGAGTCCCTATGAGTGCAGATTCACCCAGGCCGCCAGGTATGACCCTTTGTGGCTTTGACGCTGGCGCGCACCCGTCGGTACTGAGCAAGGATAACACCATTTCAATACTCATCGCCCGTTCGCTTCAGTCGAAGGCCCCCACAGTTCGCTGCCGAAATTCGCACGGTATTTGGGCAATGCGTCCTGGATGTCGATGACGCGGCGGTCGTAGTGCAAATGGTGCTCGGGCGCCCAGCTTGCAGGCAATGCAGTGCGCTCAAACAGCGCATATGGCACTACGACACGCTTAGGCCCGAGGGTGGCAAACACGGGCGAGTAGCATTTGGCACAGCGCTTGCGCGTGACGTGCTTCGAGGTTTGCGTACTCAGCAGCGATGGTGTTTCTGTGCCATCCTCTCCTGCTGTTATTTCCACATCCTCAGCAGCGAACACAAGGTTTGCCAAGAACGGTGCACCAGAAAGGGTACGGCAAGAGCTGCAGTGACAAATGCTTCGTGCTTGTGGCACGGCGTCGTTGATGATACGTACGCCGACATGCTTGCAGTGGCAGCGGGCTTGCAGTGCAGACGATGCAGCCGCCGTGAATGCCAACAGACAGGTCTGCATCGTGTGTGGACGCTCGCGGTTGCCTCGTACAATGTACTGTACTGTACGTGCCGCAGGGACGGAGGCCGCGTGAACGCGAGATGCCTACACACACGTCCTGAGCGGGCAGTAACAGTACCGTTGCACCGGCTACCCCAAACTTTCGCACTTACAGCGCGCGCGCTCGCGCGGCTCGGCTCAGTCCTCTGATGACCGAGCGCGAACCCTACAAGTTCTTGAACAAGTGAGCTCGCTCTCGCCCACGTTTGTGCCTCGAGAGCCTCGACTGGCCCCACCTTACGCCACCGCCTTGTGTGCGCAGAGATGTCCTCGTCCACGCGAAGCTCGTACTTGATTGGCAAAAGCGGCGTGAGATAGTCCGTAATTGGGTGCATCCACTGGCCAAGGCGCCTGGCGGCGAGAGCGTCCAAGGGCAAGTTCCTCTTGCCGACGGCGCACCGCCTGGAGTGACGCACGACGCATCTCGGACGCATCAGCAGTCTATTCGATCCGTCCAGAGTCGTATTGGTGACTCCCAGAGCGACGATGCGGTGGGCGGTGGAGTCAAACAGCGTCTCTTCGACGCGGACACGGCGGCGGCGGCGGCAGCCGAGGCGCATCGACGTGCGCAGCAGGAGGCCGCCGAGCGAGCAGCCGAGGAGGCAGCTGATGACAGGGTGACTGAGGAGGAGGACGACAAGGACGAGGCGGAGAGCGCGCAGCAGCCGGCGGACGACCTCGGCGCCGCCATCAAGATGTTCCCGAAGGAAGTCTTCAACGGCACTATCCTTGAGCTCACGGATGACGAGAAGGAAACAGAGATTGACGCCATGGACGAGGTAGACGCCATGGATGAGAAGAAGAACGAGGTGGACCCCATGGACGAGATGGACGTCATGGAAAAGCCGCCGCTGCTGTGGCCGCCCGGGCTTACTCGATGCCCCTTTGATGTGCACTGCCCGCTGCGACCGCACGGCTGCCTGCGCGGCAACCCCACACATCTACTCAAGGAGTCCCACACCGTCGAGCACGTACGGCGCCAAGCGCGCAAGGTGGACTGGGCCCATCCTTTTGGACCGCTCTACCGGCTCGTCAGGGATGCCGGCCTGCCGCACGCGCACTGCACCACGCGGGACGCATGCCTGCGGGCGCTCGACACGGCGCTTGACACCCATCTGGTCAAAGACATGTGCATCGCGCTCGACTGACGCAAGGCTCCGCGGGGGCCCACCGGCTGGGTTCGCATGAGAGCAGCAGTGCTGACGGCTCTCGCGATGTTGAGAGGTTAACGTGGGGCCGCCCGTGGGGCCGCCCGTGGGGCGCGTCGGCCGTCGGCGGGTTAGAGCGCGTTACGTCTTGTCTCGACTTTGTGTGTCAAGGTCTCGTCCGTCGGTCGCTCTTTTCTTGAATTCGCGAGTGCCGACGGTCCGGTCGGCGCCGGGTTCGTCCGGCTGAGCGCTGACCGGCACGCGCTCGCGAGACCGCCGCGACGCGAGAACGTACCGCGGATAGGCGTGTGAACTCAGAACTGTGAAGTGTGATTAATTCATTTTCTGACCTTTGCTCCATTGCTCTTGCTCTTTGCTGAGCGAGTGAGACGGTCATCGACGGAATTTTCCCGAATGCGAATCGGCCGAGATCGCGCAGTGCGCCGAGTCCGCAGAACGCGTATCGATCGATCGTGGTTCCGTTCGTGCATAACCATAGTCCATCGTCGCGTATAAGCCGATTGCGAACCCCGCGTGAAAACGCCGGTTTTGCTTCCATGCTCGGCTTGCGTCGCCACAACCGTCTTGTCGCAGTGGGCACGCACAACTTCATCTCCACAACTTTCCTCAGACGATACACCCCTCTCAGACGCCCTGAGAGAGGGTGAGGACGGGTCACAAACACAAATACACCCCATGCATGGCTGTGGGCTGTCCGAGCTCCGGTGGGGCATAATGCGCGCAGCCATCGAAATGGCTGTCGCAGTGCGACCACAGTCGCGCCATGTAGTTGCTCACCAAACGATTCGACCGTCGGAGGCGAAAGTGAAATTCCCGCCTGCTGCAGGTTGGGCGCCGCCTGTGGCCTGCATCATGCCAGGCTGCATCATGCCGGGTTGCATCATGCCGGGCTGCATCATGCCAGGCTGCATCATGCCGGGTTGCATCATGCCGGGCTGCATCATGCCGGGCTGCATCGTGCCGGGTTGCATCATGCCTTGCTGCATCATGCCTTGCTGCATCATGCCTTGCTGCATCATGCCGGGCTGCATCATGCCGGGCTGCATCATGCCGGGCTGCATCATGCCGGGCTGCATCATGCCGGCGCCCGGCGCCATGCTCGGTGTGGAGGGTCCAGCTGGGGCACCCGGCGTGGCTGGGGCAGCCGACGTGGACGGCGGCGCGGAAGAAACAGGCGCCGCGGGCGAAGCAGGAGCGGCGGCGCCCGCGGATGCCGTTGCGGGCGTGCCGTTCATCATACCGGGCTGCATCATGCCGGGCTGCATCATGCCGGGCTGCATCATCCCAGGCTGCATCATGCCGGGCTGCATCATCCCAGGCTGCATCATGCCGGGCTGCATCATCCCAGGCTGCACCATGCCGGCTTGCATCATGCCGGGCTGCACCATCCCGGGCTGCATCATGCCCCCTGTGGGGGTGGGTGCCGCCTTGGAGTTGGGGTCGAGCGCCATGGATTGCGGCTGGACCGGGGACACATTCGGGACGGGCGCAGCCCCTTCATCCTTATTCCAGTGCTGTGTCTTGCATGTGACGACCATCGAGTTGGACAGGCCAGCGAATGCAGGCGGCACCCACGTCACACGCCCCTCGTCTGCGTCACCCTTGTGAACGACTGCCTCCTCCCTTGGCCGGCCAAGGAGCTGTCAGTGGGCGAGCGAGTTGTGAGCATCCATTGTCAGCAGCCATCAGGTGATAGGAGCCCGCAAGGCATGGGGGGGGGGAAGCAGCGGCAAATTGGGGGGCTTGCTCTGCGCACCTCGAGGAGATTGCTTGACACAGAGATCTTGGAGTCGTTATCCTCGAGCCCCGCCCACAGGTCTTCCTCGTCGTCGTCAGTCACCGCCATCAGCTTCGGAAGAAACCTTGGCGCTTTGGCAAAATCGAGCCCGTCTGTTCGCCACGGGAAGAACGCAGAAAGGGGTGGAATCTAAACCAGGGAGATAGAATAACTCCGCAAGAAGTCCGCAAGGATGTAAGAGAACTTGTTTTCAGATCTTCGATTTCTTCACCACTCCCAAGCAAGCAAGCAAGCATTTCTTCACTCCATCGCGTCATAGCTTTTCTACGCTCGCCTATCGCCGCAGGCGCTTTGGACCGTCTTCACGTTTCGCATCCACGCTCACGGCACCGCCGGGTGACCCCACTGCCTCAGTTTCGGAGCCTGCTGGCGTGGTCGTCGCCCCCGCCATCTCCACACCGCCGCCTTCGGCCGCCGCTACACTGGGCGCCGAGGCGGAGATTCGAAAGCTCGCACTCGCCTCGGCCTCAAAGGCACCTTCGCTCGAGCTGGCGACGCCATCGACCCCACTGCCAGCGTCGGCGCCATCTTGAGCGGCGCCGTCTGCCACGGCTGCACCGCAGCTACTGCCGCCGCTGCCACCGCCGCCGCGCGAGTACCGCCGGATCTCGCTCACAATCTTCTTGCGCACCTGCGGCACACGGATATCGGTTCCTTCGAAGTCGATGGTTGCCGCGTCCACCGGCCGCTGCGCCAGCTGAAACGGCGCGCGCATCTGCATGGAAGCAAAGAAGGGGTGATCCATCGCGGCGCGCACCTGTGGAAAAGGGAGCAAGGCGCCGTGGTGAGCACTTGCATGCATGGAAGCAAAGAAGGGGTGTTCCATCGCGGCGCGCACCTGTGGAAAAGGGAGCAAGGCGCCGTGGTGAGCACTTGCATGCTCGGCATCCCTGGGCTCTCCATGGCGGCACGCACAGAGCAGCGCTCGCGCGGCCGGAACTGCCGCATCTCCGTCTGATGAGGGGGGCAATCAGACGCACTCAGGCCAGGCACTCAATGGCGCACCGAGCAGCGCTCGCTCGGCCGGAACTGAAGCATGGCCTGCAGCAGCGCGATGGCCTCGGGCGGCGCTCCGGGCGTGAGCTCTTCGAAAGGCGTCGCCGCCACCGGATCGAGCGAGTTCAGCAGTTCCCGCATCTCGGCGCGCTCAACCCACTGGAACGGCCCCTGCGGCGTGCCGATCACCTTGAAGATGACATTGAGCTGGTCGAGCGAGGCGGGGGACTCCAAGTCGTCCGAGTTGGGAGAGAGCGGGAAGCAAGACTGTCCGGGGAAGAGCGCGTTCCGCTCGATGGCCGGCCTTTCCGCTTCGGGAAGCATCAAGAGGAGTTCGGCGAAGATGCACGCGAAGGACCACGCATCGATGGCGGTGGTGTACCGCTGGAGCAAAATGAGCTCCGGCGCGCGGTACCAGCGCGTCACCACGTGCGAGGTCATCTGGCGCGTCACTTTGGGGCCCGAGCCTGTGCCCGAGCCTGTCATGCTCACGAGCGAGGGTGATCGCTGAAGCCCCAGTGCTGCCGGCGCGAGCGTGCGCTCCTGAGCACGCCAATCCTCCTCGTTGACGACCCGGCTGAGCCCAAAGTCGCAGATCTTGACGTCGCACGTGCCCGAGAGAAGCACATTGGCGGGCTTGAGGTCTCGGTGTAGCACGTGTGCCGAGTGCAGATACAGCAGCGCCGAGAGCATCTGGTGGCAGATCCATTGCACGTGCGCCACCGTGATCGTCTGCGACGACGCGATCAGCTTGCGTAGGTCGAGGTCGACAAAGTCGAAGACGACCCAGAGGTCGCTGAAGGATGATTCCGAGGTGGGGGCAAGCACGTCGCGGATGGAGATGATGTTGTCGTGCGAAAGGTGGCGCAGGATGCGCAGCTCACGCAGGATCCGCTTCGCCTCCGTTGCCTGTCCGAAGCAGTTGTGGATCTTCTTGATGGCCACCTTCTCCTCGGGCACTACTTCGTCTCCCCTCGAAGGTGTGGCCTGCATCGCGGCCCATACCTCTCCATCTGTGCGAGCCGAAAAAGATCGGGCAGAGGTGCACACTGACTAGCGTGAGAGGAAGACAGAGTGGAAGCGTCTCGGGAAGGGCTCCGATGCAGAGCTGGGCTGGTGCGCGGAGGTGTGCCAGCAGCTGCGCACTTGCGCCGCTCCCGAGGTGGTTGATCAGCCGGTAATTCTCACGCACGTCGGCGCGGACGCCTCGGAAGAAGCGGCTCTCCGATTGCATAATTGTCGCGTTGCGAAAAGGAAGACCCTCGCTTTCCTTTCAGAGACGCTGAACAAAAGTACATGTACTTGAGATACCGGTACCAAATGACGAAACACGTTCCGCAGAAACATTCCTCGAGGCTCATGCCGCGTCTGAGCGCGGTCCTCGAGTGTATAGGTTCCCAACGCGGCCCTAGCGTTCCGGCGTTGAGTTGGTAGTCGTTATTTTTACGGTACGAAGGCTTCCTTCACCTACACCGACCTGTTCCGGTGTCT
>Ga0210246_102583_pt1 | contig 10504 bp, 12 predicted proteins | sample ChrtobMetaP3_8mM_FD_155469 | JGI IMG/M metagenome (GOLD analysis project Ga0210246, IMG submission 155469) | Chrysochromulina tobin associated microbial communities from unialgal haptophyte culture, Seattle, Washington, United States - P3_8mM | ecosystem: Host-associated > Algae > Haptophytes >...
GAGCGCGGCCGCGGCGACGTCGCGCAGCTGCTGCGCCTGTGCCGCGGTGTCGATCCGCTCGCGAGCGCTCCCCATCGCCGCCGCCGACACGCCCGCCGCCTCGGCCACCGCCGCCGCCGCCTCAGCTGCCGCCACATCCATGTCGAGCGGAGGCGCCGCCACAACGGCGGCGAGGGCGGCGGCGGCGGCGTCGCGTCGCTTCTGATCCGCTCTCGCCCTGCGGTAGTGCTGTTTGGCACGCTCGATCAGCGAGCGGGACGCATTTGCCGCCTCCGCCTCTGCCACCTCCGCCTTAGCACTTGGCACATCCACATCGAGCACATCGAGCGCCATCTGCGCGGCGAGGCGCTCTTCGGCTTGGGCCTTCGCGCCCTGCTTTAGCTCCGCCACCGTTATGAGCTCCTGGGCTCGCTCGACCTCGCCCAGCGGCACATGCTTGTTGGCCGCCTCTGCCGCCTTTGTCTTCGCCGCCAGCACGTCCATGGCCAGAGGTTCGACATCCACAGCGATGCGGAGCGCTTGGGCGCACTCGTCCCGGTCCTTCTGTGTGCCTCGCGCGCATTCCAGGATCAGTTTTGCCTTGTTGAGATCCGTTTCTGCCACGTAGGCCTCCCGCGCTGCCTCGCACGCCTTCGCCGCCGCCTCCACATTGATCTTGTGGTAGTCGCCATCCGTCGCCAGCTGGAGAGCCTTCAGTGCTTCAGCACGCTTCTTTTGCTTGCCCGTGGCCTGCGACGCAAGCGAGCGCGCGTTGACAACATCTGTGCCGACCACGCCCGCCGCCTCGGCTGCCTCCACCGCCGCCCACACCAAGTCGGCGTCCACTAGCAGCAAGTCGCTGCATAGATGCGCCGCTTCCGTTGCCCGCCGGAGAGCGACTGCGGCTTGCTCCCGTCGCTCGGTCTGCGCCAGCGCCGCCATGCCAATGGCCTCACGGGCACACTCGATCGTCGCCGACGGCACGCCCGCAGCCTCGGCCGCCGCTGCCGCTGCCTTCGCCATGTCAAGCTCCATGGCGAGCGGAAGCGCCGCCACAACGGCGGCGAGGGCGGCGGCGGCGGCGTCACGCCGGACCTGCTTCTGTGACGCCACTCCAGCCAACTGCCGAGCTTCGCCCACCAAGAGTGCGGAGACACCTGCGCTCTCCGCCGCCGCCGCCGCCGCCTCGGCTGCCGCCACGTCCAGCTCGAGCGGAGGCACTGCGGTCGCGGCGGTGAGCGCGGCCGCGGCGACGTCGCGCAGCTGCTGCGCCTGTGCCGCGGTGTCGATCCGCTCGCGAGCGCTCCCCATCGCCGCCGCCGACACGCCCGCCGCCTCGGCCTCCTCGGCCGCCACCTCAGCTGCCGCTACATCCATGTCGAGCGGAGGCGCCGCCACAACGGCGGCGAGGGCGGCGGCGGCGGTGTCGCGTCGCTGGCGCCGTGCACACGCCTCCGCAGCCAGCTGGCGTGCACTCGCCACTTCCTCTGGCGCAACGCCTGCCGTCTCCGCCGCACGTGCTGCCTCATCGACCGCCTCCAGATCAATTTCGAGTGGAGACTTTTGCACGAGGGCTTGGAGAGTCACGGTCGCCGCGGTCTTCCTTCTGATCGCCTCTTCTTCGGCCTTCGCTGCAGCCGCCCGCATGGCCGTCTCCGCCTCCATCGCCGCCTCGGCCTCTTCCGCTACGCGCGCCTGCTCTGCAGCCCTCTTCGCCTCCTCCGCTGCCACGACCACCGCCTTCTCAGCCGCCGCTTTGGTCGCCGCCGCCGCCGCCGCTTCCTTGACGCGCGCGGCGAGCAGCACCTCCTTGGCAATGACCGTGACGAGCGGTGCTGGCGCGGGCGTGATGGCTCGTGAGAAGAGCCGAGAAGTGTGCGCGAACGAGAAGGGTGAAGGCGCGGGGGCAACGGAGAAGGCGGCGGAGATGGGTGGAGGCGCGGGGACAGCGGAGAAGGCTACGGAGAAGGGCGAAGGCACTGGGGCAGCGGAGAAGGGTGAAGGCGCGGGGGCAGCGGGCGCCTGTGGCTCCTCCACCTCTAAGACGGCCATTGCCTCCTCCGCCTGACAGACTGTGGACGTCCTCAGCATCGTCTCCTCTGCCACTGCCTCTTTCGCCACTACATCTTCCGCCACTGCCACCACTTCCACCGCCGCATTGACCATCGCCGCCTTGACCCCCGCCACAGCCGGCAGCTCCACCGTCGGCTGCTGTACGTCGCCAGGTGGCTCCTCGGCCGCCGAATCTGCGGCAGGCTCAGCCTCGGGCTCGTAGGCGGCCGCTGCGGGCGCCATCTCTGTCGCGGACGGCTCAGGCTCGGGCGACACGCCATCGACCCTCTGCCGCTTGCCGCTACATTCATCGGCATCGGCGCGATCAGCGGCACGCGGCGTGTCGAACGCGCGCGATGTGGCGAGTGGGCATGGCGCGTCCGGCGCGCCAACAGCCGGAGGAGGTGGCGCTACTGGTGGTGCAACCTTCTGCTTCTTGGCGACAATGGTCACCGCCGTTTTGATGTCCAATACCCGTTTTTTTGACTCCTGAGATGAAGAGCAGCGGTCGAAGCCGATCTTGAAGAAAAAATCGACGCTGCCGTCCTTGACGCCGTCTGGAAGCTGATCCGCGTCGAACTCTTCCAGGATCTTGGTCCGGATCATTGCCAGCGTGTCTGTCGGTGAGAGCTCATCTAGAATACCACCGCCGTCTTCGACGTCTGGGCACAAGATGGTGAGCGAGCAGCCGTATTCCTCACGGGGACGACCCGGTTTTGTCCCCGCCGTGTCGGTAGGAAGTCGCTGCAGCGGCGGCCTCGTGGCCTCGGCGGAGGCCTCCATTTCGCGCGGGAAATTAGCGGGATATCGCGTTGTGTTGAACGGAGTCTGAAAGCGGTCCGATTCGAAGGGTTCAAAGACACCGGGGGAGCCGGGACACACACGAGACAGACACAAGAACCTCACAAACCAACCTCAAAACCAACCCCACTGCTCCCCAGTCCCCACCCGCACACCGACTCGCACGTGCGCGCCAGACCACACCCGAGAAATACCCCGGGACTACCCCGGGACGCACGCGTCGCACACACCACACCACTCACCCGATCAAGCGCGGTGGTGGTGAGTTGACGAAACTGAACCATGGGCCACGTGGCCTGAAGTGGGGAGAAGCCGTGACACCCATGCGAAGCGGGAGGCACAGCGTGCCTCGCCAACGGCGCACCCCACCCCACTGAGCATTAGCTGAGATCCTGTGCTGCTGTTGAGGAGATGATGATGATGAAGCGTAGAAAGGTAGAGAGCTAGCTGAAGCGCAGTAGGAAACGAGCGTCGCGCCCGTGAGGGCGATCAGTTGCGAACGCGCGTCACGCCCAGACCCGGCAGGGTGATGAGCTGCGCTTGCGCCAGGAAGCGCGAGGCGGCCTGTGCCGCCCAAGCCGAGGGCGAGAGCAGCGGCCAAGATGATGAGCGAGCTGAAGCTGCAGGCGGCGGCGAGCGTCTCGCCCTAGCGGCCGAGATGATGAGCGAGCTGAAGCTGCAGGCAGCGGCGAGCGTCACGCCCGTAGGGCGAAGAGCTGCACGCGTGCCGAGCAGCGCGAGGCGGCCTGTGCCGCCCAAGTAAAGGGCGAGAACAGCGGCCGAGATATTGAGCGAGCTGAAGCTGCAGTCGAGATGATGAGCAGGCTGAAGCTGCAGGCGGCGGCGAGCGTCAAGCCCGTGAGGGAGATGAGCTGCACACGCGCCGAGCAGCGCGAGGCGGCCTGTGATGCCCAAGCCGAGGGCGAGAGCGGTGGCCGAGATGATGATCGAGCTGAGGCTGCAGGCAGCGGCGAGCGTCAAGCCCGCCAGGGAAACGAGCTGAAACGCGCTGAGCAGCGCGAGGCGGCCTGTGCCGCCCAAGCCGAGGCGAGAGCGGCGGCCGAGATGATGATCAGGCTGAAGCTGCAGGCGGCGGCGAGCGTCCCGCCCGTCGGGGCGATGAGCTGCACACGCGCAAAGCAGCGCGAGGCGGCCTGTGCCGCCCAAGCCGAGGGCGAGAGCAGTGGCCGAGATGATGAGCGAACTGAAGCTGCAGTAGGCACCGGGCGTCACCCCTGTGAGGGCAACGAGCTGTAACGCGCCGAGCAGCGCGAGGAGGCCTGTGCCGCCCAAGCAATGGGCGAGAACAGCGGCCGAGGTGATGATCAAGCTGAAACTGCAGTCGAGATGATGAGCAAGCTGAAGCTGCAGGCGGCGAGGGCGTCACGCCCGTCGGGGCGATCGGCTGCACGCGTGCGAGGCGGCCTGTGCCACAAATGCCTAAGGCGAGAACAGCGGCCGAGATATTGAGCGAGCTGAAGCTGCAGGCGGCGGCTAGCGTCGAGCCCGTGAGAGAGATGAGCTGCACGCGCGCCGAGCAGCGCGAGGCGGCCTGTGCCGCCCAAGCCGAGGGCGAGAGCGGTGGCCGGTGGCCGAGATGATGATCGAGCTGAGGCTGCAGGCAGCGGCGAGCATCAAGCCCGTCAGGGCAACGAGCTGACACGCGCCGAGCAGCGCGAGGCGGCCTGTGCCGCCCAGGCCGAGGCGAGAGCAGCGGCCGAGATGATGATCAGGCTGAAGCTGCAGGCGGCGGCGAGCGTCCCGCCCGTCGGGGCGATGAGCTGCACACGCGCAAAGCAGCGCGAGGCGGCCTGTGCCGCCCAAGCCGAGGGCGAGAGCAGTGGCCGAGATGATGAGCGAACTGAAGCTGCAGTAGGCGCCGAGCGTCACCCCTGTGAGGGCAACGAGCTGTAACGCGCCGAGCAGCGCGAGGAGGCCCGTGCCGCCCAAGCAAGGGGCGAGAACAGCGGCGGAGGTGATGATCAAGCTGAAGCTGCAGTCGAGATGATGAGCAAGCTGAAGCTGCAGGCGGCAGAGAGCGTTACGCCCGTCGGGGCGATGGGCTGCACGCGCGCGAGGCGGCCTGTGCCACAAGAGCCGAAGGCGAGAACAGCGGCCGAGATATTGAGCGAGCTGAAGCTGCAGGCGGAGACGGGCTTGAAGCCCGTCAGGGAGATGAGCTGCACGCGCGCAGAGCAGCGCGAGGTGGCCTGTGCCGCCCAAGCCGAGGGCGAGAACAGCGGCTGAGATGATGATCGAGCTGAAGCTGCAGGCGGCGGCGAGCGTCAAGCCCGTGAGGGAGATGAGCTGCACGCGCGCCGAGCAGCGCTAGGCGGATTAAGCTGCCCAAGCCGAGGGCGAGAACGGTGGCCGAGATGATGAGCGAGCTGAAGCTGCAGGCAGCGGCGAGCGTCACGTCAGTCAGGGCGATGAGCTGCACACGCGCAAAGCAGCGCGAGGCGGCCTGTGCCGCCCAGGCCGAGGCGAGAGCAGCGGCCGAGATGATGATCAGGCTGAAGCTGCAGGCGGCGGTGAGCGTCCCGCCCGTCAGGGCGATGAGCTGCACACGCGCAAAGCAGCGCGAGGCGGCCTGTGCCGCCCCAGCCGAGGGCGAGAGCAGCGGCGGAGATGATGAGCGAGCTGTAGCTGCAGTAGGCGGCGAGCGTGACGCCCGTAGGGCGATGAGCTGCATGCGTGCCGAGCGGCGCTAGGCAGCCTGTGCCGCCCAAGCGGAGGGCGAGAAAGGCGGCCGAGATGATGATCGAGCTGGAGCTGCGGGCGGCGGCGAGCGTCACACCCGTCAGGGCAATGAGCTGAAACTTGCCGAACAGTGCGAGGCGGCCTGTGCCGCCCAAGCCGAGGGCGAGAACAGCTAAGGGCGAGAACAGCGGCCAAGATGATGAGCAAGCTGAAGCTGCAGGCGGCGGCGAGGGTGACGCCTGTCAGGGCGATGGCCTGCACGCGCGCCAAGCAGTGTGAGGCGGCCTTGCCGCCCAAGCCGAGGGCGAGAAAGGCCCAAGCCGAGGGCCATGAGCTGCACGTGCCGAGCGTGCGAGGCTACCTGTCCCGCCCAAGCCGAGGGCGACAACAGCGGCGGAGATGATGAGCAGGCTGAAGATGCAGGCGGCGTCGAGTGTCGCGCCTGTCAAGGCGTTGAGCTGCACGCGCCGAGCAGTGTGAGGCCGCCTGTGCCGCCCAAGCCGAGGGCGAGAACAGCGGCCGAGATGATGAGCGAGCTGAAGCTGCAGGTGGCGAGATGATGAGCGAGCTGAAGCTGCAGGTGGCGGCGAGCGTGACGCCTGTCAGGGTGATGAGCTGCACGCGCCGAGCAGTGTGATGGGCTGTACGCGCGCCAAGCAGTGTGAGGCGGCCTTGCCGCCCAAGCTGAGGGCGAGAAAGGCCCTAGCCGAGGGGAGATAGGTGGCCGAGATGATGAGCGAGCTGAAACTGCAGGCGGCGGCGAGAGTCACGCCTGTGAAGGCCACGAGCTGCACACGCCGAGCAATGCAAGGCAGCCTGTGCCTCCCAAGCCGATGGCGAGAGCAACGGCCGAGATGATGAGAAAGCTGAAGCTGTTGCGGCGGCGAGCGTCACGCCTGTCAGGGCGATGGGCGACACACGCGCCGAGCAGTGTGAAGCGGCCTTGCCGCCCCGGCCAAGGGCAAGAAAGGCCCAAGCAGAGGGCCATGAGCTGCACGTGCCGAGCGTGCGAGGCTACCTGTCCCGCCCAAGCCGAGGGCGAGAACAGCGGCTGAGATGATGAGAGAGCTGAAGCTGCAGGCGGCGGCGAGAGCGCCACGCCTGTCAGGGCCATGAGCTGCACGCGCGCCCAGCTGCGCGAGTCGGCCTGTGCAACCAAAGCAAATGGCGAGAACAGCGGCCGATATGATGAGTGAAATGAAGCTGCAGTCGGTGGCGAGCGTCACGCCTGTCAGGGCGATGAGCTGCACGTGCGCCGAGCAGCGCAAGGCAGCCTGTGCCACCCAAGCCGAGGGCGGGGATAGCGGCCGAGATCATGATGGAGTCGAAGCAGCGGGCGGCGGCGAGCGACCCGCCTGTAAGGGCGATGAGCTGCGTGTGCGCCGAGCAATGCGAGGCGGCCTGTGCCGCCCAAGCCGAGGGCGAGAACAGCGGCTGAGATGATGAGAGAGCTGAAGCTGCAGGCGGCGGCAAGCGTCACGCCTGCAAGGGCGATGAGGTTCACGCGCGCCGAGCTTTGCGGGGCGGCCTGTGCCGCCGAAGCCGAGGGCGAGAACAGCGGCTGAGATGATGAGCAAGCTGAAGCTGCAGGCGGCGGAGAGCGTCACGCCCGTCAGGGCGATGGGCTGCTCGGGCGCCAAGCGGTGTGAGGAGGCCGGTGCCGCCCAAGCGGAAGGCGAGAGCAGCGGCCGAGATATTGAGCGAGCTGAAGCTGCAGGCGGCGGCGAGCGTCAAGCCTGTGAGGGAGATGAGCTGCACGCGCGCCGAGCAGCGCTAGGCGGCCTGTGATGCCCAAGCCGAGGGCAAGAACGGTGGCCGAGATGATGATCGAGCTGAGGCTGCAGGCTGCGGCGAGCGTCAAGCCCGTCAGGGCGATGAGCTGCGTGTGCGCCGAGCAGCGCGAGGCGGATTGTGCTGCCCAAGCCGAGGGCGAGAACAGCTGCTGAGATGATGAGAGGGCTGAAGCTGCAGGCGGCGGCGAGCGTCAGGCCCGTCTGGGCAGTGAGCTGCATATGCGCCGAGCGGCGCTAGGCGGCCTGTGACGCCCAGCTGAGGGCGAGAACGGTGGCCGAGATGATGAGCGAGCTGAATCTGCAGGAGGAGGCGATTGTCACGCCCGTCAGGGCGATGGGCTGCTCGGGCGCCAAGCGGTGTGAGGAGGCCGGTGCCGCCCAAGCGGAAGGCGAGAACAGCGGCCGAGATGATGAGCGAGGTGAAGCTGCAGGCGGCGGCGAGAGCATCACGCCAGTCAGGGCCATGAGCTGCATGCGCGAAGGCAGTGTGCACGAGGCGGCATGTGTCGCCCAAGCCGAGGGCGAGAACAGCGGCCGAGATATTGAGCGAGCTGAAGCTGCAGGCGGCGGCGAGCGTCAAGCCCGTGAGGGAGATGAGCTGCACGCGCGCCGAGCAGCGCTAGGCGGATTAAGCTGCCCAAGCCGAGGGCGAGAACGGTGGCCGAGATGATGAGCGAGCTGAAGCTGCAGGCAGCGGCGAGCGTCACGTCAGTCAGGGCGATGAGCTGCATGTGCGCCGAGCAGCGCAAGACGGATTGTGCTGCCCAAGCCGAGGGCGAGAACAGCGGCTTAGATGATGAGAGAGCTGAAGCTGCAGGCGGCGGCGAGCGTCAGGCCCGTCTGGGCAGTGAGCTGCATATGCGCCGAGCGGCGCTAGGCGGCCTGTGACGCCCAAGCCGAGCGAGAACAGCGGCTGAGATGATGATCGAGCTGAGGCTGCAGGCAGCGGCGAGCGTCACGCCAGTCAGGGCGATGAGCTGCACGCGCGCCGAGCAGCGCGAGGAGGCCTGTGCTTCCCGAGCTGAGGGCGAGAACGGCGGCCGAGAAGATGACTTGAGCGAGCTGAAGTTGCAGGCGGCGGGCGTCCCGCCCGTCAGGGCGATGAGCTGCGCGCGCGCAGAGCAGCGCGAGGGGCGCGGACGTCAACGTCGACGGTCTCGATTTGCTCCTTTGCCCACTCGAGGAGGCCATCGTGTGCGTCGACGATTGAGGCGGTGACGAGGGCTGATGAGAGGGGAGGTAGAGAGAGGGAGGGAGACGAGGTGAGATGAGATGAGGTGAGATGAGATGAGACGGGATGAGTGAAGATGAGACGAGATGGATGAGTGAAGATGGGATGGATGGGTGGAGAGAGAGGAGAGGATTGAGCGGGGTGAGGGGGGTTGGGGTGCTGCCGAAGATAGTACGCAGGTGCGTTCCACGGCGGGCTCATGCATTTGGGGATCAGGATGGATGTGCGGGGAGATGGGTTGTGCGGGGCTGGATGGGAAGAGATGGAAGGAGATGGATGCGGGGCGTACGTTTGTTGGGCTTGGTGCCTGACGCGGTGCCGTCCGAGAGGAGGTGGGTGAGGGCAGGGTCGGGAATGGCCTCCGAAGGCTCTCCAGGTGGCATGATGTGCGGCGGCGGCGGCACGAAGCCGGAAGAGCGCTGAGGCGTGATGATGGCGATGATGGCGGATACGGTGGTGTCCAACTGGACGCTGTCGAGGCCGACGGCGCCGGAAGGGAGGCGGCAAGCTTCGGTTGAGATAGCATCGGGAAGGGTGAGGTGCACCGAAGATGCTCGCGCGTGGCCGAGACTATGGCGGCGTGGTGGGCGGGGACGAGGTTGATGGCGACGATGAGGGGTGCGAAGGAGGGCATGGCGGCGAAGGTTACTAGCTTGTAGGGCAGTAGCGCCGCTGGGGGAGAGAAGATGGCGTTGGTGATCGAGCCGCTTGCCGAGATGGAGGCGGCGGCGTTCGTGCCTCTGGGCAAAGCGAGGGCGGCAGCGATCGAGCCACTGGCCGAGATGAAGGCGGCGGTGATGGAGCCGCTGGTGAGGGCGACGGCGGGGCGGTTGAGCCGCCGGCCGAAGCAAAGGTGGTGGCAGTCGCACCGCTGACGGAGAGATGATGGCGGCGGTCAACGAGCCGCTGGCCAGGATGGAGGCGGCGGCGGGATGAGCTGCTGGTTGGGCAGTAGCGGTGCGTCGAGCTGTTGGCCGAAGCGAAGGTGGCGGTGGTGGCGCCGCTGACGGGGAGATGATGCAAAGGGAGGGCGGCGGTCGTAGAGCCGCTGGCAAAGATGGAGGCCTTGGCGGTGGAGATGAAGGCGGTTGCACCGTTGGCCGAGAGACGATGGCGGCGGCCATCGAGCCGCTGGCCAAGACGGAGGCGGCGGCGGTCGAGCCACCGGCGAGGCAACGGCGTGGTGGGCGGGGATGAAGTCGATGGCGGCGATGAGGGATGCGAAGGAGGGCATGGCGGCCGCGGGAGCGGCGGTGAGGCTGGGGCCGTTGCCGGGGGCAGCGGGCGCCCGGGTGGCGGCGATGCCTACGGAAAGGGGGGCCAGTCGATATGCCGCCAACCGTCATCGGTAGCTGCTGGCTCGCCCGAACCTCCGGCATTCCGTATGACTGCTGTAGATAGCGTTGTCGATGATCTTGAGCGTTACTTTGAGACGCTGCCGCAGATTTGTCAGAGGCCACGGGCCGGGTCCCCTTCTTCGCTCATGTGGATCTGCTTGGATATCGACGTGAGCAATGATAGCTCGTCGGGGATGAGGTGGTAGATAGGCCCTGGCGATAGGCCCTGCTCGAGCCCACCGAGTAGGATGGGTTGAGCGCGGGTTAGACGAGCAGTATCGGTGCGGCGTCGGGTGAAAGGATTGAAGCGGCCGTTCTGATGGCCGCCTGCAAGAGAGCTGAAAGTACCATCTCGCTTCTGGACGTGACCGCGGGACGGGCGACGAGCCCTGCCAACGCTGAGTGCACGGGAGAATGTAGAGATGTGAAGGGAATCGTGAATGGAAGATGGAAGGTTTGTGCCGCTTGACCCCAACGGTTAAGCCCTCCCGGTCTTCGGGTTCTTCGACCCGGTGTCGGTGTACGCATGCTTCGCGTTTCAAGCTGGTGGAGTCCCGAGACCGGCTGGAAGGGGGTTTCTTCGCCCTCTGGACTCCATGGATGAGGCCTTC
>Ga0210246_102609_pt1 | contig 10332 bp, 6 predicted proteins | sample ChrtobMetaP3_8mM_FD_155469 | JGI IMG/M metagenome (GOLD analysis project Ga0210246, IMG submission 155469) | Chrysochromulina tobin associated microbial communities from unialgal haptophyte culture, Seattle, Washington, United States - P3_8mM | ecosystem: Host-associated > Algae > Haptophytes >...
GTGGGACTGGGGGGGGAGTCGGGGGACTGGCGAGGTGAGGGGGGTGGAAGTGGCGAGGTGAGGGGGGTGGAAGTGGCGAGGTGAGATGGGTGGGACTGGCGAGGTGGGGGAGGCCATCAATGCTCATCAGTCGCAATCAGCATGGAAGCTCTCCTGTGCCAACTCAGCGTCGAGCAGCTTGGGCGGCAGGTCATGTTGGTACAGCCCCACTCCGAGGGATTTGGGATCAACTCGGACGAGCTCCGCCATGGGGTCCTGTGAATGTGAACGCAGGCCATCAGTGGTCATCAGAGGTCATCAGAGGTCATCAGAGGTCATCAGAGGTCATCAGGGGTCATCAAAGGTCAACAGAGGACATGAGATCGCTCACCTGCAGCCGGCGAGCGAGCGAAGCTGCGCCGATCGCCGCTGGGTCGAGTGTCGGGTCTGCCACCTGCATGCAATGAGGGAGGCAATCAGCATGCAATGAGGGAGGCCGATCGCCGCTGGGTCGAGTGTCGGGTCTGCCACCTGCATGCAATGAGGGAGGCAATCAGCATGCAATGAGGGAGGCCGATCGCCGCTGGGTCGAGTGTCGGGTCTGCCACCTGCATGCAATGAGGGAGGCAATCAGCATGCAATGAGGGAGGCAATCAGCATGCAATGAGGCAATCAGCATGCAATGAGGGAGGCAATCAGCATGCAATGAGGGATGCAATCAGCATCCCACCTGGGCCGCCGCAGTCACGGACAGGACCGATGCCCCAGCCTCATGCACCACGCTCAAGCGCACGTGCGAAAGAGAAGGGTCCGCACGTACCTGATGAGGGAGGCAATCAGACGTATTCGGAGGTCATCAGAGGCCATCAGAGCTCATCAGAGAAGGGTCCGCACGTACTGCCGCCGCCACCACCTCAACAGTCTCGTGGTTCGCAGTGAGGGAGGCAATCAGCATGCAATGAGGGAGGCAATCAGCACCTACTGCCGCCGCCACCACCTCAACAGTCTCGTGGCTCGCAGTGAGGGAGGCAATCCGCATGCAATGAGGGAGGCAATCAGCACGTACTGCCGCTGCCACCACCTCAACCGTCTCGTGGCTCGCAGTGCCATCGCCAACGGCCACCACGCTCACTCGATGCTCCTTGATCCATTCTCGTAGCGTACGCTCGGCGCTGGCTCGCTCGCCGTGCGGCGGGTGGGCCATGATCACGCCGTGGGCGCGTACCTGCATGCAATGAGGGAGCTCATCAGAGCTCATCAGAGGCCATCATTGCTCATCAGAGGCAATCAGAGCTCATCAGAGGCAATCAGAGCTCATCAGAGGCAATCAGAGCTCATCAGAGCTCATCAGAGGTCATCAGAGCTCATCAGGGGCCATCAGAGGCGCACACCCGTCCCTCGGCGTCGATGACCGCCAGCTTGCAGCCGGAGCGGTAGCCCGGGTCGACGCCCAAGATGACGCATCCACGCACGGGCCGTTGGAGGAGCAGTGCACGCAGATTCGATGAGAAGACCTTCGCAGCTTGCATCTCAGCTTCGTCAGTCATCCGCCGCCGAAGCTCGCGCACCTGATGACGGAGGCCATCAGTGGCCATCAGTGGCCATCAGTGGTCATCAGTGGCAATCAGGCTCAATCAGGGCTCTCGCACCTGATGAGGGACGCCATCATTCGCCATCAGGCGCAATCAGGCTCAATCAGGACTCTCGCACCATGGCCGGCTGCAGCAGCCGAGTGAACGCGTCCGCGACCGCCGCCTCGAGGAGTGAGGCGCGCTCACCACGGCGCTCCTCCGTACGTGGGAGGGCGGCGGCCTCGAGGCAGCGAAGGGCTCGATTGCGATCTGGCACGCTCACCTGATGACGGAGGCCATCAGCGTCACTGAGCTTCGTCACTCCGAAGGCTGTGACGTGGCTTAGGCGGAGCGGACGGACCGGATGGCAATCAGAGCTCATCAGGCGGATGGCAATCAGAGCTCATCAGGCGGATGGCAATCAGAGCTCATCAGACGGATGGCAATCAGAGCTCATCAGACGGATGGCAATCAGAGCTCATCAGGGGGATGGCAATCAGGCACTTTTATGATGAGGATGGCCATCAGGCACTCCCATTCGTACTCAGGCGCACACCCACCGTGACTCGGATGGCCTTCCGCGCCTCGTACCTGATGAGGGAGGCAATTAGACGTAATCGGAGGTCATCAGAGGCTATCAGAGCTCATCGGATGGCCTTCCGCGCCTCGTACCGATTGATGGCGAGCACGCGGTGAGCGGGCAAGCTGCTCGCGCGCACGCTCAGACCGATCAATGACGAAACCGCGTCGTCACGGGCGCTCGACGCGTTGTCGCGGGCGGTCCCGGAGGAGGGGCGTGAAGTCGTGGCGCCCGACACGGCGCCCGTCTTGCCGCCGCCGCTCGCACCGCCGCCGCCGCCACCGCCGCCGCCGCCGCCCTCAGCGGTTGCATGCTTGCTCGGCGCCCGACACGGCGCCGAAGCGGCCACGCTCAAAGTCGCGTGGCGCCAAAAGTACTCTCGCAGCGACGCGCGGGCGGCGGGGTTCTCGCTCACCTGAGGAGGGATGCGGATCCCGTAGTACTTAGTGGCATGCACTCAGTCGCATGCACTCAGTCGCATGCACTCGGTGGCATGCACTCGGTGGCATGCACTCGGTGGCAATCAGCGTGCATCAGCATCAACAAGAGCCAATCAGCACCAATGCGCCAATCAGCGGCCATCAGAAGCAATCAGCGGCACCCAGAGGCAATCAGCGCCAATCAGCGGCCACCAGCGCCCAGCAGTCGCTCACACGCTCGGCAAGCAAATGGATCACGCCGCCGCAAGTGCCCTGCTGGACGCGATCGCCGGCGTCGAAGGCGCTCCGAATCTCGGCGTCCGAGATCGACGAGTGCAACCAGATGCGCTCAGCGAGCGGCGCGAGGCCGCGTGCTCGCGCGGCTTCCGCCAGGGTGCCTCGCGACTGCTTGAACGGTGCGTGCAGGTCGTCTAGCGTGCACAGGTCCGACGCATCGCGCACAGCCTGCAGCGCTGCTGGCGGAGCGTCCGCCTTCTCCAACGCACGCAGCACCGTCTGCCGCCGGTCCTCCAAGGCGGCGTGCTCACGAAGCGCGGCGCGCACGGCGTTCACCTGCCGCTCGTCCATGCCACCCGTCAAGTCAGAGCGATACCGCACGATGAATGGAACCGTCGCGTCCTCGGCCAGAAGCTGCCGCGTCGCCTCGAGCTGCTGTGGGCGTATGCCGAGCGAGGCGGCACAGCGCGCGAGCCATGCCTCTCGCATGTTGGGCGGCGAACCCGCGCGCCTCTCTAGTGGCGGCGCGTGCGGGAGCGGCAGGCTAGGCCGACGAGCGATCAGGTGTGAATGGTTACCATTTGCTGTGAAAACGACAGCGGTCCCGCGGGTCCCCCCGCAAAAACAGTGTGGGGGAGCCGGGACACCCGTGGTCTGTGTGTCTGCGTGAAGCAAAAACGGGTCGACACACAATACGCTCATGCGAGCGCTAACCCTAACCCAGGCCGAGAAGTGGCGGATGTCCTTAGCGGTGATCGAGTCGATCACGAAGAGGGAAGAGCAAGCCCTGGAGCTTGCGGCCAGGGGAGATTATTGACAAACTCGAGCGTCGCCATCTGCTTCCTTGTCGAGGACGAGAACGCCTGCCACGTGATCCGCCTGTCGGTCGCGTAGACGTCGGGGTTGAGAAGGACCTTGATGCCCCGATAGACCTTGCCCACGTGCGTCGGCAGGCTGCCCAGTGCTATGTCGTCGGCAGCTTCTGGCCGCCATTGCAGCGGTGGTAGGCGATGACGTAGTCGATGTGCACGTACTCGGAGTGGAAGAGAACAAACTCGCGGTAGCGATCGATCACCTGGCCCAGCTCGGCGATCAGCGAATGGTGGCAGATTGGTGGCGTGACGCCCGGCACCGCCGAGAGCTCACGGAAGTTGACGGGGAAGATGAGCGCACCATTGTCCATCGAGGTGGCCGTCTGGCCCGGTTGCTGCGTGCGCACGGGGTAGCCGAGGGCCGCGCGCACCACGAGAACGTAGAAGACGTCGCCCGGGTGGCGGAAGGTTCTGCCGTACAGCCGCTTGTGCAGGTCACTGCTCGGGTCGTACGCGCTGTCGGCACTGACGTACTGATCCGTCTTGCCAACGTCCTCCGCGAGGTAGACGCCGTCGCCGAAGGCGGTGCCCGCGCCGGTGCCCGAGTAGCGCTCGTTCAGGCCCGTGGACAGCAGGTGGAACAGCCGATCTGGGTTGGTGCCATGCAGGAGGATGACCTCATTGCAAGCCTCCGAGGGGGTGAGGCCGCGCACGCGATCGGTCTTCACGGGCAGGCCGGGAACGAAGGAGACATTCTTGCCCTTCCTCTCGAGCAGCTCGAGCTCCTGCTGCACGCGCTTCACGCCGGTCGTGTACTTGTCCAGGTTGCGTGGATGGTCGACCTTCCACGCACACGCGAGCTTCAGCGAGTCGTACGGGCCGTACTTTTTCGACACGTCCTTGCCCTTGCCGAGCCACTCTGGGTACTCTGTCTGGAGCAGCGCCTCAAGGGAGCGTAGCAAGCGTGCATCGGTCTCCGGCCGGAGAGCCTGGAGGGCGAAGCCGTCCTGCTCCAGTGCGAGACGAGCCTTGTTCTCGGCGGCCGGCTGTCCGCGCAGCGACCCAACAGCAGGCGCGGCTAGAGATGGCGGGGGAGGTGGTGGGACAGGGCCGGAGATGGTGAGGCTCGCAGCGATAGCCGCAGCAAGCTGAGCGTCTTCAACCTCTTGCAGCGCCTCGGATTCCTGCTGACTCCTCTCCGCCTGCTCCTTGACACGCTGCTCCTCGAGAAAGCGCGCGCGCACCGAAGGCGCATCGCGCAGCAGTTGCAAGACCTCATTCTGATCCTGGGCCGGCTTCTTCACCATCCCCGACGAGAAACCAACCTGGACGAGATCGAGCACGCCGCTCACGTCGGCGCCATGCTGGATGAGGAGCCGGAGCATTTTGGGCTGAGCGAGCGCGCCGAAGCGCTGCACCAGGCGGATGCCGTGATGATCGGTCGCATTAGCACGCGCGCCTGCCTCGAGCAGCGCGGCGCTTTGGGCTTCGTCACCACGTATCATCGTGCGAATGAGCACCGGGTCACCATCGTGATCGAGCTGGTTTGGGTCCGCCTTTGCCTTGAGCAGCATCCGAAGGCACTCGACGTTGCGCGGGCTCGGGTCACAGGTGGCCAGCATCAGCGGCGTGCCGCCTTTGCCATTGGGCTGCTCCACATTCCCCTTTGCCTCAATAAGTAGCTTGAGCAGCGGAGGGTTCGCTTCCTGCGCTGCCCAGCTCATCGGGTGCGCGCCACGGTGGTCCATACGACCGATGGTGGCCGTGGCGCCCGCCTTGAGCAGCAGCGCCGCCGCCTCGATCGATCCCTTTTTAGAGACAAACCCGAGTGGGCTCTCGCCATCGCGCGGATCGATGGCATTGACGTCGACCTTGTGCTCGATGAGGATGCGCACGCACTCGAGCTTGACATCTTTCTGGTCTTCCTCGTAACCAAGTGCAAGCATGAGAGGCGAGCCGCCTTTACCATTCTTCTTCTCGACGTCGGCCTTGGCCTTGCAGAGCAGCTCGAGGATCTTGGGGTAGGCGTCCTGGCACGCCCAGTGCATCGGATGCGTGCCTATCCGATCCATCTTATTGATCGTCTGTGCCGCGCCGTGCTCCAACAGTATCTGGACGCACTCGAACGATCCGCCATGCGCCGCGGCATTGAGCAGCGTGGTACCATCATCTCTTGTATAATTTCCGTCGGCCTTGGCGCCGAGTAGTAGCCTGCAGCACTCGGAATGGTCGGCTATGCATGCGAGCAAGGTGGGTGGGTCGCCATCGGCGTCAGTCAAGTGGACGTTTGCGCCGTTGGCCAACAGCCACTTGATGGCATCGGTACGATCGCCGAGCACTGCGAAGGCGAGCGGTGTCATTGACCTCGCGAAGGAGGAAAATTGGTGGGTGTCCACATTGGCCCGGCCCCGGAGCAGCAGCTGAAGGATAGGCAGGTTGAGGTTGGGCTCGACGCAGCAGAGCCAACCGAGCGGCGTGCACTCGAGCGGCTCGGTCTTGCATTCCAAGTTGGCACGCGCATTGATGAGCGCCTCGACGCAGCTGCTGTGCGCGCCACGGACCGCCGCAAATAGCGGCGTGTACCGCTCCTCGTCCACCGCCTCCAGGCTGGCGCGGTGCTCGAGGAGCAGCTGCACGCACACAACGAATCCGTTTCGCGCAGCCACACCAAGGGGGCTCAGCTCCCCTCTTGGCTGGATTTGTACGTCGGCCCCACGATCAAGGAGCAGCCGAGTGCACTCGAGCGACCCAGCACGGCACGCGTGCCACAGCGGCGACGCCCCCGAAGCGTCCCGCACATTTGGGTTGCACTCGGGACTATTGAGTAGCGCCTCAAGTCGCGTGACTGACTTGGCCGCGGCCATGAAGATATCGTTGAGGTCGCCGGTGACGATCTCGAGCCAGCGTGCATCCAAATTCCAAATTCCAGAAGCAGCCTCGTGCGCCATGCGCGCCAACTGGAGCATCTGCAACATCGACGCCTTCTGTGCGCGCATGTGCTCTTTCTGGTTCCTGCTGCGGCCGCCGCCCGTCCTAGAACCCGTCACGCCGTCGTAATCCCCCTTTGCCTCCGGCGGCCGCGGCCGGGTGAGCGTGTCGTGGGGCGGGTCGGGCGCAGCCGCATCGAGAAACAGGAGCCGGCCGGCCGCCATCACGTTCCACGGGTTGCCGTCGTGCGCGGCGGGCTTCTTATCATAGTAGACGCGCACGCATCCGTTTTTGTTCGAGCAGCCGGCGCTCGTGTCGAAGAATCGGCCCTGCGCCGTCGTCCAGCCCACCACTGTGCCGTAGACGGGGCTGTCGCTCCCGTTTTCAACATCACCGATGTCGAGCACGCGCGTGCCGAGCTCGAGCCTCGCGTGGGGTGTCTCGCTCTCGAAGATGAAGCCCACGACCCCCAGACTCTGCTGACGACGCCATACAGCCATCTCCGCCGCTGGCGGCGCCAGGTCGGACACAGAGCTGAATGCCCCGGCGTCCATGATCTGATCCACTGCAGACGCACTTTGCCGCAGGTGGGAGGCCATTTCATCAACGAGTGTCGCATCGAGCGGCACGCCGGGCAGGTACTCTTCCATGTCCTTTTGCATGCTCATGAAATTGAGCGTGTCAGGGTGCTGATCGCCGAGTGTCGCACGGCAATGCTCGACGACCAGCGGCAGCGCTTCGTCGAGCATGCCCTGGGTCGCCAGCAGGGATCCCAGATTGTGGATGGCGGTGAGCGTCTGAGGGTGCCGATCGCCGAGCGTCGCACGCCTCGCCTCGAGCGCCTCGCGCAGCAGCGGCTCCGCCTCATCAAGCTTGCCCTGGTCCTGCAGCAGAGTCCCCAGATTGCCAATGGAGGCAAGCGTGTGAGGGTGCCGATCGCCGAGCGTCGCACGCATCGCCTCAAGCGCCTCGCGCACCAGCGGCTCCGCCTCGTCAAGCTTGCCCTGGTCCTGCAGCAGCGTCCCAAGATTGTTGATGGAGCCGAGCGTGTCAGGGTGCCGATCGCCGAGCGTCGCACGCTGCACCTCGAGCGCCTCGCGCACCAGCGGCTCCGCCTCGTCAAGCTTGCCCTGGGCCAGCAGCAGCGTCCCGAGATTGTGGATGGAGCCGAGCGTGTCAGGGTGCCGATCGCCGAGCGTCGCACGCCTCACCTCGAACGCCTTGCGCTTCAGCGGCTCCGCCTCGTCAAGCTTGCCCTGGGCCTGCAGCAGCGTCCCCAGATTGCCAATGGAGGCAAGCGTGTGAGGGTGCCGATTGCCGAGCGTCGCACGCATCGCCTCGAGCGCCTCGCGCAGCAGCGGCTCCGCCTCGTCACGCTTGCCCTGAACCTTCAGCAGAGTCCCCAGATTATTAATAGAGCTGAGCGTGACAGGGTGGCGACCGCCGAGCAACGCACGCCTCGCCTCGAGCGCCTCGCGCAGCAGCGGCTCCGCCTTGTCGAGCTTGCCCTGGTCCTGCAGCAGATTCCCCAGATTGTTGATGGTGGCGAGCGTGTGAGGGTGCCGATCGCCGAGCGTCGCACGCATCGCCTCGAGCGCCTCGCGCACCAGCGGCTCCGCCTCGTCAAGCTTGCCCTGGTCCTTCAGCAGCAACCCCAGATTGTGGATGGAGCCGAGCGTGTCAGGGTGCCGATCGCCGAGCGTCGCACGCTGCACCTCGAGCGCCTGGCGCAGCAGCGGCTCCGCCTCGTCATGCTTGCCCTGAACCTTCAGCAGATTCCCCAGATTGTTGATGGAAGCGAGCGTGTCAGGGTGCCAATCGCCGAGCGTGGCACGCTGCACCTCGAGCGCCTCGCGAAAAAGCGGCTCCGCCTCGTCGAGCTTGCCCTGGTCTTTGAGCAGCGACCCCAGGCGATTCTGCATCAGCGACGTCGCCCGCTCGTCGCGTGGCATGCGCGCCAGCGCCGCGCGGCCCTCCGCCGCGAGCCACTCGCGCAGCGCCTCCGAGAGCCGCGCATCCAGCTCCGTGTGACCGCCTTTTAGTGTGCGATCGATCGCCGCGTGCACCATCGCCTGATCCTCCCGCGTGAAGCACTCGGCCGAGCGCGAGTCTATGCGTGCCACGCTCGCCGCGATCACGTCAAACTCACCCACCAGCGCCGCCTGAAAGTCGTCCGACTCCGCCGGCGGCAGCCGCACCCTCAGCGCCGACGACGCGGCGCCCTTTGTTCCTTGCGCCGTCAGAGTGCACAGCACCTACCAGAGCATCCACGCGCGCCGAAGTGGCACCGCGTCCCGCCATGGCGCGAAGACGAGGCACGTGTGCCCGATCGCGGCCGTCGTGAGCTGGAAGACGACGTCCCAGTTGCAAGGCCGTTGCGCCGTGCCCACGTCGCCGATCCAGTGCTGGTACTGCGAAAAGATGTCGAGGTACTTGCGCGCGTGCGAGACGAAGATGGTCGGTGCGGCGGCCAACGGCACTCCTGTCACGGGGTCGGCCGCCCCCAAGCGGACGAGGCACGCGGCCAGCGAGTCCCCTGCTGTCTCGGTGAGCGGCTTGCACACGCGCTCGCACACGTCCTCAGTCGTGGCATCGACGAGCAGCGCCTCGTGTGCCCGAGCGAAAGCGCGCAGGCACGCGACCGACACGCCGAGAAACGGCCAGTTGGGCAGCGCACCGATGGCCGCAGCAGACACCTTGCACTCTTTCGGCGCATCGCCGTCGCCGAGCCGCTCGAGGCGGACGCGCCACCGCCCGTCGGAAGATCCCAGCTTCTCGAGGAGGGTGACACCCTGTATGTGACAAAGAAGAGAGGGGCGCGGCGCACGGTCAGCGCATATTGAATGCTGGTGTCCATGAAGGCAGCGATGACACTCGACTTGAGTCCACGCACCTGGCCGTTGAGCTCCGGCGCGTCCTGCAGGCCAAACAGCGCCGCCGGGTCGCCTGCCGAGAGCGCCCTCCGAGCTGCCTTCGCATCCTCGCTCACGGGCTCGAGCGACCCGATCCCGAGCCAGTCGGCCTTGCGCGCCGCTAGCCGCAGCGGCGCCAGGCGCACCGCCTTCATCCACATGTCGCGGCCCACCCTCCACGAGAATGTGACATCGGATGCTGGCACATTCATCTCCTCCACTGGCTGCTGGTCGCCGCCAGTCCTGGCTCGAACGACCCACTCACCCGGCCGGCCCTCGCGCAGAAGGTCGCCCTCCAGGCCGACACCGGCGACGGTGGCGACGACAGGATCGCCCGGCCGCAGCGGCTGTTGACGCCGCCGATCCACCACGACGTGGACGAGCGAGGTCACGCCGTCGGACGCGAGGACGTCGAAGCCATCCTCGGTCGCCTCAACGAGTGTCGCATCGAGCGGCACGCCGGGCAGGTACTCTTCCATGTCCTTTGCAGCCATGTAGGTGCGGCTCCACTCGTATGGCGGGGCGATTGCGAGGTGCCGCGTCGGGCAAGGACGGTCGGTGGGCACGTGCGCCGTCGTGATGGCGTTAAGCAGCGCGCGTTCCGCGAGGGAGTCCTCCATCTTGCGAGCGAGAGTTTCTTCCGTGATCGCACCGTGCGATTTTACCGGTGTATAACTTCCCTACTGCGGATGTGAACGTTAAACACGACAGACGCGACAGCCGGTGCTCAAGTACAAATAGCTTGGAAAGGGGTGGGGGAGTACGTTCCCGCGCTCACGCGTGCGTTGCCTTGGGCCGGTGTGTGGCCTTCGGTCGGCCGAAGATGAGCGTCTGGGGACACGCTGGTGCACGGAGCGCGCCTGCCAAAGTTGCATGCATTTCATTCACCACATC
>Ga0210246_102630_pt1 | contig 10243 bp, 9 predicted proteins | sample ChrtobMetaP3_8mM_FD_155469 | JGI IMG/M metagenome (GOLD analysis project Ga0210246, IMG submission 155469) | Chrysochromulina tobin associated microbial communities from unialgal haptophyte culture, Seattle, Washington, United States - P3_8mM | ecosystem: Host-associated > Algae > Haptophytes >...
CCTCGATGTCGATGTTGTTGGCGAACTTGATGCTCATTGGATCAATGGCAACTTTGCGCAGGAGCGCAATGTCAGCTTCGATGCGAGCCACGATCGCTTGCGCATCCACGGCATGGATGGCTTGATCAGTTGAATGTGTCATTTCCGTTTCCTTGTGAAAGAAGACGGGACACCGGCCCAGCGGGCAACAGGTGCCCGTCAGGGTTGAAATAGGCTTGCGCCTGGTTGCTGATTCGCCTTGAGGGGCGCGGCCAGCTGGTACCGCATCAAACCGCCGCATTACGCAGACAGTCATGAATTCGCTTTCCGAAGAGCCCCCTGCGAGACTCTTTGGAAAGCCCTGAAACTCGGAAGAGTCTCAGGATTTCCTGTGTTACCGGCCCTTCCGTTTTGAGTGGGTCGGGCGAGTGACAACGGCGTCGATAACCGCAATCACCGAAGTGCTGTCTCCCTCAGCCGCCACATAGGCAACCGAATCGATCAGCGATCGGGCGAGATGAAGCGCATTCCAGGCCTCTGTGGCGCCTGTGCTTGCGACATCCCTGCCGTTTGCTGCCTCAGGCAGTTCGAGGGGATCGTAGCCAAGCGCTTCAATTCGCTGGCGACTGGTCCAGTCGTCTGCCATTTCTGGCAGATTGCTGTGGGATTGCGCATAGTCATAAAGACGCATCGCATCAAGGGCGTTCACCAGTCCGAAGGACAGGCTCTCTTCTTGCCAGCTGAGCCAATCTGCGACAGCTGCGATCTGTTCACGACAGTTCATGAGGTTCTCCTTTAGGAGGGTGTTTCAGATGCTGTCAGGCACCGAGAAAACATCCTTCTGCTCAGGATCCAGAACGGTCGAGAGTTCCACCACGCCATCGCCAGGAAGCTCAAAGACGCTGCCATCCAGGATGGCGGCATAGAACTGGGCACCGCCCTCCTCGTCGGCCTCCTCAAGCATCTTCGCGGCAACGCCGATAGCCGAAAATGCATCAGGAGCCTCTGCGTGGATGTCAAAGAAGTTCCCATTCTCATGGGCACCAACGACATGCCACGTTGGCTGAATACCCAATCCGAAATGACTGGCCAACTCTGCCAGCGACTGGTGAGCACAGGAAATAGGAATGCCACTGTGCTTTTCATAGGAGCGGAAGTAAAAGTCCGTGCCTGTCACCACAAGACTGGTGCAATCGACACAAACGTTGTTCTCCTCTCCAAGAGCAACCGCCTCAGGCGTTCCTGGTACCTCGCGCATGAAGGATGCGCTGTAGTCGAAACGCTCAAGCCGAGAGAGCTTCATCTCTCGCGCAATTGCCGAGAGCTTGAGAATGTCACTGGCGCCCTTCGAATCCAGTGTGAACTCTGCCAGGTTGGCCGTGGCCGAATCACCGGTTCCGGTGACATCAACACAGTAGGAAATGGTATTTGGGGTTTTCGTCATGGGTCTTCCTTGGTGGATTTGACGAGCCCCGGCCCATGAGGGTGTGCAGAATTTTGTGTAAACGGACAATCCACCGCCGGCGCGAGCCGGCTTGTCCGTAAGCACAATGACATCCAAGAAGCACGAAGTACCCGAACAACTGTTGGCCAGCCTGCTGGCCGACTACAAGAAGCCTGAAGACCTGATTGGCGAGAACGGCCTGCTCAAACAGTTGACCAAGCTGCTGGTGGAGAAGGCGTTGGACGCCGAACTGACCGAGCACCTCGGCCATGAACGCCACGAGACCGTTGGCAACCCTGGCGGCAATACCCGCAACGGTAAGAGCAGGAAGACGCTCAAGGGCGAGTTTGGCGAACTGCCCATCGAGGTACCCCGCGACCGCCACGGCAGCTTTGAGCCGCAGCTGATCCCCAAACACCAGACCCGCTGGGGCGGCTTCGACGACAAGATCATCTCGCTGTACGCGCGCGGCATGACGGTTCGCGAGATTCAGGCCCACCTGCAGGAGATGTACGGCACCGAGGTCTCGCCCAGTCTGATCTCCTCGGTGACCGACGCCGTCAGCGACGAGGTCAAGGCCTGGCAGGCCCGGCCGCTGGACCCCGTCTATCCCATCGTCTACCTGGACTGCATCCACGTGAAGGTGCGCGAGGGCGCTGTGCGGGTCAAGGCGGTGTACCTGGCCATCGGCATCACCATGAACGGCGAGAAGGAGGTGCTGGGCCTGTGGCTGGCGCAGACCGAGGGCGCCAAGTTCTGGCTGCAGGTGGTCACGGAGCTGCGCAACCGGGGCGTGCAGGACATCTTCATCGCCTGCGTCGATGGGCTCAAGGGCTTCCCCGACGCCATCGAAGCGGTGTTCCCCAAGGCGGTGGTTCAGCTATGCATCGTGCACATGGTGCGCCACAGCCTGAACTACGTCTCGTGGAAGCGCCGCCCCGAGGTGGCCGCTGATCTGCGGCACATCTACCAGGCTGCGACCGCCGAGGAGGCCGAGCTTCGCCTGGGTGAATTCGAAGCCAAATGGGACGCGGAATACCTGCCAATAGGTCAATCCTGGCGCAGAAACTGGAGCCGGCTTATTCCATTCTTCGACTACCCACCGGAGATCCGCAAGGTCATTTACACCACCAACGCCATCGAGTCGGAGAACATGAGCCTAAGGAAGCTGACCAAGAATCGGGGTTCGTTCCCCAGCGACAAGGCGCTGACCAAGCTGTTCTATCTGGCCCTGCGCAACATCAGCCAGAAGTGGACCATGCCCATCCGGGATTGGAAGGCAGCGCTGACCCGCTTTACCATTCAGTTTGGAGATCGCATCTCCGTCAACTGAAGTCCGAACCGTTTACACAAAAATTCGGACACGCCCCGTCTTTCCCAAAACGACCACTTCCACACTGCCGACTGAGTAGCCACCGAGCTGCCAGCGGCGGCTACCATCTGACGCACGCTGCTGCTCCCCAAAGGCACCTGCCATCCGCTGCTCGAACGCAGACATGTCCTCGGCCGTGACGCTGCAGGTGACACCCACCATGCCCCGGCGCGGCTGGAAGTCGAATTGCACGGGCCGATCCACCGAGCAGGGAATGAAGCCGTCGCTCAAGCGGATGGGCGGCGGCATGCCGGCCTGGTAGCCCATGCCACACCCGATACCGCCTCCAAACGAGTAGGCACTGCAGTTGCGGACATCGAAGCCATAGAGATCACCAGCATCTCTGGGCGACATCCCCAGGGGCGCTGCAACCGACACGCCACCCTCATCACCAGGCTTGGCGATGTAGACCATCTGAGCCGAACCGCAGCTAGGGTACAGCCGCACCTTGTAGCTGGTACCGTCCTTGAGCTGGCTGGACACGTCGAAGAAGCCCTCCTTCGAAAACGAAGTCTTCACGTTCCACGGACCCTCGTGCTCCAGGACTTTGCTGATGGCCTCGATCAGACTGGACTCTCGACAGGAGCCGCTTTGGGTCACGGCGAACCAGGTTGCCTTGGCCTGCTCTGATTTCGTCACGTCATCGGAGCAGCGCAGCCAAGACTTGTCCGAGTTGGCGGCGGCATAGGGCCCCCAGCACCACCCACGGGATTCCGCGATCTCCTCCGCGAAGTTTGCACGGCTGCACGGAGATCCCGGCTTGTCAGAATCCTGTGTCGCCGCGCGGCACTCTACCCGCTGGTGCAGGGCCTCGGCCTGCAGCTTTTCATCGCTCATGGCGCCGTAGGCCTTGCGCACGTCTTCGACGGTCGTTTCACCGCAACCGGTCAGCACGAAAGCTGCGGCCGACACCAAAGGCAAGAGGACAGGAAGTTTCATTGGGCTGGACGGTAAGGGGAAGTGGCGAGCTTAGCCCGGAGCTTGCTCAACAAGCGCCCGCTGGCGTCCATTTCGGTGAAGTCGTTCACGCTGCCCGTCAAAAAGCGAAGGGCGAGCGCAATGAGGCGCGAGGTGGACCTGCTATCAGTGTCAGGCCAGCCACCCCAGCTTCAGCAGGCTTTTGAGGGCGTGCACCTGGTCAGGATGGTCGAAGTGTTGCCCCTGAAACCAGTCAAGCAGCGTGGTGTCCATTTCCCGCGCGTTCCATGCAGAGGTCAGCACCTCCCGAACGTCCACTCCGTAGGCGTTGAATCGTTTCGCAGCGATTTTCATATCGTGGTGGGCAAGAATCTGTTCGACATCGCTGGCGAGACCGAGCTTCGCCTGCCATCCTTGCCGACTGACACTGAAAATGGCCTGTTTCACCGCTCGTCGGTTTTCCTCTCGCTTCATGGCCGCTTCCAGTGCCACGCGAGACACCCGCGCTTGCTCGATCCGAGCACTATCTCGTTCGCGCTTTGCTTTCTGTAGTCCCCTGGCATGCTCCTGAGTCCCGAACTCCGCTTCCAGACTGGAGGTGAGTTCGGGAAACAACGCGGCGATGAGCGCGTCAAACTTGCGTGAACGAGCAAATTGGATTTCGCCAGCCTGCAGTGAGTTTGCTACGTGCAACCGGATAGATTCCATTTCAGCACCAGGCGCTCCCCGGATGACTGGCTTGTAAACCTTCAGCCCAATCAAGCAGTAAGTGATGAGCGACCGGAACTCGCGTGAGTGCGCAAGAGCGCTACACATGTCGGTCAGCGAGATGTTCGCCGGCACTGGTGCGTGGCTGTGTGATCTTGCCAAGTGGAGGAAGTGAAGAACCCCAGTTCTTTCGACAAGGGCGCGCTCGTCGGCATCTTGGAACCCGATGTCCACCAGCCGCTGGTGGAGGTCGTGCAACTCAATGAAGTGACCGGATACGACCCCAGCGCGGCCCCACTGCCAATGCTGGACCAAGGCCTGACGGTAGACTTTCAGCAGTTGTTCCTGCGTCAATGAGTCCAGCCATCGGCGCGTGCGGTGTTCTCGGGCGAGGGCTTCCTTCCTGGACTTATCGACTTCATCAAGCGCCTGGTGTACTTCAGCGCGCCGCGCGGCTACTAGCGGATGGTAGACCCAGCGCTTGTTGCCAGGATTGCGCAACACCTCGGCCGTCAGTTCATCCACCGTGACGCGGCCTTTTTGGCGAAACCCGCGCACATCGATTTCAAGACAGGCTACACCCATCGCCTCAATCTTCTTCAGCTTGACCTCATCGACCCTGTGTGTCACAGCAACTTCAATGATGAGATCGAATGGCTCTCCACGGGTGGGCCGCACTCTGCAGAAGACATCCGCAACGATGCCAGCTATCGGCCACTCTGAAACGGCGCCACTCAGGCCCAGATCCCCCAGAGCAAGCATGACCTCGCGGGAGATGGTTTCTCCGTCCGCCATGTAGCGGTGCAGCGGCTCCGAGTAGACCGGTGAAACTATCGAGTGCGCCTGCAGCAGGATTGACTTGATCACATGGTGAAGAAGGCTCTCCGATTTTTGTGCCAGCGTCAGACCCTCAAGGTCTCCAAGCACTGACGGGAGCAGATCCAGGTACTTCGTGGCTTGCTGCTCGGCGTCTTGGGTCGCCATGCTTTGGAGTTCTTCATCTTCCCAGTGCTTGTCCCAGCAGGACTGCACCTCATCACCGATCTTCATTTTGGCGAGTATTTCGGCCATGTCCCACGACGCTACATCCGGGTTATCTACTGTGATCGTGATGATGGCGTCATAGTCGCCCTCGTTTCTCACAGTGCGCTGCGTGTCCAGGCGCAGCAATACGGTGTGTCCGTCATCCAGGGTGATGGAAGCCAGCTGCGAATCGATCCACGTATGTTCGCTCACGTACATGCGTCGGCGCGTTGCTGTCGCCTCGCCCTGGTACAAGTGACCAGAAATACCGGGTACCAATGCCCTGCGTGTCGGCGGGGGCAGATCAATCTCACACTGCTCCACCAGCAACTGCAGCGCCGTAAGCCGCGCGATGACGACTAGGCAGTTGTCACGCTGCTGGCCCGTCTCGTGGCGGAAAAACTGACCGAGGGTATTGGCGCGCAGGAAGTGCTCCCGGCCCACCCCCGCATTGACAGCCTGAAGAGCACTGCCGCACGCGGGACAGGTGCACTTGCATGCAAGGCCAGTTTCATCACGGCGAAGGTCGCAGATGGAGACCGCCTGGCCGGAGACGTTGCGTATCGCCCAACGCATGGGCTTTCCGGCTAAGACTTTCGCCTCTTCTGCCGTTGGGGATCGAACTTTCCCCTGCTTCACGCTCATCCTGGTCATGGGATCGCAAGCTCATAGGTGCGGCTCTCGACATCGAAGACAACGTTGAAGGACTGCTTGGGACCGATGCCTTGGTCTGCGGCCACATCGGCGAGCTTTGAGATTTGCAGGTTCGAGCCGATGGCGATGGCTGGCCAAAGCCTTCGCGCGTGCTCGAAGGTTCCTGAAAGCAACCCACCAAAGGCACTTGGTAGATAAACCACCCGCCTCACCGGGGGCAGCGAACCAGACTGCCTCAGGGTCACTGACAGGGGCAAGCTGGCGTCCAAATCCTCCGGCAACACCGCAGTCCTTGTCTCAATCAACCGTCGCTTTCGCGCCTCCACCAGGCCTTGCACCTGCAATGGCCTGCCATTGACGCGGTACACGGCATGCTCTACCTTCGCAAAGATGGGCGATGTAGACAGGGCGGCGCTCAAGGCCATGTTGCTCACCCCACCCGCCCCTACAACAGCCTTCGCCAGATCTGTTCGGGTCGCCACGTCATGGTGGGCCTCCATCACTTCCAGTGCCTCCAACTCAAGCGCGGAAAGAACATCTTGCCTCGGGATCGGCTCTCGCGCCCTGTATTTATTGTGGCCGTCTGCGTGCAGCCATGGCCATCCTGAGAGCAGCTCGACCAGGATGTGAAATGGCGGCAAGCTGAGGGTACGCCCCATTTCAAAAAAGAGCCTGTCGTCCGTCACGATGGCAGCGAGCAAGTCATCGATCCCGACACTCTGCGTTGATACGCACAGCAGCTTTTTTAGACGAGTAGCCAATGCTGATTCCAGCCCCCCTGGCAACGTGAACCAACTCCACTCTTCCTCAAGAAGCCTGAAGCCTGGCAAACCTTTGAAAAGCGCGAGCAGTTCTTCAGGATCTGCAGAGACCCTTTCTGTCAGGCTCAGATGTCCTGCGACTCGCAGCAGATTCGTACACCCTACCGCTTTGCATTCCCTATGGGCAAAGGAGATGGCCTTTTGAAACCACTGCAGCTGGGAGGCATCACTGTGAAGGACCCGCACAGCCGCGTAACCATCGGGGGTCCTGGTCTTGGCAAACGCTGATCGTGCGACCGTCTGCCTACCCGTCAACTCAGCAAACTCAAGGGCAGCTCTGAGGCCGACCCCAGGCCCGAGCAGATTGGCCAGCTCTACATCCGCCTCGTCAACATGCACTGGGGCAATTCGCGCAGCCGCAGCCATCAGTTTGTCCAACGCGGGCATTGCTATCGGACGGCTCTGTAACACCTGGATCACGGCGTCGCAGATTTGGCGTACTCGCTCACGGGTCAGGCCGTACTCGTCGCCCACCTGCTGCAGGGTCTTGCCGGTGGGCCCGCTGAAGCGGCTCAGGAAGATTCCAACCCACCGCTCCTTCGCCAACTCGGTCCCCGGACGCCGCTCCGATACACGCATCGCCACCCGTGCAATGGCCTCCAGCTCGGTCCGCCAATCGTACTTGTCGGCCGCGATAAGCTGCTCGCAGAAAAACATTGAGGCTGGCGAGATCTCTGACGCATCGGCCCGATCTAACAGCCATTGCGCTACCGGCAGAGAACTTTGACGGGGAAACCGAATGTCGTGAATGTCCAGGTTGGCAACCCAGCCCGAACTGGCGGCAATGCGAACTCTCGTTCTCCACTCATCCGTGACTTCGCGGGTGGCCTGAGCCTGTTCGTCCACCTGCCCAGCTTGCCGCAGTTGGTTCGCAGCAGGCGTCCAGTAAAGCGCCTCAAGTCTTGCAAGTACGCCCAAAACATCCCCTACGGATCTACTCAGCGCAGTCTTCACATCCCTCAGGGTGAGGGTTGCAAATTCGGCGGGTGTTTGGAGGGTGGCAACCAAGGCCTGTATGCGGTCCCGGTCGGTAGGGGCTATGGCTTGCTCCCACCCATCCGACAAACGGACCCCCACCGGGTGATTCCAAATTTCTGCGAAGCGGTTTCGACGCCCATCCACAAAGATCGTCCGAATCTCAGCGGCACGCCGTTCGCTGGGCAGAGTGCCACACCACGCCAATAGGTCATCACCTGAAATCTCGCCCGCCGAACAACGAATTCTCCTTCGTACCATGTTCGCGGCAAAACTTGGTAAAACGCCAGCATGCCGGGGAAGCAAGCCCTCACCAAAAGAAGTCATCCGCTTATCTCCGTGTCTGAAGGGCGCGCGAAGCACCGCCCCAACTAATCATCCGTGAAGCGGGTAGTGTGGAAGCGGCTCATAACCGCGACTCACTAGGTAGGCTTGCACTGCCGTGAACCTTGACTTGGCCACTCCCAAATCTGTGAATAGTTCCTGCCTGCGCCCATGACGGCGATTTGTCTCACCATACCAATGTCGGTTGATTACGCAGGCCTCGAACAAGTCAATATCCAGGCTGAGGATGTACCGGCGTTTTCCACGCACAAACTCTTGACGCATACGCGCTCCGCAGAAACAGGCCTGCCTACGACGACTTGGCGCGCTTGCTGGCGAGTCCCACGGCCAGGTCTGTCAAGACCGCAGCTTGCAGGTTCTGCAATAAATCCTCAGGCACTCTGGTCCAGGCCAGAATGGAATTGGGATATGCGCCTACTGGCATTCCGTGTTCATTGAGGATGCAGGTGGTATTCCCCTGGGTGAAAACACTGCCATAAATGACGGTAACCGATGGCTTCATCATCATTTCCAGACCGAGGGACTCAAGGTACATCGAAGGGTCGTGGGCAATGACCTCCACATACCGCTCATTGTGAATACCGCACCACTTACGGCAAGCCATGGCGACTCGGACCCCCTCCGGGGGTATGCCCACAGTCCAGGAGCCAAGACTTGCGGACTGAGTGTTTTTCAGATCTTCATTCATTCAATTAACCCAAAGAACGTGCAAAGCTTCGAACGCCTTTGCCAACCCTATTACTGGCGTCGGTCGTAGGCGATGCAACTGGAGGCAACTCGGTACTGCTTGGACTACCTGCAATCTCCTTTACCGGGTCAACAGGCTTCGGAAGAGACTCCACGTCAGCTACATTCGTCGGTAGCGCAGCTTGTCTTGAGCGTGGGCTGTCCGACGAAATCTGAGATCTAGGTTCAGCCGCTATAGAAGCTTGTATTGCTGGCTTACTCCCGTCCACTACGAGTTTCCCCGTCTCTGAATAGAGCGCCAGAAGTGCCAATATCCTCAAACGTTCAGCTCTAGCGCGCTTAGAGATACTGCTCAACTGATCCAGCAACTTGGGTTGTGTTTCGCCAATAAACACTGCGAACTGGATCGGTTCGAGCTGCCCGTCAACAAACCCCATGTTGACCGGAATGCCCCTGAAAGTTTCTGATCCGCTTTCGAGGTACATACCGATCATTGCCAAAGCCCGAAGCCGTTCTGATCTGACATTCGCCGGAATCCGCGCAAATGCACTATGCAAAAGCGGGTATGCCTCGTTAATTTCGACAACGACTTTCAGGCTTTTGCCGCTCATACAGAAGCACCACCGAGCAGCCAAAATCCACGCGCATTCGAAAGCACAGGATTTTTAGGCGATACCACTTTCAGACGCGGGAATGCCTCCTGAATTGCCTGCTGGAAGAACGAAGATCCACCGCCGACCAGAACAATAACGTCAGGAGACATACTTTCCACGCGGAGAGCCTTTTGAATCGAAGTGGCCGTCACAGAGGAAAGAGTTTCACTCGCCTTCTTGAGGAAAGGAGCAAGTTCGACACGCTCACCCATCAGCAAGATGCTTTCCTTGCCGGAGCGAATTGCATTTTCGAGCGTTTCAACACTCACTTTTGCTCCGTGCTCTTCGGCAATAAAAATACCTGCCTGCTCCAGCAAAACAGAAGACGCTTTGATGCTCGTACCGCTAGATTGCCGCTGCAATTGACCGTTGCTTACCAATACCCAATCCAGCGAGTAGAAGCCAGGATCAACTACGAGGATTCGATGCTCATCCGTAATGCGTTGATCTTCAGGCCCTTCTTCCACTTCATTGACGTAATCGAGAAGGCCACCAATTGGCTGCGCGACGACCTTGACCTTCTTCACGTTTACCGTGCGTTTCTTGGTCACCTGATGCTCGCCTGAAAACCGAGCTTCCAGATCTGCACGCAGCGACTCATCTTGAAACTGCGAAACTGGAAGGCCGGTGACAAGCAGATCAATCTCCTTCATTTCAGTAAGGA
>Ga0210246_102637_pt1 | contig 10227 bp, 5 predicted proteins | sample ChrtobMetaP3_8mM_FD_155469 | JGI IMG/M metagenome (GOLD analysis project Ga0210246, IMG submission 155469) | Chrysochromulina tobin associated microbial communities from unialgal haptophyte culture, Seattle, Washington, United States - P3_8mM | ecosystem: Host-associated > Algae > Haptophytes >...
TTATAGATTCCCCAGGATCCGTTGAGGCTTTCGCAATGTCGAACACGCTCTCAATCGATTGACGCTCGGCTCGCTCGGACGCGACCAACCTTCGGTCTTCCTTCACTGAGTGTTGGATATTCGCAACCGCCCGCCCACCCACGCGAATTTCAAGGGAAAGGGAACATGAACATCAGAGAGACCTGCATCGGAGCAGATCATCAGGAAAACAGCTACCCCAGCGGAGTCACGGTTCTCCACAGCAAACGTTATCTCAGAAGAGACAGTAAGTTCCGGTACAGTAAGGTACCGAGGTGTATGTACCCGTGTGAACCCGGGTCAGGCGGAGCGGCCGATCATGGCCGCCTCGACCTTTCGGGCTACCGGTATACCGGTATGGGACCAGGCCGGCCAGGGGACCGGCCCAGTCGTGGGTCGTTACACACTTATGGCTTCATCAATACCAATCAGCTTACCAATCAACTCAGGAAGGAGGGCCCCCGTTCTCGAAGTCGTGTCAAGAGCCTCTCCGATTGATTGCGATTGGAACACGATGATCATGACGACATGGATGCTCCTGTCTTCCTGTGGCGCTTTCCTGGCACCCAATCAGCTCGGATCTTCCTCTATTATCGCGGGTCCGCGCTTGCGCGCTGCCATCGAGCCGGTGCGCATGATGGCGACCGCGCCAAAGACCGTCAAGATTGGCATCGTGGGCGGCGGCACGGTGGGTGGCGGCATCGTCGAGATCCTGGCGAGGAAGAAGGAGTTCGTCACGAACTCGCTCGGCTTCGACATCCAAATTGTCAAGATTGCTGTCGGCAATCTCAACAAGAAGCGCGACTTTGCGGTGCCGACTGGCTGCGTGATTACGGCAGACGTCATGTCGGTCGTCAAGGACCCCAACATCGACATGATCGTCGAGGTGATGGGCGGCACCACGCTGGCCAAGGACGTGGTGTTCAACTCGCTCAAGGCGGGCAAGTCGGTCGTCACCGCCAACAAGGCGCTCATCTCGGCGTACCTGCCCGAGCTCAAGGCGCTGCTCGCGGAGGTGAATGCCGGCAAATCGGGCAAGGACATCGTGCACTTCGGCTTCGAGGCGGCGGTGTGCGGCGGCATCCCGATCATCCATGCGCTGCAGCGCGACTTCCTTGGCGATGACATCACGCAGCTCTCGGGCATCATCAACGGCTGCACCAACTTTATGCTCTCGAGCATGGCGGCCGGAGGCAAGTCATACAAGGAAGCCCTCGATGAGGCGTCGGCGCTTGGGTATGCGGAGGCGGACCCGACGCTCGACGTGGGCGGCTTCGACGCGCGCTCGAAGCTGCGCATCATGATGAAGCTCGCGTTCGGCATCAACGTCAACGAGGACGAGATCCCCTGCCGTGGCATCACCGAAGTGACCGCTACCGACTTTGAGTACGCGAAGCTCATCGGCGGCACAGTCAAGCTGCTCGGCATCGCGAAGCTGGACGCGCCAGGCTCGGATCGCATGTCGGCCTTCGTCTCGCCGTGCTTCGTGCCGTCCTCTTCGACGCTCGCCAGCGTGAACGACGCGATCAACGCGGTACAGATCACGTCCACGTCGTTGGGCAGCTCGACCTTCGTTGGGCGGGGCGCCGGCCGCTTCCCAACGGCGAACAGCTGCGTCTCGGACATCTTCGGCATTTGCGAGGGCTCTACCTCGGAACCCTTCCCCAAAACGGCTCCCTCGTCGCTCAAATTCCGCAACAGCTTCACGTCCGCCTTCTACGTGCGCATCCGCTTCCGCGACGGCACGGGCATCATCCGATCTGTCGGGACCGCCTTTGCCAACGCGGGCATCTCCATCCAGTCGATCCTTCAGAACCCGATCAAGGACAAAAACGACGCCATGTTCGTCGTCATGACCGACCCCGCCGACGTCTCCCAGGTCAAGGCGGCCTGCGTCGAGCTCGAGGCGCAAGACTGGTGCCTCGGCAACACCTTCTACATGCCCGTGCTGTGAGAGCTTTGAGTTCTGAGTACGGAGTATCGTATGTTGGAGGACTCCTTGGAATTTGCGGGTTCCAAGGGCCGCCCGGCCTGGTTTCTAATCAGCAAAAGGACGATAAATAATTATATTTATAGGATCGAGTGCAATGTCATCATGCGTCATCGCGTCACCCACGCCGAGCGCGTCCTCGCAGGCCGCGCCGCCGCCAGCGCGCCGCCGGGTGCCCTGCGGGCCGCCCCGGGTCCTGGGCAATGGTCCCGGGAGGCCGAGCGGAGCTCAATTTGGCGGAGCTCTGGCATGTGGGTATGTAAGGGTATGTGTTAGGTATGTGTGGGTGAGGCGAGCCGGCTCTGCCGGGTTTCGGGTTTGGGTGGTGCGATCATGAAGTTCAAGCGAAGTCAAGTCTGCACATAAACAACAGACTCTCGAATGTCGGCTCCGGAAGCCAGCTTTGGAGGACGGGCGAGTCAATGGAGATGCCAGATGGGGGAGGGGGATCCAAGACATGAGGCGACAGTTTCACGTCATAAGTGCTTACATATGTAGAACAACTTGACTTGGTCAGGCTATCAATTCCTGATCTCACTCACTCATCCATTCAATATTTCACTTCTTCTGTTCTTCACGACTTGACTTGTTTCGTGGCCAAGTCAACAAGCAAGTCAAGTCAAGTCTATACATACAGTCTTCACCCCCCATTAAGAAAACAGGAATTTTAGGCTTGCCGTAGTTTCTTAGCGCCTTTGGCGCACCATGGGCTGGTTTCTTAGCGGGCCGGCCGATCAGGTGCTGATCGTTTTGGGCGTTTTCTTACATGTATTTCTAGCATTTTCGTCAGTTGCGTACACCAGTACATGTACATTGGGGGGGTACTTAAAGGGGGTGGGGAAGCTGCCCGTACACTAGAGTGTCGATTGCTCGATTCCTGAGCTGACCTAGTCGCAAACTGACAGGGCCGAGCGCGCGCTCCGGCGCGGTGGGCTTCAAGATCGCGGATGAACCGCCGAGTGCAGAGCAGCTCACCTTCAGCAAGGAGAAGGAGGTGCCAGGTGATGCGCTGGTTGGCATATCAATTCTCTACAATTGGCTGGTGGTGGGCTGGTGCGTGGGACAGATCGTGGAGGCTGGAGCGCAACACGGATGGGCGCTCGTTCAAGACGATTGGCGGTGAGCGAGTGAAAGTAAACTTTCTCATATTCTACGAGATCGCCCAGCAGACTGTGAAGACAGTGTTGCGCCTGGATGACTATGATAGTGAGTGGGTTTTGTTGGCAAGCATCGACGCCACAGTCCCAATAGAGCCGGGGCCCGAGCCAGGCGCACACGGTAGGGCTCGCGGACCCGGCCCGGACGTGGACGCGGACATGTAGAGAGGGTGACCAGCGGGCCCTAACCTCTAGCCATGGGCTGTTTTCTTAGAGCCCCAGGGCACTTTTGCTTGCCGTAGTTTCTTAACATCGTGTTTTCTTAATGGGGGGGGAAGACTGTAAACAACAGACAACCAAACGGAAGCCTATCGAATGTGCTCCGGAAGCCAGCAGTGGAGGACGGGAGTCGATGGAGATGGCGGAGGGGGGTCCATAATGAGGTGACACGTCATAAGTGCTGACATACGTGCCCTCGGAGAACATGTAGGTGACTTGACTTTCGTGGCGTGGTTTTGGGCAAACAGCTCGCGCCAAAGCGCGCACGCACTGGTTCAGTCGGCTCGCGCTTTCGCGCGACGCGCTGCCACCCCCCGATGCCGGACCTTCGTCAAGAGGGGTCTTCGACCGTCGGCGAGCTGTCTACGCTGCCACTCTCAACCGAGCTGCTGAAGTATTACCGCGCACGGCTCGAATCCTCCGAGGCAGAAATGCGTGGCCTCGAGAGCCGCATCGATGCCTGCGCGGCCTCCCAGGCCGCGCAGCACAAAGCTCGCTGGGAAACGCTCAAGCGCATGGACGAAATCACCGACCTGCAAAAGGCGCTGAGCGACTCGCACATCTACCTATGGGAGGAGCGCGAAAATTGCCAGCGCCTGCAGGCCGAGAACGACGAGCTGCGCATTCAGGAGCTCGAGGACCGGCGCAAGATCCAGCACCTGCTCTCGCTCGTTGACCCGCTCGTGCAGGACACGACGTATGTGCGCGACTCGGCACCCGAGACGATGACACTCCATCCGCACGCGCGCTCGACCACAACTCCCGTCGCCGCGGGCAGCCATCGCAGCAACGCCCCCCGCAGGGGCGGCGGCAGCGGAGGCGGAGGCGAGGGCGGCGTGGCGGGCACGGCGGGTGTGCACTCGGACGGCACGCGCGTGCTGCGGACGGTCTACATGCCCAACGAGCAGGTCGACGCGCTGCTCCTCACCGTCGAGTCGCTGCGCACGCAACTGCAGCAGCAGGAGCAGCTCGGGCGCGAGCGCGTGGCGGCACTTCTGGAGGACAGGCGGCTGCGGCTGGCCGAGGAGCGCGCGCGGCGCGCGGCCGAATCGGACCGCGCGCAAGAGGCAGACGCGACGCTTGAGAAGACGCAGCAGATGCTGCACCAGTACACCAAGGACTACCTCTCTCTCAAACACGAGGGTCTCACCGAGCGGCGCCAGCTTGTCGAGCGGCTCGAGGATTGCACCAGGGAGCGCGATCGACTCGCCGAAGAGCTGCATGCGTACAAGGCCAAGGCGGAGATCGAGATGCATGCGGTCAACTCCTCCGCGCGCTCGGGCGCCGAGCAGTACATCGCCCTCTACCGGCAGCAGGTGAGCGATACAGAGCGCACAATGGGCCTACTCAAGGACCAACACAATGGGCTGCAGCAGGCGCTCGCGATGCGGATCAAGGAGCTCGAGGCGACTGTGCTGCGACTCAAGCAGAGCTACCGCGAGCTCGACCAGCGGCGCGCCCTCGAGGTCGAAGGCTTCACGCAAGAGATCGGGCTGATGCGCAAGCAAGTGCGCCGTCTGGAGCTACGCCTCTTCGGGCGGAAGCCCGGGCTCTCCGAGGCAGAGGCGGAGGCGAACGTGCCCACGCCGCGCGGCGCGAGCGCAAAGGTGGCGCACGGCGCGAAGGCGTTGCGTGCCATGCAGGCCCGCGTCGCCGCGCTCGAGAAGAGCCTACTCACCCTCGACGAGGATGACATGTGAGGTTCGATACCGTGGGGACGGGAGTTCACATGGTTCGGGAGGCCGGGGCTACCCGTGCCCGGTGACGGTGCGTCCGAAGGGAGTCTTCAGATTTTTCAGCGTGACCTGCGACCGTTGAGTTTTCTGGGGGGGTGGCTTGCTTGGGGGGTTGATTGAAGCAACTTTCACGCTTGAGACGGCGCTTCTGACACGGTCCCCGCGCCGCCAATGCGACACGCTTGGAGTGCGCTCCTTCTTGCGTGCGTGTGCGCGGCGGCGGAGGACACGCACTACGACGTTCTAGGCGTCAAGCGTGACGTCAGCCCTGCCACGCTCAAGAAGGCCTATTACGGGTTGGCGCGCTCGTTGCACCCGGACAAGGTGACTGATCCGGTCGCAAAGGCGGAGGCGGAGCTGCAGTTCAAGCGTGTGGCCGATGCATACTCCATATTGTCTGATGAGACCACGCGTAAGGCGTATGACTACGAGATTTCTTCGCCAAGGCACCAGCAGAGGGATGTTGAGGAGAAGCAGCGGATGCGGAAGCAAACAGCAGGTCAGGCCAGCCCACTAGATGGCGTGCGCGAGGTTGTCTCGTCGCTCGACGAGCTCGCCGACCTGACAGAGGGCAAAGCTGGCAAGCTCACTCGGCACGTGCTCATCGCGCTGCACGACACTCGCGAGGCTGCGTGCGTGGAGCAGATGCGCAACATCAACTTCCCAGAACCGTTCATTGGCATGTCGCAGGAGTGGCATGGTGTCAAGTGGTCGGACATCATCGTGGTCGCTAGGCACAATGTGGGACCTTCGCTCGCGAGCGGTCGTCCCTCGACTGTCCTGTCGGCATACGAGAAGGAGGTCGGCCCCGCCACGCGCGGCACTCGAGGCGTGCGAATGCCACGATGCCCAACGATCATCTTTCAGTCACGTGGCGAGCGGCTCGGCCGTGGCGCGGCGCACGGTGACAGCCCGAGCTCTGACACGGCATTCTACACGTGGGTGTTCAGTTTCCTGCAGGTGCCGCTCACCATCCGCAGCGAGTACCCCTCGAAGGTGCGCATCAATTGGATCCACGGATCAGAGGTCAAGGAGCTTTTTGTGCTCGCGCCTCAGGGCTCGGTCGAGCGCATGGTTTACCTCTCGCACACGCTGCACGCGGAGCGCATCGACCGCAAGGGGACGCACATCAGCGACAACACGAGCCTACTCATCTTTCGCGTGACGAACCGCTCCGAGATGGTCGTGCGCCCCAAGGCGTGCCTCGACCTGACCGCTGACTGCGACGAATGGAAGCGCAAGGGCGAGTGCCAGAGCAACGCGCAGTACATGAAGGCAGAGTGCTCGCTCTCCTGCGGCACGTGCAGCGAAACTGGGCCGTCGGCCAAGAAGGGCGGGGCGGCGGCGGCGGCCAAGAAGGGCGGGGCGGCGGCGGCAGCGGCCACCACGGCAGCAAAGGTGGCGCGTCCCGACGAGAAGCTCTGCGTCGACGACCACCTCGAGTGCGTGGCCTGGGCGCTGCAGGGGGACTGCAAGTCCAATCGTCGGTACATGCACGAGAACTGCAAGCGCTCATGTGGGCTGTGCGGCTCGTGCTTCGACAATGCGACCACCTGCGCGCTGTGGAAAGCGAACGGCGAGTGCGAGACCAACGCTGCCTACATGCGCACCGCATGTGCCTTCTCCTGTGGGTTTTGCGACGGCGTCGCCGGCGGCGGCACGGCCGACGCCGACGCCGCGCCGTGCGTAGACGACTTGAGCGACTGCTTGCTGTGGGCCGCGAGCGGCGAGTGCAAATCCAATGAAGAGTACATGGGGGCGCACTGCCGGCGCGCCTGCGGCAAGTGCGGCACCGGCGAGTGCGAAGACGACAAGGACAAGAAAGCTCATTGCGCGCTGTGGGCCTCGCAGGGCGAGTGCATCCAGAATGCGCGCTTCATGAGTAAGACGTGCCGCCGCTCGTGCGGCCTGTGCGGTGACGGCGCGTCTGGCGAGGTGGCCACGTCGTCCATGTGCGAAGACGCGCACAAGCGCGACGGTGAGTGCGGTCGCTGGGCCTCGGCTGGTAATTGCGAGACTAACAAGGCGTGGATGCATGAACACTGCAAGCGTTCGTGCGGCCTGTGTGACTGCGCCGATCTCGCGCCGAAGGGATGCATCGACTGGAAGATCGACCAGCAGTGCACGCGCAACCGGCGCTTCATGGTCAAGCATTGCTTCAAGTCGTGCGGCTGGTGCGGCAAGCTCGAGGTGGACGCGGGCAAGGATGCTTGCTATAATGAGGACATCAAGTGCGAGACTTGGGTCAAGGATGGTGAGTGCAGCCGCAACCCGGACTTTATGAAGCAGGAGTGCATGAAGGCGTGCGGGCTGTGCACCACTAATCCGCCACCGCCCGTGACCGAAAAGGTGCCGAGGAGAGGCGAGGCGCCCCCAGCGGCGCCGTCTGGCCGGCCTGCTGCCAAGCCTGCCCCCGTCCAGCCTGCCGCCGCCAAGCCTGCCGCCGCCAAGCCTGCCGCCGCCAAGCCTGCCGCCGCCAAGCCCGCCGCCAAGCCCGCCGCCGCTACCTCACAGCCAACGCCAGCATCGGCGGCCGTGCTCGACAAGGCTGCTTGTGCGGACAAGGATCATCGTTGCGACGCGTGGGCAGGGGCCGGGCACTGCGAGCAGAAATTCATGGTCCAGACGTGCCCGACCTCGTGCAAGAGCCCCGACTGTACTGCGCCCGCAGCGCCTGAAGTGGCCTGCGAGGACAAGCTGTCTACGGACTGCCCAGTGCTCGCCCGCTCAAACGAGGCGTGCGAGACCGGCTTCATGAAGGAGAATTGCGCCCTCTCATGCGGACGATGCGGCAAGCGTCCAGCGCCGTCGCAGCGGGCGCGGGGTAAAGAGGAGTTGTAGCGCCGGCGCTGCGGCTGGCTGGGACTCATTCAATTGACAATTCCACTCAAAATTCATTCAACCACAATCCACATCTACTTGTACCACGATCCACGTGCCCGGTGCGCGGTGGTTCTCCGTTGCAATATGCAAGTTATCGTTGCCATTCACGCTTATTCTCAGTCCCGCGAGCCGCGACACAATCCGCGCTATCATTCAATACATCATGTCCCATCAACTCGGTAGAGCCAGACACGGAGACAGTGAAATAATCAGTAAAATAACTTCACCTGCAGCTTCACCTGCAGACTTCACGAACTAGATTTTAAGGATTTGGCTATTTTGGTTTTGGGCTGGTTGTTAACTTGAGTTTGGGATTTCCACGTTCGATTCTGAAAGTAATGAGCTTGAGTCTTTTAGAACTCAATGGGAGAGCAGGGGACACCTCTGGCTCGTGTTGCGAACTTGCATGCAGCAAAAATCAGGTTCGAAGTCAACGTCAAAACGACGCTCATTCGACAACGCTTTGGGCCAGGGAATGGACGGCGGCGCCTACGCGGTCGCCGAGGACCGATGCCGCATTTACTATTACGATGCGCACGTGAAAACTGGCATAGGGCCGCTGCCGCCAAAGAAGCTGCCACGCTCGTGGTCGATACACCACCGATACAATACCGAGGCCTGGCTCTCCGCCGCAATGCAACATGGCCACCCATGGCGCGTTCGAACGCAGGCTGAAGCTGACGTCATCTTGGTCGGCGCCACGTTTGCGCAAGCGTGCATTGCGGACAAAAAGTTCTATGCCCGAAACCTGTGGCAGCACGTGCTGCGTGATGCGTTCTTGTGGCCGGTGGATGGTGGCCGTGGCATCGGTGACATGAGCGCAAAGCGTGCAGCCGAGCTGGCTTCAGATAATACCGCGGACTGGGGCCCGCCCAAGGCGTTCTCGATGCAGTACCCGAATTGCCCGCCATGGGTAGACAATAATCGGACGGCGTACTTTCCGCGTGATGCGATGCTGCTCACCGAATTCACGGTCTCGGGCATTGATGCACGTGGCGGCAGTATCATTACGCCATTCGTCGTCTCGCAGCCGACGTGGCTCGTAAGCTCGCGCGAGAGCAGCGTCTCGTCTGCACAAGAAGATCTGGCTGTGCGCGGCAGTGATGTCTTGCGTGCGCCCCTTGCTTGGAAGGCGCGCAAGCTGCTCCTGTTCGTGGGCCACCTGCCCAAAGTGGGCATCTCGCCCTCACGGTACCAGATCTGGCGGCAGGTGAGGCGCGATCCGCGAGTGACGACCAAGTCACATTCGGGCAACTGCACAATTGGGTCGTACCGCGAGTGTGAGCATTCCAAGGTCTGGCTACGTGCGCAGCCGACGTCATATTTTGTCAGCCGCTGTTGGCCATACTGCAAGAACGACAAGAGGCTCAGCTGCGCGGCGTCTGCGCTGCTCTCCCCGCTGCAAAACTACGAGTTGATGCGCAAGGACTGCCTGCGGCACAAGCCTCGTCACTCGCATGGCAACTTGAGCGCTGAGGTGAGCGCCGACCTCCACCGAGACGCGTCGCTACGATGGACCGACTCTGAGTACTATGCCCAGGCTATGGGCCACCGCTTCTGCCTCATCGTGCATGGCGATCTTGCAGGCACGCCCAAGATTGGCGAGGCCGTCAACATTGGCAGCGCCGGCGGCTGCTTCCCCATCTTTGTCGTGAAGCTAAAGATGGGGAAGCGTGGCATGAGCACGGAGGAAGCGCTCGCATCGGCAGTCCGCCACTCATACCCGTACAGCCGTTGGCTTGATTACTGCCGTATTGGCTTCTTTGTGCCTGAGCACCATGCCACCCGTAACATGCATGCGGTCCTGGACGCCCTCGAGGGCCTCCAAGAATTTGAACTGCTCCAGAAGCGTCGGGCGCTGCGTCAAGTACACCACGCGTTTGCCTTCCGACCCAATTGTTCGCTGCCGATGGCGCCGTGCGCCACCGACTACATCCTAGCGGAGTTGTGCGCAGCCGCTGGTCGCCTCAAGCTCAACAACAACATGACGGTTCGCAGCATCCCGGTGGCGGGTAGCAGCGAGGGCTCGGGCCAAGGGCTGAAGCGTTGCCTCCTTCTTTGAACTTTGAGTGTGGAAGCGCCACGCAACCAGAAAGCCAGAGCTCATGGTTTAACGTTGAGACACTGTTGAGACGTTTGTATTAACACTTAAGCTCAGGAAGTGTTAGCCTGTCTCAACACCTGTTTCAGGAGCTGTTGAGACAGCTTGTCTCAACACCTCTAA
>Ga0210246_102668_pt1 | contig 10062 bp, 9 predicted proteins | sample ChrtobMetaP3_8mM_FD_155469 | JGI IMG/M metagenome (GOLD analysis project Ga0210246, IMG submission 155469) | Chrysochromulina tobin associated microbial communities from unialgal haptophyte culture, Seattle, Washington, United States - P3_8mM | ecosystem: Host-associated > Algae > Haptophytes >...
CGGTGGCGGTGGCGGTGGCGGTGACGGAGGCGGCGGCGGCGGCGGCGGCGGCGGCGGGCCCATCGGCCGCATAATACCGAGCGTATCTGAGCTCCGTGAGCTCCTTGACGTGGGTGATGGCCGAGGAGAACTTATGGAGCGTGTTGAAGAGGGCGGCGACCTCGTCTCGTGAGACCGATGTGGGAAAGAGCTCGGGAGGGAGCAGCAGCAGCTTGAGCGCGGTGCCATAGCCGAGCATCGTCACCTTGGCGTGCAGTCGGCACTTTTGGCACGAGACGCAGTCGATGACGCGGCTCACGTTGTGGAAGACCCCCTTGAATTGCTTCTTGAGGCTCCACCAGCTCGCCTGTGGGGAAGAGGCGAGGGCGCCGTGGTGAGCCCTTGCATGCAGGGAGGGCTCCACCAGCTCGCCTGTGGGGAAACGCGCTCGGATGGCCCCACGGGATGGCCGTTCGGGGTAATGTTCGGGGTAATCGGGGGCGTCCGAGGGGGCGATCCGAGGCCGAGGTGGCACTCGAAGACGGCAATCTCGCGGCAATCTCGCGGCAATCTCGCGGCAATCTCACCTGCTCCTCGCGGAACAAGAGTCCCTCGTCGAAGGCCTCAAAGACCGCCGAGCACGACTTGAGGATCGCCGTGTCGAGGAAGCGGCGCACGAGCGCAGTCGCGTCCATCATGCCGCCCACCTCTTTCAAGCTGCCCCGCTCCGCCGCCGCCGCCGCCGCCATGGCCGAGGGCATCAAGTTGTAATCGTACGTCGACAGGAAGGGCGAGGCGCGTCGCACCGCCCGAAGCAGCACGACGAAGGCGAAGTGAAGGTTCTTGAGGCGCTCGGGGTGGCCATCGAATTGGCGCGCAAAGTACGCGAGATCGGGCTCCCAGTCCGTCCGGTTCTTGCGCTTCGAGGGCGGGTGGTAGAAGCGCGCCACGTGTGTGTTGGTCGCCGCATGCATGCCCGAGAGTAGCCGGTAGAGCACGCGCTCCTCGAGGCAGATGTTCTGGTCGGAGCCGGTGCGCACGAGGCAGTTCTCGTTGTAGATGGCCGCCCACACGTGCGAGCCGTTGTACCCCGTGTAGCTCTCCTCATTCAGCTGAAGGTTGACATAGTCGGAGGCATTCGTCGGGATCGCCGAGCACATGTCGAGCCAGAACGACGGCAGCGTCTCGTCGTTGCAGTCCTCGGCGATGGTGCCCACATACGCGTGCTCCTCGGGCGTGATGGTCACGTCCACCGGGTCCGTGGGTACGCTCGACTGCTCGCGCGGCGGCGACATGGAGCTCGAGAACGGGCTGCCGCCGCCGCCCGTCGCCGCAGCGCCAAACGGGTCGGACGCCGAGTTGTCGGTGCCGAGCGTGCAGAGCGGCTCGGCAGTGTCCTCAGCCTTGCTCACGCACACGTGCTCCTCCTCCTCGGGCCCGCCCCAGTACTGGCACTTGCCATCCATGTTGACGTTGATCAGCCGAAAGAAGGGCGCCGTGCTGAGCTCGGCGAGCAGCGTGTGAAGCTGGTGCTCATTGGCGGCCTCGACGGTCTCGAGGTTACACTGCGTGTCGGCTAGCGGCCCGGAGGGCAGCACGTCGAAGGGCGAGAACGGCGACGCGGCGAGCACCAGCGCTGCGAAGGCGGCGAGCATCCGTGGGCGCGTCCAGAGCCTGTGTCGACCGCCGCTCGCGGTGCAGACGTGTCAGAGGTCGCCGCGTCACCAATAAAAATCGTGCATCGTTGATTTGGAGTTTGTGTGCAAGCACCATGGCGACTAGGACTGGCGATTAGGACTGTGTTCCCAGACAAGGAAGCGCCGTCTTGTGCACCGCTTTTCTCAGAGCCTGTGCCGTCGCTTTTGGCGGCCGGCCGTCAGAGGGGCGCGCGGGCGCGGGCCTCAATCGGGAGCGCAAGGAGATGGCGTCGATAAGGACCGTGCGTGAGGATAAGAAGCCGGTCGTTCGCAGCTCTGTGTCAAACGACGTCGATCACCTCGTCAACATGGGCGAGAAGGCTCTGCTCGAGACGGCGGCCAACACCGTGCACGACTTGCACAAGGACCAGATTCGCATCAAGAAGATCAACGTGGGCATGACGGAGCTTTCGCACCTGCACGCGCAGCTCAATAGCATCAATACCCAGTCGACGCTCATCGTCGGTTTCGCCGTCAGCTCGCTAGGCGCGGATTCGCTCGCAGAGCTCGCGGACAACACGGGCCAGTTTTGCATCTACAAGTCCGTCGCCTCGAAAATTGTCGGCTTTATCTTCATCAACGTGGGCGTCTTCTGCATCTTGAACGCGTTCACGGTGATCACGTGCGCAACGGCCATCACCACGTGGTCCAACCGTCGCTGCTTCGACTACCCGGACACGCAGCATGTGGTGCGAGCGGTGCAGAAGATTATGTACGGCGACACGAACGTGAAGCTGCCCAGGTGGCGCGATGTGTGCTGCGACCCCGCTATGCGGCGACCCGTGCGCCACTTCCTCGACCTGCTCACCCAACGCTACGGCATCATCTCCTTTTGCTACAACGCCGCCTTCCTCTCCTTTTTCATCTCGACAGCCTCGCTGCTCTGGCTCTTCCTGATTACGGATAATTATGTGCGTCTCACGCCCGAGGGCAAGGCACCTGAGTGCACCTGATGGCTACCTGATGACCTCCCTCATCATCTTGCAGGTGTGCCTCACACCCGAGGTCAAGGCGGAGGCGCTGATTGCCAAGGATTGCATCTGAGAGCGTTTGAGTGCGTCTGAGTGCGTCTGAGTGCGTCTGAGTGCGTCTGAGTGCGTCTGGTTGCCTCCCTCATCAGGTGCGCCTCACACCCGAGGACAAGGCGGAGGCGCTCGCCGCGGTGGCGCAGCCGCTGCCCGGCAATGCGAACTATACCGTGTGGAACCCGTTTGTCATTCGTACAACGCGCGGCATCTATGCGGTACAGTGTACGAACCCGTACGTGATGGCATCTGATGGCATCTGATGGCATCTGATGGCACTGATGGCACATGCACCCATGCAGTGAATATGCATACGATCGCACCCATGCTGTGGATTTTGCATACGATTGCACCCATGCTGTGAATATGCTGTGAATATGCATACGGTTGCACCCATGCTGTCCAGTGTACGCCCCCACTCCCTGACGAACCTGACGAACCTGGACGAGTGGGAGGCCTCTGATTGCCTCTGATTGCCTCATCAGGTACGGTTACAAGCTCTGATTGCCTCTGATTGCCTCTGATTGCCTCATCAGGTACGGTTACAGGCTGGACGAGTGGGAGGATAATTCGTACGGCATCATCCTGACCACGTTTGCGACCCTCATCGTGCTCTCGTGCATCGCGGTGCTCTGGAAGATACCCAATGACGTGGCCCAGCAGTTCACCGACGAGAACCTGCTCAAGCTGTGGGGAGAGGTCACCTTCCGCCTGCCGACCCTCTCGGCAGGCGGCTATGTCGGAGCGGTCGGAGCGAGCGACGCTGCCGCATCGAGCTACGCCGGTCCGCGCGCGACCCTCCCACCCCCGCGCCGAGAGTTTGTGCCGACGCAGCTGCAAGAGTTCATGGATCAGCCGCCGCGTGGCCAGTAAGGTAGCCGTTAGTCAGCCGTTGTCCGCTTTGAGCCCGTCGACCGTTACCAATGGCAACGGTGCACATTCACGTCACAATACGAGCGGTCACCAACCTTGTGCATGCGAAGCAATCCGGGTGTACGCGAAATCACCCGTCCCGTACATGTCACCGAGTAACGGCATGAGTACTTAGCAGGCGGATCTAGGTCGATCAGGCGTCGTCTTGAGCGACCGCGTCTTCTTGAGCATGCGGCTGTTCTGTGCAAGCTTTTTGCACTGCCTGTGCAAGCTTTTTGCACTGAAAACCATCCATGCCGTGTTGGGCCAACTTTTACGAGGCGGCGTCGCAATTTGACCCGCTCAACCCGGAACCGCTGCTCGAGATCATCAACAGCGGCGCCCACCTCGACCTTCCCGACCGGGACGGCCTCACGCTGCTTCACTACGCCGCCCGCGAAGGGCACTATGACGCCGTCCGGATGCTGGTGGAGGTGGGCGTCAAGCTGGAGATTCAGGACCGCGAGTACGTGCAGCGCCGCATTGGCCCGCGCCCGCCTTTCCCCCTCCGCTGCGCCCTCACCCGCCGCGCGCTCGCTCTCGCGCTCCTCCTCTCGTAGAGGCCGCACGCCGCTGCACCTCGCCTGCCTCTACGCCAACTACCCACAGCGGACGGCGGGCTCGCAGCACGTGGAGATCGCCAAGTATCTCCAGCACGAGCACGCCAACACGAGCACCGCAGACAAGTACAATCGCGTACCGCTGTCCTACCTGCCGCAGTCCGCCAAGAAGCACGGCGTCGTGAGCTCGGTGGCCCTCCGCACTCCGGCCGTGTACGAGCCGCGATCGGTGTGGGCGGTGGAGCAGGTGGTGCATGCGAACCGCGCGATGCTCGGCACGGGCGGAGGCGTCCTCGACGGCAGCGTCGCGCAGGCGAGCGCCATCATCCTCAGCCGTCCGTGAGCGTAGCCGCGGTGTCAGAGAACAGACTGAGAGAGAGGTGATCGTGATGGAGAGAGAGAGGTGACGGGACCTACAGCTCTCGAGATCGAGATTCGAGGTCGCGATCTGGGCCGGTCGAGGGCTCTCAAGATCCGGATCAGCGAACTCCTCGAGTCTTGCTCTCTTTGCCCGACCGGGACCGGCGGGGGATCGGCGGTCAGAGTTGCACGACGACGATCGAGGACGCGTTTGCCCTAGAAAATCTTAAAACAGTTTACCGACCGCGTTTTGCGTCCCGACGTCGGCCGGGGGCGTTTTTGCGGCGAATTCCTTCACACCGCCCGGCGCTGATCGGTCACTTCGTTATCGAATAGTTTTCGCAGTCGGAGTCGCACGGCCAACAAGCAAGCCGAGCGCAAACGCGAGTGCGCACGCTGTCCCGGCGGCTGTCGCCGCTGAGCCCGAGGGACGTCCCACGCCCGAGGACTGCGCCGTGCTGAGCACGCCAGCTACCAGTGGCAAGGACAGCACCCAGCGCCACTGCCTTGACCATCCGGGCGGCGTGCTCAGTTCGGCGCTCGATTCGAGAATGGTCAGCGCTCTTGCCACGCGTGAGCGCGCCTCGGGACCAGCCGCAAGCGCGCTCGCAAGCAGTGCCCAGCCACGCGACACGCCGACCGTCTCGGCGGCCGAGGCGCCCGGAACGGCGCCCGCGGCCGTGCGGTGCGGCGCGGTATGCGTGTAGTGGAGTCCAAGGAAGGCTCGCCCACGCGCGGAAAGCGCATCGCCAACTGCCTGGCAGTGTGCTTGACGATCATCCACGAGCACCACCCTCGGCTGCGGCAACGGCTGCGGCCGCGCTGCAGCCGATGACGGTGCCATCGCGGCCGCCTCCTTGGCTGCGGCCTCGTACGCGAGTAGGCCCTGAGGCTTCCGAGAGCCGCTGCAGAAGACGATGCCGTTCGCGTGGGCAAGAGGCGGAGAGTGGGGAGCAGTCGACACCGGCACGTCCGGCGGAGACTGCAGCTCGCCGAACGATCGGGTCTCGTCAAACAGGCCTCCCAGTCCACAGCGCGCGAGCTGGGCGAGCGTGTCCTTGGCCATCTCCGGGCCGCGTGCGGTGAGGCCGATCATGGTGTAGCCGGCGGCCTTGAGATCCAAGAGAACGCGTTGTGTCGTAGCGCCTTCCGGTGGCACCACTGTGCACGTGCATTGCAACGCCTGCCACAGCTGCACGGCCACCGTCCACGAAGTTTGAACCTCCACGCCTGCATCTACAAGCGCGTCCTTGAAACCGACCGCCCACGGCTCGCTTGCATCATTCTCGGGCGAGACGAGCGTCTCATCAATATCCAGATAGAGCACGTCGCCCGGCACCAGGTGAGTCTTGAGGTCGGCGATCGTGGAGAGGGGCGTCACCACGTCGCCCGGCACCAGGTGAGTCTTGAGGTCGGCCATTGAGAGGGGCGTCAAACACAGTACTGTACGTCTTTGAAGAGCTTCAAAACCAGAAATCGAGCCTACACTCTCGATTTCGTCGCCACACTGTCTTCCCGGTCGATGGACTCCAGGAGCTGTATGGCCGCCGCGCGTGTCCGGCAAGCGCTTCGGTCCCAGTATTGTTCACGCACAGAACCAGTACGACGCTTGCGAACGTCATGGCTTCACGCCAACCGTCCGTGGTGGTGCCGCCGCACGGTGCGGCACGCTGGCTGGGCCTCGCGCTTCTCGCTGCGGGCGCTTCGTTGTCTACCTGCCAGCTGATCCGCCCTCCGCCGCCGTCGATCCGCCCTCCGCCTCCATGGAGGCCACCTCCGCCTCAACCGCCACCCTTGGGCGACTGCAACTGTCCGGGCAGCTATTGCTTGGGCTATTGCTATGGCGGCCTGTGTGTGACGGATGAGAGTGGCTACGGCTGCGCCGCACCTCCGCCACTTCCCGCTCCTCCACCTCCGTCACCGCCGCCGCCGCCGCCTTCCCCTAATCCGCCGCCGCCCTTCCCACCAAGGCCGAAGCGACCGCCTTCTCCACCGAGACCGCCGTCGGCCCCCCCCCCGCCTCCTCGGCCACCTCCGCCTCCGCCTCCGCCGTCACCACCTCCGCCTTGGAATACACCCACCGGGCCGCTAGGCCAAGCGTTAGGCATGAGCGAAGAACAAACGAACTTGATCATGCTCGGATACGGCGCCGGCAGCATTGCTGCCATATTTATCTGCGGTCGCATGTGCTTTGTCTACTCCAAACGCGCAGCAAAGCGGCGGGCCGCGAAGCCTAGTATCAAGCGCGGCGGCGTGCAGGTCGAGGAGGACGTCATCCTTTATCTGAATTCGGGAGAGCACTATGCGGCGAAGGGTGGACGCGTGCGGGTGAATCCTGAACTTGGCGATTCCCCGCGCGGGGGGAGTCGCGCGTCCTTTGATACGGAGCTCTCCGAGCCTCCGGCGACGGAGGAGGCCGAGGCCGATGCGACGCTACCGACGATACCGAGCTCTCCGAGGCTGACCCCAGAGAAGCGTGAGGAGAGGATGACGTGGGCGTGATCGTCCGTCGATCATCGTTCAGTGTCTTGAGCCTTCGCGGGAGCCTCGCTGAGTTCCCTGCGACTCTCTGGCGCGTTCCACCACGCCATTGTACATTGTCCGCTTGCGCTTTGCGGCTGCTCGCCATTGGGATCCAAGCGTCTTGCTATCGTGTGGCCGTGGGCCCGTGGCGCGTGGGCCGGCGACTCTGACTCTCTCGTTTGTCGGGCGGCTCGGCTCGGCCTCGGCGCCGGTCCGAGTCGACCGAGCACCCGGCACCCGGTCGCGAGCCGAGCTCGAGCGGGCGACGGTCGTCTCGTCTCTGGCGTTGCACTTATTAGTTATTTTGAAATCAGGTACTGGGGTTACGCTTACGGTGTGTGAATCCAGTATAATGTTAATGCGAACCGGGGTGCGACCCTCCCGCGGCACGGAACCGGCGACGAACTCGTGTCCATCCGGGCCGGCATGCACCATGGAACTGTCACACATGGACAACTGTGCAACTCCGATAAAAGATAAAAGCATAAAAATCCGAACCGCGAGCGCGACTCGACTGACGACTCGGACCTCCAGCTGGACCGCCGCGCGCTTTTGTTTTTTAATTCGCAGTCCGCCCGACGGAGATCGTTCAGCTTTCGGAGATTAATCAGACTTAACTCGTAAATCTTAAATGACAAATAAATGGTAGCATCTCCGTACGATATAGCATCAATCCAAAACGGGGGCAGGCGTCCGAGAAACACAGCGCAGTCTATGGTCACTCTAGACTCTTCAGTCCGTCGACGCGCCCTAAATCCAAAATCGACGCCCGGTATGCATGCCGGTATGTGCTATGCTCGCCTGCCTTCTACGTTAACTTCTACGGATTGTGAGTCGCTGTGCTCAGCTTCTGGCCGCCGTTGCAGCGGTGGTAGGCGATGACGTAGTCAATGTGCACGTACTCGGAGTGGAAGAGAACAAACTCGCGGTAGCGCGCGATCACCTGGCCCAGCTCGGCGATCAGCGAATGGTGGCAGATTGGTGGCGTGACGCCCGGCACCGCCGAGAGCTCACGGAAGTTGACGGGGAAGATGGGCGCGCCATTGTCCATCGAGGTGGCCTTCGGGCCCATCTGCTGCGTGCGCACGGGGTAGCCGAGGGCCGCGCGCACCACGAGAACGTAGAAGACATCGCCCGGGTGGCGCACGGTTCTGCCGTACAGCCGCTTGTGTAGCTCACTGCTCGGGTCGTACGCGCTGTCGGCGCCGACATACTGATCCGTCTTGCCAACGTCCTCCGCGAGGTAGATGCCGTCACCGAAGGCGGTGCCCGCGTTGGTGCCCGAGTAGCGCTCGTTCAGGCCCGTGGACAGCAGCTCTAGCAGCCGATCCGGGCTGGTGCCATGCAGGAGGATGGCCTCGTTGGCGCCTGCCTTCATGGTGAAGCCTTCTGCAGCTGCACGAGCCGTCCTCACCGGCAGGCCTGGCACCTTGTCGACATCCTTGCCCTTCTTCTTGAGCAGATCCATCTCCTCCTGAACGCGCTTCACGCCGGCCGTGTACTTGTCCAGGTTGCGTGGATGGTCGACCTTCCACGCGCAGGCAAGCTTCAGCGAGTCGTATGGGCCATACTTCTTGCACACGTCCTTGCCCTTGCCGAGCGAGTCTGGGTGCTCTGTCTGGAGCAGCGCCTCGAGGGAGCGTAGCACGCTTGCATCGCTTGCATCTGACACGAGCATAGGCCGAAGGGCGAACCCGTCCTCCTCCAGCGCGCGATGAGCCTTCTCCTCCACACGAACCTTCTGGAGCGAGCGCGTGCTGCCACCGATCGACGGGTGCTCAGAGAGGTCCGCGGCAACGGCGGAGGTGATCATGTTGTTGAGCCCGCCTACGAGAACGCCGAGCAGAGTCAGGAGGGCGACGAGTAGCCACGTGGCCATCGCATCCGAGTACACGGCGAAGGAGCCCAGCAGTGGCAAGAGCAGCACAAAGGCGCTCCGGATCGAGTATAGCTTGAGTCCAGGCGGCGGCGGCGTCCATGCGGTGCACTTGAGCTGCGGCGCCTCAACCCAAGCAGAGCCGTTCCACGCCTTCCATGTCATAGTGCTCACGTCGGGCGAAGCTGCAGCTGGGTCTGTTAGGGCCAGAAAAAAGCCCTGCTTCTTACCAAGATCCGACTCAGACTGCCCCATCCAGCCATTTCCAGCGAACGCAATCCAGCGAGTTGCATCGCTCGTGTGCTGATACGCGGGCCGGCCGTTCACAAGCTTGCCGACGACGAGACGGTACGTGCCCGGGTACTTGGCCGCTTCGCCAGGCAGCGAGCCGCCCTTGAGCTTGAGTCCAGGCGGCGGCGGCGTCCATGCGGTGCACTTGAGCTGCGGCGCCTCAACCCAAGCAGAGCCGTTCCACGCCTTCCATGCCATAGTGCTCACGTCGGGCGAAGCTGCAGCTGGGTCCATTAGGTCCAGGAAGCCATTCTTCTTACCAAGATATGACTCAGACTGCCCCATCCAGCTGTCTCCAGCGAACGCAATCCAGCGAGTTGCATCGCTCGTGTGCTGATACGCGGGCCGGCCGTTCACAAGCTTGCCGACGACGAGACGGTACGTGCCCGGGTACTTGGCCGCTTCGCCAGGCAGCGAGCCGCCCTTGAGCTTGAGTCCAGGCGGCGGCGGCGTCCATGCGGTGCACTTGAGCTGCGGCGCCTCAACCCAAGCAGAGCCGTTCCACGCCTTCCATGTCATAGTGCTCACGTCGGGCGAAGCTGCAGCTGGGTCTGTTAGGGCCAGAAAAAAGCCCTGCTTCTTACCAAGATCCGACTCAGACTGCCCCATCCAGCCATTTCCAGCGAACGCAATCCAGCGAGTTGCATCGCTCGTGTGCTGATACGCGGGCCGGCCGTTCACAAGCTTGCCGACGACGAGACGGTACGTGCCCGGGTACTTGGCCGCTTCGCCAGGCAGCGAGCCGCCCTTGAGCTTGAGTCCAGGCGGCGGCGGCGTCCATGCGGTGCACTTGAGCTGCGGCGCCTCAACCCAAGCAGAGCCGTTCCACGCCTTCCATG
>Ga0210246_102714_pt1 | contig 9887 bp, 8 predicted proteins | sample ChrtobMetaP3_8mM_FD_155469 | JGI IMG/M metagenome (GOLD analysis project Ga0210246, IMG submission 155469) | Chrysochromulina tobin associated microbial communities from unialgal haptophyte culture, Seattle, Washington, United States - P3_8mM | ecosystem: Host-associated > Algae > Haptophytes >...
GAGGCTCTCGCCCGGCTCGCCTTTGAACTTCGAGGCGAGGCGGCAGCGCAGCGAGCGGCACACACGACCGACCTGGGCATCTTGCAGCAGCAGCAGCTGGCGCTGCGCGCGCGCGCTCGGATCGACAAGCTGCAGAACGCGGCCGACTCTGGCGGCGGCGGGAGCACCCTGGCGCTCAGCGGCGCCGCATTGGGTGCGGTCGCCTCGGGCGGTGGTCGAAACGGCGAGCGACGCGCAGGCACTGCTCAGCCTGTTGGAACGGGGCGCTGCATGGGCGCGCCGCCGCCGCCGCCGCGCCTGCGGAGTGCGTTGCTCTATGCGATGGGGATCCTGTCAGACCCGTCCCCACCCTCGACGCTCGCAGATCGCGCTCAGTACGGCGCGACCCCCTCGAACGCCCGGCACAGCGCGTCGGCGGTTACGCGCGGCTGCCCTTGCGCTTCTCGACGCTCTGAGTGAGCGACCCGCGGTGCTCTTCGCCTCTCTACCCTCGGACGACACAAAATCTCCTACTCGCCCTCCTCGCGCGTCGTCTCGAGCACTCCGCCACCGCGGTGCGCCTCACCCCCTCTGGCCGCGTGCGCGCCGCCGACGCGCACTCCGCCGTAAATGCTCCGACGGCTGACGCTCAGCGGCGGCGACCAGGACGACGCCACCTATGCCTGGATGATGGGCGCCCTGTTGGCCGAGGAGGCGCCCGCCACGGCGCGGCCGGTCTGCGCCCACGATGACGCGTGTGTGCGCCTCTCTCCTAGGGCTTGCACTGATCGGGGCGGCGAGCGCATCGCAGCAGCGCGCGCATCTCGATGCACGCAAGCCCGATTTGCTTCGCGTCCTCGTGGGCATCGCCACACGCCCCGTGCATTGGCGCCGTGTTGGGCGCGGCGCGCGGCAGCTTGCACGGAGCGATCAGCAGCGCCCAAGACGGCGCGGTCGATAGCGTGCAGTGGTGCGCCCTGCTCGCCCTGACCGCCCTCGTCACCAACGACCAGCTTCGGCTCGCGCCCACCGACGGCGCACCACTGATGCTTGCGATCGCGAGCGCCGCTGGCCACCGCCTCGAGCTGCGGTGCGCGCCGTCCCGAGCGTCCGAGCTGCCCTCGCCCGCCGCGTTCAACAGCGCGTACTTTCTGCTCGTGGCGCTGCTCCGGCAGCGATCGCCCAGGACGGCGCCGCGCTCCTTAGCTGGCTGCTCCGCCGCGTGCCGACTCACCAGCTGAGCGCCGTCTCGGTCGAGAATCTCGCGGCGTTGCTCGACGAAGCGACCTCGACGCGCGAGCGATCCGCCGGCGTCGTGTTGAGCGGCGGCGGTGCTTCGGGCGGCGCCCACCACGGCGCGGCCAGTGGCGTAGGCGGTGCCCAGAACCGCGCCTCGGCGGCTTGGTCCGAGGTGCTCGACCTGGGCGTGGGCTATCAAGGGCGAGAGGCGAGACCACCCCTCGCCGAGGCCAACCTGACCGAGCAGCTTGAGGTCGGCATCCGGTGCGATCTGCGCTTCTGGGCGCGCGCGTGCCCGTTTGAGATTGCTCGGGGAGCGGCTCGGATTGTCGCCGAGATGCCCACCTCGCCGCTAACCCTCGTGGGCGCCGTCGTGGGCACCAAGGCCGCCGTGCCGAGCGCCGTACCGAGCGCGACCCTCCGATTCCTCCTCAACGGGCTGCGCAGCCTCGCGCTCAGCACGGCGCTCAACAATACTGAGGCCGGTAGCGGCAGCGGCAGCGGGGGTACAAGCAGCGGCAGCGGCAGCGGGGACGGTAGCGGCAGCGGCAGCGGCAGCGCCTGCGGCGGCGACGGCAGCGGGGGCGTGGACGCTGGCGCCGGGTTGAAGAACCTCTTTTTGGCGGAGCTCGCTGGCGCTCTACCGCTCTCGGACGCGGACGTTCATCTCGTGCTGACCTGGCTCACGGACAAATGAGCGCCCACGACGACGCGGTTCTCGCTTGTGGGGCTGGTGGCGCCGAGTTGGGCACTTTCCGAGGGGACGGTGAGGGGGTGATCTGGCGGGCGGGAGATTTGGCGGCCAGAGGGAGGGGAGCGCCGTCCCGAGCAGGGACGCCGTCCCGAGCAGGGGCGCCGAGGGAGGAGCCGTTGGAGCCGTTGGAGCCGCTGGCGCTCGGGACGGCGCTCGGGACGGCGCTCGGGACGGCGCTCGGGGGAGTGCACCGCCGTCCCGAGCGCCTGGGCGAGACGATGGCGCAGCGTGTGCTGGCCGCGCTCGCTTTACGAGGCGGCGTTCATTTGCTACTGGTCCAGCTGCAGCTCGAGGTGCTCGACACGGCGCCCGAGGTGCTCGGTCCGGCGCGCGACGTGCCACCGCCGCCGCCGCTTACGACCGATGTGCTCGAGGCGGCGCTCGGCGCGCTCGTCGCCTACTTTCGTGTGGCACCGCTCGAGGTGAGCTTGGCGGCGGAGGAGCTGGAGGCGGAGGAGTGGCTCGTGGCCCGCTTCCCGAGCTGGGCGCGCGTGCAGACGCCCAACACGGCGCCGCTCCTGAGCCGCTCGGCGTGCGACGCTCTGCTGCTGCTCGCCACCGAGCGCCGTCCCGAGCTCGAGCGGGCGGCCATCCCCTCGGTACTGCTCGGTGCGCTCCCCGCCGCCCCACCCCTCGTGCAGTGCCACATCCACCACGCTCTTCTCAAAGTACGTGGACGAGCCGCCCAAGACAGCGCTGCCGCCCGCGACGACGCCCGCGACGGCACCCGCGACGGCGCCCGAGACGGCGCCCGTGACGGCGCCGTCCTTGCCTCCGTCATCCCTAACATCCGGACACGGGCGGACACGGGCGCGCCGTCGTGAGCAGCTCCACCGAGGCCCCGCGCAGCTCCGCCGCGATGTGGGCGAGCGCCGGCTACTTCGCATCGGCGCCCACCACGGCGCCCACCTCGGCGCCCACCACGGCGCCCACGTCCCATGGACACGGGCGCGCCGTCGTGGGCAGCAGCAGCAGCAGCGGCGGCATCGCCTACGTGAGCAGCGCCGGCGTGAGCAGCAGCAGCACGCACCGCGGGCAGGCACGTCACGCGCCGTTGTGGGCACGCCACGGGACGCTGAGCGCCGCTCTGCTCCTCAAGGACAGCTTGTGCGTCGTCCATCTCTTCGAGGTCGCGCGCCGTATCGGCACGACGCTCAGCAGCCTTCCCACTACCGCTCCGAAACCACCGGGCGCCGTACCGGGCGCGACCTCGCGCGCCGTAACGGGCGCCACGACGCCCTTGTCCAATGCATGCGGCGCCGAGGTGGCGCGCACCGTATCGGGCGCCATGGTGGCGGCCTCGGTGACGCCTCTGGTGAACTTTGGAAGAGTCCATGTGAGTCTACTGCTGCGCTGCGTGCCCCCAAGCGCGCGCGCCGTCGCGGGCGCAGAGCAGGTCGAGCATGCGGGCGCCGTCGCGGGCGCAGAGCAGGAGCATGCGGCGCGCCTCAGCCTTCGTCTCCTCGCTCAGCTGCTTCGTCACTCGCTCGAGCGTCCCAACGGCTGGCAACTGCTGCCGCTCCTCCTCCTCGGCTGCCGCCTCCTCGCCTCCAGGTCGAGGCGCAGCTCAAGGCGGGCCAGCTGCCGCCCTTTGCCGCGCTGCTCGACCTGGGGCCCAATACGGCGCGCTAAGGGCCCAACACGGCGCGCGGAGGGCCCGGCGCACGCAACTCGCCCGCTTCGCTGTCTAGTTCCGCAGGCAGCCTGCCGCCCGTGCCACCTCCTACGCTGCTGGGTGCCCTTCTCGGCGCGCGCCGTCATCAGGGTTTGATTCCCTCGGCTTTCGTGTCACCAGCGCCGTACCGAGCGCCGGCCCGAGCGCCGCACAGAGCGTAGCCGAGCGCCGCACCGAGCGCCGTACCGAGCGCCGTACCGAGCGCCGTACCGAGCGCCGTACCGAGCTATACCGAGCGCCGTACCGAGCGCATGGCCGGCCTCCGGGCTGGCTCCAAGCAGCGAGTGGGACGCCATTGGCTCTGGAGCTGCTCATTCACAGCGGCTCATTCACAGCGAGTGGGACGCTTTGGGCCCTCGAGCTGCCGCGCCGCTGCGCGCTGCCGTGGGCGCCGCGCTCGCAACGCCGCCGTCCACTCCACCGTGCGACCTGGCACTGATGCGTCGGCCGTTGAGGTGGCGGCGCCATGGTCCGTTGCCGACACGGCGTCGAGCTCGGCCTCCATGCCCTCGGCCTCCATGCCCTCGGCCTCCATGCCCTCGGCCTCCATGCCCTCGGCCTCCATGCCCTCGGAGCCCGTGCCAACCCCGAGAACACCTGATCGAGTACAACCGCCACCCTCCATGCCCGTACAGTCGTCACCGAGCACCTCGCGCCGCCCAGCACCGCCCGACCTCCTGCCCGGCACGACGCCTGAACGCAGCCCGCCGCCAAGCACAACGCCCAGCACGACGCCTGTGCGTGGCGACAGGCGCCCTCCACAACAGACGCCTGAGCGTACCGACTACCGAGGGGGCGCTGTGGTGAGCACTTGCATGCAGAGGGCAGGGGCACGAGCGTACCGGTACCGACGATGCTTCTGTGCGACACGCCCATGCAGCTGCACATGCTGATGCAGGCGGAGGCGGTGCAGCGTGCGCACGCCGAGGTGCGCGATGCGGCCAGCACCGCGGCGCGCAAATGGGCGGGCGCGCTGAGGACCCTCATCGAGACGAAACTCGATCTCGTCCTCGAGCTCGAGCTCGAGGCGCAGCTCCTCGCTCGGGCGTCGCCGCTGCCCATCACGGCGCTCCACCCGCCGCCGCGCCTCGTCGCGCGCGCCACGACGCGCCACGACGCGGGCGTTACGTTCGACGGGGCAGCGGCGAGCACGCTTGCGAGCTCGCTGCCGGCGCGGCAGCATTAGTGCGAGAGGTGCCACTGATTTCCACTGATTGCCACTGATTGCCACTGATTGCCACCGATTGCATTTGATTGCCGCTGATTGCCACTGATTGCCACTGATTGCCGCCCTAATTTCAGCATGAGTGCGCGGCGGCGGACGGCGCCGACTGCCTTGTGCCCTCTGCATGCAAGTGCTCACCACAGCGCCCCACTTCTCCCCACAGGTGCGCGGCGTGCGGATGGCGCGAACTGCTTCGTGCCCTCGAACACGAGCGCTGCCTTGGGCTCCGGCCGTTTATTGCGCTCGATGCCGCCGTCACCACTGCCGCCGCGATGGCGGCCGCCGCCGACGCGAACGCCGGCACCACCGATGCGCGCAGTGTGAACGCGGCGCCTCCGATGCGCGCAGTGTGAACAGGACGCTCGCTAATGTGGGGAGTGGCCGCACCGAAAGCCACAGGGACGTTGGGATTGGCCTTCGGCTTTCCCACAGCGACGTTGGGATTGGCTTGATCTTCACGGTGAGGCCACGTCGCTGTGGGAAGGCCTTCCGCTGCTCGACGCCCACGACGACGCCCATGATGATGACGCCCACCACGACGCTGCGATGAATCTGTGGAAGTGAATCTCGAACGACGGCGAACCGCCTGAATACACGAAGGAGGGCCTTTCGTTTTGTCTTCGTGCGGTGCGTGATAAATAAAGTTATTTCTCGATACTTATAATAGCATCACGAGCCTGTGCGCCGCGTTGAAGAACTACACAGTCGTCAGTCGAGACACTCTCGTCCGAGACACCGTTCCATCAGTTGGGCGAGCTCAGCTGTGAATGGAGGCGCGCGAGCTCAGCCGAGGCGGCAAGCGCCTCGCGCTCGGCGGCTCTCCCGGGCGCCAGCCGCCTCGAGCGCGCAGCGCCAGCGGCTGCTGACCGCAGGATCGTTCGTGTGTGCCGCTCGCTGCGCTGCTGCCTCACCTCGAAGTTCAAAGGCGAGCCGGGCGAGAGCCTCCTCGTACTCCCACCACGGCTTGGGCGCTGCTGCTGGCCACCGAGGGCGGCCGCCGCCGCAACGGCGGCTTGATGGATCTCGTGATCGGCTGGTGGGAGCCTTCTTGAGGCCTACTGACGGGCTGCTGCTGCTGCTGCTGCTGCTGCTGGGCTTGGTCGTGGGGGGGTGCAAATGTCGCCGTATGCCTCCGTGGCCCTGCCCGGTGGGCGGAGACTTGCCTCGGTCAGTCGCTCTGTCCGTGGCCTCTGGTTGGACTCCATCTCGTCAAAGGCGCCGCGACGGAGGTGGTGGCGACGGAGGTGGCGGCGACGGAGTCGGTCAGGGTTGTGACGGTGGCGGCGGAGGCGCGGGCGGCGGTGAGGGCGGAGGCGAAGGTGCCGGAGGTGGTGAGGGCGGTGGCGGAGGCGCGGGCGGCGGCGTCCCGAGGAAATGCAAGCATGGACGTCGGCCGTCGGCGCCGCTCACTTGATCCGGATCGAGATACTTATCGAGATCATGTGAACTCGGGATTATGAGCGAACGGCTAATGGAATCTCATTAACGGAGCCCACGATATCGTGGACGGGTTCACGATATCGCGCGCAAACCACGCGATATCGTGACACCGCCGTGAGATCGTGTGGTTTCACGATATCGCAACACGGGGTCGCGATAACGTCGCTGGCCGCACGATATCGCGCCTCGCGCTCACGATAACGCGGGTGGGCACGATACCACGCCCCGCCCACGATATCGTGGGAAAGGGTACGATATTGCCACGCGGACCCGCGATATCGCGCGCGGGGGACGATATCGCGCCCCGCGCACGATATCGCACACACACGCGATATCGTCGGTGCGCGCGGCGATATCCGGTCCCGTTGCACGATATCGCGCGTCGCGCTCACGATAACGCGGGTGGGCACGATATCACGCCGCGTCGTGCGATATCGCGGGCCTGTGTACGATATTACCGCGCGGCCCACGGCATCGCAAATACCCACGATAGCGCAACCTCTCACACGATATCGGCACGGGGGCACGATATCGGCGCCCTCCCGCGATATCATGCGCGTACTACGATATTGCTAACCGGACTACGAAATCGCGGAATCCCACGATATCGCGACCCCCCCGTCAATATCGCACAAACCGACGAGTGGTAATGGACCACGGCCGCACGCGACCCCGCGCCGGCCCGGCGGGCACGCAAGTCGCAACGCACGAAGATTCGAAGTCCGCGCGGGGAACGTCGAACCGGAGCCGCGGCGAACGAGCAACGACACCGCGCGGCGCGGACAGGAAAACCCCGACACGCGCGACAGCCTCTCGTCTTATACATGGCGGACATGCACACGATTTCATGCGCGGGCGCTGCACACATCTAAACAATGGCACACACCAGAATAACGACCAAATATGTTCTCTTGACGGACACCAGAATGCGAATATGGCTCAAGCCAATACGCCGGTGGTCCGCCACGGGCCGGGCGGAGCGGTGACTGCGGACGCCACAGCGCACAACTACAATGTCTCACGTCGCACAGCAATCAGAATCTATGGTATGGCGTCCTCCGCGGGGAGCACCCTGCCAGCCTCATGTCACGCTGGCATCTCATCGCACGCAGAGCACCATGAAGCACACATCCATCATCGGGCTTGAGCACCGCCTCATCAGCGCGGCTTCCGACCAGCTGCACCTCCCAACGGCCATGTCATGCCTCGCCTTGCACGAGAGGGCGCCGTAACGGTCACCCTCGTGGACGCCAGGCGCGCCCGCAGTCATCAGCCAGAGACGACCGACGGCGGCGCGCCGTGCGTCCAATGCGGCCGCGAGCAGAGCTCCATGACCCCGGCCGCCGGAGCCGAGTTAGTCGTGGAGCAAGGCCGCCGCCTCATCAAAGCTGGCGGCGGCATCAAAAGAAGACCAGTCGGACGCCAGCACATGATCGGCCCACCTGTCCTGGCCCGCGGGGCGATCCATTCCAGCCATCCAGGAGGCGAGATCAGGGCCCATGATATGGTCCTCCTGTTCCTGCTTCACCTCCGACTGGTGCGTCGCCGCGGCCGCTGCACTGCTGCCGCCGGCGCCAGCGCCACCCTCGCCGGCCGCCAACGACGACGACGACGACGACGACGACGACGGCAGCTGTACGTGAAGCCCCGACAGCGGTGGCGCGAGCGCCTGCTGCTCCGCCTCGATCTTTGCCTGTAGCTCCGGCGCGATCATCGTCGCGAACACCGCCTGCACAACCTTGACAGGCGGACGCGCCGGCGCCAGTACGCTCCCGCCAGCGCCGCCACGCTTGCGCACCCCGCGGCTGCCGGACGCGCTGGCGCCTCCTCCCGCCTTAGGTGAGGAGCCTCCCGGAGAACGGGGAGAGGACGGGAGGTTTTGCAGCAGTGGCGACTTGGGAGAAATGGCCGACGGCCGGCCTTGCGGCGACTTGCCGTTCGGAGGCCGCGGTGAGCCTGTGCTGAGCCGCGAGGCGCCCGCGGCGGCGGCAGCGGCGGCGGCGGCGGCGGCGGCGGCGGCGGCGGTGACGGCGGCGGCGGCCGAGGCGATCTCGTCACACGAGATCGCGAGGCCGCTCTTGCGTAGCTCAATGGGCGGCGGCGGCGGGCCCGCTGGCGCCGTCTCGAGCACCTCGAGCTTGGCAAAGCTCGACTGCTGAGGGGTCTGTACCGTTTGCGCCGGCGGCTGCGTCGGCGGCTGCGACGGCGTCTGAACCTGCGGAGACGGCTGCAGTATCTCCGGCGGCGGCAACGAGGGCTGGAGCACGAGAGGTGGCGGGGCCGCCACCGATGGCGGGGCCGCCACCGATGGCGGGGCCGCCTCCGACGGCGGCTGCGAGGGCTGCGCGTGGTCGGTCGCCGGCGGCGCCGCCATCGCCGTCTCCATGGCTGGAAGCGGCTCAGGCAGCAGCGCGGGCGGCACTGCCGGCATCGCCGCTTGCGGAAGCGGCAACAGCTCGGGCGCCATGACGGGCACCAGCGGCGTCGGCGCGGGCGGCATGGTGGACACCGGCGGGTCGCGCAGCCTCGTCGTTATGTATAGCTCGCTTCCACCTGCTTCCTTGAGCTGCCGGCGCAGATTCTTGCGCATGGTCGAGTTCCACCGATTCTTGATCGCATTGTCCGTGCGCCCGGGCATGAGCTTGACGATCTTGGACCACTTCGTGCCATAGCGCTGCACGAGCTCCATGATCATGCCATCCTCCTCAGGGGACCACTCCTCCTTGCGCACGTTCGGGCACAGGTGGTTGTGCCAGCGCTCACGGCACTGCTTGCCCGCGCGGCCCTCAAGGTAGCTGGCGATCACCGACCAATGGCATGGGCCGAGCTCTGTTACGAGCTGAAGCAGCTGCTGGTCCTCCTCGGGCTGCCATGCACGCTTCATGACGCCCGCGCCCTTGGAACTGCCGTGGTGGTGGTGGTGCGAGAACATAGGCTGGCCGATGCCGGTCGCTTGCTCACCAGAAGAGGATTCCTCGCCTGCCTGCTCGTCATCAGAGACGCTCGCTGAAGAGGAGGCTTGGGTCCCGGGTGGCGTCGGCGGCCGCGTGGCGGCGGAGGCGGTGCCACGATCGGTCGATTTGGAGCTGTCTGACAGCACCTCGTCGAGATTGAGCTGATGCTCTGGCTGATGCTGATGCTCTGGCAGAGACCATGAGGCTGACACTGTCTGCAGCAACTCGCGAGCCTCCCGGGCGGCCGCGTCGGCGGACGTGACGAAGAAGGCTGTTGAAGACATCCTTCGAGGCACCAAAGAGCGCTCTCAGGCGGCCCTACAAGTGTCCACAGCTCCTCGGCGCTGGCGGGCGCTTCGAGAGTGGAAGGAAGGAGGCTCTCGGAGCTCTCTTTGGGCGTCGGCCAGACCGTTTTTTGGGCTTCCTGCGCGGCGCTAGAAAAACGATCTCATCAGGAAAAAAGAGTTATTTGAATGCACGAGCTATTGTTTCGTTTTTTTTGGGGCGTCTCCGTTCTTTTTCGACCTCGTGCTGTCGGTGACGCTCGCGGCGACCACACGGGCTGTCTGCAGCTACTTTGACGCCTAGGACACTTCCAGGTGGGCATATTTAACTCACACC
>Ga0210246_102728_pt1 | contig 9797 bp, 4 predicted proteins | sample ChrtobMetaP3_8mM_FD_155469 | JGI IMG/M metagenome (GOLD analysis project Ga0210246, IMG submission 155469) | Chrysochromulina tobin associated microbial communities from unialgal haptophyte culture, Seattle, Washington, United States - P3_8mM | ecosystem: Host-associated > Algae > Haptophytes >...
GTGAAGAGGTCTGGCCGCAGCGGCAGGAACCCACCCAGGGGTGTGTGAAACTATGTGTGAAATCACCGCCTAAACCTTGGCCGCATACCCCCATACCCTAAAAAGCGGCCTGCGGCCGCCTGCTGGAACATACCCCCATACCAAAATTTCGGTCAGACGATCATACCCTGACACCCACCTATATTCGGAATCCTGTCGGATTGCGACGCGCGCGATGAAGGCATCGGCGTCTGCGGTCTCATTTGCAGCGCCGTCGCCACCAGTGCTGCGCGATTCGCGCAGCGAGCGGCTGCTGCAGTCGCCACGACATCCGCTGGTGCTCGCGCGTAGTGACCCTTCGCCTCGTCAGGAGCAGCTCCTGACACGCGAGCTCGCTCTTGAGGTTGTAGCGAGTGAGAAGACCAGGCTTGCGGCGAACCTCTACGCGGCCCGGGAGGAAGCGAGGCAGGACCGCGAGAACGCACGCACGATGGAGCGCCGAGCGAACGATGCTCGCCGCAAGAACGAGGAGGCGCTCAGCGAGATGCGCCTCGAGGTGACCAAGTCGCTCAGGGTGCAGCGTGAGGCCCATGAGGAGGCGGTTGAAAAGTTGCGCCTCGAAGAGCTCGATACGCTCCACGAGATGCGCGAAGCATACGTGCAGCGCTTGGTGGATGTTACTGCGCAACTCGTCGAAAGGCGCGTGACCACGAATTCAATGACGCTCGCCTTCGGCGAGTGGCACGCGAAGCACTGGATCACCGTGCGCCGCCGTCGCCTCGTCCAGCACACGCACCGCGCACGTGCCGCGCTCGCGCTGCGGGTGCTCGGGCGTGCGCTGATGCACTGGCGCCATGCATGGGAGAATGCGCTGCAGCGGCGGCTGCACAGGGCGGAGGCGGACGCGCACGAGCTGGCTGCGAGTGCAGAGGACGCGCGCCGGGCGAACGAGGCGAAGCTTCTCGGAGTGCGCGCCGAGCTGCGCAACTGGGAGGAGCGGCTGGCGCACGAGAAGGCGGTGCAGGAGAAGGCGAGCGCTGCGGCGCAGCTCGAGCGGGGCGAGTACGAGAGGGCGGCAGAGCGCGCGCGTGAAGAGTACGAGAAGGTGGCAGAGCTCGAGCGCCTCGCGCTGCAGCGCTCATTTGACGAGCTCACGGCGGCCCTCGAGGCCGAGCGGCGCACGCACGCGAGCACGCGCGCGGCGGCGGCGGCCGAGTCCGCCGCGCGCGGGGAGCAGATAGGTGCGCTCGAGGCGGCGCGCGAGCAGCAGCTGGCTATGCTGCGCGAGGAGCGCATCGAGCTGCTCTTTCGACTCGCCTCTCGCCGTCGGGCGGCGGCGCAATTGGGCAATGCGTGGTGCGGGTGGAACGAGCTGCGGCGCGCTGGCCGGCTGGCCGCGCGCCGTTTGGAGCGCAAGGCGGCGCAGCGGCAGCAGCAGCGGCAGGAGCAGGAGCAGCAACTCTGTGCGGCGACTCGCGCCAGTTGGGAGGCGATTTGGCAGCTTGGTCTGACGAATGCCAGTTGGCGTGCGCAAAGTCGGTTGGCGATGGGCTGGGCGCGGATGACGCGGCGCTGCTGCGAACGCTCAGAATGGCGCGCGTCTCGGCGCAACGGCGACGCGTTTATGAGCAAGCAGCGGCGCGCTCGCGCGCTGCGCGCGTGGCGGGTCGAGGTCGAGCGCCTCCACGCCGTGTTCAAATGCAACGACCACGTAGACAGCTTCAGAACCGATCGCGCACGCCGGCGACGCCGTCTCGGGCGCTTGTGGCACGCGTGGGCGCACGCTCACGCCGGCGCAGTGCTGCGGCGCGTCGGCGCGCGCCGCCACCTGCTGGCGAAGCACCGTCGGCAACTCGGCGCTTCCTTGGGCTCATGGCACGCTCTCTGGCATCAGAACGCATGCCGTCGTGCTTCGCTCCAGAGTACCCATCGCTACTTGCGCCATCGGCACTTCACACGCGCGTGGGCAACGTGGCTGGCGCAGCGCAGCAAGCGGCACGGACAGACGAGTGTTGCGCAGCGGCTAGCCTCCGCCATTGCCAAGCTACGACTTTGTGCGATGGGCATGAGCTGGGCGTGCTGGCGCGCACTCTGGCAACCTCGCACACGCATCCAGGCCTTGAAGGCCCGAGTGGTGGGCCGTCTGATGCACCTCCTGTGCGGACGCGCCTGGCAGAACTGGACAATCTGGGTGGACGAACGGGCACTCAAGGTTGCCATCATGACGCGCGTGATGGGCCGTCTGAGGCACAGTCACTGTGGTCGCGCCTGGCATACGTGGCGCGCGAGGGTGGACGAACGCGCACTCAGCCAGGCGTCAATGACACTCGTGACGGGTCGTCTGAGGCATAGTCACTACGGTCGCGCCTGGCATACGTGGCGAGAATATGCGAGCGAACGCGCACGCAGCCAGGCGTCAATGACACGCGTGATGGGCCGTCTGAGGCACAGTCACTACGGTCGCGCCTGGCATACGTGGCGAGAATATGTGAGCGAACGCGCACTCAGCCAGGCGTCAATGACACGCGTGATGGGCCGGCTGAGGCATAGTCACTACGGCCGCGCCTGGCATACGTGGCGAGAATATGTGAGCGAACGCGCACTCAGCCAGGCGTCAATGACACGCGTGATGGGCCGTCTGAGGCACAGTCACTACGGTCGCGCCTGGCATACGTGGCGAGAATATGCGAGCGAACGCGCACGCAGCCAGGCGTCAATGACACGCGTGATGGGCCGTCTGAGGCACAGTCACTACGGTCGCGCCTGGCATACGTGGCGAGAATATGCGAGCGTGCGCGCGCGTAGCCAGAAAAACGTGGCGCACGTGCTGAGCCACTGGATGCACAAGCACTACGGTCGCGCCTGGCATACGTGGCGAGAATATGCGAGCGAACGCGCACGCAGCCAGGCGTCAATGACACGCGTGATGGGCCGTCTGAGGCAAAGTCATTGCGGCCGCGCCTGGCATACGTGGACGGTGACTGTGAGCGAGCTAGTACGTACCCATGCCTCGATGACACGCGTGATGGGCCGTCTGATCCATCAGCATCTCGGTCGCGCCTGGCATACTTTGCGGGAGTGGTCGAGCGCACGTGCACGCGCTCGCCGGCTGTTGCACCGGTGTGCGCTGCAGTTGTGGCGGCATCGGCTTGCGTGTGGCTGGCGCACGTGGAGTGACATGCGCAGTCGCCATGCGCTCGCCCTTCGCTCCCTCAGCAAGGTCGTGGCGTACCTAACTAACCGCCACATGGCCATCGGATGGGTCACTTGGCGTGAAGCGTCCAGGAGTCGTGCGCGCGCGGTCAGCTTGCTCAGCCGCTCCGTGCGCTATCTGTACCAGCAACATCTGGCAGGCGCTTTCGTGTGTTGGCGTGAGCTGTGCCTCGCAGCACATTCGCGTGCGTCGCGACTCGCGCGCGTCAAGCGTATGTGCGCCACGCTGCGGCATGGCCACCTCGCGCGCGGCTTCCGTAGCTGGGCCTTCGTGCGGTTCGAGCGCGATCGCAAGCGCCGACTCGCCTACCGTGGCGCGGCGCGGCTTCTTCACCATGGCCTTTCGCTTGGATGGTCGACGTGGGTTGCCATGCGCACCGAGCGTGAGCACGAGCAGCGGCTCGTCTACCGCGGGGCCGCGCGACTAGTCCACCGTGGCCTCGCGCTTGGATGGGCGTCGTGGCGATACGCGCTCCAGATCCGGCGGCACGCCCTCTTCCTCCTCCATCGGAGCAGCCGCTTCCTCCTGCACCGGCAGCTGGCGCTCGCCTTTGCCACGTGGCGGTACCCCCCGCTCAAAGGCACCTCCTCCTTCCTCGCGTCGAGCACATCGTGGTCGCCAGTGCCCGAGAGTCCGGCGCCGCCGCCGCCCCAAGCCACGCCCAGCGCCCACTCATCGCCGCCCGTGCTGCCGCCGTCGGTCGGCGAGCGGAGTGCGCTGGAGCGGGCCGTCGAGCAAGCGCTCGAGCGCGAGCGTGAGGAGCGTGCGGCTGAGGACCACCGGCTGCGTGCCGAGATGAGTGCGATGCGACGCGAGCTTGAGGAGCAGTCCTTGCTGCAGGCTCAGCGCGATGCGGCGCGACTGGAGGCGGCCGAGAGGGCGGAGGCGGCCAAGCGAGCGGGTGTGGAACGGGCCAGGGCGAAGACGCCGCCGCCGCGGCCGCGGCAGCCACCGACGGAGAGCCAACGGAGGCCGTCGGAGTATGCTCACGCAGCCGCGCAGCAAGCGGTGGATGCCGCCAAGCAGGCGGCGGCGGAGGCGATAGCGGCGGCACTCGCGGATCGCGATGAGATGGAGCGCAAACTTCGAGAGAGAGAGATGCAGCTGGCCGCCGCCGCAACGCCGCCGCCGCCGCCGCCGCCGCCGCCGCCGCCGCCGCCGCCGCCGCCGCCGCGGCCGTCGTGGCCGCCGGCCCCGAGCATGCCAGCGAGCCCTTCACGCCACACGGCGCCCCTGCAGCCCCTGAGCCGATCCCTCGCGGTGGACACTGACGTGGGTGAGATCGGGAGATCGGGCGAGATCGGGTGGCGTCTCGAGACCGAGAAGAGAATCGAAGCGCTCGAGAGGCTGAGAACGTTGCAGTTGCTCCCGCCACCACCGCCGCCGCCGCCGCCGCCGCCGCCGCCGCCGCCGCCACCGCCGCCGCCACCCCCGCGCTCGATGACCGTTGTGAGCCCTCCACCAATGCTCATCGAGATGGCCACTTCGCCGCTCGCACCTCCCATGGCGCCGCCGGCCGCCTTCGTTGCCAGCTTGGCGCCCTCACGCGAGTCCCCACCGCCGATGAGGATCTCCGGGAGATCACCTTCGATAGCCGAGCACGTCGCGCTCAGCTCTCGAGAAGTGGATGCACCGGGAGCCAAGGTCGATGCGACAACCTCCCCCGATCGCTGCCGCTTGGTAGAGCCGCCGCTGCCGCCACCTCTGCAGCTGCAGCTGCCGCCGCCGCTGCGCCCTCTGAACGCCCCTCCCGAGCCCGTATCCATTCACACCAATCCATGCACACACCGCCCTCCCGAGCCCGAATACCGAACCTCTAGCCCTCCAGTCACCCATCCCGTCGACGGCCCCCAGAATTTGGAGCGCCGCTTTGGGTCTCGCAAGTTGAGCCAGTTCGAGACCGCGCGTCAGCGTGAGCGCCTGCGCTTCGCAGAGCAGGCGGCCAAGAGGGTGGAGACGATGCGAAGGGAGGCGGCGCTGCGGCGTGGCCGTCGCACCTCGGGCCCCGTGGGGGTGGCGCCCCCCCTTCTGCCTTGCGACCCGTCGATCAGCTGGGACGGGACCCACAGCTGGGACGCAGTCCGGTCAGCTGGAAATGACAGGATGCGCCGGGACAACCCGGAAGCGGCACAGCAGCGGCTTGCGTTCAGCCAGATTGTGCGTGAAAGCCACCCGGCGCTACTGAGCGCGCATCAGTTACAGGAACATCAGCATGGCGGTGCGGCGGCGAATGGAAACGGGTATGGCGGATTGGCCGCCGGGAGCGGCGGTACCGGGAGCGGCGGTGGCGGGAGCGCGAGAATTTGCCGCCACTCGTCTCTCCTGTAGCGCCTTCTGAGCCGCGCACGGGCACGCGGCGTCTCCATATATACCACCCCACTATCACACACTCGGATTCCAGACCAGAGGGCGCGGCGCCGCGCGGAGGCGAGTTTTTTCAATCTATTCTATTACTTCAACGAAATGAAAGCGTCTCTCACTCTGTGCGCTACCTTGGAGCCATGTCTACGAGACTGTGCCAGGGGTCTCGACTGCCTGGGGTCTGGTCGGGACACCGTGTGTTCCCCACAGGTACTCGGTAGGCGCCCGATAGACTACGATCGCATCGGAGAGGAGGGCCTCGACGTGACTTAGCTTCGCTGCGAGCTTGTGGAAGCCGTTGTAGTACGCCATGTGGGAGGGCTTTTCATTGAGCACACCGGGGAGCACGTGCACGCGTGCCGAGCACGCCGTGTGCTGCAAGAGGTAGTCGCACACGTCCTCGCGACCGTAGATCGCCGCCTTATGGAGAGGCGAGTGGCCATTTGTGTTGATCAAGTCGCATGTGACCCCGAGCCCGTGCACATACTTGAGCACGTCGAGGGAGGAGTTGGACCCATCCATACGGCACGCCTTGAAGATCGCGTTGCAGCCCCACCGGTTGACGGTGTGCGGGTCGACGGAGCATTCCTCGACAAGCCATCGGCACACCTCGATGTGACCCTGCCAGACCGCAAGCATGAAGCAGGAGTCGCCATCGTACGTCAGTGCGTGAGGGTCTGCGCCTTGACCAACCAAGTAGCGGCACACCACGAGGTGCCCGTTCCGTGCAGCCCAGTGCAGCCCCGTCCGCCCATCCTTCCTCTTCGAAGCCGACGCCTCCATGCCCACGCTCTCGATCAACCAGCGGCACACGTCCAGGTGGCCGCCGCCGGCCGCCCACAACAGCGCCCCACTTCCATGGCGGTCTCGCGCCGACGCGATATCGACCCCGCGCTCGGCCATGGAGCGCATCTCTTCTAGGCAGCCGTCACGCGCGTAAGATAAGAGCTTGGACATCCCAGCGCTGCTGCCGCTGTTGCTGTCGCCGCTGCGCCACCGCTTGCCGCCGCCGCCGTGATCGGGCGCCAGCGCCCATGCCGGAACAGGTAGCTCTCCTGTCTCACCCGTCTGTGGATGGCTGAGCTGCCTGGCCTCCTCTGCGCTCGACTCGCTGTGCTTTGTCAGCTCGGATTCCCGGGTGTGAGCAGCGTCACTACAGCCAGCCGCCTTAGCCTCCTGTTGGTGGGTGGCTAGGCCTTTTGGGTGCATGAAGAAGCCACCGCATCCAGCGCACTGGCGCAGACCTCGCTCCCGCTGCGCCTCCGCGTGAGCTGTACTTGTCACGAGGAGCCCTTGTACATCAAGAAGCATGTGAGATATGGTAGCCGCGCCTGTCAGCCGTCCGCGGATCGCGCACGCGACGTCAAAGGAAGTGAGTGGTGCTGTTGGCGAGCTTCTCCGGTCCACGACTGCGATGGTTACGACCAAGTCGGGTCCAGGTCGACCCTTGGATCCCCTGATGCTGGGCCGTGCTGGCGTGGCTGCGCGCAGACTCCAGCGGATCACCACATCGAGAGCTGCAGCAGATGATTCCTCCTCCGCCAGAGCACGACGCAAGAGACTCTCTGCACTCGTAGCGGCATCGTTTGGCCGCAGGTCTTCTTCGACTCCTCGCAAGCATTCCAAGAGCTCGTCTCCTCCTTCGACCATTGAAAATGACCTCGTGTCCTCCATGGAAAAAAGAGGACAGCAAACACACATCAATGTGTGAATGTGAATGTATTGTCAGAAACTCGGTAACTGAAAAACGCTGAGCAGGGTCGTGTGGTGTGAACTCTGTGTGAACTGGACCTGTTATACTCGGGTCTCAGCGCCTACTCGGACAATCTATGGAAGGGCACGCAGGATCTCGTGTCGTCGTGTGAATGCGAGTCGCGAATGTAAATAAGACGGATAGACGGGTGCCCAGAGAACCATCGACTCAGTCTTACATGTTCCGGTTCCGGTTCCGCTCCGAAATGCGGTGATCGGAGTCGTCGACGGAGCTGTTGTCTGGTGACTGACGGCGGGCATGATGGTGCTTGGGGTTCTGCCCATCGAGGATACCCTGCGCCCCTAGCCTGCAGAGGCGCGTGCGGTTGTAGCGGCAGAGCTCGCGCCACACGGGCACGGCCGTGCTGTCACCCGAGACGCCGTCCGTCCAGTCGGGCCATTGCTCCAAGGGCGCATCGGGTTCGCATGTGCCGTCAGCGTTCGGGCCAAGGACGCCGAGCCCAAAGGAAGGGTAGCGCACCTCTGCAGGCAGGTGGATGAATTCAGTGCGGCGCTGGTGGTGCGTCGCAGCGGTCAAATGAGCCCAGAACAGCGGCACGCCGCCCGAGAAGTTCTTGAGGTGCACGGTGGAGATGTCCTGGATGTCGTGGAACATCATGAAACGGCAAGCGGGCGAAAAGCTGCGGTAGTCGCGCTTGATGCCGTCGTAGGCGTGATCGCCATCGATGAAGCAGAAGTCGTACGGCGCGGCTGGTGGCAGCTTGAGCAGCGAGCGGTACAGAAACGTCACGTTGAGACTCGCGAGAAGGGTCTTGGTCCCCACGGCGATGGCCGCACTCGAGAGATCGACCGCATACCCTTCGAAGGCACCAAGCTTGCCCACGCGCCGCAGGTACGTCGACACGAAGCAGCATGTCCACGCGGTGTACACGCCCACCTCAATGTACCGATGCACTTCCACGCGCGAACCTATGTGCACGAGCGCTGCAGCAATCTGCTGTGGGTTCTGCCACAATCCGACCTTTTTTCGCGCCGCTCGGCTAGGAGCCACGACCATCTTCTTTGCGGCCTCATCGCCGTAGAGGGCTGCGCCGCGGCTATCTGGCGTCAGCCCCACTCTTTCTACGATCGCGCGCACGAAGGCCACCTCGCCGAGCTGCTCGCAGGTTGCCCTCTGCACTTCCTGCGCTCCCAAGCACAAGCCGCGTGCCGCACCGACCACTTTGTCGCAACTGAGCGTACGATGCGCCACGGGATCGTCCTCGCAGAACGGCAGCCATGAGCGCACAAGATGCTGAGCCGTGCTGTTGTTTGCGAAGTGGATGTGAGCGCTGAGCATCGCGAGGCAAACACATTACAGAGTAACAGGCGGTTCATTGTGAAATGCGAGTGCATGCATTCCTTTGCAGCATTCCTTCACATTTTCACACGCGGTTTGAACGATTCCCTCGACCGTAACCGCGTGTACCTTTTCCAGCGCACCCCCGCCATGCCACGGGCCGCTATGTGAATTGTGGTGACAGATCCAACTCTGTTAGCTCAAAATGTCGATTGCATTGTGGGAGAGCAAACGCAGTCGCGCTCGCAACGGCATTCCTTGTACCAATTCATCGCCTCGGGACCAATATCGGCCATGATCTTAGCAAATAGCTTCCCATACCGTTCATTCGCCGGCAGCTCAGTGTCCTCGTACATGATGAATGGCCGATGTCGCCGAATTACTTCCCTGGCTCCGCGTAGCACGAGTCCTTCGGCTCCCTGCACGTCGATTGCAATCATACCCACAGTCTGCTGGAATACGTCTACAACGCTGAGCACGTGATCCAATGTGACCATGTGCACAATCTCCTGCGACACGTTTTCTGTGCTCCTCTTCGACGACAGCGAGTCTTTATCGACGGAAGGCGAGAGCACGCTCGACGAGTCTTGTGCACGAAATAGCGTAATATTCCCGGGTGCATCACCCACGCAGACGTTCATCATTTTCACGCCTCGGTCACCTTCAAACTGCTTTTGCAACCGATGGTACTCATCTGCTCGACACTCGAAGCCAAGGATGGGATGACCGTAGTGCCGCGCCACGAAGGTGCCGTAGCCAAATGCTGATCCAACTTCCACTATCAGTGAGTCGTTGGCCTTACCACTCTTCCTAGCACTCTCGATCAGTCCGCACAGCTCGCCAATGTGTGTGTAGGGACATATTTGGCGAGGCACGTCAGGAGCCTTGCAGCCAGGGTAGGGAACACACACGTCGTATGTAGGAGGACGCCGTGTATGCCAACGCACCATCTCACCAGCTATTTCCATTGCCAGCGACGCAAGTCCGAGAAGCAGGCTCGGCCGCGCGACCATCGATTGAGCCTCCTGCTTTTTGTCACTGTACCGGTAGGCGCCTTCTCGGGCGGTTAATGGTGTTTTCCACCAAGTGAGCAGCTGTGAATTTTTTTCTCACAGCTCCTCAAGTTCGAGCAGCTGTGAGTTTCATTCTCACAGCTCCTCGCAACTCGTAGCACCTGTGACTGTAAAAACT
>Ga0210246_102730_pt1 | contig 9778 bp, 9 predicted proteins | sample ChrtobMetaP3_8mM_FD_155469 | JGI IMG/M metagenome (GOLD analysis project Ga0210246, IMG submission 155469) | Chrysochromulina tobin associated microbial communities from unialgal haptophyte culture, Seattle, Washington, United States - P3_8mM | ecosystem: Host-associated > Algae > Haptophytes >...
TGGCTCGCGCTGTACGAGACGCTGTCCCGAGCGCGCGCTGCTGGCCTGCATCCTTCCTTTCAGCCTCGCTCTTAATCGAAGCCCTCCCTGCGGCCGTTGCCGCGTAGCCGCGTCAACGGTCCTACGTGCTCAAGTCTAAGTCAAAAGTCAGGTCAAGTCACCGTGACTTGACTTGACTTGACTTGACTTGACTTGATTAGACTTCTGGCTTCCCGCTGTGTCTTTTTACCGGTACAGGGCGGAATGCCCGGTCCTTGCCGGGCATGAACCGTGAGCGCCATCAGCCGCTCGCGAACGCCGAAGCCGCGTACCTCCGCGCCGCCCGGCACGCGGAGGAGTGCCGCCACCGATGCCGTCAGGCTCGCGCCCTCGCCGCTCCCGCTCCCTCGTCTGGGCGCCGTCGCCATCTCCGTCACCACCACCTCGCTTGATGGGGTGTGTGGTGCGGTTTGTGGCGACGCGTGCATCCCGGGGTTTGGGTGTGGACTGTGGCGCGGTTTGCGGGTGTGGTCTGGCGCGCGAGTCGGTGGGTGGGTTGGTTTTGAGGGGGTTCGGTTTGTGCGGTTCGTGTGTCTGTCCCGTGTGTGTCCCGGCTCCCCCCGGTGCCTTTTTACCGGTACAGGGCGGAACACCGGCCGTCACACGAGGATCCGGGAGTTGATCCGGGCCCTGTGAATGTAAGCATGGCCGCCGCCGCCTCGATCATCTTTCTACACGGCAGCGGTGACACAGGAACCGGCTTCCGATCGTACCTGGAGCAGGTGTGGTCGGGCAGCCTCCTCAAGCGTGCTCTTGCAGCCAATGTGAGCTTGCACTTTCCTACGGCCACCCCACGTCCATACAAACTCGCCGGCAACCAGGTGATGAACGTCTGGTTTGACCGCCATGGGCTCGAGCCCCAAGCACCAGAACACACAGAAAGCATTGAGGAGTCGTGCAGAGAAATAGAGACTCTGATCGACGGCATCATTGCGTCTGGCATCCCAGCCGATAAGATTGCCCTCGGCGGCTTCTCAATGGGCGGCGGCCTCGCCATGCAGTGTATGCTCCGAACAAAGCACCGTCTGGGTGCCTGCTTCGCGCTCTCGTCATTTATGTGCGCTCAGGCTGCCATTTATTCAAGACCCAAAGATGTGGTCCTCGCGAGCGCTTCACCGATTTTCATGCGCCATGGTGCTGCTGATGGCTTCATCTTGCCGTCCTGGGGCTCGGAAACCGCTGAGAGGCTGGCTGCGGTCGGAATAGAAGTCGACTTTGGGCTCGTGCCCCATCTTCAGCATGCCCTCGAAGATGACGAGATTGCAAGTCTGACTGACTGGCTCTGGGTCAAGTTGAGGCTCGATGCCAGCTGCGCCTCACCATCCGTAGACGTAAACTAGATGGCTACGTGGCTGACTTGTGCCCTCCTGCCTCCTCACGAGATGAAGAGTTATTGTGTGTACACAGTACAGAGAACAGAGAGACAGAGAGCGGAGTTCACACTAAAAATGATGCTAATCGCCATCTCTGGGATCTCATCAGCGCGGGGGGGCGTGGGGCGGGCGTTGGAGTGTAGGCGATAGGCAGTGCGTGAGCGACAAGTGGCATCGAGGTCAGCATTCGGTGGCACAAGTTCGGCATTCCACTGGGAAAAAGGTCCGCAATTGTTTCGAGGAAGCCGGTGACGCCGATGGGCGCCTCAACACCCATCTTCGCACCAGAGGTATACACAGAATACTCGGAGGTGCCCGCGCCGCTCTCGTCGGGCGCCATGAACAGTGCCGCGACGCCGGATCCACGCCGCTATCTGGTGCTCGGCTGCTTTTGCTTCCACTCATTCATCCAGTGCTTTGACTTCATGGACTTCTCGACCGACGCCGACCTCTCCCATGAGGCGCTCGGTGAGAGCGCGCCTTTGCTCAATGGTCTACTTTACTATGGCGGTTTTGCGGCCACACTGCCAGCGATGTTCATCTCCTTGTACTTGCTGCTTCGCGGCCACGACTGGCTCGCCGGCTTCGCCATGTCAATGCTCATCGTCGCCGGCGCGTGGCTCCGCCTCGCCGCGGTGCACTTCACCTCATACACGCTCGCGCTCGTCTCGACGATCGCGCTCGGTGCGGCGGGCGGCGTGATCTTCACCTCCTTCACATTCGTACCTGAGCGCTGGTTCCCCCAGAGCGAGCGCCCCTTCGCCACTGCGCTGGCTGTGCAGTCTAATTACGCGGGCTGGGCACTCGGCTGCCTCAACCCGACGATGCTCGGCAAAAAGCACGTGAGCGACCTAAAGACGTTTCTGCTGTGGCTCGCGATCGTGACGAGCTTCGCGCTGCCGTTCCACTTCCTCGCCAACACGCGCGGCCCGCGCGGCGGCGAGGCGAGCCACGGCAGCGGCGGCGGCAGCCTCTCTTTTGTCGCAACCCTGAAGCTCCTCGTCGGCCGGCCGCAGTACTTGATCCACTCGATGTGCTACGCGGTGCTCGGCGCGGTCGGGTACGCAGTGACGGGCGTGGTGGACAGCTGCTTCTCGGCCGCGCTGCCCATGACGTACGACAATAGCACTGGGAAGATGGTCGAAGACGGATTCGACAATGAGCAAACCATGGGTCTCAATGTGATCTTCGTCGTCACGGGCGTCATCTCGGGATTGGTCGTGGGGCGTGTGGTACCCGACAGCCCGATGCCGCAGGCCTATGCGGTCCGCAGCCTCTTCCTGCTCGCCGCCTCCGCGCTCCTCGGTGTGCAGCTCCTCATCCTCAATGCGGCCGAGTTCGAAAAGAAGACCCTCTATCAGCTGCTGCTCTTGCTCATGTGCCTTGCGGGAGCAGGCACGCTCGGCTTCATCGGTGTCGGGCTGCGCGTGGCGGTCGGGTACAGCCACCCGGCGCAAGAGATCTACTCGGGATCCATTATCGAGTTTCTCCTCCTCGCCATCGCATCCAGCCTCGGCCTCCTCACCTATGTGGTGCCCCCGAGCGCCACGTTTTGGTTCTTTGCGTTGCCCGCGTGCGCAGCCACCGTGGTCATCTTTACATGCGCACGGTTCCAGCATGACGAGGCGCCACTGCTCGAGATCACGCCCGAGGAGACGAGCGCCGCCTACATGCATAGCACCTCGACGAAGCGCACCTGACGAAGCGCACTTGATGATCCGCACTTGACGAAGCGCACCTGACGAAGCGTACCTGAAGAAGCGCAAATGAGGGTATGCATCGAGAGCCATGGATCACCGTCTGGCTGCAAGGGAGAGAGAAGCACACTCGCAGTTTGTGGGCAGAGCGCCCATCGTACGTGATCTGTGTGTGACTGTGATCTGTGCGGCAACTGTGGACACGGTGCCTGGGTGGGGCGTTCAACCCGTCAGGCATTATGGTATAGCGTACTAGCCGTGCCGCAGACTGCCGCACCAGCACGCTCAGCATGCGTCTGCTTTACAAATCAGTTCACAAATATCTATGTGTTGTTGCACTTGCGCGGCGGACGGACCTGAGAACACGATCGACGCTTGCACAGCTATTAGAGCTCAAGCCGAACAGCTAGTCGACGTCGCCCCCCGCCGGGGCGAGTTGCAGCTTGTGGAGCTTCGACCGCGTGGTTGCCGTGCGGACGAACCACGAAACTGAGCGACCGACCGATCCCTTGAAAAATCAAGCGCCCTTTTTGGTACATGGTAGTAGAACCGCGGTACCGGACTACCGTAGGACTACCAACTACCGTCGGCAGCACGCAGCACCAGGGTCAGCAGCCAGCACGGAGCACGCAGCATCCAGCAGAGCCTTCGCGGTGCATGCACACACGCCACGCGGACTCAACCTAGCCACGCACACATTTCCGAGACCTTGTGCGTCCCGCGCACTCCGGTGGCGGTGCCCGGCGGCCCCTCAGTCTCTGACCCGACCCACTACTCAAACACTACTCAGTCTCCACCGCGGGTACACAACAAACATATATCAAATATCCATCACGTAAACTTGGCTTCCTTTCGGGGCGGCGCACCACGTACTTTTCGTTAACGGTTTCGTCATTTTGTCCTTGCCGTTCTCATCGTCCTCATCGTCCTCCTCATGTGCACCATCCTCGTCATGATCCTCAGGCCCCTCCACCCCGTGGTCCTCCTCCACATCCTCGTCGCTATCCAGCTCGTCTTGATCTTCCTCTGCCAACTCGCCCTCGCCCTCATTTACATCGACTTGACGAGTCTCGCCGTCAACGTCAGCCCTCGCCTCCTCATCCATATCTGGATCGCGATCCTGTGCAAACGAGCACGGAATAGTCGGCTGCATGCCTTTGTCATCCACGATCATGTCGAGGTCATCATCGTCCTGCCTGCCGATCAGGGTAAATGTCTTCCGCTTCACCAATCCCAAGGCACGACGTTGCGCACATGCAATCACGAGCAGTAGTAGCGCATTCCCCCCGAATGCCAGGGCCACGGGTGTGAGATTCGCATGGGTGCGCTTCACCGGCGCGAGGGGCGGCGACGGCAATAGCGGTCGTCCTGATGATGGGATTGGTGGCGGAGGCGGAGGCGGTGGCGGTGGAGAGGGTAAAGGTGGGCTTGGCGAGCTGTGCTGGGCCCAAAAGGCTTCAGTCAGCAGTGGGAATGGAGGGTAGGGAGGTGGAATTCGAGGCGAAGGTGGCAAGGGTGGTGGTGACGGTGGTAAGGGTGGTGGCCCTTGAGGAGCAGGTGGCGGCCGCAGCGGCGACGGCCTGCATGTTACGCACTCAGTGCACTCGAACTGACCACAAGTCCACGCGTTGCACCACACCAGGCATTTGAGGTTCGGTAAGGGGTTTTCTTGTACGGATCCGCAATAGCACGTTCGCGCTCGAGCATCGGGAGCTAGTTTGCAGCACGCCGCTTCGAAATCAGCACGACGCATCGGATTTTGCTGAAGACTTGGACGTTAGCGTGCGTTCGCCAATTCTGGAAAGGAAAATTTGTCCATGAAGTAATGTTCGCTTTCTCGCGCATGCATGCATTGGGCGGCGGGGCGCGCGGTGGCTTTGCCTGTGCCTCATCCCGCTCTCTTCACCTGCTCCGGGCCGGCACTATCCGACCGGACGTTTAGAAATGAAGAGCTGTCGAGCTCCCCCCGTGCCCCGAGCAGGCCACACATATTCGGGACTTTTTTGAGACCTAGGGGGGTGGACCTACACACTACGCGACTATACGCGACTACGGAGGTTATTACCTCATGGGCTTTGGACACTGTTATTCGCACGACCGCGATCTAACTTCGATCTTCGTGGCAACGCGGGTTTGTGGTGTATTGGGAGGCGTCTTGGGCCTCTTGCGGTCGCCGGTCGGTGTGGATGGACGCGCCGCGTGGCGTCCGTGCGTGGCTGTGCGCGTATACTGACGCGTATACCGATACGTGCGGGTGCTGGGTGGTGACGTGACGCGGAGCCGCAACCGTGACCGCGCTCAGTCAAAGGCCCTCACAAAGTCTCAGTGCACACGGGCTCCGTCGAGCGTCCTGACCGTGCGCCGACCGGCGTCAACAGAGGCGTTTTGGATAAATTAGACACCAATGGTCACCGCACAGTATGGCACCGGCGCGGACCGTGAGAACCACCTAAGTGATCGGGCAGCTCCCATCCCAGCCACTCTCTACAGCCGGCGGGCCGCGGCCCCCGTCCGCATGTCCTTCCGCGGTTCATCCGTGCCTCCTCGGGCCTCGACCCCTGGCCACCCCGGCCGCGATCCTCGCCTCCCGCGCTCCTCCTCCGCTCTCGACCGGCGGCCAGCCCTTGGCCACCTCATCGGCCCAGGTCAGCATAGCCTGCGACCACTTCTTGCGATCACTCGGAACACTCCAAGCGCCCGGACCGCACGAGTGAGGTTTCTGTGCGCGACAATAAGTGCGCGTCAGCTCGGCATCGAAGCCCGCCCTCACAAACATCATCTCGGCCTCGCACCCACCAGCCTCTTTGAACTTGTGTACCGCGCAATTTGTGTCGTACGGACGGAAGCCTAGCTCTGCCATCGCTTCCACGACGGCGCCGCACTTGACTTCCGACGGGCGGCCTTCCTCTGCAGCGTACTGAGGCTCGCACTTGAGCGGTGGCCGATCTCGCACGACCTCGAGCTGCACGGCCTTGAGCCGGCCCACGTGGCGGCCTGCCGAGCGCACCACGCCCACGTCTAGACCCTGAGCGTCCACCTTGGCCAGTGCCACGTCACGCCCCCGCAGCCAGCCGTCCAGCACAGCCTCGAGGCTCACCGAGGGCACGGCACGACGCTCGAGGACCCCCGATGTGTTGATGCAGTCCGCCGAGTAGTAGGATGACGCCGGCGCCAACAGCGAGGCACACCCATCCGTGCGCCCTGATATCTGAAACTCGCGCACGCGGTTCGACACGCCGCTCACTGCAAAAGGCAGCACCATCGCGCGCGGGTGGTGGTAGCCGAGCGGCACACGCGTGTCTGGTCGCGAGTTGCGCGCGAGGAGTGCGGCGTACCTGATGAGTGAGGCGATGAAGGTGGCACTCAGTGGCCAATCACGGCGCATTAGGCGATGTGCCGGGCGTAATCAGTGGCCAATCATGGCGCATGAGGCGATGTGCCGGACGCGCCGCGTACTTGTCGAGGAGCGGCTCGAAGGTGAGAAGAAAAGCGTCCGGAACAAGAGGTAGCAGCTCGCGATCGAGCGTGTTGCGTGTATTGGCGCCGACCTCGAGCAACAACGGACCAATCGACGGGATGTCGAGCGTGCCGTCGGTGCGCAGCTGTGCCACGTGGACCATCGCCTGCAGCAAGCCTCCGCCTGCCTGCCATGCCTTGCCGCCGCCGCCGCCGCCGCCGCCGCCTCTACGGCCGCTGCCGCCGCCGCTACCGCCGCCACCGCCGCCGCCGCCGCCGCCGCCACCGCCGCCGCCGCCGCCGCTGCCAGCATCCTGTTGCAGCTTTCTCCTATCGATGACGAGAGCTCCCACATCGCCTCCGCCACCTGCCACATCGCCTCCGCCACCTGCCACATCGCCTCCGCCACCTGCCACATCGCCTCCGCCATCGACGCTCTGCGTCCAAAGCTTGGCATGAGCCTCGATGGCGGCCGCACGCGCGCGCACTGTCGGCGAGCGCAATCGCGGCTTGAGGTTCACGGGCAGGCACTCATCCCCGGTGGGCGGCGCCATCGCGAGCTTGCAAAAAGAGGAGGCAGGGGCTCGTGAGGCGCCCGGGACGGCGCCACGCTCGACTGGGAGGCAGACGCACGCGGAGCTCACGCCCTCGGGCACGCCAAAGGCGGCACATCCCTCGGCACACGTGCTGCGCACCGGCCGGTGCCGGCAGCTGCGTGGCGCGCCGCTTCGGCCATCGCCTCGTAGAAAGTCATGCACTGCCACAAAGATACGGGGCTCTTTTGAGCGGATGTGGACCAGTAGCGCGGAAGGTCGCACACTCGAACCCCACTGGGTCTGATCGAGATCGACGACGGTCTCGGAGCGAAAGAGCTGCACCCAGGCGATCGGCGCAGCGCCGCACACAAACCGGTGCACGAACGAGCCTAGCCACACGTCCTCAAAGACTTGACTATGTTGAAAGCCCTTGTGAGTCACCAGCTGCGAGGCCACACGCAGCCGCCGCGCCTCGAGCTCGAGAGCGGGCGAGGCGGCAATGGCGGCCACCAGCGGCGTGGAGAGCACCATCAGGTAGCCCGCCGCGAACGGGAACGGGCCAACGGACGCGCCGCATCCGCGTGGCTGGCAGCGCGAGCGGGCCCACGACGAGTTGCGGCAAAGGTGCCCGACGTTCTCGGAGCCGCGCCAGGTCCACCCGAAGCCACAACGGTCCCACTGTTCGGGAAACCAGCTGTACCACGTGAGCGTGCCCAGGTATATGTGCGTGCTCGGCATCTGCGGCAGCAATTGCTTGAGCATTGCCGCCAGGTCCGGTGCATGCAAGTAAGAGTCATCGTCCACCTTGGCGATGAAGCGCGCGCCGGACAGGTGACTGGCGGCATGCTGCAACCACGCGGCGAGCGTGAGCACGGGGCCACGAAGCCGCGTCTCGTTCCACGCCACGCTGCCAACTCGTAGCAAATCGCCGTGCCGCCTCACCTCCTGCTCGAGCTGCACCTGCAGCTGTGCGGGAGCGTGCGCCGAGCGCACGACGAACGTGCTGGACACGGAAGCCTCAGGAAGCGAGGGCAGATCGAACCACGTACTGCGCAGCACGGCGCGGCGCTTGTAGTACTCCGGCGCCGAGATGACGCCCACGGCGAGGAAGGGATCGTCGCGGATCAGCATCGGAGCATCGGCGTCCAAGCTGTGAACTCTGGCTGTTAGGGCAAGCAGGACCCCCCTACCTTTCCCTTCACCCTTGGGTCCATACACCCTAATAACCACGTTAAACGTCACGTTAGGCCGTTAACGAGGCCTAACCAAAACCCTAACCCTGTAAACCCTCTCCCCTCGGAGTGCGACCCGAACCGCTTTAACCCTACACCCACCTAATTAGTAATACCGGTAACAACACTGAGTCTGGAGATACAGGTAGAAGATCACGTAGGAGCTAAGTGGCATATTTTCACCGATGTCACATTGTTCGCGGCGCAATATGGTCCGCGTTAACCATCGCCACGTATAAACACGTGCGTGCATGTTGTGTACTGTAGGACCAGGGTAAGCCTGCCTGCATGTTCAGCTCGTCCAATGATACGGTAGAAAGCAGGAGCCTACACCCTGTGCAGCCTCACCTTTTAATCTGCACGATCAACTCACGCAAGATGACGATGACCTCGGCCATCTCGGGACGGGCGGCGTGATCGGTGCTCCAGCAGCGGGTGAGCAGCGCAGCGAGCTGCGGCGGGAAGCTCTGTGAAATCTTTGGCCGCTGGCCTCCAGCGCAGACGATCCTGAGAACAACGGGACGGGGGAGATCATGGGGAGGTGAGAGGCGTGGGCTCTAGAAACTCGCAGAAGCGGGGTGGCAAACGGGGTGTGGCCGCGCACTTATAAAAGCCTTTCACATCGTAGTCGGCAAATGGGCGCTCGTGTGAGGCCATCTCCCACAGCACTGTGGCGAAGGCGAAGACCTCGGCCTTATGCGAGTATGGCTTTGCGAGGGCGACCTCAGGGGCCATGTAGCGGAGCGAGCCGGTGTTGCCCGTGAGCTTTCGCGTCTCGTTGCCGTCGAGATCGTCCGCGCTGATGCGCCACAGCTTGGCGAGCCCGAAGTCGAAGAGGGCGAGCCGCCCGTCGGGCAGGAAGCCGATATTGTTCGGCTTCAGGTCGCGATGGAGGATGCGGCAGCCGGGGAAGACGGAGGTGGCGACCTCAGTGTGGCAGTAGTGGAGCGCTTCGGCGAGCTCCAGGCCGGTGCGCAGCGCGCGCGTCAGCGGCCACTTCTTCACCTCGCTGCGCCGCGTCCAAAAGGGCACCGAGTCGGCCGGCCTGGGCAGCTCGGCCGACAGGACGGTCTCGAGCTTCTCGATCACGATGAAGGGCAGGCCGTCCGGGTCGAGGCCGTGCGCGATGGCGCCGAGCACGTGAGGGTGCCGCATCGCCATCAGGAGCGTGCTCTCCGACAAAAGGTCCTCGGACGCCGTCGGGTTTTTGCGTTGCCGCAGCTTGAGCATCTTGACGACGACATCCTTGCCGTCGAGCTTTGAGAGGAGTGCAACACAGAACTCACCTGAACCGAGCTCTTTCATCGGCTTCTCAAGCTCATCGAACGTGATCAGGCGCTGGGTCCGATCGACGGTGCTCTCCTTGATGAGCCGTGAATCCGCGCCGCGTATTTGCATGACGACTTTTGTCAAGCTCGGGGACATGACGGACTGCGAGTCGACGC
>Ga0210246_102735_pt1 | contig 9749 bp, 5 predicted proteins | sample ChrtobMetaP3_8mM_FD_155469 | JGI IMG/M metagenome (GOLD analysis project Ga0210246, IMG submission 155469) | Chrysochromulina tobin associated microbial communities from unialgal haptophyte culture, Seattle, Washington, United States - P3_8mM | ecosystem: Host-associated > Algae > Haptophytes >...
CCACCGTCTCGACGGACGGCTCCGCTCCCCTCGGTCAACACAAGTACTGAGTACTCGCTCGCTCGGGCTACTCAATTTCGCTAGTGAGGTCGGTCTCTCCCAGCACACAGTGTGATCTCTGGTGCTCGCTGCCCTATATTACCGGGCGGGATTGTGACAGGCAATCAGGTGGGGGGTGGGGGGAGGGGTGGGGGGTGGGGTTTTGTCAACCGTCATCGTATCTCTGCCGTCGTTGTCTCGCCGCTGCCTCTTCGTTCACGTTCACGTTAATTGGCCATCACGGCGAGACGCACAGCCACAGGTCCCGTGGAGACCCATCGTGGGGGGCGCAAAGATGTTCAGTTTCGTCGCGGTCCACCCACGCAAGCAAACTTGGGGTGGCAACTTCTGGATTGCGGCCTGATAATTCAGAGAACCTGCTTACAGGGCCCAGCTCTCTTTCTTGCACGGAACAATGTGCAACTCTCCGCGGGCATGCCGGCCGCCGGGGCAAGGGCGCTGCCATCATCATCTCTCGCCCTCCTCGGACCTCGCACAACTTCGCGGAGCGCGCGCGCGCACCGGGAAACGCCGACGCGCACACGGGCACGCGGCTGCATCTGGCTGTCCCGGCCGCTCAGTCGTCCACCTTCATGGCGACGACCACCATGTGCTGGCCGCCGGCGGCGGCGTCGAGGGCTGCGAGGCCGGTGTACGCGCTACCCGCCTTGCTCTCCTCGACGAGCGCAGGCACGCGCTCGTCGCCGCCCTTGCCGTTGGCGAGCTGCCCCATCTCCCCAAAGCCCCACGTGTAGAGGTCGCCCGAGCGCGCCAGCGCCACGTTCGAGTTGGCCGTGGTCGCCACCTTGCGCACAGCGATGCCCTCGAGAGCAGGCACGAGGCGCGGCGTCACCTCTTGGTCCGTGCCGTCGCCCAGCCCGAGCTGGTTGTTGTCGCCGCGCCCAAATGAGTAAACCTGGCCAGTGGCCGAGAGCGCGAGCGAGTGGTGCTCGCCGCCCGCGAGCCTCTCAATCTCCTTCCCCTCGAGCGCCGTCACGAGAGTCGGCGTGCCCGTGCTGTTTGGCTCGGGGTCACCCTTGGCTCCCCGCATGCCCAGCCCGAGCTGACCCATGTTGTTGAGCCCAAACGAGTACACGTTGCCGTGCGCCGTGAGCACGAACGAGTGGTACGCGCCGGCGAAGACGTCGCGCAGCTGCAGCCGCACGTCTAGGCTGCCGCCCTTTCGGCTGAGCTCGCTCACCTCATCCAAGTACGTCTCGCACGCCTCGCGCATCTCGCTATCGGCCGCGCCGTCGGTCTCGACGATCTTGCGCACGTGCTCGAGGAAGGAGGCATTGAGGCTGCGCACGTGCCGGTCCTTGGCCGAAACGGGCGCTCCAGCGTGCACACTGGGCAGCGAGACACTCACCGGCTCCGTGGGCAGTAGGTACTTGAACTTGGTCTTCTTCTCCCAGGCGAGCTCGCGACCGAGCTGACCTTTCTCGCCGCAGCCCCAGCCGAAGAACGAGTAGCCATCCGTGCTGATCGCGAGCGTGTGGTCCGCGCCCGAGGCCAGCGCCTTGATGCTCGGCAGGTTGGGCACGAGCGTCGGGGTGGGTGCCTTCCACGGCAGCTCGCCGGGATAGCCCTCCCCCTCGGGCTTCCGGATCGCCTCCGGGCTGTACCCGATGTAGCCGTTCGAGTCCTTGTACGTGCCCCACGAGTAGACCTGGCCATCCTCGGTGAGGGCGGCCATGTGGCTGTCGCCCGCGGTGATCTTCTTGACGCGCTTGCCCACGAGCGCCCCCTCGACGACTGCCGGCATCGACTCATTGCCCTGCCGACCGAGGACCTCGTCGTCGTTGCACCCCCACGTCCAGATTCGCCCATCGAGGGTGAGCGCGCCCGTGTGCAGGCCACCGCACACGACTTCCTTGATGCGCTGCGCGTCGAGCGTGGGCATGCGCACGAGCTGGTACGAGTCGCGTGTGTCCTCGTCCTCGTCGCCCAGCCCTAGCTGCCCGCAGTCGCCGTTGCCGACCACAAGTACCACGCCGCTCTCGGCGCCCGTCAACCGGAGCTCTCGCGAGCGCAGCCGCTTGGCGACCGCGCGATCGGACCCATCGGGTGCCTTCCGCTTCTCCGCGCCGCCGGCGGTGGGCGCGACCGCGGGCGGCTGGCTCCCGCCGAAGACAAAGCCGCCCGTCGGTGCAGACGCTGCGGCGGGAGCGCCGCTGCCAAAGGTGAAGCCGCCTGCGCCAGCAGCGGGCACGAAGCCGCCGGTTGCGGGCGGGGCGCCGCCGCTGCCGAAGGCGAAGCCGCCGCCAGCGGGCGCGGGCGCGCTCGCGCCGCCGAAGACGAAGCCGCCGCCAGTGGCGCCGCCGCCAAAGCCACCAGCCGCTGACGAGGCACCGGCGCCGCCGGCGAACAGGGCCGCGAAGCCGTTGCTCTTGGGCTTTTCGTCAGCGGCCGACGGCGGCCCGTTGACGATGTTGCCCGACGCGTCCAGCTTGTACTTGGGCGCCGTCTTGTCCACGAGGATTTTCTCGCCGGTTGACTCGTCGATGACCTCTTCGTACTTGTCTTTGAGGAAGTCCCAGCCCGGCTGCGAAGGCGGCGGAAGATGGGCAGGTCAAGAGTGGCAGAGTGACGTGGGGAGAGAGAAGGGTGCACGAGTCTGAGGGGCGGAGCGGCGTCGTCGGCAAGAGCTCGCGTGCGTGGCGACGCGGCGCGACGAGTTCTCACCATTTGTTGCGTTGGCCGCGAGCACGCCGCCGAATAAGAGTCGAAGAAGTCGAAGTCTTCGACGCCGCTGACGCCGCGGAAGGACGCCTGACCAAGTAGGGGTCCTCCGTGGCAGCGAAGACACGCCAAGATGAGCATTCGCTGTGTTTCACGGAATCGTCGGCGGCTAAAGGCGCGACAGGCGAAGCGAGGCGCATCTAGGCCCACGCCTAGACCGTATCCGAATAGCCTGGAGCAGGGCTGTTCGAGCCAGCCATGGGAGACACTGACATCGGACCCATCCTGTTAGCGGCGCAGTCGGCGGATCCGGCCGTGCGCCAGCCTGCGGAGCAGCAGCTCGAGGCTGCCAAGGCGTCCAACCTGGTGTGCAGACCCTCTGCCCGCGCTCGGCCACATTGCCTGAGCCTGCGCGTACCTCGCCGAGTGGTCCCAATGGCCTCGCCGCTCACACCCTGCTGCTCACGATGCACCCGCTGCTCCGCTTCTCGCGCTGGCTGACTCGCTTTTGCCCGCTCGTACTCTCGTTCGCAGCCGCTGCTCCTCAATCTGCTGGCCCGGGAGCTTTCGAACGAGGTCAAGGAGCTCACCACGCGCCAGCTTGCGGGCGTGCTGCTCAAAAACTGCTTGACAGCCAAGTCGGCCGACCTGGTCCAGCAGAGGCAGGCGGCATGGCTGGCCATTTCGCCGGCGGAGAGGCACACGATCAAGACGGCCGTGCTGGGCGCGCTCGCCTCGCCGCAGCAGTCCGCGCGCCACACGGCCGCGCAGGTCATTGGCGCGATCGGCGTTATTGAGCTGCCGCATGCCCAGTGGCCGGAGCTCATCCAAGGGCTCGCCGACAACACCACCGCGTCGGGCAACGACTTTCTCAAGCAGTCGTCGCTCGAGGCGCTCGGCTTCGTGTGCGAGGAGATCGATCCGGCTGTTCTCGAGCCGCAGGCGAACCTGATCCTGACCGCCGTCGTGTCGGGCATGCGCAAGGAGGAGCCCAACATGGATGTGCGCCTCGCCGGCGTGCGGGCGATGACCAACGCCCTTGAGTTCGTCGAGAAGAATTTTGAAGTCGAGGTCGAGCGCAATATTATCATGCAGACGGTGTGCGAGGCGACGCAGGCGGAGAAGCAGGAAATCAAGGTCGCCGCGTATGAGTGCATCGTGGTGATCGCCGAGCTGTACTACGACAAGCTGCCCGCGTACATGCCCGCGCTGTACCAGCTCACGCTGGCCGCGCTGCAAAAGGCAACGGCGGACGAGTCGGAGGAGGACGTGGGAAAGCAAGCGATCGAGTTCTGGACGACGATCTGCGACAAGGAGATGGAGATCGAAGACGAGGAGGCGCCGGGGCCCTCGCACAACTTCGTCAAACAGGGGATGGGCCAGCTGGTGGGGCTGCTGCTAGAGGCCATGTGCAAGCAGGACGAGGACGAGGACGGCGGGTTCACGCTCGCGAGTGCGGCGGCGACGTGCCTGGCGCAGATTGCGTTGACGGTGCATGACGATGTCGTTGGGCATGTGATACCTTTCATCCAGGCGAACATCGACTCCGCAGACTGGCATCGTACCGAGGCGGCGACGCTCGCGTGGGGCTCTGTGCTCGAGGGACCCTCGGATCTGGCCCTGCAGCCCTTTATGGTGCCCGCACTCGAGAAGATGATCTCGCTGGTGGGCACGCCCACGACGGCGCTACCCGTGCGAGACACCGCCGCTTGGACGATCGCGCGCATCTGCGAGCATCACACGGCGAGCATCCAGCCCCAGCACTGGCATGTGATGTTGCGTGAGGGCAGCGTCGATCCTTCGGGCGCCTTGATCGAGCCCGAGGGCGTTCTGCTCATGGCGCTCAAGGACCACACCCGGGTGGCGGAAAAGGTGTGTACGGCCTTGTACGCGCTCGCCGAGCAGGTCGAGGACGAGCGCAACAACCCCAGCAATCGGCTCTCCGGGCTCTTTGTGACGCTCGCCAAGGCGCTCCTCGCATGCACCGAGCGGCACGACGCGGGCGAGAACAACTTGCGCGTGTCAGCATACGAGGCGCTCAACATGGTGATCACGAACGCGGCCAAGGACACGCATGTCAGCGTGGGCCAACTGCTGCCCCTTGTCATCTCGCGGCTCGAGGGCACCTTCGCGATGCCGATTGTCAGTTCCGACGACAGGGAGGCGCAGACGGAGCTGCAAGGGCTGCTGTGCGCGACGCTGCAGGTGATCACGCAGAAATTGGGGCCGCAGGCGGCGCCGCACGCAGACCAGATGATGAACCTCTGCCTGCAGGTCTTTGCCTCGAGGAACTCGAGCGTGCACGAGGAGGCGCTTTTGGCGGTGGGCTCGGTGGCGACGGCGACGGGGCGCGCATTCGAAAAGTACATGCCGCACTTTCGGCCGTTCCTGTCGCTCGGCCTCTCGAACTACGAGGAGTTCATGGTGTGCAACGTGGCCATCGGCGTCGTGGGCGACATCTGCCGCGCGCTCGAGAAGCAGGTGATGCCGTACTGCGACGAGTTGGTGCACCTGCTGCTGCGCAACCTGCAGAACCCGGCGCTCAACCGCAACGTCAAGCCTCCGATCCTCTCATGCTTCGGCGACATCGCTCTCGCGATCGAGGGGGGCTTCGAAAAGTACATGCAGGTCACCATGTCGATGCTCGTGCAGGCGTCTCAGACGACCGTCGACACGGAGAACCCCGACCTCGTCGAGTACCTCAACCAGCTGCGCGAGGGCATCTTCGAGGCGTACACGGGCGTGCTGCAGGGCTTGAGGGCCGAGAACAAGGCGACCGTCTTCGAGCCGTACATGATGGGCGCTCTCGAGTTGATTAGGGTGTGTAATGATGGCGTGCCGCAGAACGTGACGGGTGACTCGGTCGTGCACGCTGCCGTCGGCCTCATTGGCGATCTCGCCCAGACGCTCGGGGAGCCGTTCAAGAGGGTCGCGAGATCGTCGCCGCACAAGGAGTACCTCAAGGCGCTGCTCAAGCACGGCAAGGAGTCCCCCAATAAGGAGACGGGAGAAGCGGCAAAATGGGCGTCCCAGATCGCCTTCAAAGACTGAGACGGCGGCTGCGGTTGATCACGCCCGAGGCTTGAGGAGCCGGCAAGGCTGCAGAGGTGGAGGAGGCAGCGGAGGTGGCTGCTGCGGCGGAGGAGGCTGCTACGGTGGAGGAGGCTGCTGAGGTGGAGGAGCCGTCGGACGTGAGCCATCGGACGTCGGCAGAGGACGGTGTTGGCTCTGATCGTTGGCCATTGAACCAATCGGATTAGATTGCAGGCGCGCGCGAGGGATGGCCAGACATGTTCGAATCTAGCCGCATCGGGGAGGGCCCGCCCGGGCCCTATGTGTATGTGTTTGGCGTGGCGGGCGCGTGCCTGCCGGCAGGACAGCAGATTGACGTGCGGAGCGGCGGGCTCACGCCCCAGCATCGAGCTGTCGAGATCTGCCGTGTCGGGCGCCGCTGTGTGCCCTTGCTTGCCCCTGCTTGCCCCGCCGCTTGCCTTGCGTTTTGCTTGCCCCGCCGCTGCCTTGCGTTTTGCTTGCCCCGCCGCTGCGAATCATGTCACGTATAAGTACCGCGTGTACTTTGGTGGCGAGTCCCGACGCTCCTCGCGCTCGCGATACACCTGTTGAATGCTGAAAAGTAAACGTACCAAAACCGAAAACGCGAACACGTCTCACACGAGATGTCAAGAGATGTCACGCGGGTGACTTTCGACTTAAAACAAACGCCACAGATTCAGCCCTGAGTCACGGCCTGAGCCTCGAAAAAGGTGACTGGTGAGGAAAAAATCATGGAAACGACAGTTTATTTTTCCACAAAGTGGGTGCTATCATCGCTGGGACGTCCCACGCAAACCTGGTCCGGCCCAATTTTTTCCCGGTTGCTAAGGTTGGAACGCCCCCCCGGTCCCCGGTGCCCGAACTCCAGTTTTGGGCGCGCGCCACCGCGCGGTACCTGCTCTATGTCCGGTGCGGCGGAGCCGTTCTAAAAACTGACGGGAGTCGAGACAAAATCTCATTTTGTGCGTCGATCTCGCACGTGTGCGGCGGACAGAAGCGCCCGAGCGTCGTCCGTCATGGGCGTGGTTGCCATTCGATGCACCCTCGCGGCGGTAATGCCTGGGCTCATCGCAGGCTTGATGCTCGTTCCACTGTCACCTCTGACGCCGGCTGTGATGACGTCGCGCGCCACTGTCAGCATGCAATTCGCCCAAGGAGGCTACGGCGCGCCGCAGCAAGGTTACGGCGCGCCACAGCAGGGCTACGGCGCGCAGCCGCAAGCAGGCTACGGCGCGCCACAGCAAGGTTACGGTGCGCCGCCGCAGCAGGTGTACGGCGCTCAGGCAGGCTATGGTGGCATGCCACAGGCGGGCTGGCATCTCATTCCTCGGGGGGGTGTCACCGGAGTGCTCAGGAGTGACTACACGGTGCCGTTTGGCGGCCAGCAGGTGCTAGGCCGCTACGATACGACAGAACAGCCCGGGCAGTACCTGGTGATCTCGCGCCAGCAATGTGTGGTTCAAGTCTCTCCCGCCGGCGTCGCCACTCTGACCTCATTGGGTAAGCCACCGACCGGATGGAAGCAAGGGCCCCAGTTTCCTTGGACTTGGCTGCCACGTGGTCAGACGGCCACCCTCGGCCAAGGCCATAAGATTAGCTTGGACCAGACGAATCCTGAAGAGGCGGTCTTTGTTATTCAGCAGGTGGGTACCGAAGCACCTCCCATGCAGGTGCCTGGCGTCATGCAGCCGGGCTATGGGAACCCCAACGGTCTCCCGCAGCCGGGCTACCCGCCGCAGCCGGGCTACCCGCCGCAGCCGGGCTACCCACCCCAGCAAGGCTATCCACCGCAACAAGGCTATCCACCGCAACAAGGCGGCTATCGTTAGCGCTGAACTGCGGACGCGGACGCGAGAGGAATCCGGGAGATCACTCGGAGATCATCCGGCGGGCGCGGGACGGCAAACACCGGACATCGGCACGCGTTCGTGCGTGGCAACTCGCATGACTATGCTTTTTTGGCAGCCGTACATTCTGCAAGTGATCCCATAGAACGGCGATCGCATCTCGTATTTTTCACTACTCGTAATTTTGTCTCACATGGGGACGAACGGAACCCCGTGTGCTGTGAGGGAGGGGTGCCGTACCGTACACTACACACTACGAACGGACGCCGAGGCGCCGACCCCGTGTGCCGGCCCCCCGCGCCGTCCCCGCCGGTCGTTGCCGGGTGTCGAGTGTGCGGTGATCAGCGCAGGGGGTGTACGCGCGACAATTGTTCTCGACCTATTTTTCCCATGGCTTTGGTGGCGCAGACTGCTTTCGGCCGGCTTCTCTGTCGGCTCTTGTTTTCTCGGCCAGCGCCGCCTCCCGATCCTTTAGCTCTTTGAGGTAAGCGGCCTTCCCTTCTGCCGTCCTCTTTGCCTGCTCAGAGTATCCTGGTGCGTTCATCTGGTTGAATTCCTTTCCACTGCTCGTCACCAAGTAGACAATGCTACCGAGTGCTCCCCAGACAACCGCCGTGCGCGATGCGGTCTTCTTGAAGGCCTCAGGATCCACATTGTCCGGGTCGAAGTTGGGATCCTTGTTGCCCCGCGGAAGCACCATCGTCACAGCGGGACGCTGAGTGAACGCTCGCGGTAAAGTTGGCGCCGAAGCGAGAGTTGCGCACTGAGCCTGTGCTGAACATGGAAACGACAGCATGTGTCGAGGAGACATGAACGCCGCGGCGTGGATGGCGAACACGAGCATCGCGGGGAGGCGATCGTCACTCACAAAGAATTTGGACGAAACTCTGATCTCTAGCCAATCAAGACAAGTTGTGTATTTGGATCCATCAACCTTCACCTGGACGCAAGCAAGCAAGCAAGCAGTTGTGTGTTTCGACTAATTAGCTTGCTTGCTTCACCTTGAAGCATGAAGGAGTGCGGGGCTCTACGAGCCCGGCTGCATGCGGCTGTTCTCACTCAGCTAGTGCTCTAGATCCCAGTCTTCATAGACCTCGTGTCGACTGATACGTCTCAAACTGCTCCCCCCTTTCACTGTACGTTGGCGCCGTGAGCCAATACGGCGCTAGACCAACCCAACTGTCATTCGGACCTTTAATCGGTCCGAACACATCGACGAGACTGACGATTATACCGTGTGCTTCGGTTCCCTTCTTTGACGGTTCCCTCGATGGAATCGAACACGCCATATACCCATATTCGGCAATTGCAAGCGTGCGCAAGAGAGAAGGTACGCGCGATAGATAAATACAGGCCACTTCCAAGAGTGACCCAGAGATCATCGCCATCAGGCCTTGCCTGACGACTAGAGAGAGAGAAACACGCTACGAAACATGATCTATTCTATCAACCCCATCTTCCAAACCAACATTGGTAGCCGCCGGACGAGGATCGTCGGGGAGCCCATTGTGCCCGACGCTCCCCAAAACCCTGCTAACGCCCGCAGCCTTTTGCCCTTGACCAGACCTCACGACCCGAACCGTATGAACAAGCCATCTTTGGACCAGCAGAAGCGCACGAAAGAGAGCTTCCCGACAGTCTCTTCAGCGCCGAAATCGTCGAACAACTCGTCGGATGCGAAGACATCCACGAATGCTGCGGTTTCCGCAGCAGCTTCGCCCTCGACCAGATCTCACGAACCGAAGCGTATCAACAAGCCATCTTTGGACCAGCAGAAGCGCACGAAAGAGAGCTTCCCGACAGTCTCTTCAGCGCCGAAATCGTCGAACAACTCGTCGGATGCGAAGACATCTACGAATGCTGCGGTTTCCGCAGCAGACTCGCAGACGGCAGAGCAGCTGAAGCTCGTCACATCGCTGCACGTGACGCACACGGACAAGAGTCCCTAGACGACCGTGAAATCCTGGGGACCCCCTCCTTGGCGCGCACGCGCGCCTCCGCCCCGCTGCGGCCGGCTCCAGGCGCGTCGGAGGACGGAGCTGCTCCCAACCATCTCTCTATTTGCCATCGACCTGCCCGCCCCTTTCGCCGCGCGCCTTGACGCGCGCGCGCTACGGAGGAGCTGCG
>Ga0210246_102746_pt1 | contig 9694 bp, 4 predicted proteins | sample ChrtobMetaP3_8mM_FD_155469 | JGI IMG/M metagenome (GOLD analysis project Ga0210246, IMG submission 155469) | Chrysochromulina tobin associated microbial communities from unialgal haptophyte culture, Seattle, Washington, United States - P3_8mM | ecosystem: Host-associated > Algae > Haptophytes >...
GGGGGTGGCGAAGGAGGTGGAGACGGCGGTGGAGACGGCGGTGGGGATGGCGGCGGAGGCGATGACGGAGGTGACGATGGTGGAGATGGCGGAGGCGGCGATGACGGAGGTGATGGCGGAGGCGGCGAAGGCGGCGGAGATGGTGGTGGTGACGGCGGTGGAGATGGCGATTGGGACAGGGATGGCCATGGCGGCGGAGGCGATGCCGGAGGCGACGATGGCGGCGGAGACGACGGCGGAGGCGATGGCGGGGGTGGCGAGGGCGGTGGCGAGGGCGGTGGAGACGGCGGTGGGGATTGCGGCGGAGGCGATGATGGAGGAGGCGATGGTGGTGGCGATGGAGGAGACGGGCGTGGAGGCGATGGTGGAGGCGATGGTGGTGGCGCTCCTTGGAGTTTGGTCGGGTAGGAGTTCAAGCACATCATGAGCATCGAGGAGCTCATGCGCGCGCACCCTGCGCATCCGGGGTGTGACAAGCATGGGGAGGGTTTGTCAGGAGATGGCGTCGTGTATGTCGAGGGCAAAGCACTTACCGTTGGTGCGCACCAATACTGCCCGAGGGTGTACCGCGGGCAAGGGGTGCCAGTTGGTTTGGAAATTCACGCGCGAGCTCATCGGCATTCTCGTCACGAGCATGAGCATATTCGGCCTTCAGGCGCTTGCAGTATCGCAAAGAAAAATGTTCGCGCGGGGAAGAGACGATTACAGCGCAATCACAACCATTCTTCATGCGATTTACCCTTGGCCTCCACTCCTTTGGCGTTTGAGGGGGGTTTGTGTGGAGGGTTACGGGTGGATAAAAGCGCCCGGTCGCGGTGGCGGTGGAATTTGGTGTCGCTACTTCCGTATGTTCCGGAAGATAAGGAATCTACACGACAGTGGGGCTTACGGCGTTGGCTTGGCGAATGCTGCTGCCCGAGCAGCCCGTGGTGTTTGCGACCTTTGACGTCGCGTTCTTCCTGCCAGAGCTCTTCGTCCTCGCCATCTGCCTCGTCGTCGGATTCCTCTACCTTCGGAGTGGGCGCAGTCAGAAGTCCAATTCAAGCAGCCTCGCGCGAGTTCCCGCCGACGTGCCAGCAGCCGAAAGTGCGCCGTCCCCTCTTCGCGCCGCCCGCGTGACCTTTGCTTCGACCTCCGCCGACCAGTTTGACCCTCGTTCTCCAAGCACGGATGCGATGTGGTGGCACTCGCCGCTCGCGACCGAGGAGGAGGCGTCTATAGTCAAGCTGGCGATGGAGCTCGTCGACGACGACCTCAAGCCGCTGCCGGCGCACGCCCACATTACGATGCTGCGTCAGGTGCGCACTATAAGTAGCAGCAGCTTCTCTAGTCCTAGCCCGAGGGCCGCCGCAGACTTGTACGGCAAGGCGTTGAAGTGGCGGCGCGAGAACTGCAAGCCGCTGCCCGGCGGGCGACAGGACGTGTGGGCAGCTCCGACGGAGCTCTGCGAGGGCATGTGGGCGCGTCACTACTGCCAGCTCGGCATCTGCATAGGGCGTTCGCGCGGCGGCCACCCGGTGAAGCTGGAGCGCATCGGCCTCGCGAACCTCGCTGCGATCAACAAGTCACCTGGAGGCGAGGAGCGCATTCTCTCGTACTACCAGTCGCTGCTCGAGATGCTGCTCACCGCGCTCGATGCCGAATCCGATGCGAGCGGTCGGTTACTGCGCATGTATGAGATCTTCGACTTCAAAGGCATGTCGTTACGGAATGCCACCTGGCCCGTGGTCAAGTTCACGAACAACCTGATGCAGTGTATGGTCTCGGTGTACTCGGAGACGACGGTGAGGGCGACGCTCATCAACGTGCCCTGGATAACCTCCGGCATTCTCAACGGGATGCTTAGAATGATGCCCGCACGCGTGATGAAGCGCGTCATCGTGCTGGCTGAGGGTGAGCCTTTCGACATCCTCTTCGATGATCTCGACTTGAGCGCGCAACGGCTCCTCAATGCAAGCGCAGAGGAGCTCGCTGCCTTCCGCGGCAGCTCATTCGAGGGCGCGCGGGTCGCCCTCGGCTCTGAGTTGTGGCCCGAGCTGCGTCCGAGCGCTGAGTTGGGCGCTGCTGCCAACGGCGCGAATGGCACGCAACGGACGCCGCCGCGGCCCACAACGGGCGCACCAAACGGCCGTGTGGGGAGCAACAGCAGCGCCGGCGAGATGAGCCCTCGCACCGAGTCTCCACGGGCGCCCAGCTCCTCAAGCGACTTTGATCTCGTCGAGGAGATCGACGTCTCCGCGGCGGAGATGCCCACGTGGTTGCAAGATTGGCTCTCCCCGCAACCGACGCGGGTTTCAGTGCCCAGCTTGACCGCACGACCCTCAGCGAGCCTTGAGTACCGCGGAAGCTTGATGGACCTGATGTTCAGCCGAGCAAGCCCATCCGAGAGTGTGAACGAGAGTGTGAACGACGGCTGCGCGCCAGGAGCGGCGACGAGTGGTGGTGGTGGCGAGTGTGGCGACTACGTGGCGAGTGTGGCGGCCACGGGTCCCTACTGCTCGAACGGACAAAGCGACGAGTACGCGCTGGATCGTGAGCGGCGGAAGAGCTCCGTGACGGAGGCTGGGATGCCGCTTCGCATGAGCTCCGTGATGGACATGGATAGCTATAGCACGCCACCCAAGTCCGGGAGCGCGCGAGGCATCGTAGCGGTCACGCCACGAAAGGCGTCCGAGTTCCCAGCGTACGCGTACCCAAGCGTCCGTGAGCTCGCGCTGAAGCACAATCTGCCTCAGGCGCCCTTTTGCTCGGCGCCGTGCCCACCCGAGCTGATCGAGGTCGCTCTCGCTGGCCTGAACCACTTCAAGTTCTCGAGCCAGCGGGCGCAACTGGAGGCTGAGTGGGCCAGCGCCCCCGTGACCAAGGGCGGAGCGGGGGTCACTGTTCGCCAGTTGCCACGGAGTGACTCGAGGAGCTTGACGTTCCGCATCGACGCGATCTTGGACGGCGTGAGTGCACGCCAAGTGGAGCATTGCTTCTCGCCCGAGGTCTACTCTCTGTGGAACAAGGACGTGCACTCGGCGGCCTTCCTGTACGCGCCGACGCCCGTGCACGGGAGCTCCCCGCGTTCACGCGCCGAGGGTGACCGAGACAGCGCGTCTACACCGTCGGGGCCACCGTCGCCACGTGGCAGTGACCGAGACAGCGCGTTCGCACCGTCGCCACGTGGCAGTACGTTGACCGAAGTGGACCTCAACTGCAGCTGCACATATCCGGTACTCGGCGGCATGATCTCAGGACGCGGCTTCATCGACGTACGCGCCGTCTCGGTCAGCGTAGCGGACGGCAACGACCCTCTGGAGACGCACTACTCCGCGCAGCAAGCGTTGCCCGCCCATCTCTTTGATAGTGCGCCCGCGGCTCAACGTTGGGCCGCGCTCGCGGCGGCTGACAAGCTCCTCCTCGCGCGCAATCTGCCGGGCGGCGGCTCGCGCATGGTCGAACGGCGCGGACCCGACGGCCAATTGCTGCTCGAGCTCCTGTTTATAACAGCCACCGAGCTTCACGGCGGCCTGCCCGTCGAGCTTGTGAATAGTGCCACCGGAGGCCGGCTGCATGCACTCATCCTGAATCTGGTAAAGTACTTGCAGTCGATCGAGCCGTTACACTCTGCTGCGACGCACGGCGTGCGGCGTGTTCAAGTCTACCGGCAGTAGCCTGTAGGACTCGCTCTAACTTAGTTTTGACAATTAGGCTGCGGCGCGGCGGTCGTTAGGCGGTCCCGCCCGCTGCCGCGCTGCGCGTCACCTGCGACCTGGGCAGCGTCGAGCGTGTGCCTGCCCGACCCGGGCGCCGGGCGGGCCCGCCGGCGCGCGGGGCCACGCTCCCGGGACGCGCAACCGCCCGGGACGGGGTGCAAGGTCGTCGCGGGGGTTCGGCCATTGGGTTCGGCGTTCGCGCACCCGCGCCGCTCAAAACGCGGCGGCGTCACCCGCGAGCCGCGTGCACCCGGATCCCACACGCGGCATTTCGCCATGCATTTCGCATAAGCGAAGCGATCGAGGGGGCGCCGGTGACACCGTGACTGTGTCCCGGGTCCGGGTCCCCGCTCGTTCCGCGCGCGTCCGATTACTTATGTGCGACGGAGCGGCCGCAGACTGAGTCGTATTTGCCGTTACGCCGCGGTTCGTACCGCATGTCGTACCGCCGCGCATTCTCGGAAGCGCGCTGACCGGCCAGTTCCGCGACGACAGGCGACGAGCGGAAAACGCCACAACGAAAGCTGCATAGCTAACCCTAGGAATTCCTATTGCAAATAGGACCCCGCACTTCCCCGCACGTATTACTTTAACGTTGTACTGTCCCCGCTCTAGCGCCATTCACCCGCGCGCCAGATCGCCCCCGCCTAAATAATGATGCGCGAGCCGAGGAGCTGACGTGCCGGGTGGTTCAGGATCATGGAAGACGCGTACGGTATCAGCAGCTCGGTACACTACCGCCGACCATGGCATGGGCGTTCATGGGCCCTCCCTGCCAGACCGAAGTCTGGACGTTCCCTACCCTATACCCTGTTCCTTCCGACCGGCCGAGACGGAGATTCCCGGAGATTCCCGCTGTTCCACAGATGCCGCCCGCTCTGTGCGACCAGAGGCAGGCGCCGACGCACACGACCCGTCTGGGTTACGTGGGCGCGGGTGGTGCTGGCAGCCTTGTTCAGCTGGCCTTGGCCTTGGGGGCGGTGACGACCGGGCCGGTAACGAGCGGGTTGGGGCCGAGCGGCTTGTGGCCAGTCGCCATCTGGATGAGAGGCGGAATCACGCAGATGCAGATCGCCACGAATCGAGCAGAGGTGGCGCTGAGGCCGATGAACGCTTTCGTCGACGGGTATTGCATGCTCGCAAAGAGCCAGATGGAATTGATCACGGCCGAGCCGATGCGCCAGTTGGTGCCGTTCTTGAGCGGATCGAGACCCTTGTTGAGCGGCATGAAGCCACCGCCGCAGCCGCCGAGCGTACCAGCGATGAGCGGGCCGATGATGGCCAGATCTCGGGTAGCGATCAGCTTCGCGCCCTGCGCCATCGCCGAGCAGTTCATGGCGACGTGGCAACGCATGATCTCCCAGAGGATACTGCTCAGAACGGCGCCGATGTCATTCTCGCTGAGAAGCTTGTTGACCATGCCCTTGAGGTGCTCGTTGTCGAGATACGCGACCGTCCAGCAGATGAGGCAGACGGACACAAGCGCCTCGTTGCACACGAATGGCACGGGCTTACCGCACATGATTGCCGCAAGGGTGCTACCGCCGAAGCTCATGAGCACCATCAGCACAAGGCCATGGAAGTAGTTGATGCGCGACTTGCCCGCTTCATGCAGGTTGGCATCCTTGAGCACCACGCGGCTGTTGGCAAGGCAGAAGCCGGCCAGGCACACGTAGAACATGAACGAGAACGAACCCTGGAAGAGAACCGCGTCTTTGATCATGTCGAGCATGCCCGCTTCAACCACGACCTCGACGACTTTCGCGTTCTTCGACATGGAGAAGATCCTTTGAGGTTGGCGAGTTTCTGCAACGCTGCCTGCAACTCGTGCGGACTCCGATCACGTCTCATCTCCCCCGTCGGCGACTCGGGTCTAATTGGGCTGCCAGCTTTTTGTGATGGGGTGCAGGTTACAAGCATGCAAATCGACTCTGAACGATACACGCAAGCGCGCACCGCCGCCACCGGCCAGACCATTGAGGCCAGATTACATACCGTATTATTGCGAATGTGCTCTCGAGGCTAGCAGTGGTGGTGAGAGTCGACCCGGAGATGATCAGAGTTGAGACACTCAACGGAAAGAGCACGAGCGGGAAGGAGACCAAGAGGAGCCATGCCACAGGGTGTTGCCTGCGTGACCTCAGAGTACTGATAGAGAACTTGAACTTGAACTTGAACTTGAACTCCGTTTGATGGGGAAACTTACGATAAGGTCAGCTTCGAATGACGGAACTCGACTCCTCGAGCGATGGAAGAGGCTCGCAAAGTGGTGGTCCGCGACCAGGCGGCCGTGGTAAGGCGAGCCCTAGCGGAGGTCAGCGCAGAGACGCAGCGTGAGGTGCGTCGGCACAGGGTGGCTGCTCTGCTCGTCTTCTTCCTGCTCGGCGGATGCTGGCGCTTCTTCAATGGCCATTCCATGCGAGTCGCTTCTTCAATGGATGTGGAGACAGCCATGACCTCGATCATCAGGCCCGTGCAAGGGCCACCTGGACTCACGACAAGTAATTTCACAGCTGTAGGTTAGGCAGTACGGAGAAGTCTAGGCGCACCTCCCAGATGTGGAATGATAGGCGTCAAGCAAACTGCGCGAGTGTACAGTTTTCGCGTCCCCGCAATGAAAACTTTACACTCGCGAAATCCGCGTCCCCGCAAATACAGACCCTGTTGCTCTCTCGTCACTGAACACGATTCACCTGCAACCAACGGCACGGTAGTCTGCGATCACGAATCGCACCGCACGCACCGGGCCTGTACGGACATGGCGCTTGGCATGTAGATGTACGCGCAGCGGCGCAGCGAGGCACGCGACGCACACAGACATAGCCGCGCACTCAGCACCACAGGACACCTTGTCGCTGACGATCCCGCGCACATCACTTCGTCTGTGCATCTCCCTTGGTGCCGACCTATCCCGCAACACCGAGGGTCGTCTACCCCGCCGAGACTCGAAGGAGGAGGAGGAGGAGGAGGAGGACCTCACTACTTGCGCGCCTTCTTGGCCATGGGGAGCACGATAGGTCCTGCGGCGCCGCCCTCGACTGCCTCGCCCTCGGGCAGCGTGAGCAACGGCATCGGCAGCTCCGCGTCCGTGAACAGGGCGGCGCCCGTGCGCTCTTCCACGAGACGCACAAAGAAGACGGCGGCGAGCGGCGCGATGTTGTCGTTGAAGTCGAAGGCGGTGTTATGGCACATACAATTCGAGCGCTGGCCAGCCGCTCCCGTTTGGCTCCAACCGCGAAGCTCAGGCTCCTTGGCGCCCAGGAAGAAGAAGCAGCCGGGCCGGTGCTGCAGGAAGTAGGCAAAGTCCTCGCCGCCCATGATCGGCAGACCTTCGCCTGTCACCTTATCTGCGCCCCCGAGCAGCTTGCGCCCCAGGGTGGCGACCAGCTCTGCACTCTCCGTGTGGTTGACGAGGACGGGGTAGAGCGAGTCGAACGAGCACGTGGCGCTCGCGCCGTAGGCGGCGCACGTGCCTGCGACGATCGCACGTGTGCGCGCCACGACGAGCTCGTACACCTCCGCGTTCAGATCGCGGATCGTTCCCTCGAGGGTGACCGTGTCGGGGATGACATTCGACACCTCGCCGCCATGGACCATGGTGACAGAGAGGACAGCCTGCTCACGAGAGTGGACGTTTCGGCTCACCACGGATTGGAGCGCCACGATCACGTGCGCCGCGGTCAGCACCGGATCCACGGCCATGTGCGGCTGCGAGCCGTGGCCACCCTTGCCCGTGATCACGATCTTGAACGATGTGGGATGGGCCATGATCGGACCCGGGCAGACGGCCATCCTGCCGTAGTCGAACGAGGGCCAGTTGTGGTAGCCGTACACCTCGTCGACGCCCTCGAGGCACCCCTCGTCGATCATCGGCTGTGCACCTCCCGGCCCCTCCTCTGCCGGTTGGAAGAGGAGCCTCACCGAACAGTTGCTCGGCAGCCGCGCTGCACGCCGCTGGAGCAGCGTGGCGGCGCCGATCAGGCTGGCCATGTGGCCATCGTGGCCGCAGAGGTGCGCGACGCCTTCGTTGCCCGAGCGGTACGGCAGCCCATTCTTGCCCTCTGTCATGCGCAGCGCGTCCATGTCCGCGCGAAGGGCGACCACCTTCACAGGACCAGGCGTGGGCGAAGGCGGCCCAGTTCCCTTGATGTCGGCCACGAGGCCAGTGGTGGCGCACGCCCGGATCGCGCTCTCGGGTATGCCGGCGAATTCGATGAGCAGCTTTTTGAGCAGCGCCTGCGTCTTGTACTCCTCAAAGCCTGGCTCCGGGTTGGCGTGGATCTCACGCCGCACCGATGCCATCGAGGAGAAAAGGGCGTCGAGCGTCTCCGGAGTCAGGACCTCGTCCGTGCCGAGACGGCCAGCGGTTTCCGCCAGGAGGGCCTCGCCCTGGGAGAGGGGGAAGGCAGGGATTCGCTTGCAGTGAGCCATTTTGACACGCAGATCTCGCGCCGTCCCGAGCGCGTGCGTGCGAAGCGACGGCAAACGGACCCAAACGGACTGTGCGTGAAATTGGCTGTGAAAACACGCTCGGTCGCCTATTCTGACGGAACATCTTACAATGTTGAGCTCAAGGGCACGCACGATTAACGGGTGTAGAGGAGGGGCAGATAACACCCACAGCAGTCCTGTACCTGCTTGGGTCGAGGCACGAGGGGGCGTCTGCCCAGGCCCCTATGAGCTCAGTGAGGGCCGCTGCACGGCATGACGTGAACTCCGTGCCGAATCGCGATGGGATTCCCCTATTGCGTCCCTTGCGTTTCGTCATTTCCGTATTGCTCCCTTGCGTTTCGTCAATGCGTTTCGTCGGAATCCACTCACTACGCCCACTCAAAGTCATTCAGCACGTCAAGGGTGACCTGCTCGTCAGCCGAGTGCTGGATCAGGCTGGAGCCGCCGTCGTCCAGCAAGAACTTCAGACCAACACCCCGGGCCATGACCCAGCCGTCACTGCACGAGAGCGTCAACGACCCGTCAGGTAAGACGTGAAAAAACCCGTCCTGCGTCTCGTCTCGGTACCACCGCTCACTGCCATGGTACCCTTCATCGAAGTTAGAGCATTCTGTCTCCTGATCAGTAATGATGCGCTCACGTTCATAAGCGCTGCTGCAGGGTATGGAATTGTAGACGCAAGTACCCTTGCCGTCCGCGCGTCTCACCGTCCAGCGAAGCCAAACCCAGAGCCGATAGTCCGAGTGCTTCCCCCTCTCCTTCTCCAGGAACTGCTCGGTCGTGCAGAGGCGCACATCGCCGAGGGCATCGCTATCAAACATGATCTTGCCATCGGCGGGTAGCGCGGCAAAGTTGCACGTCAGTGCCACCGCCGGCGGGTGCACAGTGCCTGCTTTCCAGGAGAAGGGAGCGACACAGATTTCCGCCGTCCAATGCATGTCGCTCAACTAGTGTTCATGAAAGCAGATGCTCACTGGCAGCCTGCTGGCAGCCTGCTGGACGAAGAAGATACGGAATGACGGGATCTTCCCAGCTGCGCGCAGCATCTTTGTAGGCTGAGCGTAGAATTGCTCGCACATGTTTCTCCAAATGGATTCATCAGCCACCATGGCATTCCACATGGTGCAAGATCTTTGCAACGCGCAGACGGCATTCATGTCTGCCGATGCCAGCTGACGAAGTACGTGCGTGCAGATCTCGGCAGGCAGCGACAATAACCTAAGCGCATTCAACCGTTTCGAGCGACGCGGCATGTCCGTGTGCTTAGCGGGTTTCGAGCGACGCGGCATGTCCGTGTGCTTAGCGGGTTTCGAGCGACGCGGCATGTCCATGTGCTTACTGGTGCTTACTGTACCAGCTCAAACGGGGTTCACGCAACAGTATCGCGCCGACAAGTTCGGGCATGTTCGGCACCTCTGTCGCCAGGAAGACTCAATGGCGCGGCCCTCTCGCGCTGCAGATCATCTAGACCACCCCCCTGAACTACCCTGAAGCCGCCAGGTACGTGCCGATCCGCTCTGCGTAGCTCTGCCCCTGACATGATC
>Ga0210246_102770_pt1 | contig 9560 bp, 9 predicted proteins | sample ChrtobMetaP3_8mM_FD_155469 | JGI IMG/M metagenome (GOLD analysis project Ga0210246, IMG submission 155469) | Chrysochromulina tobin associated microbial communities from unialgal haptophyte culture, Seattle, Washington, United States - P3_8mM | ecosystem: Host-associated > Algae > Haptophytes >...
CCCCCCTCCCCGATAGGTCGTCCTCGAACAGTCCCCTCCGAATGAGAAGGCAATCCGGGCGGCGGTGCTCTCGCAGCCACGTGGCGTGAAGTCCACACTCGAGCCTTTCCCACAGGCACGCTGATTGCCACTGATGACCTGCCTTGCAGCCACGTGGCGTGAAGTCCACACTCGAGCCTTTCCCACAGGCACGCTGATTGCCACTGATGACCTGCCTTGCATGCACGTGCTCACCACAGCGCCCTCGCCCCTCACGAGCCCTTTCCCACAGCTGCGGGAGCGGTTACAGAAGGCCCTCGAGCGGAGCTTGATGACGGCGGCGGAGCGCAACGACGTCGCCACGTTCCTGAGTGTGATGCAGGACGCCTTGGCCTTCGAGCTGCCTGAACATCTGCTGCTGGCGGCGCAGGAGCGCGCGACCGCCGTCGCGGAGCAGGCACGTTGATTGCTCTCTGATTGCTATTGATTGCGATTGATTGCTATTGATTGCCGTCGCGGAGCAGGCGCGTTGATTGCTCACTGATTGCTCACTGATTGCTCACTGATTGCTATTGATTGCCGTCGCGGAGCAGGCGCGTTGATTGCTCACTGATGACCACCTGCCTTGCCTGCAAGTGCTCACCACAGCGCGTTCGGCACTCGCGGCGCAGACGGACCGCGAGCAAGCGCGGCGCGTGCGGCGGGAGTCGCTCGGGCTCGGGGCACTCACGACCCCCAACGAGTTCCTGTGCCCGATCACGCAGGTGCGATTACCTGCTGATGACCTACTGATTACCTGCTGAGTACCTGCTGATTACCTACTGGGAGCGTTCACAACCCCCAACGAGTTCCTGTGCCCGATCACGCAGGTGCGATCGCCTCTGATGACCTACTGATTACCTGCTGATCACCTGCTGATTACCTACTGGGAGCGCTCACGACCCCCAACGAGTTCCTGTGCCCGATCACGCAGGACGTGATGGTCGCCCCTGATTACCTACTGATCACCTATTGATTACCTACTGATTACCTACTGATTACCTTCTGATGACGCAGGACGTGATGGTCGACCCTGATTACCTACTGATTACCTACTGATTACCTACTGATTACCTTCTGATGACGCAGGACGTGATGGTCGACCCTGATTACCTATTGATTACCTACTGATTACCTACTGATTACCTTCTGATGACGCAGGACGTGATGGTCGACCCGGTCGTCGCGAGCGATGGGCATTCCTACGAGCGCGCCGCCATCCAAGCGATCCTCGACCTCGCGCACGGCGGCTCCGCCCTCAGCCCGCTCACTCGCGAAGGGCTTGCCAACTCCCTCGTACCGAACATTAACCTGCGCAAGCGCATCCGGGAGCATGATAATGAGGTCGAGTCGGTCGCGCAGCAAGTGCTTGCCTCCGTACAGGGCGCTAATGCATTAGTGATGGCCAGCGGCGGCGGCGTCAGAGTCGGAGGCGGCGGCGGCGGCGGCGGCGGCGGCGGCGGCGGCGGCGGTGGCGGCGGCGGCGGCGGGTGGGCTGCCGGCGCGGGTGCCCATCTCGGCGCGGGCGCCCATCTCGGCGCGGGCGCCGTTGTGAGCAGTGGGACAGCCGTTGGACTCCCGGCGTCGGCTCGGAGCGCTGTGCCGAGCGCCTCCTCCGCCTCCATCGGCGGCGCGCCGCCAGCGGAGGGATCGGAGGCGATGGCGGCCGTGCTCGCGTCGCTCAACCTGCAGCGGTACGCCAAGGCCTTCGATGACCACGGGTACGACTCGTGGACCGAGCTTGTCTTTGAGTTCAGCGAGGCGCAGATCACGAAGCTGGCCACAACGATCGGTATGGCCTCCAACCATCTCGATAGGCTACGGACTGCCCTCGCGGCCGAGCGGCGTAACCACCTCAGCGGCGTAACCACCACAGCCGAGCGGCGTGACCACCACAGCGGCCCCAGCGGCGACGACCCCGGCCATCGGGCAGTTGATACGCGTCACGACCTGCGCCTCCCCCGCGATGAAGGCAAGTCTCATTCGGGCGCCCTCCACGACGCCCAACACGACGCCCAACTGGAGGCGCCGAGCTGGGCGCTTGGAGGCGTCGACGCGCTTGGTGAGGTCGATGAGGTGGGGGGTCTGCCTCGCGCACATGGGGCCGCGGGTGCGCGGGCGTCGTCGCGGGCGCTGTCCGCATCGGCAGGGGCGATGGAGGATGGCGTCGTCGCGGGCGCTGACGTGTCCCTCGCCACGGCGCTGCCGGATGGCGTCGTCGCGGGCGCCACGCCGATGGAGGATGGCGTCGTCGCGGGCGCTGCGCCGCCAACGCCGGGCGACGCGGCCGAGGCCGGCGGCGGCAGCGCCCACGACGACGCCCATGGTGACGAACCCGACGCGGCGGCTCCCAAGCGGGGCGCCGTCCCGGGCACCCGGTCCGAGGGCTCCTCGATGGGCGTCCCCGAGCAATCCATACTTCCTCGCGAGGGGGCTGGCGCAGCTGGCGCCGTCGTGGGCGCCGCCGTGGGCGCCGCCGGCGTCGGCCTGCGCACGCGCGACGGCCGCAAGCGAGAGCACCCTGATGAGCCCAGCGCTCAACTCGGCGCTCAGCCCAGCGCCCAACTCGGCGCTTCGACGGCGGGGCCCGCCGCGGGGCAACCCGTCGCGTCCAACGGCCGCTCTCGCAAGTCACGCCGGAAGGAGCGCCGAGATGAGCGGCGGGAGGAGCGCCGAGAGGGGCGCTCGGGTAGTGTGAGGTAGATGGCGTCCAGAGCGGTGCTGGCAGCCAGGCAGGCATGGTCGTGCAGGACGAGACACGTGGCGAGAGATGTAGAGGCGAGCGCCGAGATGGGCACACGGGTAGTGTGAAGAGGCGATATGAAGAGGCTGGCGCCGAGATGGGCGCATCGGAGAGACGCGGAGGACCAGAGGCGCCGAGATGGGCGCATCGGAGAGAGGCGGGGGTCGGGGGGCGCGCACCCACAACACGACCCCCCCTTCCCCCCGAGTACGGAGTACGTGGCTCCGCGCGGGTGCCCATCTCAACGCGTGTGCCCATCTCAACGCGGGTGCCCATCTCAACGCGGGTGCCCATCTCGGCGCGGATGCCCATCTCGGCGCTCAGCTCGACGCCCAGATGCGAACCTGCGGCCGCGGGTCGCACGACGTCAGACGCGATTCGTGAGCTCCGGAGGTCGAGCTCTCTCGATGGGAGATTGAATCTGCCATCTGGAATCTCCACTGAGCTCCGGAGGTCGGGCTCTCTCGATGGCCTCTGATTGCGTCGGGCCGACGCGGCGACGTGACGATTCCGAAACCGTCACGCGTTAGAGATCGCGCACCGTCTATGATGAGGCTGTATGATGCGGCGCCCATCACGGCGCCCACGGCCCAGTCACGGCCCAGCGCGCAGTGGCTTCCCACATGCGTGCTCCCACGGCTTCCCCACAGGGCCACAGGCCGCGAGCTTCCCCACAGGGCCACAGGCCACCAGCCGCGAGCGGCAGGCAGACCCATGGGCATGGGGCCCGATCACCGACGCGCGCGTTATCGGTGATGCGCGCGCATGCCTCTTCGGCCTTCGCCTACGGTGCGCGGTGGGAGTGAAGCTGAAGGTATCGAAGTAGCCGCGATGCGCGCGCGGCGAGTCGTCAGGCGAGTCGACGGTCTACGCGAAGCGTCGACCACGTCGCCCACGCCGCGCCGACCGGACGGAAGCCGGACGGCGGGCGCGACGCGCGCGAGACCGGCGGCCGCGCGGGATCCGCGATCGTGTGGACGCTGTTAATCGACGATCGTTATGTGGTCGGGTGCGGTGCGAACTGCGGTTCCGATTGCAGATTGCATGGTTTGTTGCATGATGGCGGCATACCGATACCACATTCCGGTCGGTCGTTATTGGAATCAATGCTCATACGGTCGTTATACGCATTGTCGGCACCGGCATGCGGCGCCGCGCCGTGACCGCGCCGGCGCCGCCGCGCGGCGCGGGGACGGTGCGCGCCGGCCCGCGGTGGGGGCGGTGGTCGGCCGTCGGGGCGCGTGCCCGCCGGCGGGCGGGCGCGCGGGGTCCGGACGGGACGGGCTGCGGCTGGTCCACGCCACGAAATAATATGGATACACGACCTGAGACGCGAGCTCACACAACGACGCACACGACGTGGACACACACATGCACCCCCCCTGCACCAAACGAAAGTCTCTCTCGCCGCGCGGCGCGCGGGCTGCAGCGCGCGCGCCTAGCCCTATCAGGCCTCTCCACACTGCACCCTCCCCCCGCACGTGCCCGCCTCCTCACCGCAACCGACGGGCAAGCTGCCAGCCCACACGCTCTCGCCCGTGCGCGAGGCGCGGCCGGTCCACAAATAGCACAGCCCTCTCCTGGTCGTGTCCTCCGGCGGCCGTCCCCAACCGCCGCGGGGCGTAAGCGCCCGAGCGGGCTGTGTGAATACGCTGTGAATGCGCTCCTGCGAGCGCTCACGCGAGCGCGACGCGCTCATTCTCCATCATGGCGGCGACGGCGGGAGTGAGCGTCACGCCGCCCACCCGCTTGTACTCGCCCGGCTCGCACACCACCGGCACCGAGTAGAAGAAGCCCTCGCCCATGCCGTAGTCGCCCGTGGCAGGCACACCCATCGACACCCATTTGCCGTCGGAGCCGAAGACCAAGGCCTTCATGTGCGCGACGACCGCGTCGGCGGTCAGGGTGGCCGGGGCAGGCCCCACCTTTGGCAGCGGCTCCTCCGTCACCTTGAGCGCCCACTTGCCGCCAACAGTCGCGTGCGACACGTCAGCGACGCCCCTGCCCCACGCGATCACATTGGACACTTCGTGCGCAGGCACTTTGGCGGCGTCGGCGAGCGCCTTGGCGGCGGCGAGCTCGACGTGAAGCGTGACGGCCGTCACGGTCGCCTTGGTCGCCTTGGCGACCTTCGTGGCCTCAGCGCAGGACATCACCGCCACAAGCGCGCCGGCATCTGCGCCCGAAGCGTCGCCCTCGAGCGCGAGCACGTACTTGGCGCCCTTGACTCCGCCGGAGCTCACGCCCGCGAGGAGCGGGAATCCGCAGCCCTTGAGCTCCGCGGTAACCGCGTCATTCGCACCCGCAAGCACCAGGTTGACCGGCTGGTCGAGGCCGAGCATCTCGCCCGACGCGATGCGGAAGAGCACGCTGGCGCCGACCTCGGAACCGGCGCCGAGCACGGCGACGGTGACGGGCGGCTTGGCGGGCTTGGACTCGAGCATCGCCCACACCCACGCCATGTTGTCCGCCTTGACCTTATCGATGGTCGCGGCGAACGCCGGGTTGCCCTTGATCAGCGCGTCGACCTGGGAGTACGTGGAGGCGCCCGACTTGTCGACCGCCTCGCTGATGGCCTTCAGCTCGGGGACGAGCGCCTTGACGCTCGCTGCCTTGATGGCCATCGTGCGCACGTGCGCGCGCGCGCTCAGGCGGACCGTCTGGGAAAGCATGGCTCAGCGAAGTCCTGCTCAGACCCAAGAGGGCTGTGGCACTGTGAACGTGAAAAGATGAATTGCTAAGACGATCACCCCCCCCACTTGCGAAACCCATCTCACCCGACGGAAAGCGTGCCCTTGATGCCCATCCTCTGACTTTCGAACTCGCCCATGAGCGGTCAGCTTCGTCGCTTGATTTCATCAAGAACGTCACCCGACTGTGCACCCCGACCGAGTCGCTCCCCAGACAAATGCTGCGCGCTGCCTCCTCCTCGGCCCGCACCGCGTCGCGCGCGCTGACGACGGTGACCGCCGAGCGCGGCATCAAGGTGGCCGTGCTCGGCGCGGCTGGCGGCATCGGCCAGCCGCTATCCATGCTTTGCAAGCTCTCGCCGCTCATCGACGAAGTTGGCTGCTATGACGTCGTGGGCACGCCCGGCGTGGCCGCGGACCTGTCGCACATTCCCAGCAAGGCGAAGATCACGGGCAACCTGCCGTCGTCCGGCACCTGGCCGCCCTCGGGCAACAAAGGCCTCGAGGCCGCGCTCACGGGCGCCGACATCGTCATCATCCCGGCAGGCGTGCCGCGCAAGCCGGGCATGACGCGCGACGACCTGTTCAACACGAACGCGGGCATCGTGAAGACGCTCGTCGAGGGCTGCGCGAAGTTCTGCCCCAACGCTGTCCTCGGCATCATCTCCAACCCGGTCAACTCGACAGTGCCCATCGCGGCCGAGGTGCTCAAAAAGGCGGGCGTCTACAACCCGAAGAAGTTGTTGGGCGTGACGACGCTCGACGTGTGCCGCGCGAACACGTTCGTGGCCGAGAACCAGAACATGGACGTGAGCAAGCTCAACGTGCCCGTCATCGGAGGCCACGCGGGCATCACTATCCTGCCGCTTCTCTCGCAGGTGCCGTGTGCCAAATTGAGCGACGCCGACCCGAGCGTCGTGATGGCCTCTGATTGCCTCTGATTGGGCTTGATTGCCTCCCTCATCAGGTGCCGGGTGCCAAATTCAGCGACGCCGACCGCGAGAAGCTCACAGTGCGCATCCAGTTTGGTGGCGACGAGGTGGTGGCGGCGAAGGCGGGATCGGGCTCAGCAACCCTCTCGATGGCGTACGCGGGCTTCCTCTTCACCGAGGGGCTCATCAAGGGCATGAAGGGCGAGGATGTCACCATGTGCGCGTACGTGGAGAGCACGATCACGGAGGCGTCCTTTTTCGCGTCGCCGGTGAAGTTCGGCCCCGAGGGTGTGAAAGAGGTGCTCGGCTTCGGCACGCTCTCCGCGTACGAGAAGGTGTGGTTCGACAAGATGATCCCGGACCTCAAGAAGCAGATCGCCAAGGGCATCGAGTTCGCCAACGCCAAGCCCGCCGCCGCCTAAACGCCCCGTCACCGGTGGACGTTATGTGGAGTGACCACAGTGCGCGCTTGGATCGGACGGCGCTTGAATCGGATGGCGCCGAGTTCGTGCCCGTGTGGGCGCCCCGAGCCAGAGAGAGAGAGAGAGAGAGAGAGAAGCGGGGCAGCTCTAGAGGCCAGCAGGCAAAGAGTACCTCCTGAACTAAACTTCCTTGTCAACTACTTTCTGCGGACTTTATTTCTTTGTGGTCGCGTGAGGTCATCTGCTATTCCCAAGCGCCCTCCGTCGCACCGCATCCGCCATGGTGAATAACGAGCGTTTGAACCGGCTTCCCTCGCTCGCGACCCATGTGCCCCGCCCACTATCGTCATGTATCCTGTCACCCGCCGCAGGCCGACGAGGACCTGCCCAGGCCCGAGGAGATCGAGGTCGAGTTTCAGGACCTCTACCGCCATGATGAGGAGCAAGCCTACTGCACCTTGATGGCGCAAGACATCAAGTCGATCAATTTCCCGTGCGAGGAAAACTACACCGTCCGCCTCTGCGTAAGCCAAAGCCGCCCCAATACCCCTTCTTGGCACGCCAAGAGCGCTCACAGCGAGCCCTCCCGTGGCCCACATGCTCACAGAAGGAGCTGGTCACCTACCACAACCCCAGCACACATCCGATGGGCTCGTTCGAGCTGATCGCATCGAACCGCATCCGCTCGGATGAGGAGACGCTCGGCGAGGTCTTCAACGGCCAGCCGTATTACACGGACAAGGAGCCCGCTGAGGACCCCGACTTTGACTGGGTGCCGCGCAAGGAGCAAGTCTTCTCGGACAAGCAGCTGATGCAGCTATCGGTGTGGAAGAAGGAGTGGGACGACGATACGAACTCGTACGAGCCGATCGACCTCGGCTACAAGCCATACGGCTACCAGCAGACGCGCACCTGGAAGAAGCTTGGGTTCTTGGATGAGGAAGGCAAGCTGAAGTCGGAGGGTCAACTGATCGAAGAGGGTAAGGTCACAGACCCTGAGGACGTTGCCAACTACTACAAGAAGCAGGATACGATCAAGGTGCTGCGGGAGGAGTACTGCTTCAAGCGCGCACATGCGGTCGAGTGCGTTAACGACAAGGCCCTGAAGGAGAAGGGCTCGGTCGAGGAGGCGCTCGAGTGGTTACGATTCCACAAGGAGAGGGATTTTGACGAGGCGATGGCGCTGAAGAAGAAGAAGGATGAGGGCGAGGAGATCACGGTGGTCGAGAAGGAGGATGAGGGCAAGGAAGAGGACTTCGACAAGTGAGCATCATGACCCGCTGGCTCAGGACGAGGCGGCGCGGTTTAAATGAGTGCGTTTCTGCCCCGCACCATTAGTACAGATCAGTCAGTTAGGGTTGCGTATAATTTTTCGAACACGGAAGGCTCGGAGTCGTCGGTCATTGTCGTCGGTGGGACTTAAGTTTCGACTAATCTCTAATGCAGTAGCTCACGCCACCCGGGAGGCACCAAAGCCATGGTTCGAAGCTCAAAAAGGCGCCCACCATCCGCACCGCGACGAAGGAGCGGACTGTAAGAGACAGTCGTGATGCTGGCGCGATCGCGAATAAAACATGAACAAACGACAAGTGCTCGCTTTTGCTCGCGTCTGAAACGCGATGCATGTCGGGCGAGGCGTTGGTGGGCATGCCTTGGAGACAGCCATGCTTCAGGCGACCAACCTGTTCATGGGCGCAGCGGCGATGAGCAACCTGCTGATGAGCCCGACCAGAGCACCAAGCAGGTCGCGTCACACCGCGTCAACGTCGACTTCAAGCTCTTGATCGATCATGTCTCGGCGCTCGAGTACGCCACCGAGTGTGCGACTTCTGAAGCTTACAACACCATCTTCACCGCGCAGGCCTCGTCGGCAGCGCCGCAGGCCCTGCAAGCTGCTACGACGGCGGTGCAGCCGCGTGAGGCCCTCCTTGCCGCCATGCCGTTACCATGCGAGCTCGACATCGCCAACGCCCTGGCGCGAGCCCGCCAGGGTCTGAGAGAGAGCTCAAGCAGACGGAGGCGGACGGCCTTAAGACGGCCTCGGCCGGCGCAGACACAGCCGGCGCGTGCGCGTGAAAGCCTGGGCTGCCTCGCCGCGTCCGAGCTGTAACTTATCGGAAGCTGTCTCCGAAAAAAGACTCCCGTGAGTGTGATCGGATGTAACGCGACGTAAGAGTTAGAGCAGCTGTAACCGATACACCGATTCCCCACGCGCGCACCATGCCCCGACGTGTCCGCCGCGAACCTCAAACGCCCACGCACCGCGTTCCACCCTGTGGCCAACAACATACGCAACACATCATGCACACAACGTTCCGTGGCACGCAGTCTGCGGTCTGCACGGGCGGAGTCCGGAGAGCTGCCAGGCACCACCCAGACCCACCTCGCACGCGGCGGCCCCTCGGCATGCGCCATGCGGGCCCGTCAGCGCGGCGTCGACACGTGCTCGGGCGTCGCTCACTTGAAGACGGCGACGGTGAGCGGCACCTCCCTCAGATGCACCTGGAAGAGGCCGCCACCCATCTCCATCGCGTCGACCACCTTGAGCTTCGTGCCTGGGTAGAGCAAGACCTCCGCCTCGCTCGCTACGCCCTGGAACGCCGAGTAGCGCTGCAGGTCGACGCCGTGCACGATCTCGATCATGAAGACGGTGCGCACGCCGCTGGTGCCGAGGAACATCGGGTTCGTCAGCGTATGCAGCTGCTTGGTCGTCGACGAGAAGGCCCACCACCAGACCTCCTTGTCCTTGGGGTAC
>Ga0210246_102818_pt1 | contig 9273 bp, 7 predicted proteins | sample ChrtobMetaP3_8mM_FD_155469 | JGI IMG/M metagenome (GOLD analysis project Ga0210246, IMG submission 155469) | Chrysochromulina tobin associated microbial communities from unialgal haptophyte culture, Seattle, Washington, United States - P3_8mM | ecosystem: Host-associated > Algae > Haptophytes >...
GGGCGGCCTGAGCGCGACTTGGGTGTTGGAACTAGTCAGTTCACACTTGCAGGGTGCACGCTGCGAACGAAGGGGCTTGTGACCATGCTGGCGCTCTCTGCATCAGCATCATCTTCACGTCTTGAGTGATGTGCCACATCCACACCGATCGAGATTCCTTTGGGCTGCTATTGGGCTGCCACGACGCAGGCTCAGAGCAAGCGGGGGAGAGTACTTGGAGTCACATGATACTAGGGGGCGATACGCGATAGACACATAGACAGATAGTCATGTATCATGTATCACGTATCACGTATCATGTATCTTTACTTCCATCTAACATACATGTACCTTGATGTACCATCCCAACGGATGTAAAGATACACGATACGTGATACGTGATTCTGACTTTGTATTGTTCATCGAACATGTCGGACAAGTTCATGAACATGTCGGAAAGACCCACGATCATGTCGGAAAGATTATGGGTCCCTCCGTATCGACATGATGAATCATGTATCATGTATCATGTATCATGTATCTTGCATCCGTCAACCCCCCATACCGCCCTATGTGTTTGCGGAATAGAGGGATCGGCGGCGCCCGACATGGAAGACTTCGGCAAGCTCTCGGTGGCTCAGCTGAAGGCGCGATGCAAGGCAGCGGGCGTGGCGGGCACGGGCGAGAAGCCCGACCTCGTCACACGCATGAAACAGGTCGCGCAGGGCGAGTCGCTCAAAATTGATGGCGTGAACCCCGCGGCGCTCAAGGCCGGAGTGCTGAAGAAGGAGCTCGCGACGCGAGGGTTACCGTGCAGCCTCGACCTCGAGACGCGCGACGAGCTCGTGGCACGGTTGATCGATGCACTGCGCAAGGAGGGTGGCGGTGGCGACGGGGGTGGTGGTGCAAGTGGCAGCGCCAACGGCGGTGGCGGCGGGTCTGCCGCAGGGCCGACCGGCGTGCAGGAGGACGACGCCATTGCGCTCGCCGTCGGCATGGCAAAGCAGGTTCTCGAGCTCGCAGGTGACGCCGCGGGCATCCTTTCCCTCCTCGGCACGCCAATCAACGCTTCTTCGCCCCTGGCGCAGCAGCGCAAGGCATACCTCGCCCTCTCGCGGATGTTGCACCCGGACAAGCTCGGCCGCCACTTCGACGGCGCGACGCGAGCTTTCCAGGAGCTCGTGCGCGCCTTCGATGAACTGACGGCGCCGCCAGACACAGTCTCGCCCAGCGACGGCAAGGCCGGCGGCAAGAAAGCAGCTCCCGCGGGTCCGGCGCTGAGCCGCTCCAACGAAAACTGCTTCCGCACGCGCATCTTCTGCCCGCGCTGCGATGCCGAGTGGGCAACGGCCGACAGTGGGCTTGAGAAGTACGACTACAACCTGATGATGCAGGGCCTCAAACTCTACTGTTGCGCGCTCTGCCTGTGCGAGTTCGGCTGCGTGTCCGCCTCGCACCGTTGCCCGCTGTGCACCCGGCGCTTCAACTACCACCCGGGCGAGTTCCACACGCAGCGGACCTGCGGGAACGCCAAGTGCAAGGGCTCCTTCGGCTTCATGCAGTACACGGTGCCCGCGCGGGTCGAAGCGGAGCTACGCGCCCAGCTGCGCACCGAACAGGAGCGGCGCATGAAGTCGCGCGAGGCGGCGCTTGCACGGCTCGCACGCGCGCAGCGCAAGGCACCCGAGACAGTTCTGTCCGAGGCGGCGAGGCTGCGTCAAGCGGATCGATGCTTCGTACATGGGCTGCTCGATGCCTGCCCGCGCTGCGGCTGGGAGGGGCCGCGTGGTGTCACATTCGACGAGCTGCAGGCCCACCTGCACGGCTGCAACGACAAGCGTGCGCACGAGGCCTATCGGCGCGGCCAGGCACGGCAGCAGGAGGTGGAGCAGCGCAAGGCAGCCACGCAGACCGCCGAGGAGGAGGCGCAGAATGTGGCCGCGTGGCAGTTCCTGGGCGGCACCGTCGAGTCGATGTGGATGTTGACGGACAATGCCCTCAAGCAGCAAGTCGCCCAGAGAGGCCTGTTGCTCGAAGGCGGCGAGAGCAGCGGCGTGACGAGGGTCGGCAAGAGCGGCGGCGAGAGCAGCGGCGGCGACGGCAGCAGCAGCGGTAGAGGCGGCGACGCGACGCGAGAGGAAATGCTGGCTGCGATCGCCAGGCACGAGGCTACCCGCGAGGCAGCGGCGAAGAGCTCGACGCGGCGTCTCGGCCATGATGGCGGCGTCGCAGAGGGCCGCCCTGCAAAGCGCGCGCGAGACGCGACGGCGGGCAGCGGCGACGGCGCTACCTCGGGCTCGGCGCCTGCACGCCGTCTGAGCGCGGAGTCGCTCCCAAGCAACTTGCATAGCCTCTCGCTCCGGCAGCTGAGGGCCGTGTGCGCAGCTCACGGCATGGTGCCTCGCGGCACAAGTACGGCCGCTGTGATCGCCGAGATCGAGGCCGCTCTCTACACAGGAACAGAGGCGGCGCCGATGCTGCTCGAGTAGCAACGACGCGTATCGTGCAACGGGGGAAGGCCACATGCTTGGGCTAGACGGAGACCAAGACTTCGAAAAGGCGTGCATTGGAGACTGGAGACACCGTTGCTTCATGCTTGGCCTCGGGGACGAGAGGGTAGCCCCCAGCCCAGTGTTGCCCAGCGAGAGGTGCCATGCCACCACCTGTGGGGGCGATTTTGCGCGGACCATGTGATGGCTCTGTATACCATATGACAGGTGGGGCCGGGGCGCTTTTCCCAATGGCAATGCGGCGCTCTCAGAAAGACGGACGACCGCCTCCCCCTCCGCGCTCCGGGTCCGGCGTCCTCGATCCGCGTACCGGCGGTAACTTGATTCGGAGATCGGCGTCACCACCCCCCTCTTCCTCCCGGTTCCCCCAAAATTCCGTAAATCCGTAAAAAGTTTACATGTTCGTCTATTTTACAGCCCAGAGCAGCCCCTGATCTGCCCTGATGAAAGGGACACCATGAGACACTCTTGGATGTACATAGGACTCCACCCCTACCGACTACATGTCGTGTATTGCGTCGCGTGACCCAGTCCATGCTCCACTCGCTCTCACACTCCTCAGCATGCCCGAACTGTCCCGGCGTATTCGCACGGCCGTTCGTGCAGCGCGCTGGGCGTGCCCGCCAAGCTGGCGGTGGGTTCCAGCCGTGATGTGAGCCTGGAATCTGGCCAGTGACAGACAGCGCGGTCACGTCGGTGGCACGAGGGGTCACCATGAGGAGGCCCTTAGGATACGAAATGGTGCGAGATGCACGCGTGGCAACGCGGCGTGGCAGCGGTACCTAAAGGAAAAGCACGCGCGCCTCGTCGTCGGCGCGCCGCGCAGCCCTAGGCTGATCTTCCTTCTCTGTAGACATCAGCCTCTGGAGTGATTGAGGTGTTACGGTGGCCGCACGGTGGCCACGGTGACTGCGCGAGCGCGCGCGCCGGCTATGGCGTGCGTCAGTGGGCCCGGCCGGCTGGGACGCGCGTCGGCGGGCGATTCACTGCGTTGCAGCGCCAGAGGTGCTGTCGCTTCGAAGCCTTTAGCCCTTTACTTTGGTGCCATGGAAGGTGCTCCGAGCGTCCGACGGCAGCGCGAAAGCCGAAAACGCAAGTTCAGCACAAAATGCGGTCACCCACGCACTGGGGGGGCAGAAGCATGCCGGGCGACCATGCCCCAACCCAGGGGGGTGCTATGGGCGCCGTTTTGGGCGTTCTGTTACGTAATTACGGATTTACGGATTTACCCCCCACCCTCCCCCTCCCACGCTCCGACCCGGTGACGCGGATCTCCGAATCAAGTTACCGCCGGGTACGCACCATGATGCTTGATGGTCGGGACCATGACCCATCGCATGGTTCTACTGTAATCTGTATGGAGTTGGAAGCCCCACGTACGGCCGGGGACCGAGAAGGCACCGCCAACACGCAACACAGATAAGTGGAGGTTGTGATCTCGGATAAAACTCGGAACAAAGTGAGGAAAACTGACGAAACTCGCCCTAGTCATGGCGTCAACGCATAACGGTACTGGTCACAAGAGCGCCGCCTTGCACATGGCAGGCTCCTCATCCCTCGCGTGTCTACCGCCCATACGGTCATCCCCGTCGCCAGCAACCACCTCGTTTAAATCGTCGGCGTCGTCGCTCAAGTCGCTGAGGCCGCCGCCGCAGCAGCCACATGGCCCTGCGCGCGCAGCGGTTCTCCAGCTTTTGCAAGCCCATCCTGATGCGGCGCTGTCTGCCATCCTCGAGCAGTCAACGTACGGCCCGTCAGACGGCGTCGAGGTGCACGAATGGGCGTTGGCAGCGCTCGGCGCGTCGGGACTATTTTCGCAGCTGCAGCAAATTACCCCGCAAGCGGGCTGGTTGAAGCTATGGGCGGCAGCTGGACCGTCAGCACCTGAGAGCTTGACCCGTCCGACCATCCGACTCGAGCCTGCGGTGGCTCGGACGCGTCGGCGCCTGTCGGGTGTGAAGGTAGGAACGGATTTGCACGGCGGCAACCTCGATTTGCTGCGCCTGTGCCTGGGCGAGCTGCCGGCGTGGTCAGAACAGCAGCACGCGGGCGCTCATGCAAGCTGCGACCTCGTGTACGTGGACAGCTTCTCGCGTATCGAGGACGTGCCTCTCCGCGAGGGGCAGTGGTGCTCACGTCTCGAGTTCATGCACACACTCGCGGACAAGGCGGAGACCGAACGCATGTTGCGTCGGTGCCGACTGCTGGGCATGGACGGGTACGAGGAGGGCGGCTGCTTTCCGCGCTGCTGGCTGCTACCCGACGAGCTGGCGGAGTTCGCGTCCCACCTGCAGCATGTAAGGCAGCAGCACGCCGCGCGCAGCAGCTCGCTGGGTAGTGAACGCCGCCGCCCACCACCCACCTTCATTTTCAAGCCATCGGGGGGATCCGAGGGTGCGGGCATTGTCCTCTTGCAGCACGAAAATAGGATTCCGGCGGTAGGATCACCGCCCATACGACGGGCGGTGGCGCAGCCTTACCTGCGCCCGCTGCTTCTCGATGGCAAAAAGTTTGACTTGCGCTTCTACGTGCTTGTGCTCACGTTGCCGCGTCGCGTGGGCGAGGACGTGCGACTCGAGGCATACTTGCATCGCGAGGGACTTGCACGCTTCTGCACGGAGAATTACGAAGAGCCGAGTGAGGCCAACCTGACGCGCGTCTTCGCACACCTGACCAACTACTCACTCAACAAGTTGTCGACCAACTTTGTGCGCCCATGCGAAACGCGTCCTGCCGCTGGCGAGGGCGGTGGCAAGGGCGATGGCAAGGGCGTTGGCGAGGTCGGTGGAAAGGGCGAGGGCGAGGGCGAGGATGACGCCGAAAGGCCTGGGCACGCGGCCATGCACTTCGACAACGACGAGCGGCCTTACGGCAACTCGCGCTTCGAGGGCTGCTCCAAGCGCCCGGCCTCGTGCGTGCTCGAGGAGCTGGCCGCTCGCGGCCTGATCTCGGACGAAGCTCGGCTGTGGAAGCGCATCGAGTTCCTCGCAGCTCTCGTGGTGGACGCACTTGAGCCCGACCTGGCCCTGCGCTTCACGTATGGCGCGCACGCGGCACGCAAGCCTCCCTCGATTGCGGAGGCCGCGGCCGAAGACTCCCAGGGAGATGCGGGCGGGCTAGGCGAAACGCTCATGAGCGGCGGCCGCTTCCACATCTTAGGCCTCGACGTGCTCATCGACGCCGACGGCACGCCACAGCTGCTCGAGATCAACTCGCGCCCGTCGATGGTGATCGCCGAAGGGCCGCGGGACAGCATCACTGGTGAAGAGCTCCTCGGCCTCGATGGCACGCAGCTGCCCAAGGAGCTCTTCACCAAGGAGCTCTCCGCCGTCGACTGCCTCGTGAAGCGACAGGTACTCCTCGACACACTCCGCTCGATCGATGCGGAGCTGCGCGGCACTGATAATGGCGTCCAGCACGCCGCCCATGCCAACGCGGACGCCGGTGTGGGCGCCGACGTGGGCGCTGGGCACGCGCATCCCATTGCGCCGCCACCACCCCCGACGTCGGCCTCCGGCACCGCCCCGCACACCACCTCCAGCTCCATACCAGCCTCGTCAGCAGCTGCCCCGGCGGCGTGCGGGTCGGCTTGTGGGGCGCGGCGGGCGCGCCAGCCGAGCGGCTTTTGCCGGCTGCGCACCGGCGGCGGCGAGGGTTCGGCACAGCTGTCCCTCCTCAACCGGGCACGCCGGCTCTACGAGGCTGCCGGCGCCAAGCCCGCCCGGGCCTACGCTAACGACGGTTCGTGTCGCTTTTCCCCCCTCGGGCTGAGCGCGAGTCACTTTGTGCGCTTCGCGGGCGCGGCGGGGCTTCTGCAGCTCGAGGGACTGAGTAAACCCGGGTTGGAGATCCTGTTTCAGCAGCTGTGCGCGTCGCCGCGTCGTGGCGAGCGCCTTGGTGGACCTCGTAGCGCCGTCGACCCCGTGGTCCGCATGCCCTTCGACGCCTTCGTCCGCGCGCTGCAGGAGATGGCGAGCATCGCCTTCCCGGACCTCACAGCACGCACTCGCATCGAGGCGCTCTTTGAGCACATCGCTTTGCGTGGCGAGGGCGCAAGCGAGGTGCGCGTCCGGCCATCAGCGATGAGGTAGCGCGAGAGGCCCACACTCCTAATACGCGACGAGGCATGGCTGCGGGAGGTTTGGGTGTGGGATGACGGAGTCGATGACGGAGAGACGGGTAGCGTAGACCGCACGGTAGTGCTAGCGGGCCGGACTCCGCGTCCGAGGCGCGAGGGCATGCGCGAGCAGGGTCAGCACGCCGAGCCGCCGAGCGGTCGTCAGTCGGCGCGGTCGAGTCTCGACCTCTCGAGACGCGGGTCGCGTTTCGGTTCTCTGCTCTCTGCATGGCACTCTGGTGACGCCTCTGGCGGACGTGACGCGGCAACCGGCCAGGTAACGTAAGGCCGACGACGTAGCGCATGCCGCCCCAATCGGTTGGACATAACCTGTGTTTACTTAAAGTGCAATAATCGACGCCTCAGAGAGCGTCATACTACGGATGCAGGCATGCACCGCACGCGCAACCGCGGCGCACGGCAGGAATTCCGTCGCTCACGCACGCCGCAGCCACGCAGGTCGACACTAGTTTGGCGTGCTAAAGCGGCTACTACGCGGCGCGCAGCTTCACCCAATGCTGATGATGATCACGCTTGAAGAGGCGGACGAGTAGCTTGCCTTTGTTGATGCTGACTTTGCAACGGGTCTCATCGACTGGGAACATGAGCCGATCGATGGCGAAGCGATGGATGGCTCCGGGAAGCTCAATGCTGAGCAGCAGGGAGCGGTCAGTGAACTGCGATGCCACCTGGTCAATGCTCAGGCCGGCCAGCTCTCCCTCGAGCGCGATGTATATCTTGACGACGTTGTCGTCGTCAAGGAAGGAGAAGGTCGAGATGCCTTTGACTGGCTTCTCACGTGTTGTCTCGACATGCGTCGCTATCTTCGGAGGTGCTGAGGCGGGCACAGGCTTCTCACCTGCCATGCGTCTTCGCTCGGCGTCTGCGTGCCAATAATAGTAGGACTGCGATCCCTTCAGGTTCTGCGACACTTCTGTCTTCGTGAGAGTGTTGTGAACCACGTCGGCCTCAGCCGCAGGAGCCTCCGACGTACTGGCTGCCGCTTCGTAGCTGGCGCTCGGCGGTGCTGGCGGTGGCGGTGCTGGCGGCAGTGGTGCTGAAGGCAAAGTTGCCTCCGAGCTCATGTGGTGCGATGCGTCCTGGAAATTCTCTGCCCTGTCGCAGGCTCTGCGGAATATGCTCGAGGCCGGTGCACCCATCTCGCCGCCCTCGTCGGTTCCGGCATCGCCAGTCTTCGAGTGGAGCAAGATTGGCACCGACTGGGAGGCGGACGGCTCGACTCTCATTGCCTCGGGCATGCTCGCTGAGGAGCGATACGCGGTGGGCTCCAAGATTGTGCGATCAGGCAAGACCACCTTCACGTACACGATAAACAAGGTGTTCTTTCCGGACGCACACGTATTTGTCGGCGTCGCGGAGATCACCGACGATCCGGAAAATGCCAAGACCTGGGCCTTCAATGGCCCAACCGGAAACCTGTGGGTGTTGCTCCGAAGCCCTGCCGCCTCCTGCAAAGCTATGCGCGCCTCTGACGTGCGCAAGCCCGAGCGCCATCTTCAGGTATATTGGCTCCAAGCTCAACGAACATGGACAGGAGCAGCGCAAGGTGCACTTACACGCCGAGCCGGAAGGTGCGACCGTCGGTAAGCAGGAGGGCATGACCGTCGATTGCATCGTCGATATGGACGAGAAGAAGCTCTCCTTCTCCTTCAACGGCGAGGAGCCCGTCGATTGCGGCATCACGCTGCCCGATGCGGGCGTGCGACCCTGGGTGTTCATGTACCACGAAGGTGATTCAGTCACCCTCGAGGAGGCCTGCTGAGAAAATCAGGGGCGGGCGGAATAAGCTGCCCCACCCCAAACCGAGATCCCCTGGCGAGATCGCTTCAATAGCGGCCCACCCCGCGGTATACCTATGGCGCGCGCTCATGGGGCGCACGGCGCGGTCCATGCGCATCGATGATGACCGCCGCTGCGCCCATGCCCGGCCGATATCTTCCAGCCGCCGGCCAAAGCTCGCCGCTGTGCGACGACGAGGATGACGTGGGCAGCGCACGCGCACCGCCACGGTGAGGAGAGACGCCATCCGCTGCTGCAGCCCATGCATCCGGTGCTGCGATGAGCTACACCCTGGTCGTTGAGTCCAGCGCACCGAGAATGTGGCGTCTCGACCTACTGTTTCTACTGTAACAGCTGGCTGCGCCGGACGATCCGTGTGCGACAACCCTGGCAGCTGCCTTCTGGATGGCGTCTCTACTCACCGTGGCAGTGCGCGTGCGCGCGCTGCCAACCTCATCCTCGTCGTTGCACAGCGGCGAGCTTTGGCCGGCGGCTGGAAGAGTATATCAGCCGCTGCATCATGCAGCGGCGGCCATCAGTGATGCATGTGGACTGTGGACCGCGCATCACAGGGCTCAACGCTCGTCGAGCGCGCTCGGAGAGCCGAGAGCCCTCTACACAGAGGTGTTCCGAAGGGCGGGGCTCGAGGGCCGCGTCAATCCTGTGGGTACATGTAGTGGAGTTCCTAGGTGTTCGAGTTCCACATTCGAAACCTCACGTCGAAACTGTCGCGATGTGATCAAGCAAGCTAGTTAGTCGACACACACAAGTACCTAAACCAGCGCAACCGAGTACCCCTGTAGCCAACGGGGTAGGAAAGGGTGGGCGGAGAGGGAGAGAGATATGCCCAGAACCGCTAACGCTCAC
>Ga0210246_102827_pt1 | contig 9231 bp, 6 predicted proteins | sample ChrtobMetaP3_8mM_FD_155469 | JGI IMG/M metagenome (GOLD analysis project Ga0210246, IMG submission 155469) | Chrysochromulina tobin associated microbial communities from unialgal haptophyte culture, Seattle, Washington, United States - P3_8mM | ecosystem: Host-associated > Algae > Haptophytes >...
TCGTTGATGTATGGGAGGTCGTTGCCCCGTTGGGACGTGATCTTCGTGCTGTGGATGTGGACTGCGTCGTGGTCTCTTTCGGTGCGTCCTGTCGTGTGCGGGAAGAAGTCATAGCACGGTGAGTGATCGAAGGTCTCGTTGTTGCTGTCGGGCGCGTAGATCCTGTCGATGCGCGTGTGCGTTGTTCCGCTGGCGTGACGATGGTGAGAGGTGAAGAAGGGTCGTGTTCCGTCCGTGCCTAGATGTTCTCGTGCGACGTCGACGAGCCCGTTGTCGTCGACGATGTCGTCGAGTGCGTGGTGGCCGTCGTTTTCGTAGGGCGATGTGCAGGTGGAGGGGCGGGACGTGTCAAGAGAGGTGTCCGGGACGCAGTTGGCATCGAGCCCTAGTATGGTTCGGGGGGTGATTAGTGCGGAGAGTTTATTGAAAAAGGTGGTTCGTTTTGGTTTAGCTGCTTGCATCCAGTATTGGTTCCCTATTTTAGCGTATGATGACCAGTATAATTGACCGAGTTGCATGCCTTGGATTTCGCTTCGTGTGAAGACGGTTTTGCCCGAGGTGATCGCTGAGATTAGGGGGGCGGCCGTGTCGGGGTTGACCTCGCGTCTGTTGTCAGTCTCGTCTTCGGTCCCTCGTACCCAGATGGTGCCTATGTCGTCGTTGTTCGGTTTAGAGGGTGCATATGCGCAGACGATCTTGCGGTGGGCGCCTTCTACTGTCATGTTGGCTGATACTGCGCCTCCCTCGAGTTCCTTCGGTGCACCACGTGTCTTACGGATGCGCGCGATGGCTTGGGACTGGTCTTCGCCTTTGTTGAGCTCGATTGCGGACCACGGGATGACGATCGCGGTTCCGCCCCAGGCGACTTGTTGGCCAGGTTTCTGAGGGGCGTACGCGATGATAAGGAGGAGCTGCATAGCACGGGCGACGGTCTGGTGTGTTTGCGCTGCGGACTCGTGGAGGTTGTGCTCTTGAATGAAGACGGCTGTTATAGGTTCCCGTTGATTCTCGGTACTGATGGTTTTGAGGCAGTCTCGTAGCCTTGTGCCTCCCTGGAGGCCGTTGACGTTTTTGGTGATGTAGCGTGGGCCGGGGTTGGGCTCGATGCCTTCCTCGGTGAGGTCTCTAATCCATGTAAGTGACGGGTGCTTGATGAGCCCGGAGAGGAGTGTAGTGAGCTCTTTGGCTTGGTTTCGTTTTTGTTTGAGTTTATAAGCGTATGTCCTGGTGATATGACCTATGACGCGTGGGTATCTATAAGTGTGTCGGGTACCGCGTGCTTTATCTCTTTGCGTATCTGCTCTCTGACATGGGTGAGGTGGTGGGATGGTGGTGGCGGCTTTGGTTGGGCTCGTGCGGGGCGCGTTGTATGGTGTTGCATCGGCGAGGGCACTTCGGCTGTCCATTGGCTCGGGAGCGGACTCGTGGCGGAATGGCGCCGGAGCGCTGGGGTCTTGCGTTGAGGCGAGGTGGCTTCCTTGTGCGATTGCGGCATGGTTTGATGTTGACGTCATGCTGACGTAATCTAAAAGAAGAAATTCCGTAAATGGGTCGTCAGTTTCGTCGTTGGAGGATTATTTTTTGGGGCTGTGGCTTCGGTTGTAGTGGTATGGTATGTCTTGCTGTACGACACTCTTCTTACAGCAGATTACCTCGGTACTTGGGTGTGGAGGGCAGTACTGGCCTCTCCTGTGGCGCTCGCTGTGGCTCACGGCTTCTTGAGCTTCTTCTGTGCCGCCTCGATGAAGTTGGTGGTCGCGCGCTTCTTCGCTGCCGCGTTCATCTTCGGGCCTTCTGTCGCTCTCTTCTCTCTCGTCTGGGCACATGGCGCGCAGTGAGTGTATCTTGCAGCCCCGAACGAGGCCGTCTGTTCTTCCGTCGGCCAGCGAACCCAGATGTAGCAGTCGGAGCAGAGGCACGCGAGGCCCATGAAAGCCCGCGAGAACTTGATGACGAATGGGACCTTCTCGATGGTCAGGTGCTTGATCTTCGTGAACTCGTTGAGCGTGCGAGTTCTGTTCATTATCACGTGGGACAGGTCGAGCAAGTCGAAGCCAATGTGGTAGGAGGCCAGGGCCGTCTGAACCTCGGTGTCCTTCGAGAGGCGGGGCTTGATGTATATGGCCTCGATTCCGAGGTGGGCGAGGGCGAGGGTGACGGCCTTGAGCATCACCTTGGCCGGCGGTGACTCCGCCGAGTTGTGGTCGCGCTCCAGGAAGAGGAAGTGCTCCGTGTTCGCGTGCGCCGTCGTCCCGGTGTCGTCCGTGTTGAGGTTGTACACCACTTTGGTGTCGTTGAGGGTGGGGTACTCGCCGTTCGGGGTCTCCATGAGGATGCGGACGATCTCGTGGGGGAGGATGAGCTGGAGGTGCTGGTGGTACTCCGAGATGGTCACCTCCGTCAGCTTTGAGAAGTCTTCGGGGTTGCCTTTGACCTTGAGGGTGTGGTGTAGTTTTTTCCCAAAAGTGGTGTAGTTTTTTCCCATACGCATTCATGTGCATTCGTATGCATGCGTCTGCATTCATATGCATTTCATTGTTTTTTCTATGCATTCAGACGTGCTGCATTCTACAAATCGGTTGCATTCGAACGCATTTTACAACCACTTTGAGCTGCTGCATTCTTCCGATGCGAGACGGTTGCATTCTGATGCATTTTCATACCTGCTGCATTCTGGACATGTTACATTTTGATGCATTTTGATGCATCCAAAAGGTCCGCTTCATGTTGATGCATTCGCCACGTGACGCATACATGGCGTGACGCATTTTAATGCATTCTGATGCAGTTGTAATAGCTGCATCTTACTGCATTCAGAATCCGGTGCATTCATATGTATTATTGTGCATTCGCAGTGCGTTGCATTCTACACGAGTTGCATTCAAATGCATTTGTATGCCTCCCCACATAAGCTGCATTCTGTCGACACGTTGCATTCTGACGCACTCGCATTCTTACGCATTCACGCGCATTCAAATGCATTCATTCACACACGCATTCGTTTGCATTCACACGTGTATGCATTAGGGGACGGAGAGGAGTCTGATGAAGACTTGGATGACATGTAGTGGCACATGGGTGCTCCATGGGCACGCCTTATGGCACGCCCACAGCCCGTCCAGCCCATATCCGTTGCGTCCACATGTGAGTTTGGCCTTGAGTCCGCTCGGCTTCTCTTGTGTAAGTATGTGTGGTTCCACAGTCCGGTGCATTCCAACGCATTCTGTCTCGGGTATTGTTCCTCCATAGTGCTCTGGAATACAAAATAATGCACATGAATGCATCATAGGTTGAATGCAGCACATTCAAAATGCATCTAGAGCAGAATGTATCGTAATGCGTTAAGATGCACCATGTATGGAATGCAACGTACAAAGAATGAACATGAATGCATCGCGTGCATTGAATGCACGAGAATGCAACAGACTATGAAAATGCATCCAAAAAAGGATGCATTTGAATGCACACGAATGCACCTTGTACCAAATGCAACATTGAAAATGCGTATGAAGGCAAGCAAATGCACCAATACCAGAATGCAACATATGTGAATGCGTCAAAATGCAAAAGTATGCAGTGCCATGCAGCAGGTGAAGAATGCAATGGGATGGAATGCAATGAAATTGTTGAGAATGCATTAGAATGCATTAATATGCACTTGAATGCGTATGGGAAAAAACTACACCACTTTTGGGAAAAAACTACACTACTCCCAAAGTTACTTTTGTCGAGGGTGGACACCGACGCAAAAGCCTCATCCAGTACCACCAGACGCGTGCCGATGCCTACCTGGCCGCCTCGACGACTGCTTCGGCGAACGACATGGTCCACAACATGCTGGCACACTTCTCGCCCGACAGAATTGCAATGGCTCGGGCGCGTATGAAGACTAGTTCATCCCGATCGCTGCAGGACGATGCACACGAGATGCCCGGGACTTACGAGCTCAAGCACGCTTCGCAAGGCTGCGTACCATGTGGGCTTGGCGGGGCGCACAAGCCAAGCATCTCGCATGCCCGGCCGCGCCAAAATGCTGCCATTGGAGCCTTCGGCGACTCTGTTCACGTCGACCTCTGTGGACCATACCCGGCCTCAGTGCATACAGGATTCAAATACGTCATCGGATTCGCAGACCGAGCTACTCGAGAAGTACACATCTACTTCCTCGTCAACAAGACAGCCGAAGAAGTCCGTCACGCTATCGAAACCTTTGTATCAGACAACGGGCGTGTAAAGCAGTTTGTCTTCGACAACGGGGGTGAATTTACGGCAGGAACTGTCGAGCAGCTACTCAACGAGATGATGACTAGCCGCAGGTTCTCAGTGCCGTACACGCCCCAACGCAATGGCCTCATCGAGCGCTTTTGGTACACCCTCAATCGCCAAACGAGAATCCTGCTCGCGCACACCAACCACGCAGAAGCCCTTTGGCCATTCGCGATGAGCCACGTGGTCGCGATCCACAACAGCCTGCCTACGAGAGCGCTAGATCCGCCGATGGCACCATCGGAGGCTCGCACAGGTAAAGTCCCTTCACTCAAGCGTTTCTCCAAGGCCGTCTGGGGATGCGATGCAATTGTTAACCTCCCTACTCCTGCCGGGGCAACCAAGCTATCACCTACGGGGGTGAAGGCTAACTACTTGGGTGTGGACGCCCGCCGCTGCGGTGAGTTCTTCTTCATCCCGGCTCTGAACAAGGTCGTCAGCCTCGTGAACGCGGTGAAATACTTCCCAACGGAGTTCACGCCCATAAGGAACGCGCCGATCCCGGCCCAGCCGCCGACTAACCAGGCCACGGTGATGCCCATCCGGGCTATCGGGAACTACCAGGTTGTAACGGCTGTACCCGCCGCTGCGAACAATCTCGGCCTACCGACTGCGATGGCTATCCCGATCAACATCTCGCCGGACCAGGCAGCGATGGCAGACTTGCTCAGCGTGCTCGAGCAATCGCCGCTCACTGGGTCCTCCGTATACAGCTCAAGCTTCATCTCCGACTGGTGCTTCGCTGTCGACGCTAAGGCGATCGTATCACGGATCGACGACGCTCCCAAGGACCACCAAGACATCCTTGGCCGACCCGATGAAGAAGAATGGAGAAAGGCGGAGATCCTTGACTTTGAGGCCAAGATGCGCAACGGGGCGTTCGGGATTATGGATCGCTCCAAGATGCCTGCTGGATTCAAGACTCACAGACTGAAGTATACGTACATGAACAAACGCGACCCGATCACCAAGGACCTGATCGAGCGCCGAGCTCGGCTGGTCGCCGCCGGTTACACGCTCAGGGCTGGCATCGAGTACACCGAGACCGCCTGCGGGACGATGCGCGGCTCGAGCGTGAGAGCCCTCCTCTGCTGCGCGAGCATCGACGACGACGACATATTCTGCGGCGATGTTGAGAAGGCGTTCTCCCAAGCTCACATTGATCATGAAATCTACTTCGAGCCTCCACCGCAGTTGAACATGAAGGGTAAGGTTATCAAGGCCCTCATGTCCATCGAGGGGCTGCCGCAATCTGGTTGGCTGTTCCAGAACGAGAGCTTTGCGAAGATCCGAGCGTTGCACGGAAAGCAGACCATCGACCCGAAACGTAGGACCGGTGACGCGGCTACGCGGCTCCGGCCGCAGGGAGTACTTCGATATGGAGCGAGGCGCAGGCGGAGGCGCGGGCGAGCGCACGCTCGAACAGGCGTTCGAGCAGTGCGTAAGCGGGGTCGCGCGCTCGAACAGGATGTTCGAGCGGCGCGTTAGCGGGGGACGCGCGCTCGAACAGGCGTTCAAGCAGCGCGTAATCCGGGGAGAGAGAGAGAGAGAGAGTGAGGGCGGGCCAGACACAGGCCACCGAACAGCGCATGCATGCATGAGAAACAGTAATTCAGATATCAGCCAGATTTGGAGAGCGCGTGACTGTATCTGTCCGCGTGTCAGTCTGTCGACTGGGCGCACAGCCGCGAGAGCAGCGGTGTGAGCGCGCACGTTGTGCGAGAGGCGCACGCGTGTGTCGTCTCGGTTTCCCTCCCACCCACCCGACGAGACGATACTGTATCGATGTAGCTTGTCTGCTGTGTACGGTATTTGTGTTTGGGGTTGGGAGCCGCCCGCACGCTTGATCGAGAGCTCGATCAGCGTGCGGGCGGCCGGTGGGGGTGCCCCTTTTGGGTGCCTCCTGCTGGATCCCCTGTGCGATTGATTCATCTAGCACCAGTTCTACATCCACTGCTCATCGAGGCGCGCCGGAGCGGCGCCGAGCGGATCAGCGGCGGACTCCCAACGAAACGCACTGCCCCCGCGCACTGCGAGGGCTCACATCGCACTGCCCCTGCGCAGTGCGATCGCAGAGCCCGCCCAGTGCGAACCGACCGGGGCGCACAGGGCCGGAACGCCAGCGCACTGCGCCAGAGCAGTGCGAAATTTTCCCGCGCAGTGCGAACACGTTGGGATGGTGTGTTACGTTGGGTTGGTGTGTGGGACCTTCCTAGATGAGCTCAGCACGCACGAAGGTGGCGATGAAGTTGAGGATGCCCGCCATTTTGAGGAAGATTAAAGCGCATTCCTCAAATTCGCGATCGTCAACTGGCTCACGGCACGCGGTGATAAGCTTCTCGGAGGCCGGCATATCACCGTGAATGTACGAGGCGGACTCGTAGAGGCGCGGGGCCTGACCGTGAGCGTTGCGCGTGCACGGGGAAGAAGAGCCGACGGATCGGGTTCAACCTAAACTATCGTACCCCAAAACGTACCGGACACTCTGACGAAACGATAAGTCGTTTCGGGGTCCGCATGCATGACGCGATACACACCGCTTACTGACGCCCCCCCTCGGTCGAAGGTGGAGGCGAGACCGTGAGAGGTTCGTTCATGACTTGTCGACGGAAGGAGAAGAACTTGGCCGCGCTTCGTATGGGCTTGGTGAAGAAGTCGGCCGGGTTCATGTCCGTCGGTACGAATGGGACTTCGATCTCGAAGGACTCGACCATGTTGCGCACGTAGAAGTGACGACGGGCAACGTGCTTCATGCGGTCGTGGTGCTCGGGGTTGTACGAGACGTCGCGCGCGCTCTTGCTGTCGGTGCTGAGGCTCGTCGGGCCGTCGATGGGCGCGTCAATACCGGCGAGAAGCTTGCGGTGGTAGATGACGTCCTTGGTGGCTTCCGAGAGCGCGATGATCTCGGCCTCGCACGTGGAGAGCGCGACGCAGTTTTGGCCACGCGAGCCCCACGAAAGGGCAGCTGATTGCCATAGCACCACCCAACCAGAGGTCGAGTAGCGAGTCTCCCAAGACGCGTCTGCGAAGGCGTGTAACGAGCCACGCGCGCGGGTGTAGGTCAAGCCAACGGAGGCATGTCGAGCGAGATATGAGAGCAATCACGGGCCGACGACCGGCAGCCACAGCCATGACCCGGTCTGCTTCCGCATCTGCCGCGGCGATGCGTGCCTCAACAGCCGCCCGTTGAGCTGCCATCTGCTCAGGCTGCACCACAGGCTGCGCTGCAGGCGGTGTAATGACCTCGACCGCGTTGCTGTTGCCGAAAGTGAGCTTGCCAAAAGACTCAGCCTGCGGGCGAGTAGGTGGCGGGCCGTAATGCAACGGTTGACGGAGAGCGCATGTCTGCGCCCACTTGACCGGCTCGAGCGCGTCGCCGTGCTCAGAGCCAAGGTACTGCACGCAGTGCTCCTCGTCGTCTTCGCTGATGCTCGCCATAGTCGCGGGAGCACGTTGCGGCCGAGCCTCGCGCGCGATACGCACTCGAGGGGGCCCTCCGGGCACCTTCTCGTACGTTCCGTCCTTCCACTGCTTGTGCCACTTGTCGAACATCTCAGTGACTGCAGGCGGGAGACGCTTGTTGTAGAGCGTGAGACCGTGCTTGACCCAGCAGAATTCGGACACATGGTTGTCCGAGCCGCACGCGTCGCACTCAACGACAGCGTCGCACTTGAAACCGAAGGCATGCTTAATCTTGCAGCCCCGTACGCACGGGTGCTGGACGAGTCCGCCGCCAGGCGCGGGCGAAGGCATGGGAGAGCCCTTGGCAGGCGGGACAGGGCGGAACGCTGCACTGGCATCGACCTCGCCGAGGTTTGCTTCGGCGAGCATCGCGCGGCGAACGCGGCTTTCCGCCGCACGCCGCAGCTGAGCAGCGTGCGACCGTTGTAGCTCCTCGAGCATAACGGCGACGAATCTCGTGCGATGAGCAACGGTTGCACACTCGCCATTGGTGCGCGTGTGCGTCACCTCAGCAGCTGCGAACATCGGATGTCCGGGCGGAGGTGAGCTAATGACCGGCCACCAAATGGCGCGCATGACGTCCGAGGCATCCAAGCCGAGCTTCGTCGCGACGCGAAGCTTCTCGCTAACCATCGCTTGGTACTCCATGGGATCGAGTTTGGTGGGCCACTTTGGCGCCAGCAAGCTCGTAGCCTCAGCACTTGGATCATCCGGAGTTTCAGTCGTCTCGTAGCGCGTCCGCAGCGTCTCGTACGCCTGCGCAACCCCGGCGACAAGGCCACCGGCATAGCAGCAAGCCTTGATCAAGTCGCGAGCATCACCGCCTTCGGTGAGCGAGTTGTTAATGAGCGCCCGAAGCGCCAACTGGCGGCGCTGCTGCAGCCCAGGAGCAGCTGTTGCGACGGCCGATAGGTCGTTGCTGGCCAACGTCAAGGCAGTGGCAGGTGTCACTGCCGCGATGGCGCCACCAAAGACAAGCTCTAGGCTGAAAATTGGCTTCGTGGCAACAATATCCCTGAGCGCCCTAGCCCATCTGTGCCAGTCCTGTTCCGGATGCTTTTCGTCGAGTGGTGCGACGCTGAGCGCAGCTACGGCTTCGCATGAAGCTTGAAAAGCTGCTTCCAGCGCTGGATCAACGGCTGCAGCTACGGCTGCCATTGTAAGTATGTTTCTGTTGGGTGGTCGCTTACGCGGAGGTATGGTTGAAGAGAAGAGAAGAGAGAGGGATCGATTGGTTCCCTGCTACCGTGAGGAAGAGCGAGAGACAGAACGCGATCGTCGACTGAGTGTTGAGAAAGCGAGAACTTATTCGACCACACGGAGACACAACTCTCTACACATGAGATCGACATTAACGAAACACATGATTGCATGCTTTCAGCTGTTCACGGTATACCCATTACCAGCTGTCCGTCATTCCCCCAATGTTCCCATCCAGGGTCACAACGCGTGATAGTTCAGATCAGCGGTGCTACCAGCGCATGGAGCGCAATGAATACAGAG
>Ga0210246_102843_pt1 | contig 9182 bp, 5 predicted proteins | sample ChrtobMetaP3_8mM_FD_155469 | JGI IMG/M metagenome (GOLD analysis project Ga0210246, IMG submission 155469) | Chrysochromulina tobin associated microbial communities from unialgal haptophyte culture, Seattle, Washington, United States - P3_8mM | ecosystem: Host-associated > Algae > Haptophytes >...
CACAACCTCCCGAACTTCCCCTACGGAAAAGGGGGGTTCGATGTGTCGGGAGGGGGGGGGTAAGGGGTCACCGGGTGTCATCACACTGATGAACCCCGGGCCGTATAGGCCGTTATACTTGTGGGGGCTTCTCGTAGGGGGGTGCCAAACGAACCGCCCTCTGCCAAGGGGGAGTTCGCTAGCCGCCCGATGGTCGCCCGCCTCGTTAGGTACGGTCCGGTGAGACAAAAGAAAAACTTTTCTATTGCACCTAACAAATGCACTGCGGTCCTTCACCGCTTAACCGCGTCTCGCACCGCTTGTTTTCCTGCATCTGCCATATCAAATCGTCCAATTGTTGCGTAACTCGAGGTCAAGCTTCGGCTATGGTATGGGCGCTGGGTCGAGGAGCCCCGCCTCAACATTTTGATACGAAAATAGAAGCGTCAGTCTGATTCAGCTGTGGGACAAAGGCGGGAGCACCTTATACGGGTTGAGGATGCCTTTCGGGTCGAGGAGCCCCTTGATCCCGCGCATCAACTCGATCATCGACTCGCTCTTCGACATGCGTAGGAAGGCAGGCTTCATCACGCCTAGCCCGTGCTCGGCGGATATCGAACCTCGCCGCTCGGCAATCCACTCATACACAAAGGGCTCAATGGCCGCGAGCACCGCCGGGTCCTTGTTAAAGCGGCCGGGCGTGTAGATGTTGAGGTGCAGGTTGCCATCGCCCAGGTGACCGAAGCCCGTCACGAGCGCGCCATGCGCCTCAAGCCGCGCTCGCATCACCTCGCACAGCGTGTAGAGCTCGGCCAACGGGATGGACACATCGTACTTGTACACGGCACCCTCCTTGCCCAGGGCCGACGTGATCCCCTCACGCACGCGCCAGATGCCCTGCGATTGCGCCTGGTCCTGTGCAATCGTGCCATCGGCCACCAGGCCCTCCGCCATCACGTGCTCCAGGAAGCCGCTCAATTTCGCCTGATCGTGCTCGGCACGGCTGCCACAGAGCTCGGGCAGCACGCACTGGCCATCAGCGGCGACCGGTGGTACTCAGTGGGCATACGTGGGCCTCAATGGCGATCCGTGACCATCCGTGGCCGTCCATGACCATCCGTGGGCCATCGGTGGCCATCAAGTCGTCATCAGTGACCATGCTTGGCCATCAGTCGCCATCCATGGCCATCTGTCGCAATCCATCGCAATCCAGAGCACACAGACCTGCCAGAGAGCTCAAGCAGCATGTAGTGGCGGCTTCCGGGTGCGAGCGGCGGCGGTCGCCCCCCAAGGTGCCGGTTGACGAGCTCGTACGACTCGGCATCGAGGAACTCCACCGCAGAGAGAACCTCGCCAAGATCTCGCTTGGCTGCGCCGAAGCATGCAAGCACCGCATCGAAGGAGGAGAGCCCTAAAAAGGCAAGCTGGACGGAGGTGGGCGCCCGTGGCAGCGCGATCGCGCAGCCGGTGACCACTCCAAGCGTGCCCTCCGAGCCGATGAAAAGCTGCTTCAGGTCGTACCCCGTGTTGTCCTTGCGCAGCGCGGTCAGATTATCGAGCACGGTGCCGTCTGCCAGCACTACCTCGAGCCCGAGGACCGAACCATGGAGCGAGCCGTAGCGCAAGAAGCGCAGGCCGCCCGCGTTGGTCGCAATGTTGCCACCGATCTGGCAGCTGCCCTTGGCGCCGAGGTCCAGTGGCATCGTGTACCCGCGCTTCCACACATACTCCTGCAGCGTCTCGAGCACGCAGCCGGCCTCGCAGACCAAGTTGCCCGCATGCTCATCCATGGCGAGCACGCGGTTCATGCGGCCGAGCGAGAGCACCACCTCGTCGTCGACTGGAACGCTGCCGCCGACTAGCCCCGTGTTACCCCCCTGCGGCACGATCGGCAGGCGCCGCTCGTTGCAGTGCGCGAGGATGCGCGACACCTCCGTCGTGCTGCCCGGGCGCAGCGCGAGTCGGGACTTGCCGCGGTACTTGCGCATCCAATCGGTGTTGTAGTGTTCCAAGGCCGCCTCATCGGTGATCACATTCGAGCCGCCGACTACCGTTGTAAAGTGCTGCACGTCTAGCTCCGTGAGCTCACTGTACGCAGCCGCCGGCGCAGCCGAGACTCGTGTGTCAACACTGGTGCTGCGGCGGCATGCAGGCCGGAGGTAACCACATGCGCCGCTTGTGGCTGCAGAACGCGAGGATGAGAGCTTGCGGAGGGTGCGGCGCATTCTTCGCGCGAGTCGAAGGAGGCGGTTGGGGGGTGTGAGGGTCACTGCGAGCAGAGGAGTTCACAAAGAGAGGAAGGACATTATTGCGTTCACGAATCTTCTCTGTGTGAAAAAGCTGTTAGTTGTGCACCACGCGACCGCTGCGGCCAGCGCGGCTATGTTTCGTGAGTTAGTGGTCGAGGTGGTGCGTTCTTGCGTTTGTTCGAGCTGACCTTTCGCACATGCACGTGGTCTCCCTGTCGCGCGTCGACTCGTGTGCTGTGTGACCTTCGCAATCCCGCGGGGACGCTCCACACCCATGAGCAGATCCGACGACGACGACGACGATGCCTTTGCCGTCTGCCTCCACAACGGCTTAGTAGACGGCTCCGAGGGAGCGTGCTGCACGGACTTCGCTGTTTGGGACGGGCTTCTGCCGCTGCGCGGCGAAGCACTCACGAGCTTTCGTGAAGAGGCCTTGTTTGCCGCGTGGCCGCTGGCTAAGGGAAGCTTTTGGTTGCCAGCATCCTCGACGCCCGTCAACGCACTCGAGGCACTCGCGAGGCGCATCTACGACTTCCACTTGCGAGACCATGCGCGGCCGTCTGATCTCGTCATCGACCCGGAGACCAGCGGCTGCGAGTGGTGGGCTAACTTGACGCGGTCGGACCTGCTCCGGAGCGGCGCCGGAGACATTGGCTTCCACTTTGACAAGGATGAGGGCTCGTACTCCGAGTTTGGGCTCGTCGTGCACCCGCTGCTGTCGACGGTCACCTATCTGACCGCCGAAGGCGCACCCACCATCTTGCTCCCGCATCTCACCTTGAGCGAGGCGACTGCGGCCACCGCGGCCTACGAGCGCAGCCCGCATACGGCCCCACCTGGGAGCTTGGCCCAAGAGGCGCTGGCCGTGCCCCCGCGGATCGGCCGCCACCTTTGCTTCGACGGGCGCTGGCTGCACGGCGCCCCGGCGAGCATGCGACCGACGACTGCCGACGGCCTCGAGACCTCGTATGAGCGAGTCACCTTTTGTGTCAACGTGTGGATCAACCATAAACCTCGCCAGCTTCGGCGCTTCGAGGCGGGTGCGTCGGCGAGCTTGATGGCACGGCACGCGAACGATGGGGCCGCGGCGGCCGACCTTGGCCTCCGAGCCGCCAGCGCGCAGGCGGCGCGCGCCAAGCGCCAGGCGACTGTTCACACGCTCCGTTCGACAGGCGCGCCGGAGTCTGAGCGCCACGGCGGGCGCCATGGCAACCTGCTCCGGTTCCCGCTAGAGCAGACGGATGTGCTGCACGAGCTGCGGTTGTACGCACCGCCTCGCCTCGCCTCGATGCTGCGCCGCGGATGCGTCGTGCGCCTGCGCGACGGCGTGGACGTGGGGCCAGCGGATACAGCTGACGCCGTGGGCCTGGCGGACTCTGAAGCGCATGCCGCCCCGCAATCTCAAACTCAAGTACCGGACAGCAAGGACGACCAAACGGCGTCTGGCGACCTCGCGCGCGCGCGGAAGCGCCGGAAATCCACCTCATAAAGTCAAATTCAAATGTGTTGTTTCCATAATTGACGAAAACGATCGTCGGCCGCGCGGAACCCGCCCTTTTCGTCGTTCACACGGCCTCCGCTTGCTGCTGCTTGGCCTCCTGCTCACGATGGCAGCTGTGTATGTGGAGGGTTATCTGTACAAGACAGGCGGCGGAGGGCAGGCGTGGTCGAATCGCGCCTGGAAGCGGCGCTGGGTGAAACTCGAGTTCGACCGCTCGATCAGATATCACGCCTGGCTTTTCTACTTCCGGGACAAGGCCGCTGCAAAGCCACGCGGGGCCGTGTTGCTCTCGGAGGCAACCCTCGACTTACCCTCGGCTACAGACGATGAGCTGTGTGACGAGCTCGCCGCGATCGGGGTGCAGACCCGCCACTGCTTCTATCTTAAGGGACAACACCGCACATACATGTTTGCAGCCGAGTCACACCACGAGCTGCAACGCTGGCTTCGGCCGCTTTCCGCCGTCATGCGCACTGAGCCTGCACTGTGCGAGCTCATCGCCTCGTTCACAACAAGCGCGGGCGAGCAGCCGGTCACCATCCGAGTGGCCAGCTTCAATATGGGCCGCGGCGTGCCGACCTCGTCGGAAGACATCCGTCGCTGGTTACGCCCCGATACGCGCCCCTCGCTCTACGCCGTCACCGTGCAGGAGTGCAAGTACGAGCCCGTCTTGGGCGCGAGCGACTGCGAGGGTGACTGGCTGCGCCTGCTCTCGCTCTCGCTCGGGCCCGAGTACGAGCGGCTCAGCTCGATCTCGATGCGCGATATCCGGCTGGCCGTCTACGTGCTGCGCGAGCTCGCGCACGAGGTCTCGCAGATCGAGACGGCGCACAAGGCGACCGGGTTGGGCGGAGTCGTCGGCAACAAGGGCGCGGTCGCGTCCTCCCTGCATCTGCGCAACTCCAGCCTGTGCTTTGTCGGCGCGCACTTGGCGGCGCGCCCCGAGAGGCTCGCGGAGCGCAATGCCAACTTCGCCGACATCCTCGAGGGCTTGCGCCTCGGCCGCAAGGAGTTTGAGCTCACGCAGCAGTTCCACCACGTCTTCTGGGCGGGCGACCTCAACTACCGAGTCGAGCTCCCCTTTGAGGAGGCGATCTCCGCGGCTGAGACCGTCCAGCTGCCCGGCGGTGGCGCCAAGATCGTCGGCCTCGCCAAGCTGCTCGAGTCGGATCAACTCAGACGCGAACGAGGCGCGGGGAACGCCTTCCAGGGCTTCGTCGAGCCGCCGCTCACTTTCGCGCCCACGTACAAATGTGAAGTGGGCGTCTTCCCGCGTGTGTATGCGGATAAGCGTGGCCAGGCGCCCTCGTTCACAGACCGCGTGCTGTACCACTCGCTCGCGCGCTGCGAACACGAGCTCGCGGTGCTCTCGTACGAGGCAGAGCCGACGGTTACGTTGAGCGACCACACGCCCGTGAGCGCCACCTTTGAGCTGCGTTTGCGTGCGCACCAACGGCTGCCTTCCATTCCAAAAGTCGAGCCGCTCCACAAGCCACGGTCGCCCCTCTCGACTCGGCAGGCGGCCGCTGCGGCGGCCAGCACCCACGAGCCGTGCCAACTGTGCATCACGGAGCTGACCGTCGAGCTCCTCAACGTGCCTCCACCGTCGGCAGAGGGCGCCCTGTGCTGCTCGAGGGCCAGATGGGAGGGAGTTGGCGCGATACAACTCACCTACTCGGGCTCCTTCCTCGAGGCTGCAGGCGAGTCGATCGTCGTCCACGAGACGGGCACCGAGATTGCCGACGAAATTGCCCACCAGATGGTCGAGACGGACGCGGCCGTTACAGAAGCCGTTACAGAGGCAACGCTTGCCACGCCTCGACGGATCGTCGAGGCCGTGCTGCATCCGCTCGTGCATGACCTGGCTCATTTGCGCGAGCAGCATCTGCTCATTCTGGTGCGGCAGGGCAAGACGCTCGTCGGCGGTGGCGCCCTGCCGCTCGCCAACCTATGCAGCCCACGCCTCGCCTCTTTTGAGTGCACGGTTACACTCCGCGGCAAGCCGACTGCCGTGCTGCGAGGGCGAGGGCAAGCATTCGAGGAGCGTCCGGGGGCTGCCATGAGCCGATGGCCGATGGCGTCAGTGCCGCCAGCACTGGCGCCAGCAGTGTTGCCAGCAGCGGTGCTCGAGAGGATGCGCGAAGGCGCGGCGGACGTCGACGCAGTGGACAAGGACGTGAAGGTCGACTCAAACTGCACTGAAGACGACGTCGACGCCGTGAAGCAATGTGCTGTGTGGGAGATTTGAGGCGGCGTGGGCCCGCATGCAATTTGATGTTTCAGTGTGTCGTAATTAAAGAAGTCCAATCTCAAGTCTTTCATGGCGCTGGCTCATGAACATGATCTGTCCGCCGTCGGGCTGGCCAGCACAGCAGATAGCCCCAGCCCCGACAAGCTGCACGTCCTCGAGTATGTCACGGATCTCTCGCCGATCCCAGAAGAGCAGTCGACTCCTGTTGCCATCGAGTTTTGCCGGCCAACACCTCAAGCGAGCCCACGCCCCCAGCCGCACGCCTCACCCGCCGTCTCGACGGGCTCGTCGCGCTCGTACACCAAGGTGTCGTTGTCCCCCGCGCGCGGTCTCCTGATGGAGGCGCACGAGCTAAAAACAAAGGCCGCCAAGAAGTCGCTGGCCCCGCTCCTCGCAGTCGGGGACAGCTTAACTCCGCTTCCGGCAGTGCTGTCACCAGTTCTTACGGGCGACGCGGTTGAGCCCGATAATCGGCGCGGAATCCTCGCCGTGCTAAGCGTGGGCTTGGTGAACACCATCATCACGGCCACGCTCGACAATCCCGTCGCCCTCCTTGCCGTTGCCGTCACGCTCGTCGCCGTCGCGATCCTCTACATGACCGTGTTTGGCTGGGGGGCCGAATGGGTGGCTTACGCGGCCCGAAGTGCACAGGAGCGGCACGTCCTCCACCAGGCCATCGAGGCATCCCATGCGCGAGAGCGCACGGTGGCCGACTCGTACTGGCAAGCCTGCCTGCGGCTGGTACAGTCGGAGGAGCTCATCGAGACAATGCAGGCAGAGCTGACGCAGGTTCCGCAGATGCGCAAGGAGCTCGTCAGTGCCGCAGCGAAAGCGAGGGTGCACGCGCAGCGGATCGAGTGGCTCACAAGCCAGCTGCCACGCCGGCTCAAGCATCCGATGCTTCAGCCCGCCAGCCTTGCGCTTCGCTCACCTTCCAGCGGCGTCACTGCCGACGGCAGCACCATCACTGAGGCGACCGTTGATGACATGGGAAATGTGTCGGCAGGGACGAGGAGCCCCGCTGCGGCGGCCCGTGCTCCGCCTCCCTCTGACAGAGCGCGAACCACGCAGGAGCTGCCCGAGTGGGTCGCGCCGTTCGCAGTTTGTTTCTCTTTCGCTACGGGCGAGGAGGCTGCTGCCGAGGGCCAACCGGCGATGGAGTCGGCGCTGGCGGCGGAGGGGGCGCGCGTGGCAACCGAGAGAGCGCGGGCGAGGGTGGAGGGAGCACGGGCGGAGGTTGGCGCGGCGCCTTCAGAGTCAGCGCAGGCGGAGGTGGAGGTGTCGTCGCCCTTCCGTCTCGACGAGTTCACAGATGTGCATGCGGAGTCGCCGTTCGGGACGAGATCAAGTGCAGAACGGGTGGAGATGGATGACGAGGGTGAGGTAGAGGCCGAGCTACGTGCCACGATGGAGGAGGCAGCGAGGGCGGAGGAGGCGGTGAGGGTGGCCATCGAGATCGCCTCCCACGTGGCCGCTCAGAAACTGATGCCGAAGGAGGTCGAAAAGCGCATGAAGCAGGCGACTGCGCAGCTGCTGGCCGCTGCTGCCAAGTCTGCAGAGAAAGCCGCTGTCGAGAAAGCCGCTGTCGAGAAGGCAGCGGCCGAGAAGGCCGCTGTAGCGAAGGCAGCCGCCGAGAAGGCAGCGGGCGAGAAGGCAGCGGGCGAGAAGGCAGCGGCCGAGAAGGCGACGGCCGAGAAGGTGGAGGCCGAGAAGGTGGGGTCCGAGAAGGCAGCGGCCGAAAAGGCAGCGACCGAGAAGGCGGCTGTCGAGAAGGCAGCGGCCGAGAAGGCCGCTGTAGAGAAGGCATCCGACGAGAAGGCGACGGCCGAGAAGGCGGCTGTCGAGAAGGTGGTGGCCGAGAAGGCAGCGGCCGAGAAGGTGGAGGCCGAGAAGGCCGCTGTAGAGAAGGCCGCGGCCGAGAAGGCAGCGGCCGAGAAGGCAGCGGCCGAGAAGGCAGCGGCCGAGAAGGCCGCAGCCGAGAAGGCCGCGGCCGAGAAGGCAGCGGTCGAGAAGGCAGCGGTCGAGAAGGAAACGGCCGAGAAGGTGGAGGCCGAGAAGGCAGCGGCCGAGAAGGCAGCGGCCGAGAAGGCAGCGGCCGAGAAGGCGACGGCCGAGAAGGCAGCGGCCGAGAAGGTGGTGGCCGAGAAGGCAGCGGCCGAGAAGGTGGAGGCCGAGAAGGCAGCGGCCGAGAAGGCCGCTGTAGAGAAGGCAGCCGCCGAGAAGGCATCGGCCGAGAAGGCAGCGGTCGAGAAGGAAACGGCCGAGAAGGTGGAGGCCGAGAAGGCAGCGGCCGAGAAGGCAGCGGCCGAGAAGGCGACGGCCGAGAAGGCAGCGGCCGAGAAGGAAACGGCCGAGAAGGAAACGGCCGAGAAGGTGGAGGCCGAGAAGGCAGCGGCCGAGAAGGCAGCGGCCGAGAAGGCAGCGGCCGAGAAGGCGACGGCCGAGAAGGCAGCGGCCGAGAAGGAAGCGGCCGAGAAGGCCGCTGTAGAGAAGGCAGCGGGCGAGAAGCTAGCGGGCGAGAAGGCGACGGCCGAGAAGGCAGCGGCCGAGAAGGCAGCGGTCGAGAAGGCAGCGGCCGAGAAGGTGGTGGCCGAGAAGGCAGCGGCCGAGAAGGCAGCGGTCGAGAAGGCAGCGGTCGAGAAGGCAGCGGTCGAGAAGGCAGCGGCCGAGAAGGTGGTGGCCGAGAAGGCAGCGGCCGAGAAGGCAGCGGTCGAGAAGGCAGCGGTCGAGAAGGCAGCGGCCGAGAAGGTGGTGGCCGAGAAGGGAGCGGCCGAGAAGGAAACGGCCGAGAAGGCCGCTGTAGAGAAGGCCGCTGTAGAGAAGGCAGCGGCCGAGAAGGCAGCGGCCGAGAAGGCGGCTGCCGAGAATGAAGCTGTCAAGGTGGCAGAGGTGGCCAGACAAGCAGAGGATGCGAAGGCGTCAGCCGCAACGGCCGCTAGGGCTTCGGAGGTGGCCTGGGCGGCGGAGGCAGCGAGAACGGCAATCGCCAGAGCGGCGAAGGCGGAGGCAGATCTTTGGGCCAAGGCGGAGGCGGCGAGGAAATCGGAGGCGGATCTTTGGGGGCACTTGGCCGCTTCAGTCCCGGCCGCGGCATCGATCATCCTGACCGCAAGCTTGGCTTATGAGACGAGGGCTGCGGAGGAGGCAAGGGCGGCCGCTGTGGAGGTGAAGGCTGCGAGGAGAGCGCACGACGAGGAGCGCG
>Ga0210246_102844_pt1 | contig 9176 bp, 5 predicted proteins | sample ChrtobMetaP3_8mM_FD_155469 | JGI IMG/M metagenome (GOLD analysis project Ga0210246, IMG submission 155469) | Chrysochromulina tobin associated microbial communities from unialgal haptophyte culture, Seattle, Washington, United States - P3_8mM | ecosystem: Host-associated > Algae > Haptophytes >...
ATGCGGGCGACGATGCTGCCGAGAATGGTGCGGCAGGAGTAGGCAAAGGGGACACGCCGACGCTCGCTTGCCCTATGCGAGCGCCGGCTGCCCAAAAAGCTGCTTGAGTCGTGAGCGGAGCTCCTCGTCCTTGATGCTCGCAAAGTCCTCATCCTTGATGCTCGCGGCGACCTCCGGATGCTCCACGAGGTAGCTGCTCACGTCGCGCAGCCGGTCGCCAAGGGTCTGCACGTCGCGCAGCCGGTCGCCAAGGGTCTGAACGTCATCGAGTGCGTCATCGAGGGCAACGCGACACAGGGCGGGGTCGAGCGGCACCTCGGTGGCCATGCGCCGACCGTTGCTTGCAGGGTCGCACGCGATCTCGCATCGGTGGGTGATGGAGCTCAGGAAGGTGCCAGGGCCGCATGTGATGGGCGGTGGCGCAGGCGGAGGCGAGGGCGGCGGCGGAGGCGAGGGCGGCGGCGGCGGCGGCAAGCGCGGCGGCGAGGGCGGCGGCGGCAGGCGCGGCGGCGAGGGCGGCGGCGGCAGGCGCGGCGGCGAGGGCGGCGGCGGGGGCGGCGAGTGCAGGTCCAGAAGCACCACCGTCAGCCTGTCGGCACGAGACGCCGCCACGTAAGCGTAGGAGCCGCTCACGGCGACGGCATGAGCCTGTGTGTGCACAGCACGTGAGGGCGAGCGAGTGAGAGCGCGGAGGACATCAGCGGCGGCCGCGCCGCGGGTGCAAGCATGATGGACAAAGCTAAGGGCCACACGTACCCCATCCAGAAAGGACGAGGAGACCACGCTGCCACGGATGACTGGAGACGCAGGGTTGCTAATGTCGACTACCACCAGCGAGTTGGAATTCCACGCCGCCACGTAAGCGTAGGAGCCGCTCACGGCGACGGCTATAGCCTGTGTGCACAGCACGTGAGAGCGAGCGAGTGAGAGCGCGAGAGGGCATCGGCAGCGGACGCACCGCGGGTGCGAGCATGATGGACGGGTGCGGACGCAAGCGCGACGAGCCTGCGCCCGAGTTCAATCACGGTCGCAGCTCCGCGTCGCACGCACCTGTTCAAGAAGAGACGATGAGACCACGCTGCCCCGGATGACTGGTGACGCAGGGTTGCTAATGTCGATCACCACCAGCGAGTTGGGATACTGCCCCGTCACGTAAGCGTACGAGCCGCTCACGGCGACGAAAGTCGCCTGTGCACACAGCACGTGACAGCGCGCGCGCGAAAGCACGAGAGGGCATCAGCGGGCGTGGCGCCGCGGGCGCGAGCACGATGGGCGGGGCGGACGCATGGCGCGGCGCCTGAGGCCATCCGCGGTCGCAGAATTGGGTCGCGCGCACCCCATAAAGAAGAGACGACGAAACCACGCTGCCCCGAATGACCGGAGACGCAGGGTTGCTAATGTCGACCACCACCAGCGAGTAGGAAGTATGCCCCGCCACGTAAGCGTACGAGCCGCTCACGGCGACGTGCATAGCCTGTGCGCACAGCACGTGACAGCGCGCGCGTGGAAGCACGAGAGGGCATCAGCAGGCGGTGGCGCCGCGGGTGTGAGCACGATGGGCGGTGCCGACAAAAGTGCGGCGCCCGACGCCATCCGCGCCGCAGCTCCGCGCTTCACGTACATCCAGAAGAGACGATGAGACCACGCTGCCACGGATGACTGGAGACGCAGGGTTGCTTATGTCGACCACCACCAGCGAGTCGGAATTGAGCGCCGCCACGTAAGCGTAGGAGCCGCTCACGGCAACGCCAGCAGCCTGTGTGCACAGCACGTAACAGAGAGCGAGTGAGAGCGCGTGAGGGCATCAGCAGGCGGTGGCGCCGCGGGTGTGAGCACAACGGGCGGGGCGGACGCATGCAGCGGCGCCCGACGCCATCCGCGCGTGCAAAGCACCAGGCCGCACACGCACCCCATCCAAAAGAGACAACGAGACCACGCTGCCGCGGATGACTGGAGACGCAGGGTTGCTAATGTCGACCACCACCAGCGAGTCGGATAGAAACGCCGCCACGTAGGCGTACGAGCCGCTCACGGCGACGCCATAAGCCTGCGTGCACAGCACGTGCGCGGGAGCGAGAGAGAGTGCGGCAGGGCGAGAGGGCGGGAGGGCGGGAGGGCATCAGCGGCGGAGGCGCCGCGGGGGCGAGCATGATGCACGGGGCGGACGCAAGCGCGACGAGGCGCAGCGCGGTGCCCAAGTCAGCCGCGGTCGCAGAATAGGGTCGTGCGCACCCCATTAAGAAGAGACGACGACACCACACTGCCCCGGATAAATGGAGATGCAGGGTTGCTAATTTCAACCACCGTCAGCGAGTAGGAATAACGCCCCGCCACGTAAGCGTACGAGCCGCTCACGGCGACGGCTATAGGCTGCGTGCACAGCACGTGACTCGCGAGCGCGAGAGGGCATGAGGGGCCGTGCAGGTGGGCGAGCAAGCTCGAGGGGCGTGGGAGCGCGGCGCGGCGTCCGAGGTCAATGCTCAGGGTCGAGTCGCACGCACGTAATCCAAAACGGACGCCGAGGTGACGTTGCCCACGATCGACCCGGAGCCCACGATGAGATCCAGAAGCACCACCGCCAGCGAGTCGGACCCAAGCGCCGCCACGTAAGCGTACGAGCCGCTCACAGCGACGCCATAAACCTGTGAGCACAGCACGTGAGGGCGAGCGAGTGCGCGCGAGAGGGCTTCAGCTGGCGGTGGCGCCGCGGACGCGAGCGAGATGGACGCAGCTCCAGGCTACACGCACCCTATCCAAAAGAGAAGACGAGACCACGCTGCCCCGGATGACTGGAGACGCAGGGTTGCTAATGTCGACCACCACCAGCGAGTTGGAATACTGCCCCGTCACGCAGGCGTACGAGCCGCTCATGGCGACGCCAGCCGCCTGTGAGTAAGGGCGAGCGAGGGAGCGCGAGAGGGAATCAGCAGGCGGTGGCGCCGCGGACGTGCGAGCACGATGGGCGGCGCGGACGCATGCCCCGGCGCGTGCAAAGCTCCAGGCCGCACGCACATAGTTCATAAGAGACGACGATGCCACACTGCCACGGATGACTGGAGACGCAGGGTTGCTCACGTCGACCACCACCAGCGAGTTGGATAGAGCTGCTGCCACGTAAGCGTACGAGCCGCTCACGGCAACGCCAGCCGCCTGTGCGCACAAAACGTGCGAGCGAGCAAGTGAGCGCTCAAAGGGGGCATCAACGGCGGTGGCGCCGCGGGTGCGAGCACGATGGGCGGAGCGGACGCAAGCGCGGCGCCCGAGGCCATCCGCGCGTGCACCAGGCGGCACACGCACCCCATCCATAAGAGAAGACGAGACCACGCTGCCCCGGATGACTGGAGACGCAGGGTTGCTAACGTCGACCACCACCAGCGAGTCGGAATATATCGCCGGCACGTAAGCGTACGAGCCGCTCACGGCGACGGCTAGAGCCTGTGTGCACAGCACATGAGAGCGAGTGAGAGTGCGAGAGCTTCAGCGGCGGTGGCGCCGCGGGTGCGAGCGTGATGGACGGGGCGGACGCAAGCGCGGCGCGCCCGACGCCATCCTCGCGCGCAAAGCTCCAGGCCGCACACGCACCCCATTCAGAAGAGACGACGAGACCACGCTGCCCCGAATGACTGGAGACGCAGGGTTGCTAATGTCGACCACCACCAGCGAGGCGGAAGCATGCGCCGCCACGTAAGCGTAGGAGCCGCTCAGGGCGACGCCAGCAGCCTGTGTGCACAGCACGTAACAGAGAGCGAGTGAGAGCGCGAGAGAGCATCAGCAGGCGGTGGCGCCGCGGCGGGCGCGAGCACGATGGGCGGGGCGGACGCATGCCACGGCGCCCGAGGTCATCCGCGCGCGCGAAGCACCAGGCCGCACACGCACCCAATCCAGAAGAGACGATGAGACCACGCTGCCACGGATGACTGGAGACGCAGGGTTGCTAATGTCGATCACCACCAGCGAGTCGGAGTATTCACCCACCACGTAAGCGTAGGAGCCGCTCACGGCAACGGAACGAGCCTGTAGCACATGAGAGCGCGAGAGGGCTTGAGCAGGTGGTGGCGCTGCGAGGTCCTAACGAGCATGATGGGCGATCATGATGACGAGCATGATGGGCGATGCGGACGCAAGCGCGGCGCGCCCGACGCCATCCGCGCGCGCAAAGCTCCAGGCCGCACACGCACATGGTCCAGAAGAGATGACGACACCACGCTGCCACGGATGACTGGAGACGCAGGGTTGCTAATATCGACCACCACCAGCGAGTCGGACCCCTGCGCCGTCACGTAAGCGTACGGGCCGCTCACGGCGACGCCATGCGCCTGTTTGCACAGCACGTGAGAGCAAGCGCGCGAGCGAGTTTGGGAGGGCATGAGGGGCCAGGCAGGTGGGCGAGCATGCTGAAGGGGTGGGAGCCCGACGAGACGAAAGCGCGCGGGCTCGAGGTCTGCACGCACGTAATCCATTAGGGACGAATTGAAAACGCTGCCCACGATCGACCCGGAGCCCACGATGGTTGTGGAGTGCGCGAGCTGCCGCCCATCATGCTGGCTGCTCGGGAGGGCTCGTCCGAGCTCCGTCGAAGGCGGTCGCGGGCTGAATCCGCCGTCATCGGGCGCAGGCGGGAGCGGCGGAGGCGGCACTACGGTCAAGAGCGGCGGCACAGGCGAATGTGCCGAGGCCGTCACGGCGACGATCCCGTGCAGTAGTCCTCGAGCCATCGATCGCAGACCACAAGCACCTTCGGCTGGCAGATAAGTTCACAACCAAAACAGAGGCCCCACACTCCGCTCCGCAGTAGTTGGTCCTGTCCGGGTGCAGAGAGAGTCGACCTCCGAGCGTGAGATGGGGCAGCACTTGGGGCGGGGCGTGCGGCATGCGCGGCACTCTCCCGCCCGCCCGCCCTGCCCGCGTGACCACGCGCCCCGCCGCGCGCGTTGCCCCGCAGTGCCCCGCCGCGCGCGCGCATTGCCAGTAACAAAGCTTTGTGGGGAAATGTGAATGCTTCAAAAATGTGAATGTCCAGTTCGCAACACGGAAACAGGACAACTGTGAAAGCCATAATCGAAATGAGACACAAGCAGGCGGAGAGCTGAGTAGCAGCCATAGAAGAGAAAATCCGGCGAGACCCATGTATGAACTCGGACGTGGGCGGTGAACCCCCAGATGGGCGAGCCAAGGGGCAACGAGTAGATGTTTGCACGCCGCCCCCTGAAGAAACGCTAGATCCGTCCGTCCTCGCGCATGCCAACGACCCGGCATAAAGCCGGATTCGAGGCAGGGACCCTCTCAAGTTCACAGCCAATGTTTATGCCGCCATGTACCGGGAAGCTGAGCGCGCCCTCGGCTTGACATGAAGGTGCTGATCGACGCATTCACAAACGACCTGATCCGCGACCCGGTGCTCGCGACCGATGGCCACGTCTACGATCGCTCCTCGCTCCTCAAGTACTTTGCCGCCCGCAAGTCCGAAGGACGGCTGATCGTCTCGCCTCAGGACCCGGAGCAGCCCATGCGAGAGGAGTTGGGCGAGGCGCCGGCCGACGTGGCTGCGGCGCTGGCGCAGCTGCGCGCGGACGGCGAGCTGATGAGAAAGGCGCGCCAGGCACGATCCGTCACCTTCAAGAGCCTCGAGGCCCTCAAGGTGGTGTTCGATGTGCTGGACCCCCTGTCGGAGCTGCTGGCTGCAACGCTGGAGGGTTGGAGGACGCCGGTGGTGATCGTGTTCGGCCAGGAGACGAGCGGCAAGTCGTCGCTGCTCGAGCGGCTCGCGATGATGCCGCTGCTGCCGCGCGGCGAGGACACGTGCACGCGGCTGCCCATCCTGCTCAAGCTGCGTCACACAAAGGAGGCGCAGCTGCCGGTGCTGGTGGTGCGCGACAGCGCGACGGGCAAGGAGGAGGTGCGGCGTACAGTGTCGCTCGCGGGCGGGCAGGTGGACGTGCGGCATGAGATGGAGCACGTGCTCGCTGCCGAGCAGGGCGGCCTCACCTCGGTCAGCACGACGCGCACGATCGAGGTGCACGTGCACTCGCCGGCGGTGCCAAGCATCGACCTGGTCGACCTACCCGGGCTGAGGCTGTCGGCGGGCTCGGACGCGGCGGACATGCCGGAGAAGGCAAAGGCCCTGGTCAAGGCGCAGGTCGAGCAGCACAAGGGATCGGCCATCTTCCTCGTGAGCTGCACAGCCTCCACGCCTCCGTCCCAGTCGCTCGGCTTGCAGCTCGTGGAGGAGTTGGGCCTGCAGAGCGACACGATCGGCGTGGTGACAATGTGCGACAACATCGGGGAGCTGGACATGAAGAAGCTGCCGGACCGGCTGAGGCAAACGTCGGGCGATGCGTTTCAGCTCGCGCCGCATGGCTTCATCGGCACGATGACGGAGCCGATCAAGGGTGAGGGTTTGAGCAACGTGCAGCAGCTTGAGATGATGGCGACGGCCGAGCGCAAATGGTTTGCGTCGCAGCCGCTGCTATCGCCGCTGTTGTCCGATGGCCTGCTGACGTGCGATGCGCTCGTGGACAAGCTGAGCAGTGTCTACGCCCGATATCTGCGCAGCACCTGGGCACCACAGACGCTGATCCGCCTCAACGGAGAGCTCAAGCGGCTGCAGGCGAAATGCGATGCGCTCGGCTTGCCTGAAGCGGTCGAGGCGCCAGCCGGCCCGGCCCTCGACGAGCTTCGGGCGGCGGCGTGCCGACCCGCCGAGGCGGTGCTGGACGAGGCGATGGGTGGGATAGCTGATGAATGCTTTGATAGCATCATCAAGCCGATGGTTTCGAAGCTGGTGAAGCCTGGTGGTCGCACTGGGCTAGCCGCGATGCACCTGGCGATGGTAAAGAGCGCTTTGGAGAGCCACCGCAGGTTTGTGAACCAGACGAAGCAGGCGTTCGCCGCTGACGCCTCGACTTTCAAGTTGCAGCGATTCCCCGCGTTTATCGAGGCGATCGTGGCGAAGCTGCAAACGCAGGCCTCGCACGAGCGCGGCACGATCTGCGAGCAGTCGACGGCGGAGCTCGTGCATGAGGCGGCGAACGAGGTGACGGACTGGAGGGAGGCTTGTGCGGCCGAGCGCGTCATGCTCCGCGAGCAGATGCTTCAGGTGGAGCTGGTGAAGGCAAAGACACTCGAGGTGCTCGGAATCGCTTCGGAGAGCGTTCTCACCTTCGAGGAGGTGGAGCACGCTGTGGCAAACGCGGATCCGGCTGCGCTGGTGGCATTGCTCCAAGCGTGCGCCATCGGTGCGCGGACACCGGTGGCGAGTGGCATCGCCAGTCTCGCCGACGCACCGCCAGCTCAATCGACGGATCCGATGCGTGGGGCACTCGCTGCGGCCGGCGCCCTCCCGCCGCTGGTGGCGATGCTCGGAGATGGTACCGCGGAGGAACGTGCCGCAGCCGCGGAGGCCTTGTGGAAGCTAGCGCGCAACGAAGCCAACACGGCGGCGATTGCGGCGGCGGGCGCGATCGAGCCGCTCGTCGCGCTCGTGCGCGACGGCGACGCTAAAGGCAAGGCGAATGCAGCCGGCGCGTTGGAGAATCTGGCGACCGGCGACGATGCCATGAAGGCGGCGATTGCGGCGGCGGGCGCGATCGAGCCGCTCGTGGCGCTCGTGCGCGACGGCGACCGTGAAGGCAAGGCGAATGCAGCTGGCGCGTTGTGGAGTCTGGCGGTCGGCGATGTTGCCATGAAGGCGGCGATTGCGGCGGCGGGCGCGATCGAGCCGCTCGTCGCGCTCGTGCGCGATGGCGACCGTGAAGGCAAGGCGAATGCAGCCGGCGCGTTGGGGAATCTGGCGTTCGGCGACGATGCCGTCAAGGCGGCGATTGCGGCGGCGGGCGCGATCGAGCCGCTCGTGGCGCTCGTGCGCGACGGCCACGTTGAAGGCAAGGCTAATGCAGCCGGCGCGTTGTGGAATCTGGCGTTCGGCGACGATGCCATTGAGGCGGCGATTGCGGCGGCGGGCGCGATCGAGCCGCTCGTGGCGCTCATGCGCGACGGCGACGCTAAAGGCAAGGCGGATGCAGCTGGCGCCTTGGGGAAGCTAGCGCGCAACGAAGCCAACACGGCGGCGATTGCGGCGGCGGGCGCGATCGAGCCGCTCGTGGCGCTCGTGCGCGACGGCGACGCTAAAGGCAAGGCGAATGCAGCCGGCGTGTTGTGGAACCTGGTGGTTGGCGATGTTGCCATCGTATCGGCAAATGCGGCGGCGGGCGCGATCGAGCCGCTCGTGGCGCTCGTGCGCGATGGCGACCGTGAAGGCAAGGCGAATGCAGCTGGCGCGTTGGGGAATCTGGCGTTCGGCGACGATGCCGTCAAGGCGGCGATTGCGGCGGCGGGCGCGATCGAGCCGCTCGTCGCGCTCGTGCGCGACGGCGACGCTCAAGGCAAGGTGAAGGCAGCCGGCGCGTTGGGGAATCTGGCGGTCGGCGACGATGCCAACAAGGCGGCGATTGCGGCGGCGGGCGCGATCGAGCCGCTCGTGGCGCTCGTGCGCGATGGAGACGCGCAAGGCAAGGTGAAGGCAGCCAGCGCGTTGGAGAATCTGGCGGTCGGCAACGATGCCATCAAGGCGGCGATTGCGACGGCCTTTAATTAATCTCAAATTCTCGGACCACGTAAGCTCGTGAAGGGATTGAATATTTTGAATGCCGCGGGAGCGCTCGCAATGGCGTGAGCCCCCTATGCGCTATGGTCCTACACACCTCAGTAACACTGTCAGGCGATCACTCAGACTCGACTCTCCTCCCTCGATTGAGTTGGTACTGAGTTGCGACTCAAAACTCAAGATCCTCAAGATCACACAGCATCTCGTAACTCAAAACTCAAGATCACACAGCACGTCTTCACTCCACTCAAACACTCAAGATCGGATCAGCACCGTCTACTCAACCCAACTCATCTGAATCAAGGCGGATTGCCTTGTATGAGCGAATGCCTTGAGGGACTACCTATCCAGCAACCACATTAACCGTTTTTTTAAAAAGAAGGGGCAGCAGTTACACGTCGAGCTGCAACATGTCCAGTTCCAGCAACAGACCCTGAGCGCAGTGAGCCGGGTGGAGACGCGAGGGGCAGGGGGGCGCTCAGCGGTGGGAGCTCAGCGGTGTGAGCACACGAGGGGCGCGCGGGGCGGGGGCCGAGTCGAGCGGTGCGAAAGGCTGGGGGGTCGAATCTCTCAG
>Ga0210246_102846_pt1 | contig 9170 bp, 8 predicted proteins | sample ChrtobMetaP3_8mM_FD_155469 | JGI IMG/M metagenome (GOLD analysis project Ga0210246, IMG submission 155469) | Chrysochromulina tobin associated microbial communities from unialgal haptophyte culture, Seattle, Washington, United States - P3_8mM | ecosystem: Host-associated > Algae > Haptophytes >...
CACAGCGAGCTTGCTGTTGATCAGGTACGCCACCGAAATTTCCGGCTGCAGTTCGTAGCCGTTGTCCGCGCCGCCCAGCGTGGCGCCAAAGCCGAGCAGGCCGCCCTGGTTGGCCTGCGTGGCGCGCAGCGTGCCGTTGACCAGGATGCCTTGCGCCAGAAAAAGTTTGGTGGCGCTCACATACACGTCGGTGCCGCTGCGTTTGGCGCCGAGTGCGCTGAGCGTGCCGTCCAGACCCGACGACTGCAGGTGCTTGAACTGCACGCCCACGGCGATCTGCGGCATCAGGCTGTCGCTGTCGAGCACGGCGTCGCCGGCCACGCGCAGCTTGGCGCCCACGATGTCCTGCTTCAGGTGCAGGCCCGGCAGCCCCAGCATCGTGCCGGTGACACCGGTGTCGAAGTTCTGGTGACCCAACGAGAGTTCGACGCGGTCGTGGATGCCCACAGCCACGCCATACGCATTGAGACCGTAGTCCCGGGTCACGGCGCGGCTGGCGTAAGCCGACACGCCCACTTCGCCTTCGGTGGCCTGGCTGCCAATCACGGCCCACGGCGAGATGCCGCCACCAGCAGCGCCTTCGACGCTGCTCACACCGCCGGTGAGCAGCAGTTTGCCGGTGTCGGCGTGCGCGGGAACGGTGGTCAGTAACGCGGCGGCTGCGGCCAGGGGCAGCAGGCGCGCTGCCGTGGAGAAGGGGTAGGTTTTCAGGACGGGCATGGTGAGTGAAGCGAGGGTGTTGACGGGATTCCCGGTGAAGGGACGGTGTTGCCTGACCGTCTGGATACGCTTTGCCGTATCCATCAGATTCAAGTGGCAGATCTCAGGAGCTGCCTTTAACTTTGCGACGTGACGGAGTTCACATTTGCCTTGAACAGAAAGCCTGTTGAGGGAGCGGCAGACATGCGCTCCTGAGTTCGGTTCCTGCGTTGATTCGCTGGTTTTTCACCAGTGTTCAGGCGCGTCACTGTTTAGCACCTTCCACCAATCGCCGTCCCAAGGACACGGCGTAGGGTGCAGCACGGGCAGCGAGCATGGGGTCTGCTGAAGGTTCGATACCTTTGGGCAAGACCATCGGGTTGTAGTTCACAGTCACGCACGGTCCAGTCGAATCGGCAGACACCGTTTTTATGACCAGTCTGCCAAGGGTGACCTTTTTTCGATCGTCCGGCAGCGGTGTGACGGCACTGTCGATCTTGTCACCGGTCTGTGCCAGCTGAAGATTGAAATCAAAGGCCACCTCACCCGCTTTGACGCGCTGTCGAATGTCCTCAATCAGGAAATCCGAACCTTTGGCCTTGGCTTCTTCGTCTGTCAAAGATTGCGTGCCATCAACAGGTTCAAAAATCCATTTGCCGAACTGTTTTTTGCCCGCGGAATCGACGAAACCAAAGGCGTGCACACCCCAGTAGTTGACCTTGGCAAAACTGGCAGGCACTGGTTGACCAGCGAAATACTTGCCCTGCATCAACACTTCGGGGTTGGCATCGGCAAAAGCTTTTACCTTCTCAGGGTTGGGCTTCTTGGTCTCAGCGTCAGGCGCCAGCGACTCCAGGCGGGCCAGCATTTGTTGCGGGGTAGCGGCACCAAAAATGGGCGCAGAAATGTTACCCATTTGCCAGCGCTCCCCGTTGGGCAAGTCAAACTCGACCGCCATGTTGCGCTGGCTTCTGGCGTTGTCGGGCGCCTTGGGATTGCCACCGCCCATTGAGAACCGAACGGTCACTGGCACTGGCTTGCCGCTGAAAGCGGACGCAACCGACAGGGCGCGACCTTGAGCGCTGCCCACGAATTCGCCCGCCGCGCACACACCCTTGGCACCCGATCGGCGAAAGCCTTCAAACTTGCCACCAGCAGTCTCAAACGCATTGACCATGGTGTTGGGGTCAACCTGCGCTGCTGAAGGCAGTGCCCATGCCGCGACTGTCGCAGCAGCCAACATGGGAAGGACGGGTTGAATCGTGCGAAGAACGTGTTTCATGGAAGTCTCCTGTGCTGGGTTTGTTTGCACGAGCGTCAAATGGGTTTTCAGACCCGGTACTTTTTCAGCCAGTCGTTGGCCAGCTTCTGGGCGTAGGTGGCAGCGGACTTGTCGTAGCTGGGGCGGTAGTCGGCGTTGAAGCCGTGGTCGACGTTCGGAAACACCACGATCTCAGAGCCGCTGCCGCCTTTGTTGATCAGGCCTCGCATCTTGGCGATGGTCTCCTGCTTGACGAAGGCGTCGATGCCGGAATACAGGCCCAGCACCGGCACCTTGATCTGATCGGCAAAATCGATCGGGTCTTCAGGGCGCAGCTCGGGCGCCTTCAGGCCCTCCAGCAGCCCGTAATACGCCACGGCCGCATTCAGCTTGCTGTTGTGCCGCGCGTAGACCCATGCCGTGCGGCCACCCCAGCAGTAACCCACCAGCCCCGTGCGCTGGGCGTCGGCTTTGCCGCTGGCGCGCGCGAAGGCCAGGGTGGCATCGAGGTCGGCGCACACCTGGGCGTCGGGCACTTTGGAGACCACCTGCGAGAGGATCGTCGGAATGTCGGTCATCTTCGACACGTCGCCTTGGCGTGCGAACATTTCCGGTGCAATGGCGTAGTAGCCCTGCTTGGCATAACGCCGGCACATGTCTTTGATGTGCTCGTGCACGCCAAAGATTTCCTGCACCACGAGGATCACCGGGAACTTGCCAGGTCCTGCGGGCATGGCCCGGTAGGCGGGCATCTTGCCGTCGGCCACAGGTACGCTGACCTCGCCAGCCACCAGGCCCTTGCTATCGGTGACGATGGCCTGGGCCAGCACCGGATTGGATGCCAGGGCGAAACCCGATGCGAGAGAGGTCATGACGAAACCACGGCGCGAGGGGTGGGCGGATGCGGCTTGAGGGGGGTTCTGGAAGTCGATTGGCTTGAGGCCATAGTCCATCAGTTTCATGAAAGCTCCTGGGTTGGTGGGGGTTGCGGGGGTGGAAACAGCTTTGAGCTCGGAACGCGCTGCGCGCCTTGCTCTTCAGGGGGATTGGGTCAGCGCCGCACGCAATACCTGGAGCTGAGCGGTCAACGCTTTGCGTTGCTGGAGCGAGCACTGCGTTGCGCATGCGGCCTGGGCATAGACGGCATGGGCACGCTTCTGGAGAGCTTTGCCTGCGGGTGTGAGGGAAATGATCACCGAGCGTTCGTCTTCCATGCTGCGTTCCCGCTGCAGAAGACCCTGGGCGACCAGCTTGCGCACCAGTGGGACCAACGTGCCGGCGTCCAGTGCCACTGTTTGTGCCAGTGCGCCGGCCGTGAGTTGTTTGTGCTCCCAGAGCGCCATCATGACGACGTACTGAGGGAAGGTGAGACCCAGGGGCGCCAACAGCGGCCGGTAGGTCTTGCTCATGGCCAAGGACGCGGCATACAGCGCAAAGCACAGCTGGTTGCCGAGGAAAAGAGCGGAATCTTCTGGGGTGACTGACTTGGTCTTGGTCATGGAAAGAGAGGTCCTGAGAATCTTTTGTAAAAGTGTATTGAATCAAAGACATCTGTCTATAGAGGGCTACCACAGTGTCACAATTTGTTGACACTGACGTTTTCCAGTTGGTAGTCAGATTGAGGGGAGTGGCCATGAGAGCGCTGTGCCAGGATTCAACCGAGGCGTGCCCTACACACGCGAAACCAATCTGAACCGCGGCAGATTCAAGTCGTTATCGTCCGACCAGAAGAGCAGGAAGAGGCTTCTTGAGCACACCTGAACACATTCACGCGCCCATGCGAATAGCACGGTCTTCGACAGGTTCGATCTGTGCAACAGTCAAATCCCCCACCAACTTTGGGAATTGCAAAGCGCCCCGGTTTCCCTTGAGAATGATTTTCTCGAAACGTTACTTTCGAGATTTAAATCACACAGAGGAGACATATGAAAAGCAAGAAACTGTTGCTGGCCTTGATGGCCTGCGGCCTGGCCACCAGCGCGCTGGCCCAGGCCGGCAAGGACAACCTGGCCACGCTCAAGCAGATGAAGGTCTCAGGCGTCGACCTGAACATTCCACCGGTCCCGCAGGAAGGCAAGAACGCCGATGCGATCCGCGCCAACCTCAAGGCCGTGAAGCTGCCCCCGGGCTTCAAGATCGAGCTCTACGCCGTCGTCCCCGACGCGCGCCACATGGCGGTGGCCCCCAGCACCAACATGCTCTTCGTGGGCACCCGCAAGACCCGCGTGTGGGCCGTGACCGACCGCAACGGCGACGGTGCGGCCGACGAGGTCAAACCTTTCGCGCCGTCGCTCAACTTCAAGGTGCCCAACGGCGTGTGCTGGACCAAGGATGGTTTCCTGGTCGTGGTCGAACACAACCGCGTGCTCAACTTCCCCGCCGCCGAGTTCTTCTACGAGGGCCCGGACGTGGCGGTGATCGAGGTGGTGCCGCAGGGCGGCCTGATCCCGGTGGAAGAGGAGTCGTTCAACCATGGCGCGCGCACCTGCCGCGTGGCCGACGACGGCATGCTGTATGTGACCCTGGGCCAGCCGCACAACGTGCAGCCCGCGGGCAAGGTCGACCTGTACGACAAGCTGGGCATCGGCGGCATCGTGCGCATGAACGCGTTCGACGGCTCCAAGCGCGAGGTGTTCTCGCGCGGCATGCGCAACTCGGTCGGCATGGACATCAACCCCAAGGACAAGACGGTGTGGTGGACGGACAACCAGACCGATGGCCTGGGCGATGACGTGCCGCCGGGTGAGCTCAACCGTTCCACCAAGGTCGGGGAACACTTCGGCTACCCCTACTGGAACGGCAAGTACAAGGTGGCCGGTTCACCCGCCGCGCCCGACCTCAAGGACATGAAGGAGCCTGCCAACGCCGTGTTCCCGCAGGTGGAGTTCCCTGCCCACCAGGCGCAGTTGGGCATGACCTTCTACAACGGCAAGCAGTTCCCGGCCAAGTACCAGGGCGGCATCTTCGTGGCCTCGCACGGCTCGTGGAACCGCAGCCAGGCCACCGGCGCGCTGATCAACTTCATTCCGCTCAACGCCAACGGCACGGCCGGCAAGTCCGAGGTGTTTGCCGAGGGCTGGCTGGACGGCAACGGCGTCTACAAAGGCCGCCCGGTGGACGTGGCGCCCATGAAGGACGGCTCGCTGCTGATCTCCGACGACTACGTCGGCGCGATCTACCGCGTCACCTACTCGGCGAACTGATCGGGCCAACCAGCAGGACCTGGCCCGGTCCCTGGCGCCAGGCGACCCGCGCGGGTCGTCTGGCGCCCTTTCACGTTTGAACGGACTCCCTTCCCATGCGAATTTCCCTCCTGATCGCCGCCGTGCTGAGCGTGGGCGCCGCGCACGCCGCCGACCCCGTGGCCGGCCGCACCAAGGCCAACGCGGCCTGCGCGGTTTGCCACGGCCCGACCGGCATGTCCATGATGCCCAACGCGCCTCACCTCGCGGGCCAGCCCGCCATCTACCTGGTCGAACAGCTCAAAAACTACCGCAGTGGCAAACGCCCACACGAAGTGATGGGCGTGATCGCCAAACCCCTGACCGACGCCGAGATCGAAGACCTCGCCGCCTGGTATTCGTCACTGCAGATCAGCGTGCAAGCGCCCTGACACCCCGGACCCCGCCCCACCATGCACATCCGTACCCTGGCACTTTTTCCGTTGGCCGCGTTGCCCGCGCTGCTGCACGCCCAGACCAACCCCGCACCGCCCGAGTCCGACGGCGGATCGCTCGCACCGGTGGTCATCACCGGCAGCGGCTCGGCCGAGCAACGCTGGCGCGGCGCCGCCACGGTGGACGTGGTCGACGGCACCGAATTGCGCGCCGGCCAGCTTCAGATCAACCTCTCCGAAGGTCTTGCGCGCGTGCCGGGTCTGGTGATCCGCAACCGCGAAAACTACGCGCAGGACCTGCAGGTCTCCATCCGCGGCTTCGGCGCGCGCTCCACCTTCGGTGTGCGCGGCGTGCGCCTGTTTGTCGACGGCATCCCGGCGAGTGCGCCCGACGGGTCGGGCCAGGCGGCCAACTTCCCGCTGGGCAGCGCCGACCGCATCGAGGTCGTGCGGGGACCGTTCGCCGCGCTGTACGGTGCCTCCAGCGGTGGGGCCATCCTGGCCTACACGCAGAACGGCACCCGCCCCGGTGAACTGCGCGTGGGCGCGGCACTCGGTGCCAACGGTCTGTGGCGCCTGTCGACACAAGCCACTGGCCAGACGGGTACCGCAGAAGCCCCCGGCTGGTCGTACACGCTGGACGTGGGCAAGTTCGCCACCGACGGTGCACGTCCACAGTCGGCGGCGCACCGCAGCACAGCCAACGCCAAGCTCTCGCGCGCCCATGACGGCGGGCGGACCACGCTCGTGTTCAACCGGCAGAGCGCATTTGCACTCGACCCGCAGGGCCTCAGCCGAACCCAGTTGGACGCTGGTACTCCGCTGACAACGCCACAGGCGATCCAGTTCAACTCCCGCAAATCGGTCTCTCAAACGCAAGCCGGACTGGCCTGGGATCAAGCACTGGGCAACGGTCACAAGGTCGAGCTGATGGGTTATGCCGGGCAACGTCGGGTGATCCAGTTCCAGTCGATCCCGCCCGGCGTCCAGGGCGCCGCCGGCAGTTCGGGCGGCGTGATCGATCTGGACCGGGACTACTGGGGTTTCAACGCGCGCTGGCGCCTGCAACGCGAATGGCAGGGCGGGCAACTCGACCTGAGCGCCGGACTGGCTGGCGAGAGGCAGACCGACCTGCGTCGAGGCTATGAGAACTTCGTGGGCGGCACGGTCGGTGTGCGGGGAACATTGCGCCGCGAGGAGACCAACCAAGCCACAACGCTGGACCCCTACGTGCGCGCTTCGTGGCAGAAGGCAGACTGGACACTGGAAGGTGGATTGCGGCGCGTCAACGCGCGCTACGCGTCTTCCGATGCGTTTCTGACCAATGGAGACCAGAGCGGTGGCGTGAGCTTCAACGGTTACTTGCCGGTCGTGGGCGTGCGCTGGCAGCTTGCCCCTCAATTGCAGGCGTTTGCCTCCACGGGGCGCGGTCTGGAAACCCCCACGCTCAACGAAGCCGCGTATCGCAGCGACGGCGGCGCAGGCCTCAACACAGACCTCAACGCTTCACGCAGCACCAGCACCGAGATTGGTCTGCGGGGCCGCAACGCAGCAGGTCTGTGGAACGCAACGCTGTTCGACATCCGCACCCGCGACGAGATCGTCTCGGCGGGCACCATCGACGGCCGTGCGACCTTCACCAATGGCGGCAGCACAAAGCGCCAAGGTCTTGAGCTGTCGGCCGAGTACGGCATGGGCAATGTCACGCTGACCGGTGCCTACACCTACCTGCGTGCGCGCTACGGCAGTGGCACCGCCAGCATCCCCGCCGGCAACCGCATGCCAGGTCTTCCAGAACACCAGTTCTTCTCGCAGCTGGCTTGGGCTCCGGCCTTCGCATCTGGCATCGGAGGTGTGTTCACGCTGGAAGCGCGGCACACCGGCAGCGTGTTCGCCAACGACGCCAACAACCGCACCACCGCGCTGGCCGAAAGTCACACCCTTTTCGGTATCGGCGCCCGCTTCGAACAAACCACCGGCGCCTGGACCTGGCGCGAGTTCGTGCGCATCGACAACCTCACCGACAAGAAGCACGCAGGCTCGGTGATCGTCAACGACGGCAACAGCCGCTTCTTCGAATCCGGTCTCGGCCGCTCGGTCTCCGCTGGCGTCGAGCTGACGCGGCACTTCTAAGTGCCAACGCTGATCCATACTGAAGCCCGCTCTCTCAGCACTCTGACCAGCGCCTTAGCAGGTTGTTGTAGAGCCCGGTGAGGCGCACCAGCGCCGGGTCGGTTTCGCCGCATCGCTGGCGCAGGTCCATCAAGGCCTGGTCCATCTCGTGCAGCTGGCGCCGGCATTCGGTGTCTTTCACCACGCTCTGCATGAACAGGTAGCAGGCGTGCTCGCCGCGTGTGACCGGCTTGACCTCGTGGATCGAGCCCGACGGGTAAATCACGAGGCTGCCGGCGGCCAGCTTGATGTGCTGGTTGCCGTGCGTGTCTTCGATGTGCAGCTCACCACCGTCGTAGCTGGCGGGATCGCTCAGGAACAGGGTGGCCGAGATGTCTGTGCGCAGCGCACTGCCGTCGGGTAAATAGCGCAGCGTGCTGTCGGTGTGCCAGCCGTAGTGGCTGTGCGCCAGCGCCATGGGGAACTCGAGACGACGCTGGCGGAGCTTCAGGGCGATGTTCGCCTGTTCGTGCTGGGCCGTCGCGGCGCTTCCGCGCAGGCCAGCCAACGAGACCTGGGGCGCAACCTGGAGTGGGTGGTCCGCTCGGTGAACAAGCCGGTGCTGGCCGTGCCGGATGAGTTCCGTGAACCCAGCCGTGTCTTGTACGCGTTTGATGGCTCCAGCGTGACCCGCCAGGGCATCAAGATGATTGCCGGAAGTCCGCTGCTCAGGGGTCTACCCGTCCACCTTCTGTTGGCGGGGAAGCCGCAAATCCAGGGGCCGAAGCAGATCGAGGAGGCCCGCAAGGTGCTGGAGGCGGCGGGCTTCCAGGTCTCGACGGAGGTCCACCTGGGTGAGCCAGAGACCGTGATTTCCGAGGCGGTGAAGTCGCAGCAATGCGACCTCTTGGTCATGGGTGCCTACAGCCATTCGCCATGGCGCAGCCTGTTCGTGGGGAGCAAGACAACCGACTTGCTGCGCTCGGCTGCGGTGCCCACATTGCTGCTCAGGTGAGGCCAGGACGCTTCAACTAAACCATCGATCGAGAAGTTCAGACCTAATTCGAACGTCAGCACCTCCCCCGACATCGGACGTTCAACTAGGCAAACGGCAGCTGTCTGCACGAGTCAATGGAGGTCGACATCGCGCACTGGAGGTTCGCTCACAAAGGACGGCTTTCGCTGCAAAACGCCTTTTCAGCCTAAGGCGCAACTAGACGGAAACTGCCAAACGGAGTTCCTAAGGCTTGGGCGGGTGACCACTCTTGCTGTGCAAGTCAAGCTGTAATCTGCGATTCCGCCTCTCGCTTGCCAAGGGCCAGACGCTCCAGGATTTTCGGAACCCTCGAAGCCCGAGTGTTGATTCATCAGCACAACTGAGCCAGCGGGGATGCGGCTAAAAACTTGGACTACCTGGAGGTAGTTCATGTATTCCTACGAAGAGCGAATCCGAGCCGTCAAGCTCTACATCAAGCTTGGCAA
>Ga0210246_102850_pt1 | contig 9154 bp, 2 predicted proteins | sample ChrtobMetaP3_8mM_FD_155469 | JGI IMG/M metagenome (GOLD analysis project Ga0210246, IMG submission 155469) | Chrysochromulina tobin associated microbial communities from unialgal haptophyte culture, Seattle, Washington, United States - P3_8mM | ecosystem: Host-associated > Algae > Haptophytes >...
CCGACGAGCGCGATTCGGTCGAGTTCAACCCCAGGATCGTGGCGGAGATCCCACTCTCCCAGGGGACTATGAACATCGCCGTGCTTCCAGCCATTGAGGCGGACGAGGCGACGGCAGCAAACACAGCTGCAGATGCCAGAGCGGGAGCAGCACCTGCTGCTGGCAACCAGCGAAAGGCGCTCCTGAACAGGCCCTCGGCGACGCCCAGGCGCAATGCCGCGTCCACGCTCGGGCACGCGTCGGCGCTCATGCCGAGGGACCTGCAGAGCTCGCTCACGCCGGGCAGCACCTGGGCGGGCGCAATCGTCCCAGGCAGCGGGCGCCACTTGCACGCATCTCGCTCGCGCCGCGCATTGCGCAGCCGCCGGAGGTTTGCGTTCACCTCGTGCTTCTCGAAGGCCTCGCGCATCTCCGCCGGCGTGGCGAAACTCGCCCACCGCGAGTTGGTGTGTTTGGATGCCGCGTCCGGCGCGTCGCTCAGCCCGGCGCACTCCATGTCGTGATCCGAAAATGGCAAAAGGCCCTCCATGACCATCTGCTGCATCTTCCGCACTTCGACATACCGGGCGGCGAGCTCGGGGCGCAATCGACGACCACGTGGCTCGCCGCCGCCGCTGCCACGTCCCCGATCGCCGAGCGGTGCACCGCCGCGTGCATGCGCGCCTTCTTCAAGACGGCGGCGTGGGAGCACCTCGTCAAGACGCCCGGGCTCCTGGCCGGGCTCGTCGCCGGCGACTCGTCAAAATTCGAAGCCGAGCTCAAGCACATGGAGCAGCAGCGCACCGCGGCCGGCAGGGAGGGCCCATTTCAGTGCATCTTCAAGCGGCGGTACCAGGGTTGCGGCGCCGGCCCGGCGGTCACGCGGGCGCTCGCCCTCTACGATTGGAACGCCTTTGTCAAGAACGCGTCGACGCCGACGTGGGTGGAGTGCGAGACCATGCTGATGGACGCGGCCGGGGCGGGCGTCAAGGAGTTCCTCGCCGGCAAGATGCTCCTCGGCCTACGCCTCGCCAACTTGGCCCCGCCGATGCGTGACGACGCGGCCTCGCTCGGCCCGGGCGCCAAAGTGAGCCTGTTCACCATCTTGCACCTCCTGCGCACGGGCGTCTACGTGCCGTCGTACCAGCTGAAGCCCAAGATGGTCGGCTCGCTCGGCACCTTCGACATTAAGCGATGGTTCACATGGGTCTCGCACGATCTCGAGTTGGCCATGGGCTTCTACCTGGACGCGCGAGTGGGCGGCGAGCCCGAGCTGGCCGCTGTCGCCGAGTTCGCGCGAGCGCACTTTCGGAACAATCCGAGCATCGTCGTGGAGTCGATGCTGTGCGAGGTCCTTCGACGCCGCAATGTACATGAGCGCACCGCGTGCTCCTCTCCCTTTTCATTCCCAACCCCGCCTCCCTCCCTCCCTCAACCCCCTCCCCTCCCTTGGGGCACCGCCACCACATCACGCCGCCTCTACGATGCGGATCTCTCTCTGCTGACGGCGCGCTCGCCCAACCCCCCTCGCCAGGCCGCGTTCGCGTACGGCCGCAAGCTCATAGCGAGGCTCGGCAAAGGCTCGTTCACCGAGGCTGAACGCGCGCGCTTCGCAGCCTTGGCACAGGCAGACGGCGCGCCCTCGGCGGCGGATCGCACGCGTCTGGTGCGGGGTGACGCGCTCGGCCTGACGGCCGTGACCCTGAAAACGCTCATGGAGGAGACGAGTGCCGCCGAGTAGAGGCCGCGCCGTGACCGAACATTAAAACCCATAACCGAGAATGCGAGTGCCGCCGGACGAGACCGGACAGTGAAAAAGCACTGAATGGTATATGTGCGCAGCATGCTTTGTCGCGCAGGCATCTTGCCCGACCGCCGAATGCATGCGCCATGCCATCTTAGAATGCATTAATAACGTGATTCGAACCGTCGAGCGTAAGTATATAAAGCGGTGGTGTGTAGGTATAAGGTAAAAGTTGGTTGATCTGTCCAATGACGAGGGATCTGTCCTAGGAAAAAAAACCCATCATCGGCGGATGAACTGTCGGACGATCCGTGCTTCCGAACTCGTTCATCCACGTTTACATCGACACGAGCCGCGTGGCAGAGCTGCCCACAATCGAGGAGGCGTTTGGCGATGCGGATAAGACCGAGATCGAGGTCGGGTTTGCCAACTCCGCGTTATCTTCCTCGTTCTTGTCCAGAGCGTGAGCAGCACCTTCCTCATCGCGGACGTTTGACAGCGCGAACGAGGGCAGGCAGCGTCGAGACGGCCAGTTTGTCGCCCAGCCCGAGGCCAAAGAGACAGAGCACGTCGCCGAGGAGGTCCTCGCAAGCAACGAGCAGCCCGGGCCCGCGGAGCGCTGGCTCGTCAAGTGGAAGGGCCGCGGCAGGGCGCAAGCAACCTGGGAGCCCCGTTGCAAGGTACCGTCAGTGCTGCTCGAAGCCTTTGAGCAGATGAAGGCCTTCAACGCAGAGCTCGAACCCCTCCTAGCTGCCTCGGCCGCTGCTGCCGGCACGAGCCCTGCGAGCGGCGTCATTGACCTGACGGTGACCGAGAGCGACGCGCACGCGTGCGCGGCGGCCTTGAGCGAGCGCTGGCAACGCGGCCAGCTCAAGCTGCACCCCATAGAGCATAGCCATACGATAATAACGACTGGATAGTTACCGTACTAATTGGTATACGACCGAATAGCGAATACCTAAGCGCTAAGGACGAGTTCTGGTACACAGCCCGTCAGGTTCATTTGCTTTGAGCCGACTGCGACTCGCGGATGTGATCTCTTTGCCAGCATCGGAGAGCGACTGCTCGTCATTGAGCAGCTCATCGCCGTCGATAAAGAGGCGCTGCTGAGTCGGCGACCATTCGGTCGCCTCGAGGATCCGATACTTCAGATTGAGGACGTTGATGGACGAGCTGGCTAGAATGGATCGCCAAATGGTCGAGCCTGCCGACGAACGCGTCGATCGGCGATTAGACGGCCCGCTGCCGTCGAACACACTGCCGCCGCCGCCGCCGTCCGCCACATTGCCGCCGCCGCCGCCGCCGCCGCCGCCGCCGCCGCCGCCGCTTTGAGCGCCGCCGCTCGCGCTCCCGCTTGCGTCATCAACGGTCGGCAGGACAGCCAGCTTCATCAAGTGCACGGGTTGCTCCGTGTATTGTAGGAGCGCATCGAGCACTTCTTGTGCGAGTTTCGGCGAGCACTCCTCGCACACGGAGGGCTGACTTACGAAGCTGCCGTTGTCACGCAGCTCGCAGCTCGGCAGCCGCAGATCCGTGAGATCGGTCATCGCAGCTCCGTTGGCGAGCTCGAGCGCTTCAACTTCGCTGACCATGCACACGCGTGCGCCTAACTGCTTGTCTCGCTCGGCCTCACGGCGGTGGAGCGCACCGCCGCTGCCGCCGCGCTCTCCACGGCGGGCTTCAGAGGATGCGCTTCGAGACAGATGGCCCATCACGTTGCGCACACACAGCTCGGGCCGAACGAGCAGCCTGCCATGGTCCGTGCAGCACTCGGCGCCGCGTGGCGCGCCAAGCATGGATGCGGTGCGCGAGTGCTGCACGGCATGGCGCCAATTGGCGATCCATTTGCCATCCAGGAGGTAGAGCGGCCTCGAAGAAAGTAGGACGTGTGGGTCGAGCCCCCCATCGTCCTGCAGCAGGCGCCCCAAGCGCTGCCGCTGCGCATCGCGCCAGGCATTCTCCAACTGGGCGCTCAACGTGGCGCTCATCTTGGCAGCTTCCCTCTCGCCTTCCGACACCAGGCACGCCGCACACTCGACCAGACGGCCATCGCCGTCGCCTCTGCCAACGGCCTCGACCGGTATCGCAATGCTGTCGGGGAACAGGGCAATGAGGTGCCTCCACGCCTCGGCGCCGATCGTGCGAGGTGCATGCGTCTCGAGCGGCCGCAGCGAACCGTGTGGGCAGAAGAGCTCGCGTGTCGCATCCCTCTGTCCCTCGCTAAGCCATCTGAGCCACTTACTTGCAATGAGCCTGGGGACGTAGTAGTCGTGGCCGTCCTGCGGCATGCCCCCATCGCCTCCGTTTGCTTCCACTGCGGCGCGTTTCTTCAGACTGGACGACGAGGCGCTCTTGAGGGCGCTCGCCAGCGCGGCCTTGTGCGCCTCCTTGGCCATCTCCTGCTGCCTCCTCTCCCATTCCGCGTCCGCGCACTCGACGCACCCGGTCGCAAGTAGCTCCGGTCCTCCTCCGAAGAGCCCGTGGAGCTTTTGCCACGCGGCCACCGAGATGAGCTTCATCGCGCCGGTGCTCACGTGCTTCGGGTCCGCCGCACCGCCGTGGCAGCACCCGATCAGTTGGTTGCAAATGGGTCCGGGCTCGTCGGTGGCGCCTGGAGGTCCCACTGCCAGGCACGCTTGCAGCCACCTGCTCTCGATCCACCGGCCGTCGTGGCCATTGGAGCGAAGGATAGGAATGAGCTCGTCGTTAAATTCAGCACGAGCCTTGAGCACGCGCACCGCGTCCTGATACTTGGCGTGGTCGGCACGCAGCGTTGCATTCGCCCTCTCCACCGCCTCGCGCACCGCCGCCGGCGCCTCCACCGCCTCGTGCGTCGCCTTCGCCGCGACGAGCTCATCTTCGCGCGTGTACAGGAGCAGGTACGCCTCTTCCGATGTAAAGAGCCGCCCGTCGTTGGGGGCCCTCTGCTCGAGCTCCGTCACGCCGGGCTGCCGGTCCTTGGGCTTGGTCGCCCCCTTACGCCGCTTGGCCTTGATCGCCGCCTCGGTAAGGGTGAGCTCAATCGCTTTGGGGAAATCGGCCTCTTTGACGAGCTGGTCGTCCATCGTCAGCCAGCGCCCGTCCCGACGCTGTTCGAGAATACGCGCGGTATAGTGCCCCGCGTTGTCTTTCCCCGAATGCAACACTACCGCCGTCAGGTGGTAGGTGGCGGGAGATTGGTGGCCTACGCCAGCCGGGCCGAAGACAAGCGAGTGCGTGTCAAGGTGCGTGTCAAGGAGCTCTGGGAAGATGATCGGGTCGCTCTTCTTCGTCTTTTCCTCCGTGTCGTAATCGAATTCAAAGCGCTTGAGATGCAGGCAGAGCACCGGCGGTAGCTGGCGAATTGCCGTCCGAGACGTTGCGTCGCGTAGGCCACCGCAGTTATTGCACTGGTACTGGTTGTCTCCGTCGAGGCGCCATGCTGTACCAAGCTCATCGAGCGCTTCCTGCAGCGTCGGGCGCAGATCGAGTTCCAGCAAATAGAACGGCTCGGACGTCGATTCGGTGACGGCCTTGCAGGTCTTGCATTGTGTTTCGGTGGTCCTTGAGCCACGAAAGTGGTCCTGAACGAGGGTCTGTACGGACGGCTCCGGAGAATGCTTCATGGCGCCCTCGAGTTTCTCGCGCAAGAGGTCGAGAAACTCCCTCGGATCTTGCTGCTTCGACGGGTCGATGTGGAGGGCGGTCACGAGCGGCGTAGGGTCGTAGCAAACGGATGCGGAATGCTGCAAGTGTGCAAACAGGAGTTGCAGCTCGCGGCAGATCATATCATCGAGCAGCACCTCCTCTGGACTGCGCAAGTCGGTGGAGGCCGGCGCCGCCGCCGCCGCCGCTCCCTCGGCCGGAGGTGGCTGCCCACTGCTACCAGCTCCTGCCTCACCAGCAACGACATCGGTGGTGGCCGCCCACTGGTAGAAGCCACGGCGGAATCTGACAATCATGAAAAGGGTTTGCAGCAGCGAGTTCAGGTAGCACGTTGCCCCGAGATTGCGGAGACCTGTGCCTGCCGTGGAGTCGGTACGCACTTCGTAGTCTGGCTCCAACCTCTTTAAGAGCTTCGCGTCTGCAGCCTTGGCGGCCTTTCTTGCGGCCTCCTCCACATCGCGGAGATCGGTCGGATCTGCCGCGCTCTTCTGCTTCTTCGCCGCAGCTTGCGTGGCCAGTCCATAGATGTACTGTTGCCGCTCCTGGGCCTCGGTCTGAGGAGGATCGTCCACGCTCGATGTGGAGGGCTCTGGCGCCTTCGCCGACGGTGGCGCCTCCGCCGACGGTGGCAGCTCCGTCGGTGAATGCTGGAGCGTCCTCGATGGTGAATGGCGATTACTCGGGGATTGCCCCCTAGCCTCCGAAGGCGCTTGGCGCTTCATCGTGCGTACATCAAAGGCCTCCAGCGCCGCCCTCATCTCTTCCTCATCGAGGTCCTCCTCGTCGTCATCGACGTGGCGCACGTGCCACAGCGCAGGATTGTCGTCGAAGGCGGGAACCCACTTCGTCACCCTCGCGTCGATCTCGATGCCATCATGAGCCCGGGTGACGCACCTGCCGATCCATTCATGCCCTGACGTCTGCCATGGGTTAAGCAGCTCGTTACGTGCTGCTTCCAAATTTCCCTTGCAGCGAAGCAGAGCCTCGTGTGCAGGTTGGGCATCAAAACCTTGTTCGATTAGGTTCGCCAGCTGTGCATCGTAGCGCTGCGACGCCAGCACCTCGTAGCGCTGGCTGAGCACGGTAGAGTCCTCTTCGTCTGAAGCGCCATCCTCCATCTTCTCCGCCGCATTCATCGGCACGTCAGTTCCCGTGTGGTCGGCGCCCTCCGCGGCAGTATCGTCCACTCCGGCGGCCTCGGGCTGCGTCGCGCCCAGCCCGGAGAGTGGAGCAGCAGCGGCGGCGGCGGCGGCGGCGGCGGCGGAGGAGGAGGAGGAGGTGGTGGAGGTGGTGGCGGTGGTGGCGGCGGTGGTGACGGAGCTCGCCTGTGGCTGCAGCCCCGTTGCAACCCCGAAGACGCTCCCTTGCGACATGCCCTGGGAGAGCTTCTCATCGCACCCGAGGCCCTCGCCAGAACCCACCGCGTTCGCCACCATCCCGGCCGAAGCGGCGGCTGCCGTCCCCGCCGCCCCACTCGTTGCCTCGCCCTTGGCTGCATTCGCGACAGCAGGCTCCGTAGGCCCCTCCCCCAACTGAGGCATGCCAAGCGCAGCCAGCTCCGCATCCGTCTGCTGCGACCAGCAGTCTGTCGACGCCGGCGCGGGCGGGGACGAGACGGCACTCTCGCCACTCTCTCGCCAGACTGCGCTGGCGCACGGGTGAGAGACATGCCTCAGGGCACCGCCGCTGGCGGGCGCATGGTTGGGCAGCTGCTCGCATTCGAGGAGCTGCTGGCTGCTCATGAGCTGCTCGCTGCTCATCGGAAGCTCGTCAAGCTCGCCGGGGCTGACCATTGAGTCCACTTGCGCCTGTGGCCCTTCCTCGACGCTATTCGTGTCAGCCATGGCCGCGGCCGCCGCGACAGCCATGGCTAAGGCGGCCGCTGCTCCGTCGGCCACTTGGGTCGCAACAGCCGTATCCACCACTGCCTCAGCCACCGCAGCTTTCGCCGCCGCCGCCTCCTCCTTGGTGGCGACGCCCTCCTGCGTGTCCTGGGGCTCTGCCAATGGAGACCTCTGAGTCACATTCTCGTCAGCGGCTGCAGCCGGAGCGTGCGGCAGCGGTGCTGGCACGGCGCCAGCTGGTGGCGCAGCAGGCGCCCACTCCGGGGAAGGCGCCGGCGCGCACGGCGCTGCAGTAGGCGCCCACTCCGTCTCGGACGGCCCAGCTCGAGCGTGTGCGGCTTCGAAGACAGCGCCATGCTCCATCATCTGCGCCGCATGCATCGGCACATCAGTTGCCGTGTCGCCGGCGCCCTCCGCGGCAGTTTCGTCCACTTCGGCGGCCTCGAGCTGCGTCGCGCCCAGCCCGGAGAGTGGAGCGTCGCTCTCCGCGTACGCCTCTTCCATCTCTTCCATCTCGTCCATCGGCGCCTTCCCAAGCGCCATATCGAGCGCCGTCGCGACGGCCGCAGGATCAGGCTGCGTCGCTTCGAAGACGTGCTCCGCATCGGCCGAGGATACACCCGCCGCCGGCCCGGCCGCCACCTTGAGCTGCGACAGGTCGGGCTCCTCCTCAGTGAGTGCCCCGTCGTCCTCCCCGTCCCGTGCGGCTGCCCGCGTGGCCTCCGCCACAGACGAGACGCCATCCTCGTCGTCGCTGCCAGCTGCCGCCCCGTCCACCTGGCCGACCGAGAAGAGCCTCGGCGGGCCGGTGTCCTTCCCTGCACGGTCGAGGATGCAAGTATCGACGGGCTCGCCTCGATCGTCGAGCACCTCAAGGAGAGGCGGCTCGGGAAAGGGCTCACCCCGCGACACCTGCGGCGGCTGCGGCGGCTGCCGCGGCTGCGGCAGCTGCGACTGCTGTGACTGCAGTGACTGCGGGGCGGCCAACAACATGTTGCCGACACCGGCCCGGCTGCCCATGCTGCCCCCCATGCCGCCCCCCGTGCCACCCCCCCTGGCGGCGCCGCCGATACCGCCGCCCTTGCTCATGCCACCGGGCATAACGCCCATACCGCTGTGCATGCCGATACCCATCACGCTGGGCATGCCGCTCATGCCGCCACCGATGACGCTGTACATGCCGCCCATGCCGCCCCGAAGCTGCGGCGCCCACTGCGACACCTGCGGTTGTGCAACATGCCACCGATGCTGACCACCCCAACCACCCCCCATCGTGCCGCCCCCCACGATGCCGCTCCCCTTGTCGCTCCCCATGATGGCCCCCATCTTGCCGCCCCCCCTCATGCCGCTCCCCTTGTCGCTCCCCAAGATGCCCCCCACGCCGCCCATAGTCAGAATGCCGCCACCCTTTCCGCTACCCACGCCACCGCTCATGCCGCTGAGGTTCGCTGAGAAAATGCCATACGGATTCGCCCGATATGGCTGACATGCCGATGCCATGCCGACGCCCTCTATGGGTAGCTTGCCTCTATGGGGCTGCTGCAACTGCTGCTGCGGCGAGGGAGGCTGCTGCTGCTGCTGCGGATGCTGCTGCTGCAGATCGTGCTGATGCTGATGCTGATGCTGATGCTGCGGCTGCCGCTGAGGCTGAGGCTGCTGGTGCTGGTGCTGGTGATGCTGGTGCTGATGCGGCGGCGGCATGACATCGCCTCCTGAGGAAGCCAACAACCGCTGCTTCGGCTGCTGCTGTTGCTGACTGAGCGGCGGCCCGACACCGAGTTCCTGCAGCCGATCGATCTGCTCGGGGGACACCCGCCGCCAATTCATCAACTTGCGGTGGCACCCATCACAGTGGGGTCCTAGCCGCGATGCTTTGTGACTCGTTGGCAACGACTTCGTCGCGTGTTGGGCATCTTGCCGCTCGAATATATGGCAGTACACA